>QFCE01000220.1_pt1 | contig 200747 bp, 194 predicted proteins | sample 5346091 | NCBI WGS metagenome assembly QFCE01 (sample SAMN09062252, study PRJNA434731) | Human gut metagenome, whole genome shotgun sequencing project. | isolation source: stool timepoint A chromium assembly | host: Homo sapiens | collected 2015
GTCCGGTCATCGCAAAGAAAACCATGTTTATTACAGGAATGCATTGTGAACATTGTGTACAAAGTGTGACAGATAGCTTGAATCGGATTGATGGAGTCTCCGCCAGAGTAGATCTTAATAAAAGTTGTGCTGAGATATCCCTTGATCGTGAAATAGGGGAAGATATCCTGATCTGCGCAGTAGAAAAAGCAGGGTTTTTAGTTGAGTCTATTCAAAGCTAGACCGTGGTATTTCATATGGGAGAAAGCGGGTATGAACGGTGAAAAAGAAAGTATTATTATAAAACTGAAAGAAAATGGCTGCAGAATTACAAAGCAGCGTAAAATGATTTTAGATATTATCCTGGAAGACAGGTGTTCCAGCTGCAAGGAAATTTATGCCCGGGTGGTGAAACTTGACCAGAGCATTGGGATGGCAACCGTTTACCGTCTGGTAAAGGAATTGGAGAATATCGGGGTGCTTAGCAGAGAAATCGTATATAAGTAGCCTGCAAATGACAAAATTTATCAATAAGGACTGTTAGAATTGACTATCTTAAATGAAAGTTGTTACTATGAAAAAATAAACAGAGTCTTATAGAAAAGGAAGTGATGTGGTTGTGAAACAACATAGGTTTTGGGCGTGGGCGTCCGTCTTTTGCTTTTTGATGGTATTCTATACAGGCTATAAACACAAATAATCAGGAGGTACATAGGATGTTTAGTGATTCTACTTTGAAAAAAATCGGATGTTTTGTAGGAGGAGTCGTATTTGGGACTGCGGGTGTAAAGCTCCTTTCCAGTAAGGACGCAAAAAAAGTATATACAAACTGCACTGCGGCTGTACTGCGGGCAAAAGACTGTGTTATGAAGACTGCTACAACAGTGCAGGAGAACGCAGAGGATATCCTTGCAGAAGCACAACAGATCAATGAAAAGCGTGCACAGGAAGAGGCAATGCAGGTGCAGGAAGATGATGTTCAGGAGGATGGTGCGTCTGAACAGGAAGAAAACGAATAGGTAAAAGATGAGATTTCTTATCAAGCATGAAGTACAGGGCCGTCTCCGTATCCACGTTATCCGAAACCGAATGACATGTACGGAGGCGGATGTTCTTTGCTGGGCTCTTGAAAAACAGAAAAGTGTTATAAAGGTCAAAGTATATGAGCGCACCGCAGATGCTGTGATCTATTATACAGGGGACAGAGAAGAACTGATCCATAAATTAAAAAAGTTTCATTTTGAGAAAGCAGATGTTCCGGATAATGTATTATCAAGTTCAGGGCGTGCTTTAAATTCCGCATACAGGGAAAAGCTGATAGCAAAAACATTGCTCCATTATGGAGGGAAATTGCTCTTGCCAAATTCGGTGAGAAAAATATGGCTTACTTTTAAAGTGGTCCAATATATCGGAAAAGGGATTCGATGTCTGGCCAGACGGAAGATAGAGGTGCCGGTATTAGATGCTACAGCGATTGGCGTGTCCGTGCTGCGAGGAGACTTTAATACTGCCGGTTCTGTCATGTTTCTGCTGGGAATTGGAGAATTGCTGGAGGAATGGACACATAAAAAGTCTGTAGGAGATCTGGCACGCAGCATGTCTTTAAACATAAAGAAAGTATGGCTGAAAAGAGAGGAGCAGGAAATTCTTGTTCCGGCATCCGATATTTTGCCGGGTGACAGAGTGATCGTACACATGGGCAATGTAATCCCATTTGATGGAGAGGTGTCTTGCGGAGAAGGAATGGTGAACCAGGCATCTTTGACCGGAGAATCTCTTCCGGTACGAAGAACTGAGGGTCAGTCCGTATATGCAGGAACCGTTTTGGAGGAAGGAGAGTTGGAAATCATAGTCAGGGCCGTATCAGGTGCTACCCGGTTTGAAAAGATTGTGACCATGATTGAAGACTCAGAAAAGTTGAAATCCAATCTGGAAAGCAAGGCAGAGCATCTGGCGGACCGTCTGGTACCATATACGCTTCTGGGGACAGGGCTTGTCTGGGCTGTCACACGCAATATGACAAAAGCTCTTTCTGTTCTTATGGTGGATTTTTCCTGCGCATTGAAGCTGGCTATGCCGATTTCTGTCCTTTCTGCAATACGGGAAGCCGGACAGAATGGAATTACCGTAAAGGGTGGGAAGTATCTGGAGGCTGTGGCAGAGGCAGATACCATCGTATTTGATAAGACCGGTACGCTGACAAAGGCGAAACCAACTGTAAAAGAAGTCATTGTGTTTGGCGATTATCCTGAACCGGAAGCTCTGCGGATTGCTGCCTGTCTGGAAGAACACTTTCCACATTCCATGGCAAAAGCTGTCGTGGATGCTGCAAAGAGAAGAAGTCTGTATCATGAAGAAATGCATTCAAAAGTGGAGTATATTGTAGCCCATGGTATTTCCTCCTATATAGAAGGAAAGAAGACCATAATAGGGAGCAGTCATTTTGTGTTTGAGGATGAAAAGTGCCGGATACGTCCGGAATATCAGGAACGATTTGATACGCTTCCTGAAGAATACTCTCATTTGTTCCTTGCCATTGACGGAGAATTAGTTGCTGTAATCTGTATTGAAGATCCTCTCAGGGAAGAAGCCGGGGAGATGGTAAGATTTTTGAAAGAAGAAGGTGTTTCCAAGATCGTCATGATGACGGGAGACAGTGAACGTACTGCAGCATCTATTGCGAAACGAGTGGGAGTGGATGAATATTATTCCGAAGTACTTCCGGAAGATAAGGCAGGATTCATTGAAAGAGAGAAAGCGGCAGGAAGAAAAGTAGTGATGATCGGTGACGGAATCAATGATTCGCCAGCGCTTTCAGCAGCAGATGCGGGAATTGCAATCAGTGATGGAGCAGAACTTGCGCGAGAGATCGCAGACATTACGATTGCTGCTGAGGATCTGCGGGAAATCGTAGTACTGAAACGTTTGTCTAATGCGATGATGCACCGTATTCAGGGGAATTACAGGGGGATTGTCGGTATTAATGCAATGCTGATTGCACTAGGAGTGGCAGGAATTATTCAACCAACGACCTCTGCGTTACTACATAATACTTCTACTTTAGCTATCAGTTTGAAGAGTATGGGAAATTTATTGCCGACTAATTAATATAAAATATTCATATTGTTATAAGTTTTAATGTCTGAATAGTTTGATTTGTAGACTATTCAGACATTTTTAGTAGAGCTCAATAATTGTTGTCCAATTTGTATTCCAGCATTGATATACAATTCTTGTATTTGTTGGTATTTATTATCGATAGCTTCCGGTTCAGATTCCCATACTATTTCATAGATTGCCATAGCTTTTTTGAGATGGGAGGTAGCCTGTTCTATATCAGCCTGTACCAGATAGGCAGTTCCCATAGCTTCCTGAATAATGGCATAGTCCAGACACTGATCGGAATTGTATTCTTTTACCAGCCGGGCACATTTGCGTAAGGAGGATAATCCACGAGACGCTTCACCGGTATCTGTAAGGAGAGCTGCATAGTTGCAGATTTGAACAATACTGTCATTCATATAGAGAAGCTGGTATTGTTCTAATAAGCTGATTCCCTGCTCCATAGCCTGTTTTGCCAGTTCGGTATTTCCCTGCTGGTGATATAGTCCACCCAGATTTCCATATAGATTTGCGACGAGGTGGGCGTTTTCAGGTGTAACAGGAGAAAGCAAAGACATCGCTTCTTTTTCCAGCTTTACGGCTTTTCCAATATTTCTTTCAAGGGTAGCTTTATAGTCCAGTAATAATGCCCGGTCAGACACGGTTCCGATAGAAGTGTCTTCCAGCAAAGAAGATAGTTCACGCAGGATTCTTTGCATACCATTTTCTTCGTGGTATTTTTCCATATATGGGAAAACATCTTCTAAGAATAATAAATAACCAGAAATATCATCTTTAGTTGTTTTTGTAATAATGTTTTCAACGGTTTGGAAAACAAGTCTGTAGTAGGAAATATCATTGCCGTGTAAAAGGCAGATGTTTTGCAGACTTTCCAGTAAAGGGAAACAGGTTTTTACAGACGGCTGCATATCTGCAACAGCGATTTCCTGTATCATGGGATGCAGTACAATGGTTCTTCCGGTTTTTGGCTGAATAAATCCCATTTCAATTAAATCATTTACGGCATTCAAATCCGGTAAATTCAGCCATGCAGCAAATCTTCGTGCCGGAATACCGGTTAAAGGAATCAGGCACAGACATCTCATTACATCTTGTTGAGTTTCAGAAAGCTGATATAGAGAGAATAAAGTATGTATGTGTCCATAGTAGGTTTCTTTGCTGCTTTGCCCGTCTTTTATAATATTGATTTTATCAGTTGCATCAAGAGCGACATTTTCTTCCAACAATTTTTTTAAGAGCATTTCTGGTTCCAATATTCCGGTTTCCAGTAAGCGTGATGCCAGTTCTACAGCGAGCGTATGGGCATGGACAGCTTCTATGATCTGTTCTATGACATCAGATTTTTCTTCTGTGTCGGAGAAAAATTTTCCTGCAAGTTGCAGAAGCGTTGTTTTATCGGAAATTTCTTCCAACAGCATACAGGAATGTCCGTCCAGACGGCTTCTGGTAGTAAATAATATCTGACAGCGGTATTTGAGTATGACCGAAAGAAAACTGTCCTGTATGGAAGTGGCGTTGAAATTATCTACAATCATCAAAGTATCTTCTTTGAGAGAACGCAGAAAACGGTTGTGTTTTCGGAAGCGTTCTTCATCAGAATCCTGCGGAAGATCATCCGCAAAATCCATGTCTGTAATATCCTGTTTTAAATCACCGCTGTAGGTGAGATACAGGATATTGGTATATTCTTTCTTATACTGCAGGGCATAAGCCTTTGCCAGTTCACTTTTCCCGATTCCGGCAATTCCAGATAAAAATACTTTACGCTCTTTTTCCAACAGAGAATGCAGCACTTCGATTTCTTCAGAACGTCCACAAAAATGCCTGCATGGACGGGGAACGTCATTTCCCATTACAAAATCTGTTAAGACAGGAGAAAGATTTCCGGCGGCTAATAATTTCTTGGTTCGTGTGTCACGTTTCACAAAATTCCGTTCCATTCCGAAACACAGAACCCTTGTTATGAAAATATGTATGGTGTCTATATCAGCGGGAGAATAAGAACAGATTAGTTCCTGTTTTTTTGGCTCTGAAATAGATGTATCCTGTAATACTAACTCATATAATTCTTTTGCTGCCATAGCAGAATCATACATCAGAGGAATAATATGTCGCTGAATGTTTCCTGCCAATTCTAATTGATGTTCTTTATCTAAAAAGTAGGTTACGATCCGGGGACTTACTTTTGCCTGTCCTGTCATCCAACGGCAGACCTGTCCATTGTCAAAATCAAAGTCTATGGCTTCATCGCTGCACATAAACGTGTCAAATAACAGATAGGTAAAATCTATTTGATTCATTCCTTTATCTTCGCTGATATAACGGCGAATGATCGTCATAATCGAACCAAAATCACATCTTTCCAAATAGAATCCCCTCCTGTTCTGTAAAATACTCAATTTCCGCTCAATCTATGCTCAATGAGTTTCTTATGAAATTCCATTAAACTGACATCAGGCTGAACGGAGTTGGTCTAATAGAAATTATAGCACAAATTCCAGATCAGCTAAAGAGTACCGCCGAAAAATGCGTGGTGACAAGAAATATCGGTTTGGAAGGAGGAGCTATGGCACACACAGTTGAATTTGAACGATGTGTTGATTTTCTTGCCAGAATGATAGAAAAATATGGCAGTGAGCTCCTTCAGGAACTGAATGGATTACCGAAGGAGGACAAAGCAGAAGATAACTGCCAGCAAGAGCAGCAACAGAATACATTGGGAAATGATTAGGGAGAGCATAGATGTTGGCTCTCTTTTTTCTTGCGTGATATTTGTGCATTTTACCTATATTGACGAGTATGTGCAGCTACGGTAAAATATAGTTGGGACAAATAAAAAGTAAACTGTAATTTGGTATGGAGAATATAAATGAAAAAGCGAAGATGTTATATATACACAAGGGTATCTACGTCTATGCAGGTAGAAGGATACAGCTTGGAAGCACAAAAAGAAAGATTGAGAAAATATGCAGATTTTCAGGAAATGGTGATTGTCGGAGAGTATTCGGATGAGGGAAAGTCAGGAAAAAGTATTGAAGGACGGCAGGAATTTATGCAAATGCTTCGGGATATTGAAGAAGGTAAAGATCGTGTAGAGTTTGTCTTGGTATATAAGTTATCCCGTTTTGGAAGAAATGCTGCAGATGTACTTAATTCTTTGCAGAGAATGCAGGATTTTGGAGTAAATTTGATCTGTGTTGAAGATGGTATAGACAGTTCTAAAGACAGCGGTAAGCTGATGATTTCTGTTCTGTCTGCGGTAGCAGAAATTGAACGTGAAAATATTCTGGTACAGACAATGGAGGGGCGCAGACAAAAGGCGAGAGATGGCAAATGGAACGGCGGATTTGCTCCGTACGGATATAAGCTGTTAAATGGAGAACTGGAAATTGCAGAAGATGAGGCAGAAATCATTCGTATTATTTTTGATAAATATATTCATACCAATATGGGAGTAAATGGCATTGCAGCCTATCTGAATGAGCATGGCTACAAGAAGAAAAAGAGACAGAATAATACGTTGGATGCGTTTGCTACTTCTTTTATAAAGGGTGTCCTTGATAATCCTATTTATTGTGGTAAATTGGCATTTGGAAGAAGGAAAACTGAAAGAGTGCCAGGCAAGAGAAATGAATTCCGTATTGTAAAGCAGGATTCTTATATATTAAGTGATGGTATTCACGAAGCCATTATTTCCGAAGATGATTGGAACTTGGCAAAACAGAAACGAAATATAAATGGAGTAAAGCATGAGAAAATCCATAGTTTGGAGCATGAACATATTTTGTCCGGAATTCTTAAATGTCCAATTTGTGGAAAGGGAATGTATGGAAATGTAAACCGTAAGAAGAAAAAAGACGGAACATTTTATAAGGATTATTTTTATTATGCCTGCAAGCATAGGTATTATGTGAATGGTCATAAATGTGATTACCGGAAGCAGTGGAACGAAGAAAAAGTAAATGATGCGGTAGCAGAAGTTATTAAAAAGCTGGTGAATAATCCGAAATTTGAAGCCGCTATACGTGCAAAAATCAATTCTAAGATAGATACCGGAGAATTGGAAACAGAGCATGAGAACTTGAAAAAACAGCTGCGGCAAGTATTGGGAGCTAAAAATAGGTTAGGACAACAGATGGACAATCTGGATATTTCTGATAAAATGTATGACAGGAAGTATCAGGATATGCAGGATCGGTTAAATGGTTTGTATGATGAGATTGAACGACTGGAAAGTCTGATCGATGATATAGTATCCAGAAAAGAGTATATCCGTCAGCAGAAAATTTCTGAGGATGGAGTGTATCAATATCTTTTGTACTTTGACAAACTGTATGATAAATTCACCGATATGGAGAAAAAAGAATTTATGAACAGTTTTGTTGAAAGAGTTGATATTTACGAGGATGAACAGCCGAACGGAAGATTTTTGAAGCATATAAAATTTAAGTTTCCGGTATTTTTTGACGGTGAAGAAATTCAGGAACTTAGTTGGGACAACGAAACAACAGTTGAGACGGTAGTACTGCTTTCAAAACTTAAGACGAAAAAACATGTCGACATAGAATTGCAAGCCGATTAGTTGGATTTAACTTCTTAAGAGTGTAAAATAACTTACTATAATATAAAACAATATGTTTTTAATAAGTACGGATTTAAGGTTTTGAACTTATATATAGCACAGGTAAAAGAAAAGTGTGGAATTAAAGAAAGAAAAAATTATAATAAACCTTAAAAAAGAAGACTTAAAACAACCAATTTGTCCAATAGAAAAAGAAGAGGCAATCAAAGATGCGTTTAAATATTTTAAGATGATTTAGTGGGATAAAAGGGTTTTAAATAGTAGAGGTGTAATTATGGCTAATATTGAAAGTATTAAACAAAAAATACTACAACTGGATGCAGGTTCATTTCAAAATCTTTGTGATTCTTATTTATATAAAATAGGTTATCCGAGTATAGTATCTCTTGGTGGAGAAGCAGGTACACGAAAGACCACTTTAGGTACACCTGATACTTATTTTATTACATCGGATGGAAAGTATGTTTTTGTTGAATACACAACTCAAAGGACAAACTTATTTTCAAAAATTAGGGATGACCTTGACAAATGTCTTGATACAGCAAAGACAGGTGTTCCACATAATAAAATCTCTGAAATTATTTATTGCCATACTTCATCAAACCTTACACCCTTTCAAGATAGTGAAGTAAAAAAACTATGTGAAGATGTTGGAGTCAAGCTTACAATTATTGGAATTGATAAGCTTGCAGAAGATATATATCTTTTCCATCATAATCTTTCACGTGATTTTTTAGGAATATCATTAAGTACGGATCAAATTCAATCATATGATGAATTTGTTAATAGTTACAATTCAAATAGAATGGCTGCTCCCATTGATACTAAATTTTTATTCAGAGAAAATGAATTTCAAGATATTGACGATGCTTATCTGAAAGTGGATGTTGTTATACTAAGTGGTTCGGCAGGAACGGGAAAAACCCGTTTAGCTTTGCATTATGTAAAAAATCATCTAGATACTAAGAACGAAAAGATCTACTGTATTCACAGTAATGCATTACCAATATATGAGGATTTGAAACTTTTTTTAGACAGATCAGGAAACTATTTTCTTTTTATCGATGATGCAAATCAATTGTCAGGACTGCAGCATATTATCCGTTACGTTAGTATGAAACCAAAGGGATATAATGTAAAAATACTTATTACAGTGAGGGATTATGCACTCCAAAAAGTAATAAACGATGTTCGAGAAATCACTTCATATGAAATTGTGAATGTAAATGTATTTTCAGATAACGAGATAAAGGAATTGCTTGAAACTTCATTGGGCATTGTGAATCAAGACTATCAAGAACGAATTATAAGTATTGCAGAAGGAAATGCTCGTATTGCTATACTTGCTGGGAAGGTGGCATGCAATTCAAATCGTTTGGAGTCTATTGATGATGTGTCACAATTATATGAAGATTATTATGGTGCTGCTTTAGAAGATTATCAATTACTTGTTAACAAAGATATGTGTATAACTGCTGGTACAATTGCTTTTCTGGAAGCAATTCATTTAGAACGCATTGATGCACTTCTACCGATTTTACAGGAAAAAGGGTTAAGTCGAGATAGTTTTATTGAAAATATACGTATGCTTCACGAGCAAGAAATTGTCGATCTTTGTAATGATAAAGCTGTTCATTTTTCTGAGCAATGTTTGTCTAATTATTTATTAAAATATGTTTTCTTTGATAAGAAAATACTTAGTTTGTCGGAAATGATTAAAACTTGTTTTTCAAGCTACAGAGAGAGAATTATCTCTTCCGTTAATACGCTACTTAATATTTTTAGAAATGAAGCTCTTTTAAATTTTGTGGTGAAAGAAATAAAGTTATTATGGGATAAATTATCAACAGAAAAATCGCCAATCTTTTTTGAATTTGTAAAAGTCTTTTTTCGTATTAATCCTACGGAAACACTTTTGCTTTTACAAAATGAAATTGAGTCTGAAAAAAGAGTGATTTGTGAATGGGGCGATATAGATACTGAAAAAGGAAAAAACTATCAGTATGTAGAAAACGATATTATTAAAATTCTTGGTGGATTTGCAGATATGAGTGATTTGCCAACAGCCTGTGATTTGTTCTTTCAATATTATCTAAAGCGACCAGATTTGTTTATGGAATTTTATCATGCAGTTAATACATATTTTGGCATTAACAGAGATTCTGTGTACTATGATTTTTACACTCAAATAACTTTTTTTGAAAAAATGAAAGAACATTCAGATAACTGGAATGAAGAATTTATTGTTAGGTTCTTTTTGCAAATAGCGGAAGAATTTTTGAAATTACATTTTTCCCCGGCAGAGGAAGGGCGAAAAAATACAGTAACCATATATCAAATTCCATTAGTTATGTCTGAAGGTGTTGAAAAATATCGAAATTTAATTTGGGAATCTTTATCTTCTTTGTGTGGAATTGAAAGATATAGTGTAAAAGTTAGAAAAATTCTTAGTTCTTATGGTGACATTATCGAGGATGTAAGCATTCCCGTTTTGCAATTTGATTTAAAATATATCAAATTAATTTTGAAGTCAAATTTTTTGCCAGATAAATTAGAAAATTGTCTTTTGGCGGAAAAAATAGTGCAAGTTATTAGTAGCGTAGATTGTTCTTGTGAATCCTTGTTTTCTGAATATTTTGAAGGAGAGAGTTTTCAATTATATTGTCTTCTTAAAGGACCAGATTACAAAATAGAAGTCGATTACGAAGAACGTGAAAAACTAAAGCAGAAATCAATTAATCAATACACTTCGAATTGTGATTTAGAAATGTTTAAGAAGCTAATCGATGTTTGTGGTGATATTTCTGAATTTGATGCTCATTCATCTTGGAAGGTTGGTGAAGGATTAGGTATTGCTTTTAATGCTATTTCTGATAAAAAAGATTGCTATGTTGATGCAATTAAATATTATATAAAAAATGATACACCAAACAATTTACATCCATATCATTTAGTAGATACTCTATTTTCCTTATTGTCCGATTTGGAAGTGTATGAAATTATTATTGGTGAAGAGTATAGTCAGAAAAATGTTTGGGTATATGCATATTATCATGAATTACCGCCAGAATTAATTACAGAAAAACATCTACATGGGCTTTATGCCTTTTTGAAAGATACTTCTGACGGAGATATTACTTCATCATCAATGCGTGATGTGGATTTTCTCGAGAAGTATAATGTAATAGATGAACTAGCATTAATAGAAGGTTGCAAAATTATTTTGACAAAAAAAGAATATTCCCTCTTTATAGTGGATATTTATTTTGGTTTGTTATTTAATTGTTATCATAATACACCAAAGGAAGTGATTCAAAAATTTAATTGTAATTTAGAATTGCTTGAGGAAATATATTGTACATTGTTGTTATATGATAACCATCATGATTATGATGGACAATTTTTGAAGGAAATATATTCGGTTAGATCTTCTATACTAGACAAGTATATAGACTATTTAATAAATAGGGACTCTTTTACAGACAATCAAGAAAGGCATTGTTGTTTTTTTGATTTGGACGATTTTGTAGAAATATATAATAAAATTTTTGAGCAATTGATAAGAAAATGCCAATATTCTACGTTGTTAGTACCGTATTTTTTGGAATCTTTATTATTGCCAAAACAAAATGAGAAAAAGTTGTTAGAAAGGCAAGATATGTGGATTCGGCAATGTATTCAACGATTCTGTGATGATGAAACAAAAATGTATTGCCTATTTTCAGTTGTGTCAAAATTAGAGTTCGAAAGAAAAAAAGAGTATATAGTGCTCTTTCTTGAGAATAATCCGTTGTTTGAAGACTTTGAAAGGGTACCATTAATACCGACTTCATGGAGCTGGTCAGGCAGTGCAGTACCTATGTATTCAGCTTGGATTGAATTTCTCGAATCATTGTTACCGAACTGTATAGGTTTAAAGTGGATAAAACATAAAAACTATATTGAAACAAAAATTGGTTATTTAAAAGAGCGAATTGAATCGGAGCAAATAGATGAAATCTTAAGAGGATAATTCATAAATATAAAAGTAGAAAGGAAATCAAATGGCAGAGAAAAGTAAAGATGATTTAAACATTAAGACAGTGAAATCATCATATATCAAACAGAAGATGGACAGACTACAATAGATGTAAAATCTAAAGATGAGACAGTTTGGCTTACACAGGCACAATTATGTGAACTCTATCAAACCAGTAAATCTAATATCAGCGAACATATTAAGCATATTTTTGAAGAGGAAGAGTTAGATGAAAAATCAGTTGTTCCAAAATTCCGAACAACTGCAGCTGACAGAAAGAGTTATAATACAATACACTATAATCTTGATATGATTATATCTCTTGGATACAGAATAAAATCTAATATTGCCACAAATTTTCGTCGTTGAGCTACCGAACGCCTTAAAGAGTATATGATAAAAGGTTTTACAATGAACGATGAACGACTGAAAAATCTGGGTGACGGTAATTACTGGAAGGAGTTATTAGACCGCATTCGGGATATTCGTTCCTCTGGAAAGGTTATGTATTATCGTCAGGTGCTTGATTTGCATGCAACAAGTGTTGACTATAATCCTAAGAGTAGTGAATCTATTGCATTTTTTAAGATGGTAGAAAACAAATTGCACTATGCAGCACATGGTCATACAGCAGCGGAAGTTATATATGAGCGTGCAGATGTAAGTAAGCCTTTTATGGGATTAAAAAGTATATCTGGTGATTTTCCTGCACTAAAAGATATAAGTATTGCAAAGAATTATCTTAATGATAAAGAATAGAAAATTCTTAATAATATCGTATCGGGTTACTTTGATTTTGCAGAAATTCAGCTATGCGTTAGTACTGCTTTCCCACAAAAAGTCAGATATTCATGTTAAAGTAAAAATTGAGTTACGAGGGTAAGGACAAAGCTCTTAAAAGCGATCGCTGAAAAAGAGAACATATAAGTCAAAAGAGTGAGTTGAAATAATAAAAAGTATAGATTTAAGGTGCATATCGCATATAATGTAGAGATTAAGAGAGATTTAGATTTGCCTGTGTACGATGCTCTCAATGCGGTGAATAAATTGAAACAGCCAAGGAAACACCTGACAACAGAGAAAGTGGAAGCGATAAAGATTGATAAGATATTGTGAGGTTAAACTATTGAAAACATTACCGAGGTGAAAGATATTGTCCAATTTATTTTACGGTCAGATGAAATAGAATGTGATGGGAGTATTGGTTCAAATATAAATATTCCTGAATATGATATTATCTGGAAATTTTTGAATTTGCGGAAAATGTAATTACGCTGAAACAAAAGAAGGAGTAGTAAATGCTGTTTCGAATCTAAGGAGAGCATTAGATTGTGAAATGGATATGTTTTTGAAAGCCTGAAAATAAAAAGAATTTTTGATAAGAAAAATTTGAAGTTTGAAAAGAAAACTCAATTTTAACTTATATAGGATTGTTTCCATTTTAGACAATTAATAAATTAAACTTTATGAGAAATAAGTTGGAACATGTATATATAAGACTCCGGGAATACATGGTTTATATACATATCATGAATTGACATGGAGTGTAATAAAAATATTGGATTTGTATCTTGAATTATTCTATATAAATGGAGAGATTGATTTAGAATTTTTTATTGAAAATAATAAGTATTATTTTATAATGAAACATGAAATAAAAGAGTGTGCATTTGTATTTGAAGTAATAGATTGGATTAGAGGAAAAGAGAAGGAACAAAAAACACTAAATATAAGTTTAAAAAATCAAGGTGATTTAGATAATTTTATAGCTTTTAATATATATTTGCTATCTATTTAATATTATAATTATGGAGATTTTAATTTATACAATAAGATAGTAAAGAAGCTAGATAGAAATAGAAAGAGTATAAATGTTTGCAATGTAAAGAATTATATAGTCAAAGGGGAGATGTTAAATGAATGAGAAATTTAGTAATATGTTGAATATGGCAAGGGATTAAGTCTATAGAATTACGGCAATGAAAAAGTAGCATATGGGACAGTTTTATTTGACTTTTCCAAAAAGTAACGCATTCAGAGTTAAGTTGGACATATTACAGGCAATGGGGTACTAGGCAGTTAAAAAAGATAGATAAATTTTTTTATGAAAGATTTTTATCCAGTAAAATAAAGAACCAGTTGCAGCAGAAATCTAGATGTTGGAGCCTGCTAAGAAATCAGAAGACTTTATTCAAGTCCTTTATTAGAAGAAAATTATTTGAAAGAAGAAAAAACTAATCTTGAAATTAAGAAAACGGATTAGATAGAGAATATTTTTTAAAGTTTATTATAGATCAAAGTTAAAAATAATAAGCTAAATTTTATATTCAAAGAAAAAAAGAAAAGATAAAAATAGGCCGGTAATATATGATATAATATATAAATAAAAAGAGATATGAAAGGAGGAAACTTTATGTTAAAAAAGTTATGTTTTATTGCAGGAATTTATGGTGTAGGGAAAACAACACTTTGTGAAAAAATAAAAAATAAAGTAGGAATTGAATTCTTTTCTGCGAGTGATATTATATCTCAAGTAAATGGTGAAAAGTATGGGAAAAATAAACTAGTGAAAAATGAAAAAAGAAATCAAGAGATACTAATTTCTAAGATAAAAAAATTAAAAGATGTAGAAAAAATATTGTTGAATGGACATTTTTGCATTTTCGATAACAATAATTATGTAATACAGTTACCAATAGACACCTATAGTGCTTTGGATATAGACTTGATTATTCTTTTAGAAAGAGATACGAAAGAAATTGTTCGAGAATTAATTCAAAGAGATAATAAAAAATATTTATTTCAAGATATTGAACAATTAAAGATAAAAGAAAAAGAAACTGCAATAATGGTCTCAAAACAACTGAATATTCCTCTGCACATTCACAATATGACTTTTGATGAAAGTGATGAAAATACAATAATCTCTTTTTTAGAGAAAGAGGGGGTAATATAAATGAAAGCATTATTAGATACAAATATAATTATTCATCGTGAGAATAATAGAGTTAGCAATAAGGGAATTGGAGAGCTATACTATTGGTTAGATAAATTAAATATTGAAAAAGTTATACATCCTTATACAATATCAGAAATAGAGAAATTTGCAGTTAAAGAAGTTAAGGATGTTTTCTCTATTAAACTAAAAAGTTATGTTGTTTTAAAATCTCTATTAGAAATTGAAGAAACATTTATAAACAAAATTAAGCATTTAAATACAAAAGAAAACGACTATATTGATGATTGCCTTCTTTTTGAAGTTTATAAAGAGCGAGTAGATATAATGATTACTGAAGACCGAAAAATTATGCAAAAAGCAAAATGTTTAGGTTTGGAGAGTAGAGTATATAGCATAGATCGATTTTTATCAAAATGTTTGGATGAGAATCCTCAGCTAAAAAATTATAATATGCTCTCAGTAAAGAAAACGACATTTTCTAAGGTAAATTTAAATGACCCTTTCTTTGATTCTTTGAAAAATGATTATCTTGGTTTTCAAAAATGGTTTATTAAAAAATATGATGAGGAAGCATATGTTTGCTCAACTAATGATTCTATTTATGGTTTTTTCATACAAAAACTCATAAGAATTTTGATTATCTTTTCAAATGTTGTCAAATGCCGGTATAACCTGTATTTACGGGCTTTTCCGATGTTTTCTTTTCGGAAGATACATTGCATAAGCTGGCATATCCATGTATGACTTTGCTTTCAAAAGTAGTAAAAGTGTAGTAAATTCAGCTTTTACTACTATGCAGACAGCCGTTCCATTTCAGCCTTTGCAGAAACGAATGAACCATGTGCATAATAGCCAAGCGTCATGGTTATGTTGGAATGTCCCATGATGTACTGTAAGGTATTCGGGTTCATTCCTCTGTTTGCCATGTTGGTACAGAATGTATGTCTGAAAGTATGTGGGGTCACATTCGGTAACTTGTCCTCATGTGTCTTGTTGTACTTCTTAATCAGCCCTTTAACCATACCCTCATAATTTCCTGCTACCTTTGGCAAACCCTCACGGTTGAGGAACAAGAAACTGTTGTAACCGTCAATCACGATTGGCTCTGCTTTCTTGCGGTTCTTGCTAATGCGTCTAAACGCTTGATAAGCCTTTTCGCTCATAGGAAGCTGGCGAATACCGCTGTTTGTCTTAGGCGGTTCAATGTAGTACCCGACTTCTGTATCTCTCAAAAGCTGGTGGTCTACATTGATTGACCTGTTTTGAAAGTCTAAGTCCTTAACTGTCAATCCACACAATTCTGAAACACGAAGCCCTGTTTCTAACAGAATGATGATTTCATCACGATACTTTTTATAAATCTTGTCGCTTTCCATAAAGGACAGCAGGTCTGCTTCCTGTTCTGGGGTTAATGCAATCTTAGGTTCAGTATCATCTTCCAGAACATCACTCAATTTGAAGTCGAAAGGGTTCTTTCTGATACAATCGTCCTGTATTGCTACATAGAATGACGCTTTCAGTGAACGCTTGAAATTGCTTATCGTCTTGTAGGCATATCCATTTTCATTCATTCTGATACACCATTCTTTAGCGTCTGACTGTTTGACCGTATCAATGCTTCTAGCACCGAGGGAGTCTTTTTTCAGAATGTCCATAAGGTACTTGCGTCCCTTTTCCGTATTGCGTTTGATGTTCTTTCTGTGGCTGTTCTTCTTAGCGTAAAGCTGGCAGACAGTCATTTTCTTTCCAACAGTGTCAATGCCGTCATTAAGGTCTTTTTGTATCGCCTGTTCTTTTTCACGGAGTGAAATATCTTCACGTTTTCCTGCTGGGGTTTTATCCGTTGGAACAAGTTTCCAAGCATACTCAAACTTTGGCTCTCCAAGTGCGTTTATATATTTGTAGGCGTATCTTCCGTCTTTTCTCTGGCTCTCTCCAGTCCTTAAAATTCGTCCTTTGTTATCACGTCTTTTTTCCATGATGTTAAGCTCCTTTCAAAGTAGAAAGAGCCTTGATACGACTACCTATATTGTACCATATTTCAGGCTCATTTTCACTAAATAACGTCCAAAGTATCAACGATTTTTTCAAACTGTTTCCGCTTAATCTGCACACGGTTTCCATTCATAATGACCCAGCCAGAGTTGATGTTTTCCTCTGCCAGCTTACGCAGTTTCTTCTCCCCGATACGGAAATATTTTGACGCTTCCTCTATTGTCAAGGTGTATCTTTCCCAAATTGGCACATCAGTATTGTTCATAGTGTACCACCTCCTTTATGTGCTTTTTCAGAAGCAGACAGACGGCTTTGGAAAGCTCCGCTAGTATCTCAACTATTCTCATTCTTATGAGTGAACCGTATCATTAGGGCGTATCATTATTCTGTGAATACAGGTCAAGGCAGAACGACCATTCCAAAAGTCGCTCACGGATCACTGCATGAATCGCTCACTTTCTTTTGTGAAAGGTCATGGCGTGCAAGTTCCGTTGGCTCACTATACCCACAAACGTATCTGTCTGCTTTATTCAGTTGTCAAAGAGCAATCGGCTTATCAGCCTGTCAAAGCCTACTTGCGTGCAAATAAACTTTGACAGTATGATAATTCCAGTCCCAGAGGGAGGACGCAGGAAAGGGGGTATTGCGTCACTCCGAATGAGAGAGGAACAAGGGGTCAGGCTACTTTAAAATCAAGCACCTTTTCTATCAGCTTTGTTTCCAGACGGCGACGCATATCATCATCAACACGGGTGTGTGGATTTCCGTAGTCGTCATAAACCGTCCTCATGGACAAACGGGCGATATATGGCTCATAATGGCTCAATACAATATCCATAGCCAAAGGGTCGCCCAAGGAAGCTGATACAATGACAGGGAAAGGCAACAGCCCGTTCCCTTTATGTATGCTTTTATTCTTGTTCATGCTTTTTGTCCTCCATTCTTTTTTTCAAATCTTTCAGAGCTTTGTTCCTTTGGTCGTTCACTGTCCTGCGGACGCTGTTCAGCAGTTGTGCTATCTCAATGTCGCTGTATTCCAGAAAATAGGAAAGCAGTACAATGTCCCGTTTCTTTTCTGGAAGCTTCTGTAAGGCTTCTGCCAGCAGTTCGTCCCGTACTGCAATGTCATACTCCAATACTTTGAACAGGCTGTAATCAGTGGAATACTCGTCATAGGTACAGAGTGTTCCTAGCTGTTCCTGTGATAGCTCTGAAAACGAAGTCTGTACGCTGTTCATGTATTGGTTATTTCTCTGTATGTCGATTGCTTCATGTTTCAGTACACGTTTGCAGTAGCAGTCAAAGGTAAGCTGTTTTTCTTCTTCAAGGGAAGTGGCTTTTTTCACGTTCTCACCTCCTTCCGTTTATCAAAAGGCGGTGATTTCAACCATTCCTTCCCCCTTTCCGCCATTAGTACGAATGGGAGGGGGCGGTTTGGCAATGTTATGGAAAAAAGTTGCAGACAATTAAAAAAGCTCAAAACAGGTTGTCCCATTTGAGCTTTACTGAAAATATCTAACAAACACTTATGAAGTTCTATCCAAAGTCCACAATATAGTGTTTTGGATAGGCTTTTTATTACTTTAACTGTTTTACCTGTATTACAGCCTGTCTACTGCAATTTCCCATAAATAAAGCTCCTCCCATGCGAAAATGCCTGTTATGGTGCAAATTTCCGCATGATAAGGATAACGGGCAATTCCTTTTATTCTCCTGTCATATTTCCGTTTTTTGGAAGGAATTAAAAAGGTTATTGCATGTCAGCATAATGCTGGTGCAATAACCTTTTACTATCTCAATTCAGTTTGTGTGTTCAGTTTATTCCGATAATATTTTTGCTTATCAGCAGGAATATGGTTGCAGAAATCATCAATCCATTTCTGGTATATTTCTGCGGTATCTTCATCTAGGTAATAGGCTGGATAATCAGCCAGTATTTGATTTTCCCTTTCAAGCTGTCTAGTCAGCTTAACAGTAAATTCTATATACCGTTTATGCAGGTCTAGGGAATATTCCACATAGTCCAGTGCCATAGTAAGGTAGGTAATGCGTTCAAAATCCTGCAATGTCATATCGATACGCCCTGTCAGCAAATCACGGTCATGCGGACTGCATAACGACAGGAAAGTGCTTTCCTCTTTTACCAACTGCTCCATGCTTCGACCTCCGCTATATTACAGTTTGCGATTCAGCTTTTTTGTCATTATATAAATAAATTCTTCTGGGGTAGGAGTGCTGTTCCCAAAATATTTTTTAAATTCTGCCTGTTTTTCTGGGTCTGGATTGTTCCGTGCTTCATCAATGGTAGCCTGCATTGTAACTCTTACTTCTGCGACAGAAATTCCATGTGTACGGGCAATCGTTTTTAACAGGTCTTTTGTATCTCTTTTCTTAAAGCCAATCATATACATACCTCATTTCTTATATACTTGATAATCATAGCATTTTTACTATAACTCATGGAATGATTTATTTTATGACACCATTATAATACATTTTTGCAAAGGTTACAATATAAGAGAATACTTTTGATGAAAGGAGTGTGCCAGCTATGGAGCTTAATTTTAAAGCCATAGGAAAAAGAATAAAGATAGCAAGAATAAATCAGAACATGACACAAGAAACGGTTGCTGACAAAATAGGTGTCACTCCGCAACACGTCAGCAATATAGAAACTGGTAATTCCAGCGTCAGTCTAACGACACTTGTTGCGATTGCTAATCTGCTGAAAGTGTCGGCTGATGAATTGTTATGTGACACTATCTTGATTTCAAAACCAGTCTTTGAAAAAGAAGCGAAAGAATTGTTCAGCGATTGCAATGATTATGAAATACGGGTATTGGTTGATGTATTGAAAGCAACTAAGGCTTCTATGCGTACCGTAAAACTGTTTGAAACTACTATAAATGAGAATGAATAAAACCGTAGTCTGTATAGATCACACGAGTGTGAAGTACAGCTACGGTTTTTCTTCATTGAATTTGTAACCTACACCCCAGACTGTAAGAATGTACTTTGGGCTTTGTGGGTCTGGCTCTATTTTCATTCTTAGCTTTCGTATAAACCCTGTTAAGTTCTTAGCGTCTGCTACATAATCGTAGCCCCAGACATTGTCGTAGAGCTGTTCTTTTGTAAATACCTGTCCTTTATGTAACATGAGGAAGTAGAGCAGGTCAAATTCTTTGGCTGTCAAATATACAATATTTCCATCTTCATTATTAAAGGTACGGGCGTATGGGTCAAGATGAAATCCATTTACCGATTGCTTAATAAAGGCAGGAGGACTAGAGAATTTAGATGATAGCCATTCAACGGTTTGCTGAAATATTTGTTCTTCGGTTTCAGAAAATAATACCACTAATATTTTCCCATTTTATCGACCTCCTTCCAAATTCTATTTAGAGATAAACTGGAATTTATCGCTCTTTATGTTTTATATCAATTTACTTAATTCCAAATAAAAGTTTTGTTATTTTAAATCTTCTGCAAATTTCATAACACAATATGGAAAAAAGAAAGGTTCCCAGCATAATACTTAAGTATTGAAATGGTACGTTCAATTTTGTTTTTAAAACAAAATACGCCAGTACAACTAAAATTGACTGATGAAAATAATAGAGAGGAAAAGCCGCTTTTGATAAATACTGCATGATAGGATTTGTCTTATTAAAAAACTTTCTCCATACTCCCAAAAACGCTAAAATGCCAAACCATTTTACAATACGGTTTGCAATATCCCACACCAAGCCACACATATCAACTGTCATATAAATAAGGGATATTCCCGCAAACAGGCACAGCAGCAGTATCCAATTTTTCTCCAGCAATTCCTGCACTTCATCTAAGGAAAGCAGGAAGAAAGCGATAATGAACAAGGTAAATGCCTCGCCAATGCTTTTTCCTCCTGCAAAATCCAAAATCGGCGTCATGATTAGAATAGCTAGAAACAGCGGAAAGAGTTGCCATACTTTTATTTTTTTCCTATCAATCGGCTTATTCCGTTTCTGAAACAAAGCAATCATGGGAATTGCCGCCACAGACACAATAAACAAAAAGAGTATAAACCATAAATGTCCAGGAGTAAATCCACCGTCATATCCGGTCAGGTCAGTAAACTTCGTAAAATAAACTGCATAATGTGCAAAGTAATTTCCTTTATAGCCATTCCAAAATACATCTGCAATATAAGACTGTACTGGAATAATAAGCATAATTCCCACTAAAAGCGGTATCAACAGTTTTTTCACTCTTTCCATAAAAAATTCTTTTATGCTCCGCCTTTTTAAAGCGAATGCCACCGAAATCCCTGAAATAGTAAATAACAGCGACATCCACCAAGGCGTAAGAAACCCCATGGGAACAGCAAGCCCCTCCACAATCTGTCCATGTATATAAAAAGCCTCTCCAAAATCATTGAATATCATAGCTGTATGATACGGAATCAACAGCAATATGCAAAATACCCTTAAATTATCAATATAATATTTTCTCATTTCTCTGCCTTTCGTCTGGAAATTACGCCCTTCTTCTCGATAAATTCTAATTTATCTATTCATCAATTCAAGAGTTTTTTCAAATGAAATACATTCTGCGTATCTTCCATTCCAAATGTACTCATTATAATATCTATAAGAATTTTCCGCTGTCATATACTCATTATCAAGCGTACTATTTGTATTTGCTGGAACAATCATTTTAAGTCCATGCTCAAAACCACATTTCACTGTTGCATCCATGCAGTAATCTGTTTGTAGCCCTACAATAATAATTGTATCTTCTTCTTTTTCATGCAGGTAATCCAATAACCCTGTATCTCTAAAAGCACTGTTTACATTTTTATCAAAAACACGCTCATTTGGCATTGGCTGAAATTCTTCGTATATTTCATAGCCTAATGCGCCTTTAGTTAATTTCTGTCCAACACCATCATCATGTCTAACATAAATAACTTCTATATCATTATTGCGCGCCTCTTTGATTAGTGTTTTAATACGATATACAAAAGTCTGTAATTCGTATAAGTCATTATTCATAATTAAATTTTGAGTATCAACAACCAGCAATATCATTCTATTACCTCCCATATTCTAACTTTCAGTGAAATAATCAGCACTTGTAATAACATCTGCAAATTTACCGTTCAATGAAGCCATGTATACATCGTTTATAAAACTTGCAGGTAGCTTTCGCCCATTCCATTCTAAGTCTTTTGTTGCACATGCGTCTGATATAAGAGTGACGTAATAACCAAGTTCTTTTGCTGCTCTTACAGACGTATCTACACACATATGTGTCATCATTCCACACATGACTAGGTTTTTTATTGACAATGAGGATAACTTTTCATGCAAGGTTGTTTCATGAAAACTGTTAGGCATATACTTTACAATAATATTTTCTGAACGCAAAGGTTCTATATCCTTGTGGATTTGAACACCTTTTGTGTTTGGAAGAAAAAAGGTTGCGTTCTCTGGTGATATGTGTTGCACATAAAAAATAGGGAGTTTTTCTGTTCTAAAATGTTTCAGCAATTTTTTTGTTACTGTTAGTGCTTGTTCCGCTTGAAAAAGCTCACACTTCCCATGAGGAAAATAGTCATTTTGAATGTCAATAATTACTAAGGCAGTATTCATTTTATCAAATCCTTTCTCTTTATAATCTTTTCAGCTCTCCAAAATTCTAATTTATATTACTTTCATCTTTAAATGGCAAAAATGCTTGTAAGCTATTTTAAAATGTCGTATTACCTTATATAACTTGCCTTTCAAAATAATTTCTCATACTATTCAATAGGTTTAATTTTGAAAAAATCTTGTATTGTAGGTAGCTTTTTAATGTTTTGAGAATATGTTTTATTCTTAAAATTGCTATCAATATTAAAGGAATGCCATTTATTCTCTTCCAAACCTCCCCAACAAATATCAATTTTTCCCAAAGATAAGTTAAAGACAATACTTTTAATTGTTCCAAAATAATCGTCATAAAATGGAAGCATTAGACCATTAGGATAAGGGGTTAGAAGTAATTCTTTAATTTCTGGCTCATCTATAAGAGGAGTTTGCGTAACCCATTTTTCCAAACACTTGTATCTTTGGATTGAATTTTTCATTGCATATGGCTCAATATTTATCATGTTTGGAATATGAATATGATTAGTGGCAATGAGATAATCTTTTTTATTATCCTTTTGAATAAGATTTATTTCTTTTTTTCCGTCCATAATTTCAATAAGTACGGCTTCTCCACTTTTATCGGCTATCATCAAATTGATATTACAGGCTATAGGCATATCATATAAAGTATCTAAAGCTTCTTTGACGTTTTTGCAGTTTTCTAATAGGGTTCTTACAACTGCCCAAAATTGCAAACCAATGATTTTAGGTTTTTTCCCTCCTTGATAATCATTGACAGGTCTACCACATGCACTTTGAGATATTGCTAACCCACACTCATTCATCCCTTCGCCACGTCCAAATTGCATAATATTTGTACCTATATGTGAATACTTATTTGTAACTGATGTTTTACTTAAGCAAAAATCATCCATTTGTTCTGAATAGTCGTAATTTCTTGCCATAATTGTATGATGATTTTTAGTTTTGTTAGGCAAAAGAATTAGTTGACTACAAGCTGGAGTTAAGTAGGTTAATGGAACAAAAACAATTTTACTTTTTGATATACCCAAGACATCAGAAAAACCTTGTAATTCTTCATTCAATCCAGGACAATATTTGTCAAAAAGTTCAAATACATTTTTTTCATTGTCTGAAATAGCTTGAGAGTTTATAAAAATATTTTTTAAATGATTATTTTCCAAAACTATATTACCTAATTGCTTTCCTATATCATAACTTGTACCTTTTAGTTCAAGGAAATTCACATTTATATTTTTCATTCTACTTTTCTTCCTTTTGTTCTCGAATATATTTTTCTACTTCTTCACGATTAAGTCTTCTGATTTCTGAATTGTTAAACTCAATGTATTTTGAACGCTGATAGATGGGCGTCATTGCAACACATGTCTTACTTTTGTTTTTCTTTAAGTATTCTTGCAATTCTGCTTCATTAGAAAAAATTTTATATGATTTTCTTCCATTAGCACTAACAATCTCATAAATACCACAATTCGTTTTCATTGTAACATCAGCTGTCCGCAAATATAGCTTTGCTATATCTAACGTCTTAAATGGGAAGTTCCATCTTTGCATACCACCTTTTTCTGTTTTATTTATACAGATACATCTACCACATGTGCTACAAATATACTGTAAATGATTTTCCAAACATTCCCGTGGTTTTAATAAAGGTGTAATTCTTTTCTTGTTACTATAACATTCTTTACATTCATTCATGTTGTCTCTTCTCCTTTAGTTTTATAATAATTTCTGATAGATTATTTAGTTCGGTATAATTTGTCCTATAATACGGTATATTACCTTTCCGTAATGGTACAACCAAATTACAATCAACTAAGATTTTAAGATGTTTTTTCGTATCATATTTAACTAGCAACAAAGATTTTGAGATTTTCCCTGCGTCCTTTGGTTCTTCAAGGATAGTAGCAAGAATATTTCTACGTGTTTTACAACTTAGTGCCTTAAATTGAAGACCAATATTATCTGATTGTTTGTTTTTTAATTCTACTTCCATTAAACATCTCCTTTCGTTATAATATAAGTATAAACGTTATCACTGTTGCAAGGTCAATAGAAATTTTATGAAAGTAGGAATAGGCATGCTTAGAATAAAAGAGTTTTCTGTTTTATCCCAGATTGGAGTTCGTATGCTTCGACATTATGATAATATAGGATTATTACATCCAGCACATATAGATGAAAACAACAATTATAGATACTATGACGAAGAGCAATTACTAATAGCAAATACAATACAAACACTGAAAAGTATAGGCGTTAACTTGAAAGAAATAAAATCTTTGTTAAATAATTGCGATAATTCAGTTTATATGAGTGCCTACTTGAACGAGCTACTTATAAAGCGTCAAAAAGAATTAAAGGACATGGAAGATAATATCACACATATTAGTTCTGTTCTTCAAAGTATAAATAATAACTCAATATATAGTTTTAAAATCAATTTAAAAGAAATTCCTCAGCACAATGTAGTAAGTTTACGAAAAAAAGTACATTCTTATCAAGAAGAAGCAGAACTTTTTCAAACTATGTTCCATGAAATATCTGAACAGGGTATAAAATTACAAAGTCCTCCGTATAACAAAACGATTTACCATGATAAAGAGTTCAAACACACAAATATTGATATTGAAATTCAATGTAACGTGATAGGGCAGTATTCAGATTTCCACGACATCACTTTCAAGACTATACCTTCTAAAAAAATAATTTCAATCGTTATGCAAGGTGATTTTGACTTCATGAATGGTTTAAACTTAGCGGTGGCAAACTGGTTAAGGGATAATCATTATATTTTTTCTGGACCTATGTATAACGTATACCATAGACCTCCAAACAGGAATGTTTCTTGTGAAAATTGGCTTATTGAAGTGTGTTTTCCTGTGGAAAAAAAATAATAATAGGGGGCTGTTTTACTAACAATTAGTACACAGCCCCTTATTATGTTATTTTACAATCTTCCAATTTCCGTCCTTGTGAAGCACTAGCTCAAACTGTGAAATCTGTATTGCCTTTGTCTGATTATCAATAAATTTCACAAACACGCTTACTTTCACATTTTCCCCGTCCTGTGTGAAAATAGGGTTTATCAATTCCGAATACAGATAGTCACCGTTTATCGGTTCAAGGACATTTCCTTGTACATAATAGGCAAGTTCCTTTTCCGTTGCCGTAGGGTAGAGCTTGAAAAAGGTTTCCAGAAATGTCGTTGCGTCCTGCATGGTTTCAGCGTCCACCGTTCCGTCTGTTTCCTGTGCTTTTGGCTCATAAGTTGACTTCTGGCGTGCTGGGGCAAGGGTCGGGTTCTTTGTGATTACCATGTTTCTGTCTGCGTCCACATGGACAGCTACGGTATAGGTAGCACTGACCGATTTCGTCTGGTCGCCCTCCTTTACCTGCTGATCTACTTCGTAGGTAGCAGTAAATTCGTTCTCCCCAGACTGCGCCACATTCCATATCTGCACGTCACTGACCGTTGAACTGGTTGGTATATCCGTCCGTATAGTATCAACATTCAAGTCCTGCAATTCCTTTGTCAAATACTCGTTGATAGAAGCGGTACGCTTCTCAATGGTTTCTTTGTTGTTATCCCATGTATAGTAAGACTTCGCAAAGTTCTTCACGAAATTCTCAATCCCGTTTGTGTCATTAAGCCGTAGCTCTATGATTTCCTTTTCATGTGTGGTGTGCTGGTCGATTGCCGTGAAATTCTTGTATATTCCGAAGCTGACACTTGCAATCAGTACCAGCCACAGGGCAATGACCGATTTCTTATGCGTCCCGACTTTCACGGTACGCACCTTTTTTTCTTTGGGGAGCTTTTCTTTCTTCTTGAACATTTCATCAATCCTTTCTGTGATTTCATTTTTTATTGTTTCATTCTTCCTGCACCGATTAGGTGCTGTTGCCAGTAGGAGCTTGTAAGGTCTGCGTAGCCGATAGGGTCGCCGGCATGATACATCTGATTGTTGCCAACGTATATTCCGACATGACTTACATAGCTACCGCTGTTATAGGTGGAATGGAAAAATACCAAGTCCCCAGCTTTTGCTTCTGACAGTGGGATATGCTGGGTCACGTCATACTGTGCCTGTGCCACACGAGGTAAGCTGATACCAGCCTTGCCATAGCACCACTGCACCAGACCGCTACAATCAAAAGAGGTATTCGGGTTGTCGCCACCATACACATATTTCCAGCCTTGATATTTCAGTGCTTCGTTCATAACCGCCTGTACGGTTTTATCATCAAAGTGTGTGACAGTAAGGTATTGGCTTACCAATTCCACATAAAACATATTTCCGTAGTTGTACCGCCAGCCCCCGTTACGGGCAACGGCTATCGGGTTCGTGTAGGTCACTTTCGTACCTCCCGACTTGTCCTGTGAAAAATTCTCCGCCAGCGTAAAGCTGTGCTTTTTTCCGTTTCCAGCTACATAGCCCAGATAACCGCCACCGTAGTTGTAGCTTTGAATGACGGCGTTTATGTCCTCAATCCCTTGTCCTTTGGCAGAAGCAAGCAGTTCCGAGAAATACTTACAGCCTTGTTTGATTGAACTTTCTGTATCTAAGGAGTTGGGTGGAAGCCCCAGACTTTCAGAGCTTTGCATAACATCAACGGCTGTCCCTCCGCTTTCCACCTGCATAATAGCAAGCAGATAATTCACATAGTCCTCAATTCCATATTCCTTTGCATACTTTTCTACCATTGGCTGATGTTTGAGGACTTCGGGGGACAGGTTCATGCCTGTAACAGTGGAAGAAGAACCACTGCCCCCGTCATCGTCCTCCGCACTAATCAGTACCCCGAAGAACAGCACAAGAGAGAACAGCACAGGGAAGATACTGCCGATAATCAGCATGTGCTTTATTCTCATTTCCTGCGTCCTTTCTTCTTATGGGTACTGGTTTTCTTCTGGCTGGTCTGCTGGGAATTTTGGATATTCTGGGACTTCTGCAAGTGCCTTGTGCGCTGGGTATTGACTGTCCGTTCCGTCTGGATATTTTTCTTTAGTTCCTGTGTGGTGGCAGGTTTTGGAGTGTCCGAAGCCTTGACGGTCTGACGCTGTGCGCTCTGCCTTTGCTCTGGAACTTTCACGGAAGCCCCAGCCGTAGCAGGTCGTTCCTTGCCAGCAGTCGTTGTCGGTGTGGCAACAGCAGGTCGTTTTTTATCCTCTGCCTTTGGTACGGTCTTTGTTTCTGGCTTTGGTGTAACTGCTGGTCGTTCATGCTGACGGGTAGCTCCTGTTGTCGCTGATCCGTCCGCTTGCTTTTCAGAATGCCTTGCTTCCTGCGCTTTCTGCATTTCCATACGCTTCTGTGCCACGCTCTGTCTGCGCTGGTTGAGCTTGTCACTGCGCCCAGACTGTCTTGTTTCCTGTTCCTGTGTTACGCCACGCTTGAAGTCGGACACGGTTTTCTTTGCGTTTTCCGTTGCTGAATAGACCGCATAGCCAGCCTGTATGGGCATATCCTTGACCGCTTCTTTGACTTGTTGTGCTTTGTCTTTCACACGGTTCTTTGTGTCCATGACTGCACCAGCCTTTGCACCTGCACGGCTTCCAAAGCTGGAAGAAGCGGTATTGCTCCGCTGTTCCTTATTCTGGTTAGGCTTTCGGGCAGAACTGCCACCGCCAGAGAACATAGAGCCTGTGACCGCACCAGCTACACTTCCAGCACCGACAGCCCGTGCCATTCTACGTTCCATACGTCTAGCCCTGTGACGCATGAACATATAAGGTCTGCGGAATATCCTGCGTCCCATGTTCTGGCTGTCCCCAGCATTTAAGCTGAACATACTCATAATGTCGCCCAGCTTGAAGTAGATACCTGCGAATGTCACTATCTGCAAGAACGCCACCATAAAGAACGGGTAATTGTCGGACATATTGTAGAACATACTGGAAATGGAAAATGCCACGGTCACAATCAAGGTAATGCCGGCACGGGTCATGATAGTGTTGAATACCTTAACGACTGCTTGTTTTGCCATGCCCTCATAGCTGGGTATCATGGATAGCAGGAAACTTATAGGCAGGAACATGGCGAAGATGATAAAAAGTATCTGGCTGAAAATCATCATAGCCGTAAGCAGGAATACAAAAATCGTTATCCCTAAGTTGAAGATAAGCAGGAAGAACACCATTCCCAGACGATTTACCACCTGCGGTATCGTCATGTTATCATTTTCTCTGTCCTCGATTTCTGTTTTCACAATGTCCTCTCTGGTTTCCCCGTCCTCGTCTGACGGGCTGGCAGATACCAGAGCTTCCACACGGTCAGCCCCGATTTCCTCCATGCTCGAATTGCCGAACTGCAAGAGAAGCCACGGCTGTTGCACCTGTATGGCAAACAAGCTGTCACGAATGAGGTCTACGCTGTCCTTGCCCTTGCTGTCACTGTCTGGGAGCATGATTTTAGTTCCCAAATCCAGCGAAGCCGTGCTGATGTCGCTTGAAAAATCGTTTACTTTCTTGATGTAATCGGGAGCATAGGCGATAAAGGAAGCCGATACAAGGAACACCACCAGAAAATTTATGACTGCGTGGATTGCCTTGCTGGTTTCCCGTTTGATTAGTCCTGTGTAGGCAACATAGATACCCACTATGAGGATAAGCAGAAGCAGAAAGCCCACGTAAAAACCAGAGCTTGAAAAGCCGTTTGCGGTCACTCCTGCAAGGGTCTGTATGCTTTTTCCGATACTGTCTGCCATATCGTTAATAAAGTTGAGCTTGTAGGCTTCCTGCACCACATAGCCCGTAGCGTTGCTAAGATATAAGCTGATAGTCCAGACAAAGTTGGTAATACAGTAAAGCCCGTATTGAACACTTTTTCCAATGCCGTCCAGCCAGTTCCAAGGTAGCCACGACCACGAGTTATCCACATAGAAGTCAAGCTGATAATTGCTTAATGGGTACTTTGAATACAGGTTGCCAGCGTCTATTGTATCGTCCACCAGCCCCGAAGCATGGGCGACTGTCCCAAGCATGGCTAATAAGGCAATGACGATAACAAACACCAGCAGAGCCATTCCCAGCACATGAAATACTTTCTTTCCTGTGCGTTTCCAATCCATTACACCACCTCATTTCTCACGGGTGGTCTGGTATCAAAGGCGGTCAGCAGTTCTTCAAAAACAGGGTGTATCTGTACCACGCCCACACGCCCGTACAAGTCCTGCAACAAGCACTGTCCATTTTCCAAATCACGAAGCCGTTTCTGGTTGTTCTCGTCCTCCTTGTCAATGCCGAAAAATTCTAGGGTCTGTTTTATCTCTGCTATGTCGGTACTGCGGAACGCAAATTTCAGACCGATATTGTTTTTCAGACTTTCCTTTGCCACGTCCCCAGAAGCCTGTGTAACGAAGTAAACACCTGCGTTCATGGCACGACCAGCACGAACCAGTTTGTTTGATAAGGTTTCGCCCTGTGCCACGTTCAAGAACGCCCACGCTTCGTCAAGGTCAACTATCTTGAAAATCGACCTGTCCGAATGAATGAAGTCAAGCGCAAAGGTGGATATGACAATCAGCATTGCCACGGATAGTAATTCTATCGTGGTGTATTCTTCAAAGGTAGTATCTTTATCGGGCAGTACCAAATCTGCCACCTGTATAATGTTTAACTGCTTTTCAAGACTGATGGCGTGTTCCACGTTGCCGTCACTAAACAGCAGGTGTGCAAAGTCATAATCGGTAAAGCTCTCGATATGGTCTGCGATATTCCGTGAGATAGAGGTATCTTCCTTGCGTAGCTCGTCAATAACAAGGAGCAGTCCTTTGGTCTGGCTCTGGGTCACAGAGCGTACCGCTTTTCTTAACACAGGAAATTTTTCGCCGTCCCGTGAAGATATTCCCGTAAGGAAAGTAAGCGTGTCGATTGCAAGACTTTCAGCGTCTTTTTCGTTCCGCATGATAACGAACGGGTCAAGAAGTCCCTTGTTCCTTTCATCACTTGTCAGATTGACAATGTTTATCTCGTCCGCAATCTCTGGAAGTGTCGCTTTCCAGTTGCCACGTTCCGACTTAGGGTCTAGGATAACGGCTTGACCGCCAAACAGTACCGCATAGTAGACAATCAGATTGTTACAGAACGATTTTCCACCGCCAAGGCTTCCCACAAAGGCAGAAGCCAGGGCATTTGTGACCGTGCCTTTTACTCCTTGACTAGCAAGAGCTGGTTGTAAGTAGACATTGCGTCCCGTGTCCACGGAATAGCCGATATAGATACCCTCATTTTCTCCCAGCATTTGCGTAGCACCGAATCCCAGCGAAGCGAGAAAGTCAGATTTCACATACTGTACATAGTCATTGATATACCGCTTGTTTGCTGGTAAAAATTCGCCGTGCAATCCCAGCATATCCCCAGCAGGACGCACCAGCTTGACATTCAAATCATCATAAAAATCTTTGACCTCATCTGCACGGCGTTTCAGTTCGTCAAGGTCTGGGGCAGATACCCGTATCACATAGGAGAGCTTATACATACTTTCCTTGCTCTGGTCTAAATCGGTTTCCAGCTCGTCCACACTGTCCAATGCGTCCACCACGTTACTGCTGGTTTCGCTTCCTGCTTGATAAGCGTGGTTGTCCAAGTCTTTCAATTCTTTTTTCTTATTTCTGACCGTGGTTAATGCTTTCTTGTTTCCCACGATTTCCACGTTCATACTGGTATCAATGGGAAATGTAAACTGCTGTTGCTGGAAATAGAAGATTTCACTGGACGGAAAGTCCAATTCTCCCACAATGGCATTGACCGTAAAATAGGTCACGTAGCTTTCGCTGTCCTCATGTTCCAGACGTAAGTACCGCTGGCTTTCCTCAATCAGACAACGGCTGGGACGGATAAGGTCATACCGTTTGATAAGCGTTTCCTTTTTCAGTTTCTTTTTGGGTAAATTGTAATCATAGTCCTCATAGGCAATACCGTCCCGTCCGTAAAGGTGTTCCATGAGATAGCCGAAGTCGTTCTTGTCCAGACGGCGTACTTTAAAACGTCTGGAAATTTTGTTTTCCAGCAGTTTTTCCATTTTCATGTAACGGTTGATTTCATCATTCGGCATGGAAACAAAGTCATTCATAAGCGTGTGGTTCACTTCCAGCAGAAACTCCTTGAAGCTCATAAAAGCGGATTGCTTCATGCTGGACAGGTTCAATTCCTGTTCCATTACCATGAGTTTAAAACCCAAGAAAAAGCGGTAGTCCACTTGATTATCGCCTATCATTTCCACCAGTGCTTCCGTCTGCTGGTCTATCTTTTCTATGGCTACCTCACGGAGCTTGCCAGTGACAAGCCGTTTTGATTTTTCCTGTATGCTTCTGATAGAGCTTTCCGTTGCTATCTGCAAGGCATGGAGTTTTCCCTCACGGCTCTGTGCGATTAACTGACGGAAATTGTCATGCACGATAAATTTCTGTTCTGGGGACAGGAACGAATAATTGTAAGGGACAAGCTCATAATAGGCGAATACCTCGCCGTCCTTGTTCCAGACAAGGTTGTTGTCAATAAATTTAATGGGGAACATACACCTCACTCCTTACTGCGGTAATGCTTTCGTTGAATTTCTGGCTATGCAGTTTTACCGCCTTTCCTGCATAGGTCACTTTGGGTCGCATGGCATAAGTCGCCATTGATTTTAGGAAGCTGTACGGCTTCTTGCCGTCAAAGGTCTTTTGCGACATAAACCAAGTGAGGGCAACGGGAATACCGAAGTATTTTAAAAATGCCCCCTCAATCAAGTTCAGTGGTGGCAGGTCGGCAAACAGGATAATGGCAAACTCTGTCAGCACGAACCAAGCCATTTGTGAAAAGGTAATCGGAAACGGAAGGTTAAAGTCGTTAATGGAATACAAAACCTTTTCCACGTTCCAGATACCCGTGTAGCTTTTTACTTTCTTCAAATTGTTTTACTCCTTTCATTGAAAAAGGCAGTCAGCATTTGCCAACTGCCCTTAAATGCAAATAAGCTGTCAGTAGCACCTTTGCAGGTACAGATTTGACAGCTTATCGCTGAATTTCACACATGCCGTAACTGGTTTCGATAAAATAACCGCCGATTTCCAAGTTGCGACCATATGCTTCATAATCAATATAGTCTTGTAAGCTGGGCGGTATTTCCCCCAGCGTTTGCAGTTCGTCTACATAGTATCGTGCCACGTCCTCCATGCTGTCACAGTCTGGGTAAAAGTAAATCTGGTCTTTGTGTTCCACGACACCCTCCAAACTTCCGTAGTATGCAATAAAATCGTCCAGACTGTCCACGACTTCCTCTGGAAGTTCTTCTATCATTTCATACATCTGGTTCAGTTCGTCAATGGAGATATATTCTGGCACTTCACAGGGGAAGTTGTCCGTATCATGGACGGCGTATTCTTCATATTCGCCGTTCAATCCGATACGCTCTGCGATTTCTTCAAAATCGAGAGGAAACGAGAACCAGTCGCCGACTAAATATCCCTCGTTATATTTGCCGAGGTTGGCAATGTAGACACGCATATCATCAACTATACGCTGACACCTCTTTTCTTACCACGGTATCTCAAAAATGCCGTGGTCTGTTTCTATGAACCGTCCGTTTTCATCAAGGCTTTGTCCATAGGCTTCAAAATCAAAGTAGCGGACACAATCTTCTGACAGAGTATTGAACGCTGGGTCGTCAGCCAGCACATGACGGGCAACGTCTGTCATGGAGTTACAGTTGGCATAATGGATAATAGAATGCCTGTAATTATGCAGTTCATCCAGATTAGAATAATACGCCATAAAAGCAGGTAGTTCTTCTCTGATTTCTGCTGGTAAATTTTCATACATACGGTACAGGTCATTGAGGGTATCGACAGTGGTGGTTTCTGCCACATCATCTGCAAAGGGAAGTTCCATTTCTACAATGCGGTAATCTTCGCTGTCAGCTTCCACGCCGAGCAGTTCTTCAAACTCTGTTTCATCAATCGGCAAATCAAACCAAGCAGAGGGAAGTTCTCCATTCGTTGGTGTTGTTGCTTCCATCAAAACTCTTAATTCTTCCATTCGTTTTTACGTCCTTTCCTGTGTCTGGGATTGCTTTGTGTACCATTCCGTCACCCCCTTTCATCCCCCTATGCCCAACTCCCATAGGGGGAAAGGTAGGTTTTGCAGGTGTGCAAAACCATTGATATTTAAGCTCCAATAATCTTATTGAACAGGTTCAAGAGTACGTCCTTGACACCGCCAGCGTTGAATACAAGACCTACGGCAATCAAGGCTACCACCAGAAAGCCGATAAGTTTTGAAAACTCACGCTTGAAGCCCAGATACACCCCGATAACGACGATTGCCATTAACACAAGGCTCTGTGCGTTTGATAAAAACCAGTTGTATAAGTTCTGTCCAAAATTCATGTATTAGTCCTCCTTTTCCATTTCTTCCATATGTCTGTCTGCAAGACTGCCGACCTGCAAAATACACATGAGAATGACACCTATTCCCATGCCAAGTGATACCAGCAGTAAATCCTTGAATAATTCCAGCATTTTCTATTCCTCCTTTGATTGAAAAACGACTTCCTCACTGGAAGCCGTCTGCTGTTCTATGATTTTTTCGTGCTTGTCTGTGAGCTTTGCGTCCTGCACCAGACTTTCAATAATGTTTGTACCGTTGATAGCGTCTATCTTTTTCGCCATTTTTAAGGTAGGGGCGACCTGCCTTGCTATCCAGCTAAGTGTCCGTTCCAGCGTGTATGGTTCTGGTTTGGTCGTTAATTTCAAACGCCCACGATCAGAACCGATAAACCACGCCCAGCGGTCATTGACCTGCCAATCACTGCGCTTTTTCCCGTCCTCCTTGTCCACGAAGCGCATATAGCGGTTGATAATGTCAAATGCTGTCCGCTCTGCGTCATAGTAGGTCAGCAGGTCACGCACGGCATAATAGGCACGGTCATTTTTCAGTCTGATTTCAAAGCGGTTCTTCACAGGTGTTTCTTCTAGCGGAGTACCCAGCTTTGCATACTGTTCCTGTGCCTTTTCGTAAATGCAGAAGTAAACTTCTGATTTTAGAGAACCGATATATAACGTATGTCCCATACCTGCCTTGTCCTGTTCGTGGCTCTTAATCAGTTGCCCTGAAGCATAGGACTTGAAACTGCGGAACACGGAGATACATTCCTCACAGTCGCATTTCTCTGTAAGCTCTGGAATGTCAAGTATTCCTGCCTTGTCATTGATTGCTAGGTCTAACCGCTTCATTACACCGCCGTCAACCAGTGCGTCCATGAGGAAGTCATACCAGCTTCTTTCCTGTGCCAGCAGGTAGCTTTCCATTTGCCGACAGCCTTTGCCTTTCAGTTCCAGCAACACGCCTTTTTCCTCGTCCGCAGAAGTAAGCACGAATATATCCCCGATATAGTAATGCTCCGTATAGCTGTAAAAGCCGAAGTCCTCATGTAGCATGAAGTCCATGTTGAGCTTTAATATATCTCGTATTACGTGCTGTACGTCCATTGTAGGGAAGCGTATTCTTACATAGTCGAACAACATTTCCAGCGAATTGTCTGGATTGCATTTTTCCAGTGCTACGGTAAGCTGTCCCTTGATTTCCTCTGTCAGCTTGATTTTCCCGTTTTCTATACGGCTTACATGTTCACGGCTCATGCCAGCTACCAGCGCAAGCCTGTTTTGTGATACTCCATAGACAGAACGCTTATCTTTAAACTCTGTTATCCAGTCTGTTTCATTCAGTTGTCATTCCTCCAATCTGGTAATGTGACATTTGACTGCTGTTGTCACACCCGTTAGAAAACAGCGGAAACCCTTGTACCTTGCGGAGATTTCCGTATTTCTTGATACTGTTTTCTGGTATTTTGTGCCCCTCTGTTAGATACCGAGGGGCTTAATCGTTTGGCAGGGCAAGCCCTGCCAAACAGGAACGGCACTTTACGGTCTTGTTGACCGCAAAGCACCGTTCCTATTGGTCTATCTGTTCATGCCGATATAAAGCACTATAAAATCAATATCTGATTTAAGACAGGCTTTCAGCGTATCTTCTGGAATTTCACTTCCACGAATATCTTCTTTGAGAAAGTCCTTTCCCACAAGCTCAAAAGCATAGTCAATACGGCTGTTACAGATAGAATGTCGGCTATCCAAGCGTATACAGAAACGACACGGCAAGTTACGCACCTTATAAATAATTTCATCTGTGATTTTATCTATCCTTGCTTCAAAGCGATTTTTTGGATTGATACTAAATGGTTTATATCTGTCTGCTGTCAATACGTCACAGTCTGAAAGAAATTGTTCATAATTCAAACAGATATATTTCATCCTTTTTCCCGTTGGTGTGTGAAACACTTCTATTTCTTTATATTTCATGTATTTAGTCCTCCATTGGTTGTTCTTCTGGTACAGCTTTTCTTACATTAGCAAGCGTACCAATAGTTTGTAAAAAATCATGTTCTTTTGGTACAAGTGGGGTGTAAAACTCTGATATGACGCTTGTACCCACATCACAATAACCACGCCCTTTGATACGCTTTTGAAAGAACTTCTTTTGCGTATCGCTTCCAAACATCATGCCGTAGCCAAGCTCACTCATGCGCCCTAATGCCACACGGAAGTTGAAGTTATCTCTGATACCGTCACTGAAATACTTTGCGTCTGGACGCTGACAGGCAAGGATAAGGAAGTAGCCAGCCTGTCTGCCTAACATGACGATTTTCTTTAGCTGGCTTAATATGGCTACGCTTTCCTTTGTGGTTAAACACTCCATGAACGCCACGTATTCGTCAAAGATAAAGAAGTGCGGAGCAAGCCCCAGATAGGCGTAGTTCTGTCCTGTTTTGTAGTTTGGCATGAGCTTCATTGCTTCACTTCTTGCCACCATGCCGTCATAAAAGCCATTGACGCAATCAATCATATCTTCCTTTTTGTAGTAGACCTTATCCATGACCGTTCCCAAGTCCGCAAGGTCGGCGTTCTTTGGGTCGAGGATATAGAGGACGGTATTTGTCCGCAACAGGGCTTCAATGATAGTTAAGATAAAGTAGGTCTTACCGCCACCAGTTCCACCACAGATAAGGGCATGGGGGAGAGCGTCATATTCCCAGACAAGGTTTTTCATCAAGCGCAAGCCCCCGTTTTCTGCCTGTACTTCCTCTATGGAAATGCGATTTGCTATCATGTCATAGAGCAGGGTATATTCCACGTAGCCGTCATACAACAGCTTGTCGGTCAACTCGCAATACAGACCGCTTTCCAGCTTATCTTCCAACTGCAAGAGCTGGTCTTGATACTTCCCCAGCGTGATTTCACACTGGATATGAAGCAAGCCTTTTTCCATGCGGTAATACATTCGGGGAAAGTAGCTGATTTTCTCCTTTGACTTACCAGATTGCAGGTCAGTGAAGAAGCTGTTTCCCTGTATCGTCACTGCTTCATACCAGCCGTTTTCCAAGACCATACGTGCCAGCTTTTGGCGGTGTATAAGCTGTTTATAACGGTCAAAGCAGAAGCGGTAATACAGAAAAGCGACCAGTATACAAATACCAGTCGCTATAATAATTGTTATGAAGTTGTAAGGGGAGAGCGACAACGCCAGCCCGTCATTTCTGATTAAGCTAAACGTGTCCCAATCGGTACGCATAATCTGTCCCAAGTTCAAAAGCAGTATGACCGCCACGAACAGAAACAGGAGCGAACCGCCACAGAAGCGGTACACAAGGGACTTATCGCTGGCTCTGATACGCTTCCCCTTATATTTCAGAATAGACATAAGACCTCCTGTTGGTTGTTATAGTGCTGGGTATTGTACTGACAGACATTTTTATTGAAATGTGGCTGTAATATTTTTTCGTATCTCCTGTTTGCAATACGCCTTTCAAAATACAGGCTGTTATTCTTAGGATAGCTATGTTGAGTATAAGTTGGATATTTTTTCAAAATATGCCTTGCTTCCTGTGTCAAAGGGTAGATATAACGAAACATAAGACCGTTGATTTTTTCTATCTTCTTGTGTTCGCAAAATTCGTGTGTCAGCCAGTGGCGTTTTTCCACTCCGTCATAAACTGCATTTTCTTCCAGCAAAATCCTTGCACTTCTAGGGTGTATCTTTTCCAACGTCTGGCTGTCACGATATACACTTGTCTTAAAACTTCCGCAATAATAAAAATTGGAAGCCTGATAGACATAACCGCATTTTCCCTCGATACCGTCTGCCAATGTGTATAAGAAAAGGCAGTCTGTATACTTTTGCAACCATTTGATTAGGTACGAAAGTGTAAGACTGCCGAAATACTGTGTATGGTTCATTTCTGGAAGAAAACACATTTTGCCGATTTCCAGATAATCTGCCGTAACAAGATTATGTGACGGAAACAACTTGTGTAACGTCTGCAAGGGCTGTGTACCCCATCCTAATTCCACCACACCCAATAATTTCTCATGCTGGTATATCCCTAAGAAGTAACGGCATAACCGAGGTACCACTTTTGAATAGTGATACCTGCGGATAAATGCGACTGCCTGTTCTTTCGGGAGTTCCTTGATTGATAAAGACATATCCTTGTGGGTCATAGTGTCTATTTCCCATTAGGCATATCTTTTTTTGCTTGCTGGTTCTGTGAGCTTATAGGCTGTCCCTGTCTGTTCTTTAACACAATGTCGTCTGCCTTAATAAACCAGTCCACGTCTGCCCCTTGAAAGGTGGCGTTTGCTACCGTATCCGCAACAGGGTTGATAAGCTCCACCTCTGCGTTGTAGTCAAATTCCTTTAACGGAACAGTGGCAGGAATGGACACCTGTATCATGCGTCCCTGTCCACGGCATTTAAGGTCATAAGTGCGTTCTTTGATTTCATCTGAAACCGTTCCGTCCTCATTCTGGATATGCACCTCACGTCTTAATGCCGAAAACTTCAACTGCCCGAATGTCTTTTCTTTTTCAATCACGATACCGTTTGCTAATCTCATATGCTTTCGTCCTCCTTATTTATTCTCTGCTGGTAACATATCATCTGCCAGCAGGATATAGTTTGTAAACCCTCTCGTGCCGATTTTGTAGCCCTCTGCGGTAATGCGTGGGTTAATCAGCTTCACTTTCTGTTCTGGCTGGAAATGCTTTTCCCCAGCTTCAGCAGGAAGCACCACGATAATATCGTCTGCCCTCTGCACATCACTGTAAAGGTTGTAGCTTCGGGACACTGCCGTCATGCGTCCGTTGATCCTGCGCTGTACAACCTCACTTTCTCCTGCATATTCCAGATTGCCGAATGTCTTTTCCATGTTCGGCACTACAAATTTAAGTTCCATATGTTTTACCTCGTTTCTTTCTTTTGATAGTTATTGTTTATATGGGGAGCTACACTCCCCATGCCCCTAGTGGACTGTTTTTTTCTATCAATCAAAAAGACGATTGACAGAAAAGAAACAGTTTGAAGTTGTGTTCTGCGGTAGGCGTTCTATTGCGGAGGGGAACGGGACTGCTCCTGTATATATTTTCTTGCCATAGTGATACCGCCCTATGACTTCTTAGTTTTGCGTTTCTTCAAGAAGTATGTTCCAGCTAATGCAATGCCAGAAGCACCCAACAGAACAAGCAGACCGATAATATTTGTTGTATCGCCTGTCTTTGGACTGTCCGTCTTTTGCACTGGTGTATCTGGCTTATCTGGTGTGGACGGCTTTTCTGGTTCTTCTGGAGCAGGTGTTTCTGGTTTCTCTTTGACCGTTACCGTCTGCCCTTTGTCGTTAATGTCCTTATGTTCTGTAACCTTTTTCGGTTCATCTGGATTGCTTAAATCATACAATTCTTCAAAGGTTACAAGGTCTTTTCCTCCAAGCTCGGAAGCGTCAAAGGTAAAGGCAATCTGGACTTCCATTGTTTCACTGTCTGCGACAAATGAATAGTCATTTTCCACACGCTTACCATCAATGACAAGCTCTGCGTTTTCGTCCTTAATCATCTGCCAGCCCTTTAGCTGATACTTTGTACCAATTTCCAGACCGTCCAGCTTAGCCGTATCAATGATAGTTACTTCCTTTCCAGCTTCCACGACTTTTTCGCCGTCCTTGCTGGTAGCAGTGGTGTGGATATTGATGATACGTTCAGTAATCAATACCGTTTGTCCGTCATCCTCAATGTCCTTGTGTTCTGCTACCTTGACAGGCTCTTTCGGATTGGACAGGTCGTACAATTCCTCAAAAGTTACAAGGTTCTTTCCACCAAGTTCAGAAGCATTGAACGTATATTCAATCTCAATTTTCATTTCCTCACTGTCAGCAGTAAAGGTATATTCACTTTCCACACGGTTGCCGTCAATGACAAGCTCTGCGTTTTCTTCCTTTAACATCTGCCAACCCTTTAACTGATACTTAGTACCTTTTACAAGCCCGTCCAGCTTGACGGTATCAACAATAGTGACCTCTTTTCCTGCAAGGATAGATTTTTCCCCGTCCTTGCTGGTAGCTGTGGTATGGATAGAGATTTCTTTTTCGTATTCATCTGTCAAAGTACCTAAATCAATGACGGTTCTATCTCTTGACACTACAATGTCAAAAGCAGGAATGAGCTTGAAGCCTTTGTTGCTGGCACAGCGTAATTCCTCAATCTCGTAAGTATCGTAAAGCAATGCACCCTTGCTGTCGTCTGGCTCTGATGAACCAAACCACACGCCGTCCTCGCTGGTCTTTCCTGCATTGGTATTGTGCTTGTGGGAAGCCCAATCCGAAGCAGTGGAGAACTGCCCGTTTTTGTCTGTCACGACAATGTGGCTTTCGCCTGTGGTCTTGCTGGTAATCTTGAAAGGCACATCTGCTAATCTCTTATGAGTGCCAGCACCAATCTTCACACCCTCAATGTCGCCACGCTTAATCTGGTTATAGATAGAGCTTTCTTCGCTTGTAAGGTCAACGATTTTCCCATTCTCTTTGATTTCAAATTCACGGGAAACCGCACCTGTTCTTAGATAGCCCTCTGGGGCTTTGCTTTCGTCAATACGGTATCTTCCATATGGGAGCGTATCAGAAGCAGTGGAAGCGATACCGTCAATGCCTGTGTGGATTGTCTTTACCACTTCGTCTTTACCGAACAGTTTACCGCCCACCAAGACAGCATTTTCATTTAAGGAAGTAATACTAAACGCTGTATCTTTTAGTGTCGCACCGCCTTGTGGCTTTGTATCTTTGGTTTCAAGGTCACGCTTTTGTATCTTCACACCGCCACGGATAACTTGATTGTAGGCAGAGTTTTCCTTGTCTGTAAGGTCAATGATTTTCCCGTTCTCTGTGATTGTAAATTCATGGGAAACCGCACCTGTTGTCAAGTAGCCCTCTGGGGCTTTGGTTTCGTCAATGCGGTATGTTCCATATGGAAGCGTGTCAGAAGCAGTGGAAGCGATACCGTCAACACCTGTATGGATTGTCTTTACCACTTCGTCTTTGCCGTATAATTTCCCGTCAACCAAGACAGCATTTTCATTTAAGGAAGTAATACTAAACGCTGTATCTTTTAGTGTCGCACCGCCTTGTGGTTTCGTGTCCTTTGTTTCAAGGTCACGCTTCTGAATTTTCACACCGCCACGGATAATCTGGTTGAAAATGGCGGTTTCCTCGCCTGTAAGGTCAACGATTTTCCCATTCTCTGTGATTTCAAATTCACGGGAAAGCACGCCTGTTGCCAGATAGCCCTGTGGCGACTTGCTTTCGTCAATGCGGTACTTTCCATAAGGGAGCGTGTCGGAAGCAGTGAAAGCGATACCGTCAATGCCTGTATTGATCGTCTTTACCACATCATTCTTTTTGTAGAATGAACCCTCAACCAGAACAGGGCTTTCATTCAAGGAAGTTATGATAAACTCTGTATTTTCCAGTATCGCATTACCTTGTGGGGTTGCGTCCTTTGTTTCAAGGTCACGTTTCTGTACTTTGACACCGCCACGGATAACCTTGTCAGATACGGAGTGCTGGTTGCTTCCAGATAATACGGCAAGGTCGCCGTCCTCTGTAATTTGTGTTACATACATGCCCTTAATCTGTTCCGTGCTTCCATTGGCTTGCATATATGCACCCTCTAACAAGTAACCTGTTGGGGCTTTGGTTTCTTCAACGGTTATCGTTCCTAAAGGCAGACAGTTGATACCGTTCTGTGAATAGAAACTGTCCCCAGCTACTTTGTACTTGTCAGCTAAACGGGTAACGTAGTGTACTGTGCCGTCACTATCTTTTTCAGCAAGCGTCTGTGTTGTCCACGTTCTTGTGGCTTCTGCTGGAAGATTGCCCTTGTTGTAGTAACCGTCATAATACTTCCATGTAAATTCTGCACCTGCAAGGGAAGCGTTCCCTTGTGGGTTGTCTTGTCCTGTTTCCAAGTCAATCTTGAAAAGTTCCAGCAAGGTTTCTGTGACTTTTGGCGTGTCGCTCACTTTCAAAGTGGCAGTCTTGCCAGCTTCCACGGTCAGCGGATAAACATTCTTGTCTAACTTGAAGCCAGCAGGAGCTTGTTGTTCCTTGATATATACTGTGCCAGCTTTGACTTCTACGGCTTCGGTATTCCCGTTACTATCTGTCGTAAGGGTGGTAATGACATTCTGGCAATTCTTATCAGAATAGACACCGTAGACCGCCCCAGCAAGGGAATACACATCACTGCCGTTTGTAATGCTGGCATTGGAGGAAACTTTCTGTAACTTTGCGTTTCCTACATTCAGCTTCGCCCAGAACTGCCCGATATCCTGCCCCTTGCCAGTGTAGATATAACCGCCACATTCATAGCGTCCTTTGTTGGCTTTCACAAAAGCCTTTGCACCAGCGTAGACTTCATCTTGTATGGCTTTTGAGATTTCATCATAGGAAGCACGGACGTTATCACACTGCCAGCCCAGATGAACGCTTAACCTCTGCCATACAACGCATTGTTCCAAAAGATAAAGCTGTTTGTGGTTCAGTCCTGTATGTCTTGCCCCGTACTGCTTGACATATTCAAGGGATAAAGCAACGTCCGCTATCTGGTCGGCACTCATGCGTGAACTTGCGTCTGAACGTGTCTTATAGCCAGACTGAAAGTCCGTGTTGATGTCAACACAGTATGCTGTTTCGCCCTCTACGGTCATAATGCCCTCATGGAATGTAGAACCGATACTGCCGTCATTCATAACCTTTTCTACATATCCTGCCTTTTCCTCTGCGTCTGTCCAGTATTGCTTTTCTGACGCATGGACTGTCGAAGCTGGCAGGGTAGTAAACACGGTTGCAAGGGTAAGCATACCTGTAAGCAATCGCTTTAATTTCTTTTTCATGTTCTTAATGCTCCTTTCGTTTTGGGTAATAAAATAGCCGTCCATTTCTGAACGGCTGGAAATAGAAAAGGAACGCTTCATTGTGGGCGTTCCGTAGTCTAAATGCTTTATTCAATTTTGATGTTTCAATACTGATGTGCTGTACCATATCTTTGCGAAACTAAGAATATCAGCGTATCAAGGCTCATTCGTCAGTAGTAAATAAGTAGTAAAATGAGTAGTTCTAATCCTTAGATATTGCGATAGATACAGTGTTTTAGGGGATAATCAAGTTTTTGCTGTGTTTTTATAAATAAAATACGTTCTAAAGGCAACAATAAGAGAAAAATCAAGCACTTGATTTTACAGGATATTACCCATATTGTCTTTATTATCAGCTAGCAGAAATGGATATGCATAACTGTAAGATTTATTTAATGAATCTTATCCTTTCTTAAGCTAGATACTAATACTTTGGTTTACAAGAAATCATTTCGTGCTAAGAAATATGCCTAAACCTTTAGAAGTAACACGCAATTTAGAATACCAAAAATTATAGCCAACCTTTTACTAAATCTATGATAATTTAGATATCTTTAATAATTAACTTTTTATAAATTATAAAAAGTTCTATATACTATGCAAAAAATATGGTAGTTTAGTATATATAAATAAATGACTGTGGTGCATTTATACAACCAAACTCACTTAATTTTTTTGGATTTTCAAAACGAGTTATTTCCCCCAGTTCATACGCATATGCAAGTTCTCTTTTCGTAAAATATTTATCAAAAAATTTCTTATCTATTCCTGAATACTTTTCCGTTATATCCCATAATTCATCTGGTGATCCCTTTAATACTTTTTTAACAGTTACTTCTGCTAAAACCCTTTTTACTGGAGCAGTACTATATATCAAGATGGAGTCTACTTTTCTTTTTGCGATTCTAGTTCTAAATTCATATTTTTTCTCACCACTTAATATCTTTTCAACATATCTTGGATTTATCGACAATAATATTTTACACATTGTTAATAACCTCCTCTATTTTAGTTTTGTTTTCGCTATTTTTAAAATTTTATAAAATTCATTATCATCAATCCTCGTAAAAGATCTAACACCTGAACCTCTAGAAACAATTCCCAACTCATATAAGTCATTAAGAATTGGTCTTTTGGTTAAACTCTTTATATATATAAACTTTATTACTTTTACAAAACTTCCTTTAGTTTTCCAAATAGAATCTAATTGCTGATAAGAAAAAACACTTCTATTTTCACAATAATTTAAAAATTCTTCGAAACTTGTAAAATTAACTTTTATTTCTTTTATAACACCCAATGTAGTAATGGTTGATGTATATTTTTTATTTGTCCCATTATCTCCAGTTCTATAAAACAGAACCAAATCCCCAGGTCTTGCACCATTTAACGGCATCCATTGTATATATATCTTTTCTAACGAGTATCTATGTGCTTTGTTATCAAGATAATTTTCTTCATTTTCTGTCTTCAAAATTGAATCTGGAAATAAATCAGTGTGATATTCTGGATAAATCGGATGAATAAATTTACTAGTGGATAGATTAAGAAGTGGAAAATTTTCTTTTATACTTTTTTGCATATCATAAGACTTCATTTCTTTAACCATAACTAACTCCTCGCAATCTCCCGTTCTCTTAGTTCCATGGATAAAGAAGCCCCAACTAAATAAAAGATTTCTTAGTAAATCTAATTCTTTTCTATTTTTAAATAAAGTTACATAAATTTCATCCACATTATACTGCAATGCATTATCAAATATAATTTTAATAAACCTTTCACCTAAGCGAAAGCCCGTTGATTCTACTTTGAAAGTTCCTATTTTTAACCTTTTCTTTGGCTTAAAAACAGGAACAATATCTGAATATACTTCTTTTCTCCCCTCAATCTTTGTATGAAAAATCAGGGTAGTATATAGGGACAAGTGGTCATAAAATAAAATATATTTAGTGTAGGCAACAACTTCAACCTTATCGATACTGATAGAGCTATTATCAAGTAATTTGACAATTTGAATATATAAGAATAATCTATGTGCCCCTCCTTTTGTAGAAAGCATAACCATGAAATATTATAAAAGTAATAAACACATACCCTGTTTGTAATACGAAATAGACCCTTAAAGTTTTTGGATACCCAAGAAATACTAACTATTTGCTTTTCAAGTACTGTTAAATCAAATGAAAAAGGATATTATTTCTTATTAAAGTCTCTTCTAGTCTTATGAAGCATGATAAATCATTTATATCATTATTAATTGTAAATGTGTTATCATACGTTAAAGATTCCTTTTCAGATGCAGCCACACCCTGCATCTTTTCTTTTCGCATTTTCCTCCATCCATCCCTACCACCTTCATCACACAATCAATTCTATCTTTACTCCAAAAAACTTCCACATTATTCTTCCTGCCCCTTTTCCCATAACCTCAAAAAATACCGCATTATTATTTCCGCCCCTTTTTAAAATAAGGGAAAAATTACCGCATTAAAAAGCCCCATAGAAATAATCCCATCTCCTTTCTTACGATTATAATATAGACAGTTAAGAAAGGAGGACGTACAAATGAAAATAGTTGCTGTTGCTGCTTGTACATCCGGTATTGCTCATACGTATATTGCGAAAGAAAAACTGATTCGTGCTGCTGAAAGTCTGGGACACACGATTCACGTAGAAACTCAAGGGACTATTGGAACCGAAGATGAATTAACACCGGAAGAAATCAAAGCTGCCGATGTTGTCATCCTGGCAATTGACATTGCCATCACGGGAACAGAACGATTTGAGGGGAAACGAACTGTTAAGGTTCCAACCAATGTTTGCGTAAAAGCGCCAAAACAGTTACTTCAGAAAATCGAAGCTGAATTAAACAAATAAGGAAAGAGAGGAAAATTGAAATGAAAAAATTGGGAGCAGAATTGAAAAGACATGCCCTCACTGCCATCTCCTACATGCTGCCGCTGGTTGTAGCAAGTGGTCTATTGATTGCCATTGGTAATTTAATGGGTGGCGAAGTTGTTACAGATTTAAGTAAAATGACAATTCCAAGTGCTTTAACTTCACTTGGTGTTCTGGGAATGGGCCTATTGCCATCCTTTATCGCCGGTTACATCTCATACTCGATTGCTGATCGTCCAGGTATCGCCCCAGGTTTCTTAATGGGACAGATCGCATCCTTCTTAGGAGCTGGCTTCTTAGGAGGTATGGTCGGTGGTTACATCGTTGGTTACATCGCACTGTTCATCCGCAAGAACTTGAAAGTTCCTCACTGGGCAGAAGCTTTAATGCCTATGATGATCATTCCAACCTTATCTGCTATTCTTGGTGGATTGCTGATGTACTTCGTTATCGGTACACCAATCGTTTGGGCTACAGAAGCCTTAACAAACTTCATCACTGGTCTTGATAAGAGCGCAAAAGTTCTGTATGGCTTCATCATCGGTGCACTTGGCTGTATCGACTTTGGTGGACCTATCAGTAAAGTACCTAACCTAATCTGTGATGGTCTGTTACTGGAAGGAATCCAGGAACCAGAAGCAATTAAAGTATTAGCTGCTATGGTACCTCCACTAGGTATTACCTTATCCTTCGTATTCTCTAAATTCATGAAGAAAAACATCTATACTTCAACCGAAGTAGAAAACATCAAAGTTGCCTTCCCTATGGGTCTGTGCATGATTAGTGAAGGTGTTATTCCAATTGCTATGAACGACTTGATTCGTACGGTCATCTGTACAGCAACCGGCTGTGGTGTTTGTGGTGCTATTAGCTTTAGCTTAGGTGTTGCAAGTGCTGTACCATCTGGTGGTGTCTTCGTAATTCCGGCAATGTCAAATCCAATCGGTGCATTGTTTGCGCTATTGGCAGGTACTTGTGTAACAGCGATTCTGCTGGTATTGATCAAGAAACCAAGAACTGCTGCTGATGAAGTACAGGAAGAAGAAGTAGAAGAGGAAATGGATTTATCTGATATCAAGATTTCCTAAGATGACATGTTGAAAAAAACACGATTGGTGCTATCTAAGAAAAGGTGGCTAAACCTTGAAGGTGAAAGGGACGATATAAGGGGTTGTTCCTGCCCTCTCAAACAAACGACCTACGCTTAACCAGTGCCAATCGTGACATTCAACAGAAAGGGGTTCTATGTACGTATCTATGAAAGGCATGTTGCAACGTGCCAATGAAGGCAACTATGCCGTTATGGCCATCAATTGCTTTAATATTGAAACGGCGCGTGCCGTTATCAACGCAGCACAAGAGCTGCGTGCTCCAATCATTGTGAACATTGTGCAGGAGCATATGGTCAATCATTGTGACAGTGCATTGATTGCGCCAATCGTTAAGCTGTTAGCAAACCGTGCCAGTGTTGAAGTTGCCTTAAACTTCGATCATGGTGAAGATGTCGGGCTGTTAAAAAAAGCCCTGCAAGATGGTTACAGCAGTGTTATGGTCGATGCTTCACGTTATGATCTAGAAGGAAATATCCGCATGACGCGTGAAATCGTTGACTTCGCCAAACAGTTTGACGCCAGTGTAGAAGGGGAAATCGGCTGCATGGGCGCAAGTGCAGGGGATAACTTTACGAATGAGGATATGAAAACCAATCCGCAACAGGCATTGCGTTTTGCCCAAGAAACCGGAGTGGATGCCTTAGCCATCTCCTTTGGTTCATCACACGGCAATTATCCAAAAGGCTATGTGCCGGAATTTGACTTTGAACGTCTAAAAGAAATCAAAGCATTAACAAACATGCCATTGGTGCTGCATGGCGGCAGTGGCTCAGGGGATCAGAATATAGAAAATTGTGTTCAATATGGTATTAATAAAATCAACGTTGGCTGTGACTTCATGAATGCCAATGTCGCAAGTATCAAACAACAGTTAGCAAAAGACCCTGACATCAATTACTGGGTAATGATGCATCAGGTAGAAAAAGACAGTCAGGAAATCATTAAGCATTACATCAAACTATCAAAATCACAAGGGAAATCCCTGTAAGGGAAAAAGGAGCGAAAACTTATGTTAATGAATATGAAAGACTTATTAAAAGTCGCACAGAAGAATCACTTTGCTGTACCTGCATTCAATATCGGTTCAGACCAGCTGTTAAAGGTTGTAATGAAGAAAGTGAAAGAATTAAAGAGTCCGGTTATCCTGGAAATGAGTCCAGATGAATTTAACTTCGTGGGAGATGCACAGATTCAGGCAATGATCTATGAAGCAGCACAGACAGATGTACCGGTATGTATCCACCTTGATCATGGAGATTCTTATGAAACTGCTGTACGTGCTATCCGTGCCGGTATGACTTCGGTTATGATCGATGCATCTAAGCTGCCTTATGAAGAAAATGTAGCGATTACAAAGAAGGTTGTAGAAACCGCACATATCGTAAATGTATCCGTAGAATCTGAATTGGGAACCATTGGTACTACCGGCAATTCTATTGAAGGTGGAACGGAGGGTGTTATCTATACCGTGCCAGAAGAAGCAAAACAGTTTATTGAAGATACGGGTATTGATACTTTCGCTGTAGCAATTGGTACCGCACATGGTATTTATCCAAAAGATATGAAACCAGAATTACGCATTGACATCTTAAAAGACATTACAAATCAGGTAGATGTACCATTGGTATTACATGGTGGATCTAGTAACAAGGATGAAGAAATTGCGGCAGCTGTAGCAAATGGTATTTGCAAGATCAATATTTCTAGCGATATCAAGGTTGCTTTCTATACACAGTGTCGTAAGACATTGGCAGAAAATCCAGGCTATCGCGAACCACTGGAAATCTATCCAGACGCAATGGAAGCTTGTGGAAAAGTAGTCGAAGAAAAAATTCGCTTGTTCAACTCCAACGACAAAGTGAAGTGCTATTACGAATAATCTGCTTTGGGGATGAAAGTCCCCTTTTTTTCTTAGTGAAAGATGTCTGTTTAAGTGCTGTGATGGATGTTGTGCGCTACTGGTGAGGTTTTTGTCAATTGCTAATATTGCATACTTTGGCTGAAGATAGATCCTTAGCTGGATGTTAATTGCTATGACTAAAAGCATACTTTGGCTGATGCAGGTGGCACATGCACAAGAAGGATATTGCTAGTACAGCTTTTAAAGGAATCCTTATAAACAGGCAGTACAACTTAAAAAATATGAAAGAAAGGATAGGTATAGGAAGGATGTTCTTATACTAGGTAAATTTATGAATTATGCAGTGGGTATTGATATCGGTGGTACAAATACCAGAGTAGCACTGATTAATGAAGCTTATGAAGTTTTACAACGCGAACAGTTTGCGACAGATCCCCTTCATCCTGCTATCACGTTTCAAAGGATAGCAGATACGATTGCCGCTTTTGGACATACGGTAAAAGGGATTGGCGTATCTTGTCCGGGGCCTTTGGATCTGGTACATGGGGTAGTCTTAACTCCGCCCAATCTTCCTGGCTGGCATCATCTTCCTCTTACCAAGGAGTTATCCACAGTGTGTCAAGTGCCGGTTATTTTAGAAAATGATGCAAATCTGGCTTGTTTGGCAGAGGCTGCAATCGGGGCAGGAAAAGGATATTCGCATGTACAGTTTTTAACGATATCGACAGGTATCGGTACTGGTTTAGCTATTGATAAACAGCTTTTCCATGGTGCCCGGGGCTTTGCCCAAGAAATTGCGAATTGTATCTTTTGGAAAGATGGACCTTCACAAGGGGATTTAAAGAAAGGCAGCATTGAATCTATTTCCAGTGGTACTGCCATTACCAAACGCGCACAAGAAGCCGGTTTAACGGTTGCGCATGCCGGTGAAGTCAATGATTTGGCAAAACAGGGCAATGTGGCAGCAATGCAGATCATGGAGGATGCCAAGGAGTATTTGGCAAATTTAATGGCGACTTTCTATGCTGTTTTAGATCCGGATATCTTTGTCTTAAGTGGTAGTGTAGCATTAAAGATAGAGGGCTTTATTGAAGAGATGGAAGCACGTGTGAAAGAAAAAGTATATGATGCCTTAAAAGATAATGTGAAGGTGGTAAAAGCACAATTGGATGAAGATTGTGGATTGATTGGGGCCGCCTATCTTGTCTTTCATGCTTAAGGCATGCATCGTTTAAATAAAAAAAGCATACAAAAAAAGCTGGTTCGTAAGTGTATTACTGACTTCCTTTCCTTGGATGTCTAAACTTAGGGATTCACTTACTGTCTACAACCAGCTTTTCTATTTTGTTTTCTATGTAGGTAAAGATCAAATCGCTTTTCAATCTCCCAGGGAATCTGTTACCTGCAAAGCATTCTACTTTTTAATAACGTAGGCATCAAACAGCTTTTGGTTATAGGCGTCTGCTCCATCCATATTACTGGATTTAAACACGGGAGCATCTACCCCACGCTGTTTCAAATCTTCCACAAAGCATCCCATCAGCAATTGTGCCAGATAGCATCCGGTCAGCGTACTGATTGGCCCCATACGTGTTTCCTTATCAATATCCACTCCGGCATCGCCATAAGGAGCGACATTATCTAAGACAACATCAGCTAACTCAAACAGACGCTTACCACTCTCATGACGGCTTTTGATCGTCTTTGAATGAGATAAGGAAGTAATCGCAATAATCTTAGCACCTTTTGCTTTTGCACGCATCATATACTCAATCACCAAAGGATTACGTCCGGAGTTGCTTGTGGCGATGATGACATCTCCATCTTCTATGTGATATAACACATCCAATACATCAGCGTAAGCTGCCGTACGTTCCACATGGGTACTCTTGGTAGGATGGGTTGCCAAAGTCATCTCAATCTCAATGATTGGATAAATTTTTGCATAACCACCAGCTCTTGCGTACACATCCTGACCGATCATGTGGGAATGGCCTGTTCCAAAGGTATATAAGGTATGACCATTTTGGACAGCATCTGCCATCAGTTTTGCGCCTTTTTCAATGGCATCTTCATTGGTTTTTGTGGCATTTTCCATCGCCTTCATCACAACTTCGTGATAGGTTTTAAAAAACTCCATAATGCACCTTCTTTCTTTGCATTCAGTATACCATGAAAGAAGGAGTGAGGCGTAGCAAAATTATGCAGATATACACAATCTTTCTAAAAAATATACATTATAGTGGATTTGTAAAAATAAATAGACGATAATACTCTTTATTTTGGTATCGTAGAGAATGTTTAACCAAAATATTTTATAATGTACATACTTAAGGAGTGGGAGTATGGCAAAAACAACGGAGATCAACCAAGCAATTGGTTATGCGATCAAAGAAGGGTTAGCACGGAAACATATGACACAATCAGAATTAGCGGGAATCGTAGGTTCTACACAACGTTCGATTTCGTCTTATGTGACTGGGAATACACAGCCGCCATTAGATATACTAACCCATATCTGTTTGACGTTGGAAATTAATATGAATCAGATTTTATTAATTCCGGAATTTCATAATCCACATCGTATTGTTAAGGAAAAGGATGAGCTGGAGTATATGGCCTTGTTGGATGGATTAAATGCTTGTGGGAAGAAGGATTTTATTCAGACAGCCAAACAGATTCGCAAACTAATTAAGTGACAGTGCCAACGGCGCTGTTTTCTTTTTTATGGAAACATCGATATGTCTAGTATAACCAGATGTATTCATCAGCACTTTAGAGAGCTAGAAAAATTATTCAATGTTTCAAGCTTTAAAGCTTAGAGCCTAAAAGATTCTACATGTCCTATATTCTTTTCATATGGTTATAAAATTATGGAAAAGCTTTTTTAATATAAGAACTTACAATTTTTGTAAAATTATCAGAAATTATGGTGAATAGGATGTAGAATCTGCTATTTATAGCAGATTATCTATGGACAACTGCTAAGGAAATCTATACTATATAAAACGAAGGAGTGGTGTGGTATGGAAGAAAAACAGCTAATGGAGGTAGATGAAAAAGAAGTTGCGATCATCCAGTTTTTTCGCAGTCTTTCAAATGAACAAAAGGAAACCTTCTGTGACTTTTTAATTACGCTGAAACAGTTTTTAAATGATGAAAAAAGCTGAGTAAATGGCTTACTTTATCTATCGCCTATGCTATAATAAAGATAACAAATGCATAACGATATAAGACAGAGGTAACACGAATGAATGAAAAGGATGTAAGGAATAATCTGGGGTATTGCGGAAAGGCATGTGCGCTTTGTGCAGATGCTTGGTTTTGCAAAGGCTGTAAATCCAATGATCCAACACTGGCAAGGCATATGCAGAAGACAGGTTGTTATCAACAGCATTGTTGCAAGGTAAAAGGTATTGCTGGCTGTTGGGATTGTGATGATGCTCCTTGTGATAAGGATGTGTTCGCACTGGATGAACCTGCTGTTTATCGTGCAGCGATTCGCTGTGCAAAGTATGGGGGCCCTATGGAATTGGCTGGTAAGATTTTTTTGAATCAGATACATGGGATATGTTATCCATTGGCATATTTTGGCTGTGAGGATGAACAAGAAGCACGAAGGCTGCTAGATACATATGAAGAAGAAGTAACAGAGAAAGTAAACAATAACTAGTCTCATTTGTGATAGCATCATAGAAACGATCTTCAGAGAAAAGGCGGTAAAACCTAAGAGAACCATTTCGTCATAAGGAGGAATGGTTTTTTTAGGTTCTATGTTTATGATAGGGTTTATGGTTTTTATAACAATAAAGCATTCGCTGTTTTAATACAGAAATCGTATGGTATATTCATTTTGCTATAGCATGGGTACCATTGGAATTTCTATATGATCGAAGGATATTCATAATATAAGTTCCATTCGTAGAAACATCATTTTATGGTTTAAAGGGGAGGTAAAGGAAGTAAATGGAATACAGTATGTAAATTAATTTCATAGATTAAATGAAAATATTTCAAAATAATGATTGACATTTACATTCCTTGGAAGTAAGATAGATATAGAATATGAATGCGTCGAAAAGAAATAGTAGGTTTAGGGAACATGACAGAGAGTCTTTCATTGGTGGAAGAAAGATATGCATAACTATTCACGAACACATCTTGGAGCAGTTTCAGGGAACTTCAGTAGCTGAAATCGGAAATGACCCTGCACCCGTTATCGTGCTAGAGTATGTTGGTACTCGAAGAGGTTGGTGCTGTGAGGCATCAATGAACTAAGGTGGAAACACGTAAGGTAACTTTCGTCCTTTGGATGAAAGCTTTTTTTGTATAAAGCGATGCATGCTATCCCCATCTAGATGCATACGGATAGAAAGATAGCAAGGGAGGAACAAACATGAAAAAATTTGCCATACCAGAAGGGACAAGAGATTTGATTTTAGGTGAATGCAGTGTAAAAAAAGCATTGCAGAAGGAAATCGAGGCTGTATTTGATAGTTACGGCTATAAAGAAATCATTACTCCATCTATTGAATTTTACCAAACATATCAGGTTGGATTTGATAACGTAAAAGATGAGTCGATGTATAAATTCTTTGATCATAATGGTCGTATTTTAACACTTCGCATGGATATGACCGTACCGATCGTTCGTGTTGCCACAACGCGTTTTAAGGATCAAAAGCCGCCGTTTCGTTTTCAGTATTGCGCGAACGTTTATAAAGTAAAGGAGTCTTTTGCCGGTAAGCGCAATGAAGTAACCGATTGTGGTATTGAATTGTTGGGACAGAGTGCCGAAGAAAGTGATCTGGAAATTCTTGTTTGTGCATGTGAAGTCATGGAGAAACTGAAACAAGATGCATATACCTTAGAATTAGGCAATATCAATTTTTTCCATAGCGCATGCAGCGATTTACATTTAGATGAAGAAGATATAAAAACACTGGCTGATTTGATTGATCGTAAAAGCATGAGTGAATTGAGTTCTTTTTTAGAATCTTTAGCGCTGAGTGAGGAAGTACAGACTTTCTTTCTACAGCTGCCATGGTTGTGTGGGGATGTAGAGGTGTTAAAAGAAGCATTGCCTTATTGTTTTCATCCCAAGCTTAGAGCCATCATTGCCGGTTTGAAGGAGTTATATGATCAATTAAAAGAATTAGGTTATGAAAAACATATTACCTTTGATTTAGGTAAAGTACCACATTTGAATTATTACAGCGGTTTATTATTTGAAGGCTTTGTGGAAGGCATTGGAACCAGTGTTTTAAGCGGAGGACGTTATGACACCTTGGCAGAAAAATTCGGCAGTCCGATGCCGGCAATTGGTTTTTCCGTAAAATTAGATTATGTATTACCGGTCTTGGAAAAAGTAGCGACGAAGCAGCCAAGTGTTAGGTTATGTTATCCAATGAAGGCAAAAGTAAAAGCTTTGCAAAAGGCGAAAGAACTGCGCAAGGACCATATCGTGGAATTGTTGCAGGATGAGGCGTATGAGGATGTCTGTGTGATTAAGGAGGATGTACGATGAGCATTGCGATTGCATTAACCAAAGGAAGATTAGAGAAAGAAACCATCAAACTGTTGGAAAAAAGCGGTTATGGGATAGAAAGTGTGAAAAATAAAGGCAGACAGCTGGTTTTTCAGGATTCGCAAAAAGATGTGCAGTATTTCCTTGTGAAAGCAAATGATTGTATCACGTATGTTCAGCATGGCGTTGCAGATATTGGCGTAGTTGGGAAAGATACGCTGTTAGAAGGCGATAAGGATTATTATGAAATGCTGGATCTGGGAATCGGAAAATGTAAGTTTATCGTTGCCGGATTACAAGGAAAAAGTCCTTTTGATAAAGTTGGACATGTCAAGATCGGCACCAAATATCCTAATATCGCAAAGAAATATTTCTTAGCGAAGGGCATGGATGTGGAACTGATTAAGATTGATGGCAGTGTGGAATTGGCACCGCTTTTAGGACTCTGCGATGGTATTGTCGATATTATGGAAACCGGTACGACGTTAAAAGAAAATGGACTTGTGGTATTTGATACGGTATGTGAAATCAGTGCCAGAGTGATTGTGAATAAAGCTAGCTTTAAATTAAAGCGAAAAGAAATTTCACAAGTATTAGAGGATTTAAAAGAAAGCTTGGGTGAGAATGATGTTACGACAAATTGATCCAAACGATCACGAAAAATTACGAGAATACTTAGATAGCCGCAGTGAGGATATTAGCACGGAAGTAATCTTAAAGGTTACGGAAATATTACATGCGGTGAAAAAGGAAAAAGATGCGGCCATCAGGCGTTATACCAAACAGTTTGATGGCATTGATTTAGAAGATTACAGAGTAAGGGAAGAAGAAATCAATGAAGCGGCTGCCCAAGCAGATCCAAAATTTGTGGAAAGCATGAGGCAGGCAAAAGCGAATATTGAATATTTCCACAATGCACAGAAGCAGCATGGCTATCTGCTTGAAAAAGCTAAGGGCATTTATTTGGGACAGCGTGTCTTGCCTCTGGATAGTGTGGGCATCTATGTTCCCGGAGGCCGGGCGCAATATCCTTCTAGCGTTTTAATGAACGCCATTCCCGCACGTATTGCCGGAGTAAAGCGAATTGTCATGATTACACCACCATCCAAGATGGGAACTTTACATCCTAATATTGCCGCAGCCGCAAAATTAGCAGGAGTAACAGAAATCTATAAGGTTGGCGGTGCTCAGGGCATTGCCGCATTAGCTTATGGAACAGAAACCATCGCAAAAGTGGATAAAATTGTTGGCCCCGGTAATATCTTTGTGGCAGCAGCTAAAAAACTAGTTTATGGCAAAGTGGATATTGATATGATTGCCGGTCCTAGTGAAATCTTAGTCATTGCGGATGTGGATGCTAATCCAGCTTATGTAGCAGCTGATTTGTTATCTCAGGCAGAGCATGATCCAATGGCCAGTGCAATCTTAGTGACAACATCTTCAAAACTATTGGAAAATGTGAATAAAGAGTTAGCCAAGCAAACTGCTGTCTTGCCGAAACGCGAAATTGTTGAGCAATCCTTAAAAAATTATGGTACAGCGATTTGTTGTGCAAGCTTATCTGCATGTGTGGAAATTGCCAATGCCATCGCCCCGGAACATTTAGAGCTAATGGTAAAGCAGCCCATGCAACTGCTTCATGAAGTGCGTCATGCCGGCAGTGTGTTCTTAGGCTATTACACTTGTGAAAGTGTTGGAGATTATTACGGTGGTACCAATCATGTCTTGCCTACCAGTGGTACCGCTCGCTTCTCAAGTGCCTTAGGGGTAGATAGTTTTATTAAGAAGAGCAGTTATTTACAATATAGTGAAGAAGCTATTCAGGCATATGGCGATAATATTATTTGTATGGCACAACAGGAAGATCTGGATGCGCATGCCAATGCCGTGAAGGTGAGGTTGAAGAAATGAAACAGGTAGAAACCTATGCACCTCCTAAAGAGAATGGCAAGATCATGTTGAATGCAAATGAATTGTATTGTGATCTTGATGAAGCATTGCGTAAGGAAGTGTTACATGAACTCAGCAAACTTTCCTTTCATCGCTATCCGGATGAAACAAGCAAAGAGCTGATTGAAGCGTATGGCAAAGTTATGGAACTGGATGCTGCTTGTATATTGGCTGGTAATGGCAGTGATGAAATGCTTGGGTTTCTGATTCAGTATTTCCTGGGGAAAGATAAGAAACTATATACCTTACAACCGGATTTCTCCATGTATGATTATTATGCCGGCATGCAAGAAACGCAGGTAGTCAAGTTTGTGACTGATGCGGATGGTCGTTTTGATGTCGATGCTTTCATTGAACAAGGGCGTGAACAGCGCGTGGATATGATCTTATTTTCAAATCCTAACAATCCCAGCGGACATGCCTTGTCCAATCATGAACTGTTAAAGATCGTCGATGCTTTCCCTTGTATACCGGTTGTCATCGATGAAGCATATGCGGAATTTGCACGTGACAGCATGCTTAAGGAAACAAGCAATTATACCAATCTGTATGTAACTCGTACATTATCCAAGGCCTATGGCTTAGCTGGTGTGCGCTTAGGCTTTTTGATTGGTAATAAAGCGATGATGCAAACCTTGCGGCCACATATTGTGCCTTATAATATATCAAGCGTTGATCAGAAGATAGGGGCGGTTGTATTGCGCCATGCTTCACGATATCAACCATTGATACAATCGATTTGTGAAGAACGTGATAAGCTCTATCAAGCATTAGCAAATCTGCAAACTATCACCTTTTATCCTTCACAGGCCAATTATTTATATGGCCGCAGTCAGCGCAAACAGGCAATGTTAAAACGTTTGCAAGAACATGGCATCGTAATACGAAATTATGCGAATGATGATAGTTTTCGTATCACCATTGGCAGTAAAGAAGAAAATGCATGCATAAAAGATTTGCTAGTGGCATTTGATAAGGAGGATACCTATGAGATTGGCTGAAGAAGTACGGACAACAAAAGAAACAAACATTCAATGTAAGGTCAACTTGGATGGCAGTGGACAGGCTGCTATTGCCACCGGTATTGGCTTCTTTGATCATATGTTGACATTGCTTGCGTTTCACTCTGGTTTTGATATTACCATGCAAGCAAAAGGAGATTTAGAAGTATGTGATCACCATACCGTTGAAGATTGTGGTATCATCTTAGGCAGCTGTGTAAAGCAGGCACTAAAAGATAAACGAGGAATAGCACGCTATGGCTCTATGAATCTGCCCATGGATGAAACCTTGGCGAATGTTAGCTTGGATATCAGCGGCCGCAGTTATCTGGTATACCATTGTGAATTAAAACGCGATACGATTGGCACTTTCTCATGTGAAATGGTTGAAGAATTCTTACGTGCTTTTGCGTTTCAGGCAGGAATTACCTTACATGTGAATGTTTTCTATGGAACCAATGATCATCATAAGGTAGAAGCGATCTTTAAAGCCTTAGGACGCGCATTAGGGCAAGCTACACAGGTCATAGGGGATGCTTTGCCTAGTACAAAGGGGATGTTAGAATGATTGCCATCATTGATTATGGCATGGGCAATTTGCATAGTGTAGAAAACGCTTTGCATCATTTGAACGCTGCCTGCATCATTACCAATCAAGCAGCCCAAATACAACAAGCAGATAAATTGGTTTTACCGGGTGTGGGAGCTTTTCCCGATTGTATGAAACATTTAGAAGAATTAGGCTTATTGCCTGTACTACAAGAAGAAGTGCTGCAGAAAAAGAAACCATTATTGGGAATCTGCCTTGGTATGCAGGCGTTGTTTGAAGATAGTTATGAAGGTACGTACACAAAAGGTTTAGGCTTTTTACAAGGCAGTATCGTAAAAATGCAAGATTCGAATGTAAAGATTCCACATATCGGCTGGAATCTGTTAGAACCAATGCAAAAGGCTTCCGTTTTCGATAAGCTGAGTCAAGCTCCTTTTGTTTATTACGTGCATTCCTATTATGCACAGAACTATCGCCCTGAAGATATCTTAGGATATTCCAGCTATGGCAGCTTAAAGATACCGGGACTTGTACGTAAAGATAATATCTTAGGAGCACAGTTTCACCCGGAAAAAAGCGGAGAAGATGGATTGAACATATTACGTTGGTTCAAGGAGGAATTTGCATGATCATTTTACCAGCAATTGATATCATTGAACAAAAGCCTGTGCGCTTGTATCAAGGGGATTATAACAAGCAGGAACAGGTCGGAAACAATATTTTAGATCTCGCAAAAGCCTTTGAAAAAGAAGGTGCCCAATACTTGCATATGGTGGATTTAGATGGTGCTAAGAAGGGAGAAAAGTGTAATCAGCAACCGATTTGTGAGGTCGCTGCTTCCTTGCATATCCCGGTAGAAGTCGGCGGTGGTATTCGCAGCATGGAGGATGTGGCATATTATTTGGAGCATGGTGTAGAGCGCGTTATTTTAGGTACTGCTGCTATTGAAGATCGCACTTTCCTAAAACAAGCCATTAAGCGCTATCAAACACATATTGCGGTTGGTATTGACTGTCGTGATGGTTATGTATGCGGCAGAGGATGGTTAAGTGAATCAAAGCTTTACTACCTGACATTTGCGAAAGAAATGCAAGCGTTAGGAGTAAAAACGATTATTGTAACCGATATTGCCAAGGATGGAACCATGATGGGACCTAATCTGGAAATGTTAAAGAAGTTAAAGGAAAGTGTTTCTATTAACGTCATTGCCTCTGGAGGAATCAAAGATATCACCCATATTCAGGCCTTAAAAGAATTGGGTATATATGGTGCCATCACCGGAAAGGCGATGTATGCCAAAACCTTATCACTACCAGAGGCATTAACCCTTTGTAAGGAGGAATAGCTATGCATACAAAACGTATCATCCCCTGTTTGGATGTCAAGGATGGCCGTGTGGTAAAGGGCATTAATTTTGTTGGATTAAAGGAAGTCGGTGATCCTGTAGAATTAGCAAAATCCTATTATGAACAAGGTGCGGATGAATTAGTATTTCTTGATATTACTGCGACCCATGAACAGCGTGATACTATGGTGCAAGTGGTAGAAAAAGTCGCCAGTGCTATTTTTATTCCCTTCACGGTTGGCGGCGGTATTCGCAGTGTTGAGGATATTCGTAAGATGTTATTAGCAGGTGCTGATAAAGTTTCTTTGAATTCAGCAGCCGTGAAGAATCCCAAGCTGATTCAGGAGGGAGCTGCCATTTTCGGCAATCAGTGTATCGTCTTAGCGGTTGATGGAAAGAAACGCCAAGATGGTAGTGGCTGGAATGTATATGTCAATGGCGGTCGAGTAGATACCGGCTTGGATCTTTTAACATGGGTCAAGCAGGCAGTAGAATTGGGAGCAGGGGAAATTTTATTAACCAGTATGGATGCCGATGGTACAAAGCAGGGCTTTGATATAGCGCTGTGTAAGGCGGTTCGGGATATCGTTGATGTTCCGGTGATTGCATCCGGTGGTTGTGGCAGCTTACAGCATTTTGCTGAAGTTTTTGATGAAGATGCCGCAGATGCCGCATTGGCTGCCAGCATGTTTCATTATGGTGAAGTGAGTGTGCCTCAGGTCAAGCGTTATCTAAAAGAGAGAGGAATTGCGGTGCGTTTATGATAGAGATTGATTTTGCGAAAGGCAATGGCTTAGTACCGGTCATCGTACAGGATGTTACGACTAAAGAAGTGTTGATGCTGGCCTATATGAATGAAGAAAGTTTGCAAAAAACAATAGCAAGCGGTTTTGCTACGTATTGGAGTCGCTCCCGTCAGGAATTATGGCTAAAAGGTGAAACCAGCGGACATTACCAACATGTGAAAGATATTCGTGTGGATTGTGACAACGATACATTGCTGTTACTTGTAGAACAGACAGGGGCAGCTTGTCATACCGGTCATTACAGCTGTTTTTATCGGAATGTAGAAGGAGAAGAGCTATGAAAGAGTTAGATGTCTTATATGAAACCATAAAAGAGCGTAAAGCGCATGGAGAAGAAGGGTCTTATACCAGCTATTTATTTAACAAGGGAACTGAAAAAATTCTGAAAAAGGTTGGTGAGGAGTGCAGTGAGGTAATCATTGCGACGCTTGCGCAACAAAAAGAAGATAAGATCAATGAACTTAGTGATTTATTGTATCATCTGTTAGTATTGATGGTCGATCAGGATATCACCTTAGAAGAAGTGAATGAAGAATTGGCAAAAAGAAGCCAAAAGACACATAATTTAAAGGCAGAACGTAAACCAATCGAGAAACTGTAAGCGCAGTTTCTTTTTTGTCTATGCAACATAGAGGCATTAATTTTTTCTTAATCGCATAGTGAATTGAATAGTGTCTGAATAAAAATATCATAAACATGAGAATGTGATATAATAATGCCAAGGATAGAAAGAGGCGCATTTCTATGAAAAAGGTAACAAAATCTTTGGGACCATCATCATGTATACGATGAAAAGTCTGGCATTGCCTTCAAACTTTGTGATATTTGCTCTTTTCTTCGTCTTTATCCCGGTGTTATTCTTTCTATGCGATTATCTTTCCTTGTGGAAAACTAAAAAGCAGCCAAACTAAATAGAAAATGGAGGAAGTTCTATGAATTTTAAAATTGAAAATTGGAAATTATTAGTGTTATCAATCTTTTATCTGATATTTTCTGTCTTATCCTACAGTATTTCAAAGGAACAGTATTTAAATTTCTTTATGATTGCCGGTATCATTGTCGCCCTTGTCGGGTTGTTTCAAATACTGGTGTATTTCTTTAAGAAAGATTATTTAAAGCCAAATGAATTCAGTTTTTCATTCGGCGTCTTGTATTTATTGGCCGGTGTGATAGTCGCATGTAAGCCAAGTGTGATCGTAGATAATTATCCTATCGTATTAAGTGGTTTGGTTGTCTTAGACAGTACGTTGCGTTTACAATATTCCATGAATTTATTCCGCCTGCAAGATGCACAATGGAAGGTGAACTTAGGATTTGCTATTGCACCTTTGCTCATTGGTATGGTTTTGATCTTAGTGAACATGGAGGATAAACTCTTACATAATTGTTTCAGCTTTTTATTGATTCTGGATGCGATTGCAAACTTTTATACAATCTTATACTATAAACGCATCGTACGCCGGTATGGAAGAAATGGTGAACAAATTTTGGATATTGCCAGTGATGAGGCTAAACAACAGGAACAGATAAATGGCAATGATGTCATCGTCAAATAAACAAGTGCTATTCTTTTTTAGGATAGCATTTTCTTTTCCTGCTTTTTATTAGTTTATCACGTTAATTCGTATTATTTCTTATAAATCATGGTATAATGCTGATAGAAAAGGAAACTACCAGAAAGGAAATAGGTATTGTTAAACATGACTTCGGCGAGGAGTCATTACAATATACCAGGTGATATCATGTTTGTAGAGGAACGTCAATCACTCATCTTAGAAGAGTTGCATGAAAAAGGAAAAGTGCGTGTAAAAGAACTAAGCGAACGGTTTCAAGTAAGTGAAGATCTGATTCGTAAGGACTTAACAGCATTAGAAGAAAAAGGGCAACTAAAAAAAGCCTATGGCGGGGCAGTCATGGTAAAAGAAAATGTGCATCGCAAGATTGCGGCACAGCGCAAACATGTGCATACTGCAGAAAAGCAGCGGATTGCAGAAAAAGCTATGTCGATGATCCAGGATGGCGATATCATTTTTTTAGATATTTCTACAGTTAATATAGAGCTTGCGAAATTATTGAATAATGGAACGAAGAAAATAACTATTGTGACGAACATGTTGGATGTTATGAACCTTCTGGTAAAAAGTGATATGAGCGTCATTTTCATTGGCGGTGAATTGGATTATGGCAGGGATGGTTTCATTGGTAGCCTGGCTATGGAGATGGTGAAAAATTTTCGCTTTGATAAAGCATTCATGGGGGTTGTTGGTGTGGACGTACATGAGAATGCGGTAATGACTTATATGGCAAACGATGGTATGATGAAGAAGGCGATCATTAAGCGCAGCCGCAATTCCTATATGATGTGTGAGGAAGAGAAATTCACCCAGTTAGGAAATTATACCTATGCGGAATTGGAAGACTTTACTGGAGTGATTACGAATCAACAACCAGCAAAAGACGTATGTAAGGCATTCGCAGAACATGATCTTCAGCTTTACTATGCATAAGATAGAGAAGAAGCTTTCTGTTAGAGAGCTTTTTTCTGTGTGGCGGGCATGCCACATATCTAGGGTGAAAATCCCTCGGGGCGTAGTTATCGACGAACCCAAGAGCGACTTGCAAGTTTCATATCGTGAGGTATGGGAGAGAGGAAGCAATAGCGAAATCGTGGCTTAACGGACAAGAAGTCTGAACATTAAATTCAGACGGCTGATAATAAGGCGGCATTAGCGGATGAGATGGCATGAAGCATCAAAGTCCAAAAGATAACCGTAACCTAATGGCGTAAATCAGATAAGTAAACGAGGAAAGATATGTGACTTACCCCGCGAGGTCTCATTGACTCAGTAGGCGAGACGTAGAACGACGGGCAGTCGAGGAGTAGTAACAACGAACAATGAGAAGTCAGCAGAGGTCATATTAGGTAGAGATACTGAAGGACCGAACGTTTTAATCGAACGAGCAAAATGTATGTTTCTTGCAATAATCAGACAAGGAAATGAGTGAAAACGTAAATGAGCAAATATCCAAAACACGTATGATGATTCGTAAGAAAGCGGAAAGGAAAGGAGTGCACAAAGTATGTCAGAACTATTAGAAAAGATACTGAACAGAGAAAATATGAACAAAGCCTATAAACGTGTAAAAGCGAATAAAGGAACAAGCGGAATTGATGAAATAACAATTGATGATGCCTATGTTTATATAAAAGAAAACTGGGAACGTATCAGAGCAGAAATCACAGAAAGGAAGTACAAACCACAGCCAGTAAAGCGAGTTGAAATACCAAAACCGAATGGAGGAACTAGAAATCTGGGGATACCAACGGTAATGGATAGAATCATCCAGCAGGCAATGGTACAAGTATTAAGCCCAATATGTGAAACGTTCTTTTCGGATTATAGTTATGGATTCAGACCAAATCGGAGTTGTGAGCAGGCCATAAATAAATTATTGGAATATATCAATGATGGATATGAATGGATAGTAGACATTGACTTAGAGAAATTCTTTGACAACGTGCCACAGGGTAAATTGATGAGTTATGTACACATCATCATAAATGATGGAGATACAGAGTCGCTCATACGAAAATATCTTAAAGCAGGTATCATGATAAACGGAAAATATGAAAAGAGTGAAAAGGGAACACCACAGGGTGGAAACCTATCGCCATTATTAAGTAATATTATCCTAAATGAATTAGACAAAGAATTAGAAAGCAGAGGATTACACTTTACCAGATACGCAGACGACTGCGTGATAGCGGTAAAAAGTAGAGCCAGTGCGAACAGAGTGATGCATACAATCACAAAGTGGATTGAACACAAATTAGGACTGAAAGTAAATGCGACAAAAACGCATATTACAAGACCTAATAAATTAAAATATCTAGGCTTTGGATTTTATTATGATACCAAAGCTGAGAAATATTGTGCAAGACCACACGCAAGTTCCATACAACGATTTAAGAGGAAACTAAAACAGCTAACAATCAGAAAGAACACAATGGCTTTAAAAGAAAGAATAAGACGACTGAACCAAGTAATACGAGGATGGATAAACTACTATTCCATATGTAATATGAAAACACATATGACAAGGATAGATGAACATCTTCGTACAAGACTACGAGTAATCATATGGAAACAGTGGAAAGTACCCAGCAAGCGACAGTGGGGATTACAAAAACTTGGGATTAGAAAAGATAGAGCAAGACAGACATCGTATATGGGAGACCATTATCAATGGGTAGTAACCAAAACATGTGTGGTAAGAGCAATATCAAAAGAAAAACTAGCCCAAAAAGGACTAGTCAGTTGTTTAGATTACTATATAGAGAGACACGCTTTGAAATTAAAACGAACCGCCGTATACGGAACCGTACGTACGGTGGTGTGAGAGGGTGATTTATTTCACCCTACTCGATTGTAGAAAAACAATAAAAAGTAATAAAAAGTAATAAAGAAATGATTGACAATAAGAAAAATTATACTATAATGAAGGCATAAGGAGGATGTGTGAATGAATCTGAAGGAAAACAACAGAATTACGACGTTAAATGAAAAAATGCTTCATCAGCCTCGTTATGTCAGCATTGAACAGGCACTGATCATTACGCAGACATATAAGGAACATGAGCAAGAACCTATCATCATGAAACGTGCACATGCTTTGTACAATGCGTTATGTCAATTGGAAATCGGCGTAGAACAGGAAGAATTAATAGTCGGGAATCGTACCAAGGGTGTACGATACGGGGTTGTTTTTCCGGAAAGCGGGATTTCCTGGGTAGATCGAGAATTAGAAACGATATCCACCAGACCACAGGATAAGTTTCATGTACGCCCTGAGGATATCAAAACATTTCGTGAGGTTATCGTTCCCTATTGGCGAGGAAAAAGTTTAGAGGATGTAGTCAAACAACGCTGTGGAGATGAAATATCTGCAATTGGCAAGGTCGTAAAAATCAATCAGACAGACCATGCCCAGGGGCATATTTGTCCCAATGTCAAAGAGTGGTTGGAAAAGGGGCCGAGCGGTTTATTAGAGGAGGCAAAACAGCAATTGGCTGTTTGCAAGGAAGAACAAAAAGTTTTTTATGAGGCAGTGATCTTAGTCATGGAAGGCGTAAAGAAGTTCTATATGCGCTATCATGATCTATTAGTATCAAGTGCATCAACTGCTGATGAAATATATCGCTCACATATGCTTGAAGTTGCGCGGATTTGTAAGAAATTGAGTGAAAAACCTGCTGAATCTTTCCATGAGGCCGTTCAATCTGTTTGGATGCTGTTTGTGGTTTTGCATATGGAAAGCAATGCTAGTAGCTTTTCTCCGGGACGTTTGGATAAAACGCTGTATCCATACTATGAAAAAGATATAAAACAAGGACGATTAGATAAAGAGAAAGCTTTGGAAATTATTGAATGTTTATGGCTGAAATTTAATGAGATTGTGTATTTGCGCAATCAACACAGCGCAAAATATTTTGCCGGTTTTCCGATTGGCTTCAATATTGCGATTGGTGGTGTAGATGCCCAGGGAAAGGATTATGTAAATGATCTTTCTCATCTATTCTTAGATGCACAAGAAGATTTAGGCTTACCTCAGCCTAATCTATCGGTACGCTTGCATACCCATACTTCAGATGAACTCTTGCATCATGCCATTCGCGTTGTGGCAAAAGGCAGTGGCATGCCGCAATTCTTTAATGATCAGGCAATTATACAAGAAATGGAGAAACTTGGTATTTCTCATGAGGATGCTATGGATTATGCCATAGTCGGCTGTGTGGAATTAACGACACAGGGCAATAATCTGGGGTGGAGCGATGCGGCAATGTTCAATATGAATAAAGTATTGGAATTGACCTTGCATCATGGCATTGATGTATTAACCGGTAAACAGATGGGTCCTGATTATGGTTCGCTAAGCACTTATCAAAGCTTTGAAGAATTAGAAGCGGCTTTTGAAAAGATGCTGTATCATTTTGAAGATCGCATGATTCCTTGTTGTGAACAGGTGGAAAAAGGACATATCGATATTCTTCCAACACCTTTTTTGTCCAGTGTTATTGATGATTGCATGAAGCAAGGCATGGATGTTACCGCCGGTGGAGCACATTATAATTTATCCGGTATTCAGATGATTCAGATAGCGAATTTGGCAGATTCTTTAGCAGCTATCAAACAGCTAGTCTTTGAAGAAAAACGCCTTTTGGCTAAGGATTTGGAAAATGCACTATATAACAACTTTGAAGGACAGGAAGTCATGCGCCAGATGTTATTGAATCGTGTACCGAAATATGGCAATGATGTTGCTTGGGTTGATGAACTCGGTATCAAATGGGCCAGAAAGTTTCGTGAGCGCCTGCGCTCTTATACGAATTATCGTAAAGGACCTTATCATAGCGGAATGTATACGGTCAGTGCGCATGTGCCGATGGGAGAAAATGTCGGTGCCAGTGCGGATGGACGCTTATCTATGACACCTTTAGCCGATGGTGGAATGTCTGCGGTCTATGGCAGAGATTTGAAAGGCCCTACTGCTGTGCTGAAATCTGTATCTCGTATCGATAACAATTTAACAAGCAATGGCGGCTTATTAAATATGAAATTCTTACCGGACTTCTTTAAGACAGACACCGGTATTCAAAAATTTGCGAATTTCTTGCGCTCCTTTGTAGCGTTAGAAATCCCACATGTACAATTCAATGTGGTGCGAAAAGAAGATTTACTGGCCGCGCAGAAACATCCGGAACAATATAGTTCTTTGACCGTGCGTGTGGCTGGCTATACGGCATATTTTACCGAATTGGCAGGTGAGCTGCAAAATGAAATCATTGCGCGAACAAGCTATGACAACGTCTGAATGTCGAGGCAATGTGTTTGATATCAAACGCTTTGCGACACATGATGGGAAGGGCATTCGGACAACGCTGTTTTTAAAGGGATGTCCCTTACGCTGTGTCTGGTGCCAAAATCCAGAAGGCTTAAAAAAAGAGCCGCAAGTCTTATATATGGAAAACAAATGTTTGCATTGCGGCAGTTGTGTACAATGCGCCAAGCATGGCGGTGTCACCATAAAGCAGCAGCATGTGTGCCTACAGCGAGAAGCGCAAGAAGATTGGGAACGCATTGTTGATGCCTGCCCTACCCGTGCGATGCAGTTTGATAGTCGCAGTTATACGGTAGAAGAAGTGATGGAAGAGCTATTAAAAGATGAAGTCTTTTTTCAAAGGGAAGGCGGTATTACAATTTCCGGTGGAGAACCTTTCTTACAGCACGAATTTTTGATTGAGATTTTAAAAGAATGTAAGAAAAAGCAGCTGCATACGGCAATTGAATCTTCCTTTTATACAAATTGGGAAATCATCCAACAGGCATTGCCATATCTTGATCAGATTTACGTGGATTTGAAAGTATTTGACAGTGCTTTGCACAAAAGCTATACTGGTGTTGACAATAAGCAAATTAAAGAAAACATCGCCTTTCTGTTACAGAGTGAGAAAAAAGATGTTGTAACCATACGTACACCATTGATTCCTAAACTTACCGCTAGACCAGACAACATTGCGGCTATTTCCACCTTTATCAGCAATTGCTATTCCAAGGTGCGCTATGAACTGTTAAATTACAATCCATTAGCAAAAGCCAAATATAGCTATCTGGATATGGAATATTGTTTTAATGAAAATCCTAAGCTGTATACAAATGAACAAATGGAACAATTTTATGCCATTGCCCAAACCCATGGCATCCAACAATTTATTAAGGAATAAGGAGAGAAAATAACATGAAAATTTTAGTAGATAACGCAGATCTTAAGGAGATTAAAAAGATTTATGAGGTATATCCAGTAGATGGGGTCACTTGCAATCCTACCATTTTGAAAAAGACTGGACGCAATCCATTTGAGGTATTGAAAGAAATTCGTGCTTTCATTGGGAAAGATGCGGATTTACATGTACAAGTCATTTCCGCCAAAGCAGAGGATATGGTGGTAGAGGCGCATAAGATTCAGGAAGTGCTTGGGGAAAATACCTTTATTAAAGTGCCGGTGATACCGGAAGGCTTAAAGGCAATTCGTCTGTTGGCCAAAGAAGGTGCAAATGTAACAGGAACAGCTATTTATAATCAAATGCAGGGATATTTGGCAGGGAAAGCCGGTGCTGCCTATGTAGCACCATATGTCAATCGTATTGATAATCTTGGCAGCAATGGTATTCAGGTTGCTAAAGATATTCATGATATGCTGAAGAAGGCCGGTTTAAAAACAGAATTACTAGCCGCAAGCTTTAAAAATTCCCAACAGGTGCTGGAATTGGCGAAGTATGGGTTAGGAGCTAGTACGATTGCTCCGGATGTTATTGAAGGCTTGATTAAAGTAGATGCCGCAAGAATTGCTGTTGATGTCTTTACAAAAGACTTTGAAGCATTGTGTGGAGAAGACAGTACGATGCTGGATGCGGCTAAATAAAAAGATAAGAAAAATACCTACTGTGTAACCAATATGGCAGTAGGTATTTTTTATCTAAAGTTATTTATAAATCATCGTTTTGTTCATGCGTATCTTTTGAATAGGTTTTTCCATCAACGTTAATTTCTGTATCAAACGTGATGTGGGAAACTCCGTAGGAGGGATAGGTTTGTACCAAAGCATCTGGGAAACTGTTTCCTGCTTGATACGTAGTGAACTCACGGTAAGGATAAACGAATGCATCATTGCGATATAGGATGTCTATATGCAATAGGCACTTTTCCTGATAGGGCGAGTCGTATTGCATGATAAAATAACTCTTACGTTTGTTTCCTTTTTTGAAAGAGAAGGATTCATCATCATAAATTTCACTGGCATAATGGTGTTTGTTCTCTTGATAGAGCTGTACATACTTAACCATGGTGTTATCTTCTTCCAGTTTTTGCATCGTCAATTGTGCTTTCATCATGGCAGTATGTGTCGTTGGCAATTGTTTCCAATCGATGAATCCTAAGATCATGATCGCACCATCCGTACTTCTAGCAGTCACACTGGTGAAAGGAAATGCAGGCAGCTCATCATAATGGATTTTTGTGGTTTTTACTTTGAAGTTCGTTGCCGTATTCAGAACAAGGGCATCTTCATTGCATAATTCTGCAGCAATAGCTTGTGGCATGCCTTTCTTGATTAGCGCTTTTTGTACTTGGGTAGAAGCTGGTGTTACTTCTTCATAGGACACGGTTTCATAGGTCATAAACATTTTGGTCATTCCATACACCCCAATGGCGAGAACGCTTGTGTAAATAAGAGCGATGGCGAAAAAGGATACATGAGGTTGTTCTGTTTCTATTTGGATATCGGCGTTCAATAATTGATGAATGGAGTGAAACAGCTGATATGCTATATAAATAAGCAATCCCAATCCTATGATGATGGCAATAATTCCAAATAGAAGAAAGAAATAACTTAGTAATACGAAAAGGATATAGAGCAGAAAAGCAATCCGTACGTTCTTCATAGGGTAGCGTTGTGTTAGCTGCGCATCGATATAAAGTGATTCTATCGCCTTTGAAAACTGTTGGATAAAATATACTTGTAACGCGATGGATACGATGGATAGCAGTAAGATACCATCCATATAAGGAGTAGCAGCTAAGCTTGTTTGTATTAGAAAGAGAATGGCCAATCCAATCTCGCTGAAAAAGGCATGCTGAAAGTATGCATTGTGTCTATGTAATGTCCATAGATGGTAGGTCATAAGGCCTATACCGATCAATGGTAAAAAAACATCCAGATAAGCAAATTGCACCGTAAACATCGTTAAGCATAAGCCTACAACAATGCGTCGCAGAATGTGTGTCGTATGTTGTTGATTTTCCATAATTTGATTCCCCCTTGCGCTTTATTGTAGCATATATGATTTTATATCCATAGATGGCTTAAGATATCTTAAGATGTCGCATAAAAAATCCCATAGCTGACTATGGGCGTATGTTTAATGGAACATATCTTTTTTCTTAAAGATAAAGGTGGCAATTACACAGGCAATAATGGCGACTAAGGTAGGGAACCACCATTGTGGAATTGGCAAACCTTCTACATTCATACCATAAAAACTGAAGATAATGTTTGGTATCGCCATGACGATGGTAATAACGGTTAATACTTTCATAACAATATTTAGGTTATTAGAGATGACGGAAGCGAAGGCATCCATCGTTCCTGATAGAATACCGGAATAAATATTACACATCTCGATTGCCTGATGGATTTCAATCATCACATCTTCTAGGATGTCCTGATCTTCTTCATATAGTTTGATCAGCTTTCCACGCATGATCTTATTGAGCGTAACTTCATCTGATTTTAAAGAAGTCGAGAAGTAAACAAGAGATTTTTCTAAGCCCAACATTTGAATCAATTCTTTATTTTTCATAGATTGGTGAAGATTACGTTCTGTTCTTGAAGATACGCGATCAATCTGACGCAGATAGATTAGGAAACGCTGTGAAATCTTCAACAGCAGCAATAATAAGAAACGCGTTTTAAGATCTGTATTCATCCCTTTAATACGACCTTTTGCCATATCTTCGATATTGAGATTATCATATAAAGAGATTGTTACGATACAACCCTTCATAATGATAACACCAAGTGGTAAGGTTGTATAAAGCAATGTATTTTCATCTGTATTTTCATCTTCATCAGCATTAGGATAATCGACAATGACAAGCGTTTGTCCTTCGTCTTCATCATGATCGATATGAGAACTTTCTTCTTCATCCAAACTCGCTTTGACGAATTCAGGGAGAACACCAATTTCTTGAATTAAATAATCACATTCTTCTTGGGTAGGCGCAATAGCGCTGATCCAGCATCCTTTTTCTGGTTTGTCGATTTTTTTGGTCATCGTGCCAAAAGTTTTGTAAAATTCAATCATACGTACCTCCTTTTTACAGGAGGCTGGTTTGTATACTGCCTCCTGTTATGTGTTTTCTTATCTTATTTTGACATGGGCTTTCCGGCTCTGGAGACATATACAACACCTTCTTTCTTCTTAGCTTGTTTATTATAGCACAGTTCGTTTCACTTGTGAGTGTCCTACATAACTTTTTTTATAATTTATATCCTATTTTAAAGGATAACCATGATAACCCAGCTGATTTCGTAATTTGTGTTTTCTTTTTCTATATGGTAAACTTAATAAAACAAAGCGATAAGCTAATTTGGAGGCGATATTTTCGATGGTGGATATTTCTGCTGTCGGCAACGGTAAATGGATAACGAGAATAGGGCATAAGGATGAATCATCCATTTTTATGTTACCTAATTTTGTCCTTGCCGTTAGGATTTTTATGCTTGCGGCACAAGGAGTGCTGTTTTTTTATGTTTATTGAAAGGAATGAAAAAAATGCGAGAAATACGTTTATTAAACATGGATGAAAAGGCGGATATCAAAACTATCTTATTAGCGTTACCTGATTGGTTTGGTCTTCCGAATTCTTTAGAAAGTTATGTAGTAGAAAGTCAAAAGCTTACTGTCCTTGGTTGTTTTGAGGAAACAAAGCTGATTGGTTTTATCACCTTAAAGCCAACGAGCGAGAAAACTTTAGAACTGTATGTGCTCGGGATTTTGCCGACCTATCATCGTCAGGGAATTGGCAACACCATGATGCAAGCGGTAGTGGCCTATGCAAAGACGCATGGTTATTATTATCTTCAGGTGAAAACATTGGCACCTGAGGCGAAAGATGAATATTATTTAAAAACCTATGCCTTTTATCGTTCGCTTAATTTTGTGGATGTAGAGGTATTACCATTATGGGATGAATGGAATCCCTGTCAAATGATGATTTGTAAAACGGAAGAAGTTACTTGTAAATAGGAAAAAAGCATATGGCTAGCGTCATTTGACAGCAATCACATATGCTTTTTATTTAGGATAATGAAAGTCTTTTAATAATAATAGATTTCGTTTTTTACTGCTTCGGCCTTTTCTTTACCTGCTAGCTTTTCAATGATAGCAAACGCAAAGTCAATTACAGCTGCTGCACTTCTTCCGGTGATCAGATTGCCATCCGTTACGGTATATTGATCTACATACGTGCCATTGAAATCTTCATTCATGCTAGTAAAGCAGGTGTAGTTTTTACCTTTTAAATACCCTTGACGGCCTAATATGGTCGGTGCTGCACAAATAGCGGCAACAACTTTATCTGCATCCATGAAGGCTTTTAAAATAGCCATGACGTTATCATTGGCTTCTAATTTCTGATAATGTGGTCCTCCAGGGAAGAACAAAACGTCATATGCATTCGGATCGATCGTATCCAGATCTAACAGATTGCTCATCGTGATATGGAAACGTCCGCATGCTTCTTTTGCGGATACGGCACTGATATCCATGTCAATTCCTGCTCTTCTTAATAAAGCAATGGTTCCTACAGCTTCTAATTCTTCATAACCATCCGTTAAAATACATAACACTCTCATAAAAATGCCTCCTTTTTTCAACATCATTATACGCCTATTTTTCATCAAGTGGGCAGTAAATGCATCTTTTATCAAAGAAGCACAGAGTACTATCTATCTGATGCAGGATAAGCAAATCATTTTCAAGAAAGAAACAGGGATATGCATAGCATAAAAAGGTCGTAAGCTGCCATCACGTCATCATTTTTCGTTTCACAAAGGAATACACTATAGCATAGGTGAGGTGTGGCTATGAACAAGCTTATGTACATCAATCAAGTGCTGAATGGCTTTGTCTGGGGCAAATATATGATTTTCTTTTTATTGTTTACAGGTATATGGCTGATGATCGTGACAAATTTTTTACCTTTTCGTAAGATCAAACTGATATTTCATAAGACCCTTGGGGCTTTAAAGAAAACCAATGCCCAAGAAGGTATTACACCTTTTCAAGCAGTATCGACAGCTTTAGCCGGTACATTGGGTGTTGGCAGTGTCGTAGGGGTTACCACTGCTTTGACCATGGGAGGACCAGGTGCCTTATTTTGGATGCTCATCAGTGCCATCCCCGGTATGATGAACAAGTATGCAGAGATTGTCTTGGCAATTCACTATCGTGAAAGAAGTGAAGACGGCAGTTATATCGGAGGTCCGATGACGACGCTGGAACATGGCTTGCATCTGCGATTTTTTGGTGTTTTATTTGCTGTATTTTGTGTGTTTGCCTCTTTTGGGATAGGTAATCTGACACCGGCTAATACGATTGCCCACACCTTGCAAACGTATCTGCCTCTTTCCCCTATGCTTATCGGTATTGTATTGGCATTGATCATCGGCATCATCATGCTAGGCAAGGCGAAAGGAATTATGCGTTTTAATGAAATAATCATTCCCATCATTTCGATTGGCTATGTGCTGGCTTGTATCTATTTACTGCTTCTGCATATGGATGAATTACCACATGTCTTCACGCTCATCTTTGATGATGCCTTTGATTTCATGAGCGCGGCCGGAGGTATCAGTGGCTTTGCCATTTCCCGGGCAATGCATTATGGCATATCGCGCGGCGTATTTTCTAATGAGGCCGGTATGGGAAGCTCTCCCTTATCACATGCCGCTGTTGTAAATGTGAATGCAGTGGAACAGGGCTTTTGGGGCATATTTGAAGTATTCTTTGATACGATTATCGTCTGTACATTGACAGGTCTTGTCGTTTTATCCAGTGATGCATGGGGCCAAAGTCTGGAAGGTGTTGCCTTGACCGTAGCTTGCTTTGAAGAAGGGTTTGGTTCTTTTGGTGGTATGCTGTTTGCCATTGCCATCATATCCTTTGCTTTACCTTCGATCTTAGGATGGTACTACTATGCAATCACCTGTCTTCATTATTTATTCAAAACACGTATTATGATTGTTTGCTATTCACTGCTCTTTCTTGTTTTGCTAATATATGGCTGTGGTATGGAACTGGGCTTTGTTTGGGAAGTCGCAGATACCTTAAATGGTCTTATGGCCATACCAAATCTGATTTCACTAGTGCTTTTATATAAAACTGTGGTAAAATTAACGAAAGAATACTTGCGCGTTCATAGGAGTGATTAGATGAAGATAGTAATTGCCTGTGATTCCTACAAAGGATGTATGACTTCACGACAGGTAGCCACACAAATTGAAAAAGGTATCCACCGTCTGGATACCTCTATTGAAACGGTATCCTACGTGATTGGTGATGGGGGAGAAGGCACGGTTGCGGCTTTTCATGAAACCTGTCATGGCATAAAACAGCCGGTACAGACCAGTGATGCGTATGGTAAAAAAATCATGAGCGAGTATACCATCATTGAAGATGGCCGTTGTGCGGTGATTGAAGTGGCGAATATTATCGGCTTGAATATGCATGAAAGAGAGCGCAGAGCACCATTTTTTGGCAGTAGTTTCGGTGTCGGCACGGTTATTTTGGATGCTGTAGCAAAAGGCTGTAAAAAAATCATCATCGGCTTGGGAGGCAGTGCTACCAATGATGGCGGTATGGGGCTGTTACAAAGCTTAGGCGCGCGTTTCTATGATATGAATCATAAATATTTATCTCCGCAAGCGATGAATCTGGAAAAGATTCGTTATATTGATTTGAATCGTTTAAATAAATTAGAAGGTATTGAATTGATTGCGGCTTGTGATGTGAAAAATCATTTGTTGGGGGAAAATGGGGCAACTTATGTTTTTGGGAAACAAAAGGGCTTTTTTCCTAATCAAATCAAAAAGGTGGATATGGCGATGCAGAATTATCGCGATCAGCTTTATCGTTATACCCATGTGGATATTGATACTTTTGAAGGCGGTGGAGCTGCCGGAGGAATTGGTGCTGTATTGATAGGCATTTTGCAGGCGAAGATGATGCCCGGTATTGAGTTGTTAATGAGTTATAGTGACATTGAAGATCAGATACAAGATTGTGATCTGGTCATCACCGGAGAAGGACAAAGTGATCGTCAGACGATGTATGGCAAAGTGCCGGCTGGTATTTTGAAAGTGGCCAAAAAACATGATAAGCCAATTATTTGTATCAGTGGAGCCTTAGGCATTGGTTATATGGATCTATATGAGTTAGGCTTTGTTGGTATTTATAGCATTGCCGATCGTGCCATGACGTTTCAACAAGCTTTAGAAAATGCACCCGAAAAATTAGAATTAGCTGCATATGGCATTATGCGGACAATTTGGTATTTTAAAAATCATTCTTGAATAGAGAAGGTATAAGCAAATAATGAAAGGATTCTTATGAAAATACGGAAATGGCTGATGGTCATTGGCAGCTTACTATGTAGTCTATTGCTTCTTATATGGGGAGTACAATACTTCTTTCATGATCATCTATCTTCCTATGAGATAACAGATCTAAGTAAAAAGGAACAGCGATTGCTTAAGACTTTTTATGCGAATGATCATATCGTCAAAGGGGAATTGTTTGATATTGCATACGATTATTTTTATACATATGATGATTATCAAATAACATTGTTGAAAAAAGTGGATGGAACTATCCATGATCTGACAATTTCTGTCTTTGCTTATCAGCAAGACAAAGAAACTATCAAAGTGATGGGTCGTTATCCTTTAAATCAAGTATTTCAAGATGATCTCATGCAGGATATTATGCAAACACCACATGTCTGGAAGATGAAGGGCAGAAGCCTGTTTGATGTCGCTAATCGACACATGAGTAATCGTATCAAGGTAGTAATTGCATATCGTGATGGTAAAGAACAATTTATGCTGGAAGCACCACACATAGCAATAAAGCAGCTTGTAAAGCGAAAGATAGAAAACGGACAACCATTGCAAATCAGCTATTTTCAAAACAAAGAGAAATTATTAAAAGGCGATACTGTTTGGGATAATGAATATACAGATATGTATAAGTATTTGATAGGATTGTTTTATTCATCATTTCCAACCTATCAAAAAGAATTGGATGTGATCTTTCCCCGCTATCAAAAAGAGCGCGAAGAAGATTGTTTGCGCCTCTTGCAGTTGGCTTTGATCACGGATGAACAATACGCAAATAGCGTAAAGTATTATGATGATATTAACAGTACCCAAACCAAGCGTTGGATCTTGCAGAAATTAGACTCGATGGAGCCTATCATACGCCAAGCATATACAGAACAATCGACGAATGAAAATACATTATGTTTTCTATTAGAACTGAAACAGCAGGTGTATGAAAGATTAAACGATCAAAAGAAAGCCAAAGCGTATGCGAACGAACTGGCAACCTTAAAGTAAACTGGTTGAATGCAGAAAAAACGTTATATAATATTATGGTAAAAAACAGGAAGTAGGATAATCATTCACGCTCTGCTTGTGATGTTCTACTTCTTTTTTTATCCATCACGAAGCAATGGAAGGATGAGAAAGAAGTCTTTTCGATTCATCGAACTCCTTCAATTTTCATAAAAAGTGTTTACAAGCATAGAAAAATGACATATAATAGGTTTGCAAAACATATGAACAATTGTTCATATGTTAGAAAGTTGAGGATGCATGTGATGGCAAAAGAAAAACTAGAATGTGAAGAACGGCAAATCCATGAAGATGCCATTGCCAGAATCAAAGCGGACATGCTGAGTGTGGAAACGGGGAATGAATTATCTGCCTTGTTTAAAATGTTTGCGGATCCCACCAGATTAAAGATATTAGGTATGTTATTTAAAGAAGAGCTTTGTGTTTGTGATATTGCTTTTCTTTTAGATATGACACATTCCGCAGTATCACATCAGCTATCGGTCTTACGGCAGAATCGTTTAATTAAATATCGCAGAAGCGGGAAAAATGTTTTCTATTCTTTAGATGATGCACATATCCAACAAATCTATGATGCAGGTTTAGCGCATATCTTAGAACATTAATGCTAAATACAATTGGAAAACAATTCGCCCATCCCAATGGCATATGTGGCAGGTTAGCAACTAAAGTAATGAATCTTATGAATCATAAGATGTATGATATGGTACTCATGCATCTGCAAACTACAGAAGCAAGAACGATTTTAGATGTTGGCTTTGGCAATGCGCAAGTACTTAAAAAAGCATTGCGTCTTCATTCTGGCACATACTATGGAGTAGAGATCAGTGAAACAATGATTAAAAAAGCCCGGCAGGATAAAGCTTTGCAAGGCACGGAACTAGTATATGGAAAGGTCGAAGAACTGCCGTTTCAAGATGAAATGTTTGCGTATCAATATAGTATCAATACGATATATTTTTGGGAAAGTCTGGATCAAGGGTTTCAGGAACTATATCGCTGTGGAAAACCTGACAGCATTTGTGTGATTGCTTTTTATTCAGCATCCTGGCTGAAACGCAAACGAAGGCTGTTTCCCATGTTTCATTGTTATGAAAAAGAAACGATCCTACAGAGCATGGAAAGTAATGGTTTTACAAAGGAATCCCTATTAACAATGGGGAAAGACAAGGGGTATTGTCTAATCGCGCGTCGTAAATAAAGGAGGTAGAGAGAATGCAGAAGATTTATGTCTTAGAAGGCTTGGATTGTGCAAATTGCGCAATGAAAATAGAGCGACAAGTAGCAAAAGTTAAGGGGGTACAAGAGACCAATGTGGATTTTGTCACAAAGAAGTTATATGTAGAGTATGAAGATGCGACAATAGAGGAAGCAATCCTTTCTACAGTGACAAGCATTGAACCTGAGGTTGTACCACGTGAAGTTAAGCAAAAGAAATCGATGGAAAATAAATCGCAGAAACATGTACATGCACAGGAAGACAGCTGTTGCGAACATGCACATTCTCATGACGAGGAACATGAACATCATCATGATCATGATGGTTGTTCTTGTACACATGCACATGTAGAAGAAGTACGGGAACTGCAAGGGGCAGACAAGTTGTATCTTACAGGGTTAGATTGTGCAAACTGTGCGGCCAAAATAGAACGCCATGTAGCGGGCATGGAAAATGTAGCTGATGCCAGCTTGAACTTTTCAAATGGGATCTTATTTGTTCAGATGAAAGATAAGATGAAAAAAGAAGAAACGCTGATGAAAATCATGGAGGTAATACCAACCTTAGAAGATGGCGTTCTTGTGGAAAAAGAAAAAAAGGTGCAAGAAATGGAACCCCAATATAGTATGTTTTCTTTTCGCAACAATGCTCAACTGTATAGTGGAATTTTCCTTTTTCTTGTAGGACTTTTCTTTCATGAAACAGCTTATAGCGTATGGATTTTTCTGGCAGCCTTTGTGTTTGCCGGTGGTAAAGTTGTTATCACAGCTATGCGTAATGTGTTAAAAGGTGAAGTGTTTGATGAAAATTTTTTGATGAGTATAGCAACCATTGGCGCCTTTGCGATACAGGATTATGAAGAAGCTGTTGCGGTTATGATTTTTTATGAAATCGGTGAGATGTTTCAATCCTATGCCGTAAATCGTTCTCGAAAATCCATATCTTCCTTAATGAATATTCGCGCCGATTATGCAAATGTGCTTGATGGAGAGCAGGAAATCAAAAAAACACCGGAAGATGTCAAAATCGGTGAGCTCATCCTTGTGAAACCGGGAGAACGCGTACCATTGGATGGGATAATTATAAAAGGAAGCAGTGCGTTGGACACGTCAGCATTAACCGGAGAAAGTATGCCTCGCGATGTCCATATAGATGATGAAGTGTTGGCTGGGGTTGTCAATTTAAGTGGTGTATTGACCATGAAGGTTACCAAACCATATGGGGAATCAACGGTATCTCGTATTTTAGAGCTAGTGGAAAATGCCAGCAGTAAAAAAGCACCAATGGAGAAATTCATCACCAAATTTGCCAGAGTCTATACACCAAGTGTTGTTGCTTTAGCAGTTGCTTTGGCGATATTGCCTCCTTTGTTTAGCAATCAAATTCATGTTATGGATATGCTGGAAAGTGCTTTGACATTTCTGGTTGTCTCTTGTCCTTGCGCATTAGTAGTATCCATTCCATTAGGCTTATTTGCTGGAATCGGTGCTGCCAGTAAACAGGGAATCTTGATAAAAGGTGGTAATTATTTAGAAGCATTGCAGAATATTGATACTGTGGTATTTGATAAGACGGGAACGCTGACCAAAGGTGTTTTTCGCGTTGTAAAGGTCGATGCACAGCAAGGCAGTAAAGAAGCATTGCTGCAACTGGCGGCATATGGTGAATATCATTCTTCTCATCCTATTGCCCTGTCTATCAAAGAAGCTTATGGAAAAACGATAGATGCATCTTGTCTAGAACATTATGAAGAAGTTGCCGGTAACGGCATACAGGTTACCATTCATGGAGAGAAGGTATTGTTAGGTAATGAGAAACTGATGCGGACACATGGCATATCGACCGTTCCATGTCCGACACCGGGCACCATCATTCACATAGCGAAAGAAAATGTGTATCTTGGCTATGTGCTGATCAATGATGAAATGAAAGAAACAAGTAAACAAGCAATTCAGGAACTAAAACGAAATGGGGTCAAACGCTGTATCATGTTAAGTGGAGATCGCAAAGAAGTTGGCGAACATGTGGCAAAAGAATTAGCATTGGATGAAGTGCATATGCAATTGTTGCCAGCGGATAAAGTAGCACGAGTTGAGGAATTGCTGCAACAAGAGGATGCCAAACATAAACTGGCATTTGTCGGTGATGGTATGAATGATGCGCCTGTGTTGGCCCGTGCGGATGTCGGTGTTGCTATGGGTGGTATCGGAAGTGATGCAGCCATAGAAGCAGCGGATATCGTGTTAATGAAAGATGATCCACTTGCTTTAAGTGAAGCAATTCGGATTGCCCGTAAAACGATGTATGTACTATGGCAAAATATCGTTTTCTCTTTGGGTGTTAAAGGAATTGTATTAGTACTGGCAGCTCTTGGTATTGCCAATATGTGGATGGGCGTTTTTGCGGATGTTGGTGTCACCTTGCTTGCTGTCTTAAATTCGATGCGGATATTACGTATGAAAAAGAAATAAGAAAGCAATATGAAAGATGTAATCAAAAAAACAGATTGCATCTTTTTCCTTTATCCAAAGCAGCAGGATGCAAAAGATTAAAGGAAAAATGTTATTCCTTGGAAGATGATGTAACTATTTGTAATATTCTATGTGAAATTATGGAAAAGATTGCAAGAGGGAATTGATTTTTGTTATAATGGGGTTTCCATTTATATGTAATTGAGGTGATGATATGAAAAAAGTTATCATATGTTTGTTTACCTTCGCCTTGGTGATGACAGGATGTGTCAGCACAACATCGAAAAAAACCAATTCTGAAAGCAAGGTTATAGAAATTGGTGTGGATGATGCCATCGCAAAAATACAGAAAAAGCAAAGCTTTGTCTTGTTGGTAACCCGTAAGCAATGTGAATATTGTGAAGCTATGCTAGAAATGCTTAAGGATACCATAAACGATCATAACTTGGTCATTTATGATACGATCATGCGAGATGATACAGTGGAGCATCTAAATGAGGATGTGGATAAGTTAAAGGCATATCTGGATCGTCCGGATCAGACACCGCATTATTATTACATCAAGAATGGCGAAGTTGCGGATGCGCAAAAAGGCTACACCCAATTTCAACCGGATCGATTTTGGGAGTGGGTCGCTAAGAACGATTTAGAGGGTATGAAATAGTGTGCAATAAGAAAGATACGCATTTTAGATGATATGAAATGAAAGAAACTGTGAAAATTTTCTAAAACTATTGATAATTTCTTTCATCACCAGTATAATATATAAGAATACGTAATGAGATCCTTTTTGATTTTAGAAAGTGATGTGTGAAGATGAAGACATGGAATGAGGTTTATGCAAACGCAAAATCACAGTGTGCCAAATGTCGATGCTGTCCTGTTTGTGATGGCAGAGCCTGTCGCGGTGAAACTCCGGGTCCCGGCGGAAAGGGCAGTGGCAGCGCCTTTGTGCGAAATAGTGAAATGCTGAAAAAGATTTTGATTCAGATGGATACAATTACTTCCAATGAAGAAATTGATACAGCTTCCGATTTTTTCGGACATCCGGTAGCTTTACCGGTGTATGCAGCACCAATCAGCGGTATTGAACAAAATTATGGCGCTAAGATGCGTGATGATGATTATACCAGAGAACTGGTTGAGGGTTGTCTGCAGGCAAATACATTAGCATTCACCGGTGATGGTATGCATGATGAAATGTTTAAAGGACCAATGGAAATTGTAAAACAACACAATGGATATGGTATCCCGACCATCAAACCATGGCAATATGAGCATATGAAATGGCGCATTGAACTGGCAAATGAAGGAAATGCATTGGCCATTGCTTCCGATATTGATGCCAGTGGTCTTTCTAACTTGCGAAACAGTGTGACGCCCGTTGGTTTTAAAAGCGTAGAGGATTTAAAGGAAATAAAAGCCATGTGCAAGGTGCCCTTTATTTTAAAAGGCATTCTCAGCGTAGCGGGAGCGCGCAAAGCTTTGGCAGCTGGGGCAGATGGAATCATCGTTTCAAATCATGGTGGACGTGTTTTAGACGATAGTCCAAGTGGTATTGAAATGTTGGAAGAAATCGTAAACGTTGTGGATGGACGTATGAAAGTCTTTGTGGATGGTGCATTCCGTAGCGGTAATGATGTCTTTAAAGCATTGGCATTAGGAGCTGACGGTGTTCTGATTGGCCGCCCTGCATCACAAGCAGTGATCGGCGGCATGGCAGAAGGTATCCGCATTTATATGGAAAAGATTCAGCTTGAATTAAAAGAAGCAATGGCAATGTCCGGTTGCAAGAGCATTCAGGATATTACCAGAGATAAAGTTATAGTTACATTTTAAATAGGAGGACGACTATGAGTTCATTTGAGAATAATGCCTTTTTCTGGCAAAAATTAGATACCTTGTATCTATCAAGCAAACTGGTCATTGACCGCCCACGCAACACTTGTCATTACAAGTATAGCAATATGATTTACCCTGTTGATTATGGATATTTAAATGATACAACAGGTTCTGATCAAGCACCGATTGATGTATTTAAGGGCAGTGAAAAAAGCAATCTGGTACAGGCGGTTGTTATCAGTGCCGATATCCTGAAAAAGGATTGTGAAGTAAAATTATTGATTGGCTGTAATGAAGAAGAGGAACATGATATTTTAGAGTTCCTGAATCAGACAGAGTTCCAAAAAGCGGTATTGATTCGCAGAGGAAACGATGTTCCAGAATGGGCCGTTAACGATTAAGCTGACATGTTCAGCTTCTTTTTTTGTTAAAAACGAAAGCGCAATAAGAAAGCGTCATCCCTTGAAAGGTATGGATAAAAACCTGATTTCATATACTGAAGCAGGAGGGATGCATATGAAAAAGATCATTTGTTTATGGCTTTGTCTTTTTGTTCTATGCGCGTGTACAAAACCAGGAAGTTTTGAAGATGGGAATATAGATATGGAAAAAGTCATAGAGGAAATAAATGAAGAGATTGCGGATGGTCATTGGAAGATGGGATTGTTACAGGATGAAGCGCTAAGCTTACAGGAAGTAGAGAAGCAATATCATATGGATATGACACAAATCAAGGATTGCCGTGTTCAACAGGCACTTATTCCGGCACAATTGAGTGAGGTAGCCCTGTTTTTAGCCAAACCCCAGGCAGATACCATGCTGAAAAAAGCTATTCAAGAACATAAAGAAGATTTGAAGCAGCGCTATGCGGGGATACTCATGGATGGGAATACGCTAATAGATTCGGCATTGCAAGGGCGCATTGGGCAATATTATTATTTTGTTCTTGGTGAAGACGCAAAAAAGGTGGTACACTATATGCAGGAGATAAAGTAGGTGTGAGCTATGTACAAAATAAAATGTTTGTATCGTGAATTCACTTCCTTTGAAGGGAGCCTTTTTAAATACTCGCTCTCTTTTTCTCTTTTATTAGCACTGGCTCCATCTTTGCTGATATTTGCATTGATGTTTAAATTCGCTTATCTTGATGATACGATCATTCTCAACTTTATCATGAATTTTATACCGGATGGCAACTTGGAAACGATCAATCAGCTGTTTCAGTTTTTTACGAGTAAGGATTATAGTATCTTATCCTTTATCGTTACGATGTGTGTTTCCTTTTATCTGGCAAGTCGCAGTATTTTTTCTTTTCTTTTGATTAGCGCATCTCATGAAGAAGTCGATGTTCCAAAATGGTCGATTCGTATTAAATCAGTCGTACTCTTTGTCAATCTGGCAATTATTATTGTAGCTGCCATTTTTATTGCGACAAACTTTTTAGAATTTCTCCCACTGATTTCTTCTTTGATCATGCTGATGTTCTTCTATATGATGTATCGGGCATTGAGTTTTCGCCGTCATGATTGGAGCTTTGGGTTATTGGGGGCAATGTTTTCGACGATTTGTATTATGGGATTGGCCACGTTATTTGTAACAATTGTAAAATATTTTACATCTTATCAAGACGTGTACGGACCATTGGCATCCCTTGTCACATTGTTGTTGGCAATTTATCTGATTTCCTGTATCATATACTTCGGATTCTGTTTGAATTTGGTGATGGAAGAAACATATGGTCGTGAAGCAGAATTGCCAATGAAAAATGAACGCATCTTTCACTGGGCACGAACCATCAGTGATAAAATAAAAGAAAAGCTATAAGAAATAGAGGTAAACATATGAAAGTAGTAATTAAAAAAACGGGAATCAATGGGGAAGGTATCGGCTACATTGATCGATTGCCGGTATTTGTAGCAGGGGCATTGGTTGATGAAGAGGTTGATATTCGTGTGGTAGAGCGTAAAAAGCGTTATGCCATTGGAGAAGTAAACCGCATTATAAAGAAAAGTAAGGACCGTATACAACCGAAATGTCGTATGCAGCATATCTGTGGAGGCTGTCCTTTGATGATCGCTCGCTATCCACGGCAATTGGAATATAAAAAAGATGTGTTGAAACAGTCTTTGATCAAATATGCACAGGTAAATCCAAGAAAAATACAGAATGTCTTACCGAGTGCAGATATATTTGGCTATCGCAATCAATTTAAGATGCCTTGCGCGATGGAAGAGAAGCGTTTGGGAAGCGGATTGTTTATGCCCAATTCAAATTATTTTATTGATATCCGCCGTTGTTTTGTACATGAAGATGAATTAGAAAAAATGCGCGCACGTATTATGGATATATTAAACGCTGATGGCTATCTTGGCTATGATCACCATCAGAAAAGTGGGATTCGTAATCTAGTCGTACGAGGATTTGACAATCGCTATCAATGTACGATCATTACCGGAGAAGATGAATTGTTGCCTCAGACAATTGATAAGCTGATGCGCTTACCGGGCATGTACAGCTTGTGGCAAAGCATACATACGATTAAGAAAACACCGGAAATTTTTGGTCCGAAAATGATTTTTCTGGCAGGGGAGAAATTATTGCCCTTGCATCTGGATGGTTTGGATTTGGAAATTTCACCTCGTTCATTCTTTCAGTTAAACACCAAACAGGCAATTCAGCTATATCGCACCATTGCGTCCATGATTTCAGGCAATCATGAATTCATCGTTGAAGCTTATAGTGGAATCGGTGCCATTTCTTTATACCTTAAGGATAAAGCAAAAGAAATCATCGGCATTGAAAGCATTAAGGATGCTGTTGTAAATGCGAATCGCAATGCGAAAAAGAATGGCTGTGCACATGTGTCTTTTGTGTGTGATGATGCGGCCAATAAGCTTGTCTATTTATCGAAAAAGCGTACAATTGACGTATTGGTTGTCGATCCGCCGCGCAGTGGATTGGATGATGCGATGTTGGAATGCATCTTGCGCAGCAAAATTAAAGAAATCGTCTACGTGTCTTGTAATGCAGCAACGCTTGGGAAAAATTTGGCAGTATTGCAGAGTTGTTATCATGTGGAAAAAGTAGTACCGATTGATATGTTCCCACATACTCCTCATGTGGAAACAGTAACGTTATTAAGACGAAAAGAAAGACGTAAATAAATAAAAATAGATAGTAGGTATCTGCGTAATAGACTATGAGAATTTGCCTGATTCTTCTAAAGGCATATATTGATAATCAAAATTGTAAGTTTATATTTTGAAAAACAAGGGCCTTTTTATGTAAATCGAATTGATTCATAAAAAGGTTAGTGCGCCATAGTAGGAGAGAATTTGCACCCACCATAAGTGAAAAAACGTTGATGATCCTACATAATTTTCATATCGAAGGCATATTAGTAGATAATTTTAAGCTATATGCGCATTTATCCAAAATAATTCTGCACCTATGCATGGTGCATTTTTTTGTCATTTTTTCCTGCACCATAAAACGTGCATTTTTTTATATGTGAAAAATATTGCTCTCTTCTTACAATAAGGGCAGAAAGGAGATGAATGAATGTATCAGAAAATTTTTGAAACCGGTATACAGGTCGTCAAAAAAATTCAATCCACGCAGCAAACTGCCATTGAGCAAAGCGCGCAATGGATTGCAGAAGCCTTCCTAAATGGACATACCTTTTTTGTCAGTGGCAGTGGGCATTCTCATACGGTTTGTGAAGAATTTTATGGCCGTGCCGGAGGGTTAGCGTTTACGGTACCCATCCTTACCAATGAATTGACCATGACGGAACATCCTACCAAAAGTTCTTATATCGAAAAATTATCCGGCTATGCAGCGATTCTTTGTGAACTTTACCATATTACAAAAGATGATGTTCTTGTCATTGCTTCAAATTCGGGGCGTAATGCATATCCGGTTGAATTGGCACAATGTGCAAAAGAAAAAGGTGCTCGTGTCATTGCGATTACTAGCATCAAGCATTCTTCGGCAACGACATCACGAGCAAAAAGCGGTAAGAAGCTGATGGATATCGCGGATATTGTGATTGATAACTGCGGAGAATTAGGTGATGCCTGTTTAGCGGTAGAAGGATGTAATGTTGCTATGATGCCAACCTCCTCGATTGCGAATACGTTCATCGTTCAGGCAATCAGTGTGTTAACAGCACAATATATTGCTGAAAAAGGAGGAACTCCACCTGTCTTTATCAGTCTAAACGGATTAGCAAAGCAAAACATTAACGATGACCTTTATCAAAAGTATACACGTCTTTACTAACATAGCATGCGTCATAATAAAATTTGCACGAATATAGGTGCAACGATTTACATATCGCTGTAACCTAATCTATCTTAAAATAATAGTGGAAACGTTATATTTTAAATGGAGAAAACGATCTTTTCCGAAGTAGTGATATGAAAAGCGAAGGAGGTAGCACATGATCAAAGTATTGCGTGTAGATGATCGCCTGTTGCATGGACAGGTTGCACAAAGCTGGACATCCTTTTATCATATTGACAAAATTTTTATCATCAATGATGAAGTGGAGAATGATGAATTTTCTAAAGTCACATTGAATTTAGCGAAGCCTAAAAATGTTGAACTGCTGTTTTATGAACTTGCTGCATGCCGAGATGCTTTATTAGATGCCTTAGAAAATGATGATCGCGTGATGGTCATCGTTGAAAATTTCAGTGATGCTTGGCAGCTTCATGAGATATTACCTACGATTCACTCTATTAATGTGGGTGGTTACCGCAATAAATCAGATAAAGAAGCCATAGTATTGAATCGTTTTGTGATTTTGCGCAAGGAAGATATTGAAATTTGTCAGCGGCTCATGAACAAAGGTGTTAAGTTGGAAATTCGTCAAATACCTGCAGAAAAGGAACAATTGATAGATCTAAGTGAGGTCAGACATGGAACAGGATAATACGATCTTGATCGTAACACATGGAAACATCGGCAAAGAGTTATTGGATAGTGCCTCCATGTTTATAAAAATTGAGCAGCAAGTCCATGTTATCGGACTTTATGCGGATGATGATATAAACGATGTTCACAAAAAAGTAGAAAACTTTATATCGCATCACGCCGCTGTCTTAATTTTAACCGATTTGCTGTCCGGGGCGACAACACGCATAGCTGCATTATCCTTGCAATATCCACAGGTAGAGGTTATTACGGGTATGAATCTGGTAATGTTGATTAGTGCCATTCGTGAAAGCTTAAATTATGATGTAAAGACATTGGCTGCTGTCGTGAAAAAAACAGCTGTAGAAGATATCGTAAATGTTCGCAAACGAATAGATGATGAAGAATAAACAGGAAGGAGAGAGGCACTTGTACGAGATGCTGATACTATCGCATGGTGCTTTAGCAGAGGGGTATCATCAGACGATGAAAATGATTTTAGGTGAGGAACCGGATATAACATACTGCGCACTTGAAGAGGATGATTCAAGTGAAGATTTGGAAAAGAAAATTCACACCTGTATCCATTGGCAAAATTCTATGCCATTGCTCGTATTAGCAGATATCTACAGCGGTTCACCTTGCCGCAGTGCTATTACGCAGTTATTTTCCAGTTCAAAAAAGAGTTATTTAATAGCCGGCATCAGCCTGCCTCTTGTTATGGAAGCGTATTTACAAAGAAATGGGGAATTATCACAAATTGTGGACAATCTCATTTCCGTTGCAAAAGAAAATGTGATTAATGTGAATGAGTTATTACTGAAAACAAAACAAAATATGGAAGACGAGTAAAGGAGAAAAAGGAAATGGAAATTAATTTTCTACAAATTATATTGCTATCGCTTTATGCATTTATTGCTATAAACGATGCGATTCATATGGATTTTGGTTTAAACAGACCTTTAATTGCCGGCTGTTTTGCCGGTGTGGTCATGGGGAATCTGAGCTTTGGACTCACTGTAGGGGCAACCTTACAATTGATGGTTTTAGGTGTTTCTAATTTTGGGGGATCATCACTTCCGGATTTCATGTCTGCTGCTTTAATTGGTACGGCATTGGGTACGATCAGTGGCAAAGGTGTGGAGTTCGGTATCGGTTTGGCTGTACCGGTTGGAATGTTATTGGTTCAGCTTGATGTATTTGCTCGTTTTGCGAATACGTTCTTTCAACACCGTGCGGATCGTTATATGGAAAGCGGTAATATAAAAGGCATTGAACGGATGAATGTCCTTGGTATCTTCTGTTGGGGATTCTCAAGAGCAATACCAGTATTCTTATGTTTATTGCTAGGCAGTGAATTAGTACAAAATTTTGTTGCTTACTTCCCGGATTGGTTAGGTGATGGCTTAAAAGTTGCCGGAGGATTATTACCAGTTGTTGGTATTGCTATCTTGTTGAAATATCTTCCTACCAAAAAATATACAGCATATTTGATAATCGGTTTTGTTCTATCTGCATACATGAGTATTCCTATGTTGGGAGTTGCTTTAGTCGGTGCTGCTCTGGCATTATTGGCATATCGCAGAAGTGGCGAAAAAGAATTAACATCCGTTATGGAAGGAGCTGATGAAGATGAATGAGCCAATTACAAAACAAGATATTAAAAAAGTTAGATATCGCTGGTTGTTATTAGGTGAGGCAGCATGGAATTATGAAAAGATGCAAGGTTTGGGATATTGTTTCTCTATGATACCTGTATTAAAAAAATTGTATCCTGAGCAGGAGGATATGAAAAAAGCACTGAATACACATTTACAATTCTTTAATACTCATCAGGAATTTGCGGAAATCATACTCGGTATAGATATCGCAATGGAAGAAAAAGAAGGAATTGAAGCTTTAGAAGCTGTATCTGCCATCAAAACTGGTTTGATGGGACCACTTGCCGGTATCGGGGATACTTTATTCGGTGTGATTGCCAATACGATCTTCTTCTCTATTGGTTCTTATATGGCATTAGAAGGAAATCCTATCGGGATTATCATGTATTTGATTTGGGGTTGTATCCGTGTTGCTTTGCGAGGTCAATTTATTCGTATCGGTTATCGTGAAGGGACAAAATTAATTCAAAATCTTGGGGATAAGATGAATCGAGTAACAGAAGCTGCGAGTATCTTAGGACTTACGGTCGTAGGAGCTTTGATACCTAGTGTTGTAAATGCCAATGTACCATTTGTCTTTAAAAGCGGCGAAGTTAAAATGGAACTACAAAACATCTTAAATCAAATTATGCCTTCATTGATTCCGGTTTTATTAGTAGCATTGGTGTATACATTATTAAATAGAAAGGGAATGACATCTTTTAAAGCTATTATCTTTGTGATGATTTTGGGAATTGTCTGTAGTGTAGCCGGCATTTTAGGCTGATGGAGGTAGTGTTATGACAAAAGGTTTGGTACATGTTCGTATTGATGATCGTTTGATTCACGGTCAGGTAGCGGTATATTGGTGTAATGCTGTAAACGCGACAAGAATCATGGTGGCGAATGATGTCATGTATGAAAATGATGTTCAAAAAGCAGCGTTACGTTTAGTTGTTCCGGCAGGTTTAAAATCATCGTTATTGAATATCGAAAAAGCTACAAAAAATTTAGTAAGTGGTAAATATGAAGGTCAGCGTGTCATTTTGGTCGTACGCAGACCTAAAGATATCTTGCGTATGATGGATCATGGCGTAGAGGTTCAAGAAATCAATGTTGGAAATCTTCCAGCGCGTGATGGAACGCGAAATGTGAAAAAAAGTATCAATGTAACAGATGAAGAAATTAAAGATTTTCAAGAATTGTCACGACGTGGTGTAAAACTTACCGGCAAACAGGTACCAGATAATGCAGATGATGATCTAATGGAGCTGATTAATAAATTATGAGTATGAAAACATCACAGCTTCTGTGATGTTTTCTATCCTATTCTGCATAATACCAAATAAAGCATCGTAAACCGGATGTAAGAAAAGGAGAGTGATGAAATGTATCAATTCGATAAAGCCCAATCACGTTTGAACAGCAGTTGTACCAAGTGGGATCGTTATAAGAGCCGTTATCAAATAGAAGAAGATGTGATTCCTTTATGGGTTGCGGATATGGATTTTGAATGTCTGCCTGAAGTGAGTGAAGCAATAAGAAAACGGGCAGCGCATCCGATATATGGTTATACAGATCCTCCAAAGGAATTGTATGACGCTATCATACAATGGGAAAAACGACAGCATGATGTGGAGGTGAGAAAAGAAGAAATCATCTTCAATACAGGCGTTGTATATGGTTTTTATACGTTGATTGATATGTTAGTAAAACATGATGAAAAGGTAATCGTACAACCTCCGGTATATCCGCCTTTCTTTAATATACCAAAAAGTTTACAACGAGAAGTCGTTTATAATCCTTTACAACATGGACAAGGCGGATGGCACATGGATTTGCAGCATTTTGAAGAATGTTTGAAAAAAGATGCATCCATTCGTATGTTTATTTTATGCAACCCACACAATCCAACGGGGCAGTGTTATACATTGGAAGAAATTAACAATGTAATGAAACTGTGTAAGCGCTATAATGTATGGGTAGTATCTGACGAAATTCATGCGGATATCATCATGCCGAATCAACATCATGTGAGTGCGTTAAAATGCCGATGTGCATATCATGACAATTTGATTCTGTTAGGTGCACCAACCAAAACGTTTAATTTAGCCGGATTAAAAATATCGTATGCAATTGTTAAAAATGCGGTGTTACAAGAAACATTTGCATCCGTAGCGAAAGCAAGCGGTTTATCTAGCATCAATATTTTTGGTATTGAGGCTTTGATTGCAGCATATACAAAGGGGGATCAATGGAGGGAGGAGTGCTGTGCATACATTTATGATAACTTTCTGTTCTTAAAGGAATTTCTTGCCAATACTATGCCATTGGTAAGATATGAAATTCCTCAGGCTACCTATTTAGCTTGGCTTGATTTTTCTGCATTGCAGGTACCGGCAGACTTTGCTGAACGCCTGAAATTTGAAGCGCATGTAGAATTACAGCCGGGAATTGGTTTTGGAAAAGCATATGGAGCATATCAGCGTGTGAATGTTGCCTGCCCAAGAGAAACGCTAAAAGAGGGTATGTTGCGCATTTATGCCTGGTTGAAAAAGAACAGGTATCTATAATGTACTCTTAATTTTGAATATCCAAACAGCAGGATATTTATGGAAAAAGCAGGAGGAGAAATATGATATTGTTAAATGAGCGATTAAAAGGTATCATCCGTATTCTCAAGGATACCCAAGATTATATCACCAGTAAACAACTGGCGGATCAAATGGATATCAGTGTACGAACCATTAAGAGTACATTAAAAGGTTTAAAGATGGAATTAACAGCCTATGGTGCTGAATTAGAAATTAAACGTGGTGTAGGCTATCGGTTGCATATCTTGAATGAAGAAGCTTTTTTACCTATCAAGAATCGTATCCAGAGTGAATCGCCTCGGCAGTTTCCGCATATGCAAAAAGAACGTTCCATATATATCATCCGAAAGCTTTTATCTTTAGATTATCCGATAAAATTAGATGATCTAGCGGATGAACTATACGTAAGCCGCAATACGATTTCTTTGGATATTAAAGAAGTGAAACGTTTATTACATAATTATCACCTTATCATCGTTCAATCAAACAACAATGGAATCATCGTAGAAGGAAGTGAAATTCAGAAACGTATTTGTATCAATGATTTTTTCTTTCAAGATAAGATGCAAGATTTCTTTGTTCAAAACAATGTGATGTTTTCCAGTGAATATAATCAAAATGAGATACGTTATATACGAGAGGCACTATTGCATGTTTTAAATAAACATAACATTCATTTCTCAGATGTTTCTATTCAAAATATGGTCATACATATCGTTATAGAGCTTCGTCGTTGTAAATTTTATCAATATGTTCGTTTTGATGACGCTGTAATGCAGCAGATGAAAGAACATAAAGCGTACAAAGCTGCCATAGAATTGAAGCAAATGTTGGAAGAGCAGATGAATATCATTTTGCCTGAACATGAAACGATTTATCTAACGATGCATATCTTATCTAAGACAGTGATGGGAAATGAAGATATCCGCAAATTTGATTTATCCTATATGGATGCTTTATTACAAAAGGTATTCAAACGTATTGAGCAGCGCTTCGCCATATCTTTCAAAAAGGATACGGAGATATATGAATTCTTAAAGCTGCATATTCCATCCATGGCAGAGCGTATTCGCCTGCAATTGACTTTACGGAATCCATTATTATTGGAAAATAATCGGCGTTATCAATTTGCAGTGGAGCTAACGTTGGAAGCTGTTGATGTGATTGAAGAGGAATTACAGATTGAAATAGACCATAATGAATTTGGGTATCTGGTACTATATTTCAATCTAGCCTTAAATCGTTATCAGAGCCGAATCAAGAAACGTTTAATATTAGTAAGTGGTTATGGCAGACCGGAAATGATCATGACGCTGAATACGCTGAATGAAAATTTTAAAGGCTTTATTGATGATATTGTTACTTGTGATGTCATAGAATTGGAAAATTTCTCTTTTCAACACAATGATATTGTAATAACGACTATCCCTATTATGCCAAGCAGTAAAGTACCGGTTGTATATATACAGGGAAAGGTAGAATTTTATTACCATGAGATTTTATCGTTATTAAAGAGTGAATATGATATCAATTGTTCTATCCGCAAATATTTGCTGCCTTCTTTATATCAAGAAGGGTTGTTGTGTAAAAATAAACAAGATGTGTACAAGGAGCTAGAAAAGCTCTTGGCAGCTATGTGGGGGGAAGCGGAAGCTACGAAATTGGTAAACGGTATTTATCATTTAGGAAATGAAGTTGGAAATGACATCATCTGTTTGCATTCCCGCTATGATTACCATACGCCATTTATTGCGTTTTTAAGTCTTAAAAATCATATGCTATGGGAAAAGCAGCATGTGCGTTATATCTTTTTTATGAATATGAATGCAGAAAGTGATAAAGAAATGGTACATCATATGTATCATTTAATATCAAACTGGGCTGATGTAAAGACACGCATTACATATTATGCGAAAAATCAGGATTATCAAGAATTAATCGAAAGTTTAGATAACAGTCGTCTATAAGTTACTTACTGCATGCAGCATAAAACCATGCAGAGAAAAACATGAGAACAAAAGGAGGATATCATGAAGGCTTGGAAAAATTATTTTTTGACAATGCAAGATGTAGTACAAAAGGTATTGGATACACAGGAAGAAAATATTATGCAGGCGGCGAAAATACTTGCCAATACAACAAAGAACGGCGGTATTATTTATGGTTTTGGTACAGGTCATTCACATTTAGTTACGGATGATGCGTTTTGGAGAGCCGCTACACCGGCTAATTATTGTGCTTTATTGGAACAAAGTGCAACCGGCAGCTTCGAAATAACCAAAAGTTATCACATTGAAAATACATATGGTATCGGGAAGTTAATGGTAGATTACCATCGTATTACCCCTAAAGACTGTATGATCATCATTTCTAATTCCGGAAACAATATTGCGCCGGTAGATGCGGCACTGCGAGCAAAGGAAAAGGGGATACCGGTGATTGGCATTACAGCATGTGCATATAGTGATTATTTAAAAACGAAGCATAAAGACGGAGTAAAATTAAAGGACATTGCCGATGTTGTATTGGATAATTGCTCTTTGATTGGGGATGCCGCAGTTGCGATTGAAGGCTTTGATATGAAGGTTGGCGCTACCAGTACGATACCTTCAGTATATTTGCAAAATGCTGTTTTGGTGCAGATGGTTGAATTATTGGTTGAAGAAGGCATGGAACCGGATGTGTATTACAATGGGCATATGGCATTTATGAAACCGGAATGTGCAGATCATAATGATCAATTAGTCGATAAGTATTTTTATCGCATTCGTAATTTATAGGAGCTGTTTATGGAAAATAGCAAATTGTATATTGAGCATGTGATAGAACTTTTGCATGCAATTGCCAATGAGCAAGATGTTTATGTACAGCAGGCAAGTGATTTGCTTGTGGAAACGATAAAACAACAACATAGCATTTTTATTTTTGGGGCATCTCATGCCGGTATTTTGGCACAGGAAATGTTTTATCGTACAGGCGGTCTGGTAGTGGTAAATCCTATTTTACCAAGAGAAGTCATGCTAGATGTACGGCCGATCATTCAGACATCGCAAATGGAACGCTTGGCTGGATATGGTAAGATCTTAGCAGATAATAGTAAGATGAAAGCGCATGATGTATTGATCATTCATTCTGTCTCAGGTAGAAATACAATCGCCATTGATATGGCATTGGAAGCGAAGAAAAAAGGAATTGCGGTAATCGCCATCACCAATGTCACATATTCCAAACAGGTCAAAAGTCGTCATGCATGTGGAAAAAACTTATATCAAATCGCCGATATCGTAATTGATAATTGCGGGGATTTTGAAGATTCCTGCATGTTGATGGATGGTATGAAGCAGAAAGTAGCGCCTACTTCTACAATAACGGGAGCTGCCATCATTAACAGTTTGGTCATTCAAGTTGTAGAAAAGTTATTAAAGCAACAGATAGAACCGCCGATTTTTCATTCGGCGAATGTTGATGGCGGAGATGCGTTCAATAAAGCGCTCATCGAAAAATATAAGGATCAGATTTTTTATATGTAGTCATAGCATAACATAAGAATCTATGAAACCCTGACGATAGTAAGATTCGCACTGGCATCTTGTAATACCCATTATAAGATGCTTTTTTAAGTTATTTCCGCTTCTTTTATTAAAAAGCACTTTGGATATTACCATTTCTTATATCCAAAGCTTAATGAAACACGCAGTTCTTAATTTCTGTAAAGTATTGATACAGTGTTGCTCCAAATCGGTTTCGCTTGTTGCCGACTACATATCTTGAGGGGAATTACTTTTTGTTAGGTTATAAAATATGGTATAATCTATCTTGTAACCTATGCATCATGAAATGATATAAGAAATGGTTGCTCATAAAAAAGGATTCCTCTGTATTCTTGTATACAGCATATCAATTATTATCTGTTTTTCAAATAATCTTCTCCATTTGATAACAGCATCTTTTATGATTATCTTAAGAATAGATGCATAAGGCATGAAAACCATGCTTACAATAAGACAAGGAGGTATGCAAGTGTTAAGACTGGATACAATACGTAAAACTTATAAGACTGGTAACTTTGAACAAAAAGCATTGGATGGGGTATCCATTAATTTCCGCAGCAATGAGTTTGCGGCAATTCTTGGACCATCGGGCTCAGGTAAGACAACGATGCTGAATATTATCGGTGGTTTAGATCATTATGACAGTGGTGATCTTGTCATTGAAGGGATTTCCACCAAAAAATACACCTCACGAGATTGGGATACGTATCGTAATAATCGTATCGGTTTTGTTTTTCAAAGTTATAATTTAATACCTCACCAAACGATTCTCTCCAATGTAGAGCTAGCCTTGACATTAAGTGGTATACCGGCGGCTCAGCGCAAAGAAAGAGCAATTGCGGCTTTAACAGAAGTTGGATTAAAAGAGCATATACACAAAAAGCCAAATCAATTAAGCGGCGGTCAGATGCAGCGTGTTGCGATTGCCAGAGCTTTGATCAATAATCCGGAAATCTTGTTAGCGGATGAACCAACCGGGGCACTGGATACCAAAACAAGTATTCAGGTCATGGATCTATTGACGAATATTGCCAAAGATCGATTGGTCATTATGGTAACACATAATCCAGAACTTGCACATCAGTATGCAAACCGTATCGTACAGCTGCAGGATGGGAAAATTACCGCGGACAGTCATCCATTTGCGTTGGATGAGCAAGAAGGGGTAGTGCAACGCACGATAAGAAAAGCTAAGATGTCTTTACGTACCGCCATATCGTTGTCTTTCAGTAATCTGATGACCAAGAAAGCACGTACGTTTATTACCGCTTTGGCCGGTTCCATCGGTATCATCGGTATCGCGGCAATCTTATCGTTAGCGAATGGTATCAATTTGTATATAGAAGATGTAGAGCGGGAAACGTTAAGCCTGTATCCATTGACGATTCAGCAAAGTGGTATTGATCTTACCAGTATGATGAGTGAACATGGACAGAGTACGCAAGTAAAAGATAAGAAGGATGAGCAAGGCGTTAGTGAAATCAGCATGATCAAAGATATGTTTTCTTATCAAAAACAAAACGATATGACAGCATTAAAAACATATCTGGAAACACATGAAACAGCAATCTCACCTTATGTTAATACGATACAATATACCTACAATATCACACCACAGATTTATTTAAAGGATACGGATAAAACGATTGAACAAGTGAATCCGGATTCGTTATTTAACACCACAAATGATCCGGCACAAAATATGAGTGCCATGATGGGAATGGGAAATTTCACCAGCATGAATGCCTTTCATGAATTACCACAAGAAACCAAGATGTATGAAAATCAATATGAGGTAGTAGCAGGGCGTTGGGCGAAGGAATATGATGAAATGGTGCTAGTCTTGTCCTCCAGTGGCAAAGTATCGGATTTTGTTTTATATTCCATGGGAATCAACGACCGTGAAGAATTACGTAATTTATTGGAAGATTCACAAAATGGTAAGAAAGTAAAAGTGGAAAAGGAAAAGACAGTAACGAAACATTCTTATGAGACGTTATTGTCTCCTAAATTCAAGGTCATTCTGCCTGCGGATAAATATCGTTATGATGAAAAACATAAGATATGGAATGATGAATCAAAAAATAAGAAGTATATGAAAAAAATCATAGCGAATGGCGTGGAATTGAAAATTGTCGGCATTGTCAAACCTGAATCGGATGCGGCTATCTCCTCTTTATCCTCAGGCATTAATTATTCACCAAAGCTGACAAGCTATTTAATGAAGGAAGCCGAAAAGCAAAAAATTGTCCAGGAACAATTAAAAAATCCGACGATTAATGTGTTTACAGGGAAATCTTTTCAACAAGAAAACAATGATCAGCAGCCGAAGTTGGAATTTGCGGATGTTGTTTCCATTGATGAACAAAAGATTCAGAATGCTTTCAAAATGGATACTTCTGCCTTTGATATGAGTAAAATAAAAGTTAAGGTCGATAAATTTGAAATACCGAACGATGAGCTTCCTAAAGTGAACGCCAATATGGAAGAGGTGTTTGCTTCTGTTGCCAGTCAGGTCCAGATACCAACCGATCAGCTCTCGACAATCTTTTCTTCCCTTATGATGAATTTCATTTCGGAAGAATTAAAAAATGGTGTAAGTGATCCTACCCAGATGTCACAAGATCTCAACACGTATCTGGCAAAACCAGAAGTGCAGGCACAGATTGGGCAGCAATTGGGAAGTGCCATTGATACGACGAAATTATCGAAACAGCTAAGCAAAGCTTTGCAGACACAGATGGAAGGTGTTATGCAGACGTATGTCAAACAAATGAGCACACTCGTTGAAAAACAAATACAGCGACAATCGCAGCAAGTTATGCAACAGCTTATGGCACAGTTGCCGGCACAGCTGAAAAACAGCATTCAGATAGATACAACAGCGTTTCAAGATGCTTTCCAGATGAATATGAGTGAAGAGGAATTGATGAATTTCTTAAATACGCTGATGAATCCGGTGGTAACGACATATGAACGTAATATGACGGCATTAGGTTATGCGGATGTGAATACACCACAGCAGGTAAATATTTATCCTTTGAACTTTCAATCCAAACAAAATATTCTGAATTTTCTTGATCGTTATAATGCCGATTTAAAGAAACAAGGAAAAGATCCGATTCATTATACGGATCTGGTAGGGACGATGATGACTTCCGTGACCGATATCGTGAATACGATTAGTGCAGCATTAATTGCCTTTGTAGCTATTTCCTTAATTGTATCAAGTATTATGATTGGAGTCATTACGTACATTTCGGTTATTGAACGTAAGAAAGAAATTGGTATTTTGCGTGCACTTGGTGCCAGCAAGCACAATATCCGCAGTGTCTTTAATGCGGAAACTTTGATTGTCGGTTTTGCCGCAGGAATGTTGGGCGTTTTCGTAACAGCCTTATTATGTATTCCGGCGAATATCATTGTAGAAAAGGAATTTGCAATTGAAAATATTGCTCAATTGCCGATTTCTGGTGCTATCATTTTAGTCATTATCAGTATGGTATTGACTTATATTGCAGGCTTGTTCCCGGCATCAGCAGCAGCTCGTAAAGATCCGGTGGAAGCTTTGCGCAGTGAATAGTGCATAAGCCATATCTTTTAGTAATCATGTTAGTAAAATATCCTAAAAAAGCTTCTTTTACAGTATTATAGTACTGTAGAAAGAAGCTTTCTTAACGTGAACCCTTTTCCTTTATTATACAATGGTTTTTTCCTTGATTGATTTGTTGGATTAAGGAAGAACCTGTTCATTACAAAGGAAGGGGGTTCTGAAACAGATTCTGAAAAGCATCCCTTCCTTTTCTATTCACACGATACATCATTTTGTCGTTCTTGTATCGCTGTTAATTTGGCATATAGTACCTGTTCCAACATCGTAACATTGGTAATGGTCTGGATGATAGAGCGATTTACTTCCAGTAACTCACAAATAGAATCGGATAATGCTATGGCTCGCTGTAGTTTTTCACCCTCTGCATTGAGAATATGAGAAAGGGCTGCCTCCATACAGGCAATGGATGATAATAGTTTACATATGCAATCGGTTTTACAATCCATTTCGCAACAGCACGGTTGCTTACAGGTGCAGGGCTTTAAGATACAACGACAAAAACCACAGCCATCCGGTTTTTGCAGCAACAATAAGAAACATAAGGATGAGCCTGTAGCCATCTTATCATGATCCCACAGCATATCTTTTATGACACCTTCTACGGGCAGATCATAGCTTTCTAACATATCGCCTTGCGATGAGACGATATCAAAAAAAGACATGTTTTGGCTGATTCGAATAAGTGCAAAGGCATCCGCAAAGGGTAACGCAGTGTGACAGGCTGGTAGGGGAAGCGGGCATTTATGCAGAAACTCTCCGTTTTTTGTGATTTCTGCAATTCCATCTGTATACGACAATAGCAAGGTATCACGTTCTTCCTGATATGCGATTTGCTGAATATCGCCGGTTAGGTTCATCTGCACGTAAAAGCATTGAAGCTCATTTAAATCGCTGTCCAAGCAGTATACTACATTATGCTGTTGGGCATCACTCACCCAAAAACAATAATTTATGGAATCATAGCAAATCGCCGCATAAGCATGTGGACATGTGCATGACGTAAAAAATGTAAAATCTGCCCCATAAATATGGATGCTGTGTTCTAAAGGAACTGTCAGATAATACTCTTCACCGGTAAAGGCGGCTCCTTCATAAGTGGCAAGGTCATCTTTTTGTAATGCGATTTCATCCGTAAGCTGCAGTGTATATTCCATATTCATCACCTCCATGGTAGTTCTTTTTGTAGTGTATGATGATGATTTTTAAAACATGCGTATTCATGTGCACATTTCCGCTTGTTCATACATAGAATAAACTATGTAAGTAAATGCAAATAAAAAGAGGGAGGAATGCATATGGGAATGCCGACGATCACCCCGGGAAACCGTACACAGGAACAGGTGATGACGGATCTTATCGAATCCATTGCGATGCAGGAACGAGCTCTTTCGCACATCGTAAATGCCGAATCGGAAAAAATGCAGGCAATCATCAATATGGATACTGTGAGTACACAACAGCTTTTACAGCTGAATCAATCCGTTGAGCATATGATCAATGCCGCAGCACGTTTAGAAACCGTCTTACAGGCCAAATTAGAGCTAAGCAACCAGGAATGTAACATTAACGAAGAAGAAGAGGTGGATAGCTAGTGGCAACAGTTTCAGGAAGAGTCATCTTTGATCGTGATCGCAGTCTCAGTGTTAATACTGGAGACAGTGGTATAGCCAATATCCCTATCGTTTTACAAAATGTTGCGACAGGGGCAAGACTAACCGTCTTAACAGATGCCAATGGAAATTATAGCTTTATCAATGTGCCAAATGGCAGTTATCGTATCGTCGAGTCTTATGGAACAAATGGTGGGGTAACATCACCTGCCGATTTTACCAATGCCAGTGTAGGGAGTATTCCAACAGGTGCGAATCCACCGATAAGTGCCGTACTCAATCCGCCTACAGGAGCGACCAATATTGATTCTTTAACGCCGGATACTCTTTTCATTACGGTGAATCAAGCAGATATCGGAAATCAGAATTTCTTCAATGGTCCGGTTATTTATACACCAATTGAAGCAATTCTAGATCAATGTGCCATTATTTCCGGGGAAAACTTAATTCATGCTGCAGATGAAGGAACCTTTGGGACTTTCCCAGCGGGTACACCTGCGAATACAGGTGCTCCAACAGAGCCATATCCCGGGGTGTCACCTGATTTCACCTATGTATTGCCAAATCCTGAAACCTTTACACCGCTAGATGGGGAATATACCGTACAAAATATTATGAATAATTCAAGGAGTGCAGAAATCGGCGCTTGGTGGAGAATTGCGGATCATACCTCTGGCAATGAAACTGGACGAATGATGATCGTAAATGGGTTTAATCCGGGGGCTATTTTCTTTCGCGAAACCGTAAATGTCACACCAAATACGAATTATCTTTTTAGTTCTTGGATCTTAAATCTGTTTCGTGTTACGGGATATCCTAATCCAGAATTAGGTGTGGAAATACTTGATCAAAATGGTGCTGTCCTATATAGTGCTACCCTTGGCGCTTTAATTCCGGTAAATACAAATGCACCGGAGTGGAAGGAAATCGGCAGTGTGATCAATTCCCAAAACAATACAACGTTAACTGTCGAATTTCTCAGTGAAGGGCCTGAAGTTATCGGTAATGACTATGCTATAGATGATATTGCTTTGCATGAAATACTCATTCGTGAATTTATTCCGGTAAAAACCGCTAGTACCTCGACCGTATATTTACAAGAGACTTTTGAATATACGGTAACATTAGAAAATACTTGTGATAATCCCTTAACCGATGTCTTCTTCCAAGATCTGATTCCACAAGGGCTCAGCTTTGTGCCTGGTAGTGTCATTGTGAATGGTATTTCGCAACCTACGTTGCAGCCGAATACAGGCTTTGCTTTACCGAATGTGGCTCCTCACAGCAGTGTAGTAGTGACCTTTACGGTACGTGCAGATGCCATACCTGCAACAAATCCTACCTTAAATCATGCCGATATGCGATATTCTTATACACCGGTAGAAGGTGGAATTCCACAGGAATTTGAAGTAACTTCCAATGAAGTAGCGGTAACGGTTGTGGGAACGTTAGCAGATGTATCCATTACAAAACGCGTTTCACCAACGAATGCCCAGCCCAATGAACCACTCACCTATACGCTAACCATTGCGAATGCAGGCCCATCGATCGCAGAGGATGTGGTGGTGAGTGATGAATTGGCTGCAGGTCTTAACAATGCACAAGTTTCGTTGGATGGCGGTAATAGTTTTCAGCCATGGGGTGGAAGTTTATCTTTAGGAAATCTAAATGTGAATGAGACAAGAACACTTCTGTTACGGGCAACAGTTGCGAATGATGTAACTGCACCACTAACCAACACGGCACGCGTAAGTGCCCAGACACCGGATCCCAATCTTGAAAATAATACAGCAACGATCACGACACCGATTGCAACACCACGCTGTCAGGCTTGGATTGATATTATGGATTCCATTGCCTTACAGGAAGCCGCATTAGCAAATCTCATCCAGGCAGAAGGCAGTAAGATGCAGAAAATTATACAGATGGAAGATGCTACTGCCTCACAACTTTTCCGCCTAAATTGTCGCATCACTTCTCTCATGGATGCCATTACCCGTTATGAACTGCTGTTGCAAATGAAATTGCAGACGGCTTCTGATGAATTGGCGGATTGTAATCTTTCTTCATAATGTCATCCTTTTATAACCATATGCAATGAACGGATCAAGCACTTGTTTTTTCAAATAGCATCAAAAGGAAGGATACTGCTTTGGTATTCTTCCTTTTATGATGCGTATCAGAAACAGCAAACGTCCTGTGTATTGCTTTTTTTATGGTTTTATCATGGTAAAGAGGAAATGTCATGATCGTTATTGCATAGACTGAATGATGGTTGTATGTAAGAAACTTAATTGACTATTTGCTGCTTTAATAAATTACATAATGTTTTTTTATAGGTTTAAAAAGATATTTGGACTATTTGCATACTGGAATTCATTATCGAATGGTTTTATACATAAGTTGCATCGATATGCTTGTGTACTGGATGTACGCGGCTTGAATAATGATATTTATAATGTAAAGTTTATCAGTTTTTAGAATGATAAACCTCGTTTTATGATAATAAAGAAAATGCTATGATAAAACAATACAGAAATAATGGATATGGAACAGGTGGATGGTTTAACTTCCAGTTTATACCAAACTTCGGCATCTGCTTCAACATCTGTTTTCTGTTTTTCCTTTTTAAGTGGAAAAAGGATACCTATTATATTCTTTGGTATTTTTATATACTAACATCGAAGGAGGTACGAATGGAAAATTATAACAAACGATGGATTGCGATTCTGTATTATTTTCTTGATCATAAAGATATTGCCAATGGCGATAAGATTGCCTTGAGCGTTGGTGTATCCAGCCGAACGATCCGCAATGATATTAAAGAACTTAACACTCTGCTTGTTCAATATGATGCAGAAATCGTATCAGAAATAGGCATCGGCTATTTTCTTAAAATCAATGATAACCAAAAGTTTCAAAACTTCCTAGAAGAAATAAAAGCTGCGGAACGCTTTCGTCCATTAAAAAACATTGTACCTTCCAATGCGGATGAACGTATCTGGTACATTACATCACAGCTGTTGATTCATTCTTTGAAGGAAAAAGATCTGCTTACCACAGACATGTTGGAAGAACAGCTTTTTATCAGTGATTCTACCTTGCATAAAGATTTACAGATAATCAAAACAATCTTAAAGGAATATGGATTAAAGATCAGTAATACGAAACAGGATGGTTTACATATCGTTGGAGATGAAGCCAAGATACGCTTTTGCATTTCACAATATGTCTTTAATGCAAAGAGCAATGTCATTCAATATTCCCAAGCTTTTTATGAGGATATCTTTGATCATCGCGATATTGAAATTATTAAAAATATTTTAACCAATGCCATCATTCAATATGATTTAAAGTTAACGGATATTGCTTTTAAAAATTTAAATATCCATACATTGATTATGCTGAAACGCAGTAAGGGAAAACAGCATGTCATGTACAACCATGAGGATATACAGATGCTGAAAAGTTCAAAGGAATATCAATGTGCTTATGCGATCATCACAAACATCAGTAAAGAATTAGGTATCTCCCTAATGAATGAAATTTTCTATCTGAGCCAGCATCTCATCGCCAGTCAGAAGTTCTTTATTGAGAATGTCGATGATGATTATCAGTATAAGGATATCGTCATTCATATTCTGGAAGAAATTAAAGAAACCATGCACATTGATTTGGCAGATGATTTACAGCTGATTAATGGATTGGCAATGCATTTGAATACGGCGATGCAAAGAGTTCATTTTGATTGAATATTCGCAATGAATTCATCGATATTTTGAAAAATTCTTATCCGTTAGCATTTGAGCTTGCCACTATCGCAGGCAGAACGATTGAAAAAAGTTATGCATTGTTACTAAGAGAAGCAGAAATCGGCTTTCTGACCATTCATTTTGGGGCATCTTTAGAGCGCAAAGGATTTCATAACGATGTACAACCTCAGCAATCTCATCCACGCATCAAAGTGGCTCTTGTCTGTATTGCCGGTGTTGCGATGGCGTTGCTGCTTAAGGAAAAATTAATCCGTAAATTTGGTGATGTGTTGGAAATCGTCAGAACCAGTCCTGCACAACAGGTAGATGAAGCCTTATTAAATGCCGTTGATCTCATTTTGACGACGGTTGATCTAAGCAATCTGCACAGCAATAAAATCATTAAGATCGGTTTATTTCCGGATGAAGATGATTTTAAGATGATCTCACAAGTCATTCAAAAGGATAGCGAGGCGGAAGCAATCGATTATACGACCATCTTTAGAAAAGAACTATTCTTTACCAAACAGCAACTGCATGACAAGTATGAAGTCATTGAGTTTATGGCAAATGCCATGATGAAGAAGGGGTATATCGATGAAGCAGTAAAAGCTTCCATTTTTAAGCGGGAAGAGATCTCCACAACGGAAATGGGGGGATTGATTGCTATACCACATGCCATGCTGAATGATATTGAACGCTTTGCGGTATCCATCATGGTCTTAAAGAAACCAATTCTTTGGGATAAGCAGAAGGTACAAGTAATCTTTCTGTTAAATATTCCAAAGAAGAAGTATCAGATATGGGAGCGTGTATTTAAAACGTTATATCACAATCTGATCTTAAACGCCGGTGTGAATAAACTGATTAAGCATCAAAATTATGAACAGTTTATTGCGGATATGCAGTTGAATGTTGATACAGATGGGTGAACAAAAACATAACAGGGAAAGAAACGGGGTGTTAGATTTGCGTTTATTGAATAAAGAAAGAGTAGCATTGCAGGTCAGGGTAAAGGATTGGAAGGAGGCAGTTAGAGTTAGTGGCCAGTTGCTGGTTGATGTAGGATCGATAGAATCCTGTTATATTGATGCCATTATCGAAAATATGCAGGAATATGGACCTTATTTTGTATTAGCACCAGGTGTTGCCATGCCCCATGCAAGCTGTTCTTCCGGTGTCCATCAGGTAGATATCAGTGTGGTGACGCTAGCCAATGAAGTGGCATTTATGGATTCTTTAAATAATCCGGTCAAGCTGGTTATCTGTCTGGCAGCGACAGATAATAATTCGCATATTGAATTATTAAAAAAGGTTTCGCAAATATTGTCAGATGAGACATGTGTACAAAGGGTAAAACATGCCAAGACGGTAGAAGAAGTACTGACGATATTTAATTCATGATAAGGAAAGAAGGATGAAGAATGAAAATAGCATGTGTTTGTGCCATGGGATTAGGCAGCAGTCTTATTCTGAGAATGACGGTGGAAACCGCATTAAAACAATTACATATGAAAGATGTCGAGGTTGAGGTGGTAGATACCTCGACTGCCAGAGGATCACAGGCCGACATTATCGTATCTTCGCACAGCTTCTGTGAACAGCTGAGTGATATGGGAGTAGCCATGATTGAAGTTGTCAATTATACGGATGCGAATTATATCAAGGAACAGCTGCAAAAGATATTGTCTGCACAATAACAAAAAAAGCAACGTATATGCATATACATTCGTAATCATGGGGGAGTGTTGTAACTCGTATAAGAGTATAAAACAAATGGTATCATCAAAATAGTAAGATGATGATTGCATTATCTTCAACAAAACAATTACCATTGTGCGTAGTTGTTTTCAGATAAGTCAAAAACCCGAAAATAAGGGATGAGGAGGATTTGTATGGACTTAATGATGAATATTCTGACTTCGCTGATTTCACAAGCGGCGGTTTTGGTAGCATTAATGAGCTTTATCGGTTTGATTGCGCAAAAAGCACCATTTGAACGTGTCATGACCGGTACACTTAAAACATTTCTGGGCTTTCTGGTAATGTCACAGGGTGGCACGATTATTACTGGTATGTTAAATCCATTAAATGAAATTATGATGGAAGCCTTTCACATTCAAGGGGTCATTCCTGTCAATGAGGCAATCAGCGCGATTGCGGCAGAACAATTTGGTACCCAAATGGCATTAATCGCCTTCTTCGGTTTGATCTTGAATATGATATTAGCCCGCATTACTCGCTTTAAATATATTTTCTTAAGTGGCCATCATACGATTTTCATGGGTGCATTGACTTCCGTTATGTTGAGCGCCTTAGGATTAGAGCCGGTTGTTGTTGTCGTAATCGGTACCATTATCGTCGGTGTCTTAAGTGTCATAACGCCAGCCATTTCTATGCCATTTATGCGTAAGGTTACCGGGGGAGATACGATTGCTATGGGACATTGGGCAACAACCAGCTATGTCGTAGCAGGATTTGCAGGTAAACTTCTCGGTGGGGACCCTGAAACAACTTCAACAGAAAAACTAGAGTTCCCAAAATGGATGAGTTTCTTCCGTGAACCTGTCTTGTTAATGGGCATTGGTGTATTCTTAGTAACTGTTATCTCTTGTATTTTTGCCGGCGCCCCATTTGTAGCGAAGTATGCCGGGGATACCAACATGGTCGTTTGGGCCTTTATTCAAGGCTTCACCTTCAGTGCCGGGGTTACGGTTATTCTTACCGGTGTGCGTATGATCTTAGCGGAACTTGTTCCGGCTTTTAAAGGGATTGCCGAAAAAATTGTTCCGGATGCTATTCCTGCTTTGGATTGTCCAACTGTCTTTACCTTTGCACCAAATGCGGTCTTAGTTGGTTTCTTCGCTTATACAATTGGTCAGCTGATTGCTTTCTTTATCTTCTTGCAATTGGGCATGACCGTCATTGTTCCTACTTTATTACATAGCTTCTTTATGGGTGGTACAGCAGCTGTATTCGGTAATGCGACTGGTGGAAAACGCGGAGCTTTCTTTGGTGCCTTAATTGCCGGTATCTTGAATAACATTCTTTGTTCTATGCTCTTCCCGGTTTTCGGATCTTTGGGATTCTCAGGTACGACCTTCGCAGATACAGACTTCTCCATCATCGGCTTATTGATTTACTCAATTGGTAAAATGTTTGGATTAGCATAACCATAGTGTAAGGAAAGGATAAGATTATGGAAAAAACAATATTTGCAACCAATTTTGAACGATTAAAAGAAAGTGTGAATACAGCAGGAAGAGAATATTATGAACCAGCAGAACAATGTGCACGTCTGACAGCTGAGGCTTTCTTGCAAGGGAATAAGCTATTACTATGTGGAAATGGCGGCAGTGCTTCTACAGCATCTCATATTACCAACGATTTTATAGGACATATGAAAAACTGGGAGCGTGATGGATATCCGGCAATTGCATTAACCGCTGATATTTCCGTGCTAACGGCATTATCAAATGATTTTGGTTATGATCAAGTATTTGCGAAACAGGTAGTTGCTTTAGGAAAACCAAAGGATGTGTTATGGGCTTTTAGTGGCAGCGGTAATTCACAAAATATTCTGCTTGCTGTCAATAAAGCAAAAGAGAAACAGATGAAAACAGTCGTTTTTACAGGTAAAAACGGTGGGAAATTAAAGGAGCTAGCTGATGTATGGATTCCTGTGAACACAGATGAATTAATGCTTGCTGAGGCTTTGCATCTGTTTTATATACACAGCATTGCCGAAACAATCGAACAGATCATTTCTCCCTTATAAAATAACTTTGGCGCTTGTTATTGTAAGGGGTAAAACAAGCGCCAATTCATACGAGGGGAAAAGGAAGGAGCATTATGTATAAAACGTTAAAAGAAGTAACACAGACAGCAACACAGTTAAATATGACCATTGGTGCTTTTAATACACATAATCTGGAAATGATGCCGGAGATGATCCGCGCAGCGAAAGAATTAGGCGTTCCCATTATCATTCAAACAAGCATTGCTACGGCAAAATATATCGGATATAAAGTGATGGTAACGGTAGCGAAAGAAATGGCCGAGGATGAAATGGTAGATGTATGTTTGCATCTGGATCATGCCAAGGATTTTGATGAAATTAAAGCGGCGATTGATGCAGGCTTCTCCAGTGTAATGTTTGATGGTTCGGCACTGCCATTTAAAGAAAATATTGCGAAAACGAAAATGGTCGTTGCGTATGCTCATGCCCATGGTGCATCTGTGGAAGGTGAACTTGGAACCATTGGCGGTACAGAAGAGGGCATTTGTGTCAGTGAGGATGATAAAAAGTATACACGGCCACAAGATGCAGCTATCTTTGTTAAGGAAACAAATGTTGATGCTTTGGCGATAGCCATCGGTACCAATCATGGGCAATATCAATCAAAAACAGAAGTGAATATACCTTTATTGAAGAAGATTCATGCGGCAGTCGATATTCCGCTTGTTCTTCATGGGGGAACCGGTGTGAAAGAAGAAGATTATCAGGAATTGATTGATAATGGAATCCGTAAGTTTAATGTCGGAACTGAATTGCTTGTGAATTGGACACGTGTTGCTAAGGAAAAATTTCAAGAAACGGAAGTAAACAAATCTTTGCGTCATAACATCATACCGGCAAACATGGCAGTCAAGGAAATAGTGAAGCATAAGGCGGGATTATTCATGAATCTATATCGTCCATTGCAAAGCAAATGATATGAAAAAGTATTTGATTTTGATTGCCGGCTGTCCGGCAACAGGGAAAAGCTATCTTATTCGGGAAATAAAAACCATGTTTCCTACGGTATTTACGATTACACCGGACGAAGGTAAGGAAATGCTGGCTGATGCGATAGGGTTTCATTCAAAGGAAGAAAAAAAGCTTTAGAAAAAAGAGTATGGCGATTTTATTATCGTGTCTTAGATACGTATATGGAAGCTGGCAAACAAATAATCGTAAGTGAATATCCATTCAGTGATAAACAAAAACCATGCTTACAGGCCTTGAGTGAATTATATGGTTATCAAGTAATCACAATACGGTTAATCGCTGATTTTGAAATATTGTGGCAGCGACGAAGAGACCGCGATTTGCATTCTGATATTCATTTGTGTCATATCATGACGCATTATCGATATCAGGATACATTACAGGATCATCGTTTGGCTGATGATCTGATCACCAAAGAAGCGTTTAAAGCCATAATCGAAGAACGTCAGTACAATGCTTTTGCGCTAGGTGAGCTGCATGAATTTGATGTCAGCGATTTTACGAAAGTTGATTATCAACCATTCCTAACCGCATTAAAACGACGTATAGAAGAAAATGATAAGGAGGCAGGAGCATGAAAAAAAGTCGAATCAAAGATCTTGTTACAGGAAATATAGCAGAAAAACTATATCAAATAGCACATTCTAATCAGTATCCTACGTTAATATGCTTGTTGGCTTATGCATTTTATTATGTGGATCTATTCCTGTTTTATATCTTTGCGCCCTTTGCCCTTGGTGGTTTTAGCTATTTGTTTTATGAAAGAAAAAACTATATCATGGCGGTGTTTGCCTTCTTCTTGTTTCTATGTACATGCCTTTTTGTATATCAAAAGCTTACAAATAGGATACAACAAAAGACGATGAAGGCGCAAAGGTGAAAACAAAACTACGCTTTGCTTTCATGAACAGTTGCCGATTACTATTCTCATATGCGCTATGTTGTGTTATAGGTTGTTTCAATAAGGGATAGGATAAGGGTATGGATAAAACATAGCAGTGTATAATTATCTGCGCTATCCTATAACCAACATAATTTCTTTAGGGTTTACATACAATGAAGATGGTACGGTTGACATTGTTGTATAGTATTGACGGATATCCATGAGAATTGTCATGAATTTCTTAATTTTTCGTGAAGCCGCTTGCTTTTTTCTTTTAGAAAAAGGTAAACTGTGAAGCAGAAAACCATCATGATGGCGAATTGCTGATGAAGGAGGTGGCATTCATGAAGAAACAAGGATTGACGGTTGTCATATCGCATGCGGATAGTACATTGGGACAGCGCATGACACGCATTCTGGCAAGACATGGTGCCGAAATGATCTTATTGTATCAGAAGTTTGATCCTGCCTTACGATTAGCTGAAAAGGTTTATGCTTGTGGCAGTGATTGTGTAATGATATCCTTGGATAATGAACCTTATTATGAATTATGCAAAACAATGGATGCATTACGTACAGATGATATTGCACGACAATTTATTTATATTCATTAATAAACAGTGTTTCCGTTACCAAATCATGAAGAGATCAGACGACATTACCTATGGTTTTCTGATCTTTTTTCATTTTAGCAGAAAGGGAAAAATTCATTAAAATAGTAATCTTTTTGTAAAGATAACTTAACGAGAAAAGATTAAATTTCTTATGAAAGAATCAAATATGAATGATTCAGCATGGGTTGTCTGACAGGCTGGTAGTAGAAGCAAAAACATGTTGAAAGGTGTCACATGATGTTTAACGCAAACAAACATCCTTTCTATGATAAAAAAACATATGTAATATCTTGACGGCACAAAAAGAACATGATAAAGTGTAGACAGTTATATGACTGACGGAAGTGGAATTGACCACATGGAGTATAATGGTAAAGCAGGGCCGACCGTCTGGGCGAAAGAGTCCAGGATGTGTATAGGCTCTTTTTCTTATTTTTGGGATAGCAACAAAAGCGATAAAAGCCTATCGTTTCAATTGCAAATCCACGTAAAAATCCGTATAATGAAACGGTAATAAGGAGGTATGTGAAATGAGCATAGAACGCAAAGAATGGGAAGGCTTTGAAGGACGTATCTGGAAAGAAGAAGTCAATGTCAGAGATTTCATCCAGAACAACTATAAACCTTATGATGGTGATGAGTCTTTCTTAGCAGAACCAACCGAAGCTACAAACAAGCTATGGGGCGAATTACAGAAATTACAAAAAGAAGAACGTGCCAAAGGCGGCGTTCTGGATATGGAAACAGAGATTGTTTCTTCCTTGACATCCTATGGCCCAGGATATATATCAAACGAATTAAAAGATTTAGAAAAGGTTGTCGGTTTGCAGACAGATAAACCTTTAAAACGTGCCTTTATGCCTTATGGCGGAATCAAGATGAGTGAAGAGGCATGTACGACTTATGGCTATGAGCCAAGTGAAAAATTACATGAGATTTTCCATGAATATCATAAGACACACAATGATGCTGTCTTTGATTGCTATACACCAGAGATGCGTTTGGCACGTCGTAATAAGATTGTAACCGGCTTACCGGATACTTATGGACGTGGTCGTATCGTCGGTGATTATCGTCGTGTGGCATTGTATGGTATTGATTATCTGATTGCCATGAAACAAAAGGATAAAGCAAACTGTGGCTGTGGAACCATGAGCGATGATATTATTCGTCAGCGTGAAGAATTGGCAGAACAGATCAAAGCTTTAAAGGGCATGAAAGAAATGGCTGCAAGCTATGGCTATGATATCAGTGGTCCTGCAACAAATGCCAAAGAAGCTGTACAGTGGCTGTATTTTGGATACTTGGCTGCCATTAAAACGCAAAATGGAGCTGCGATGAGCGTTGGTCGTGTATCTACTTTCTTAGATATTTATATTGAACGTGATATGGCCAAAGGTATCTTAATAGAAACAGAAGCACAGGAATTAATCGATCATATGACAATGAAATTCCGTATGGTAAAATTTGCGCGTATTCCTAGCTACAATCAGCTGTTCTCCGGTGACCCAGTATGGGCTACCTTAGATTTAGCCGGTTTGGGTATGGATGGCCGTCACATGGTCACAAAATCTGATTTCCGTTTCTTACATACCTTGGAAAACATGGGACCTGCACCGGAACCAAACTTAACGGTTTTATATTCCAGCAAGCTGCCACAAAGCTTCAAGGATTATTCTGCAAAGATTTCCATTGATACAAGCTCTGTGCAGTATGAAAATGATGATGTTATGCGTCCGGTTTGGGGCGATGACTATGCTGTATGCTGCTGTGTATCTGCTACGCAGACAGGTAAGGAAATGCAGTTCTTTGGTGCGCGTGCAAACTTAGCAAAATGTTTATTGTATGCAATCAATGGTGGTGTTGATGAAAAGACAAAAACACAGGTAGGGCCAGAATATCGCGGTATTACCAGTGAATACTTAGATTATGATGAAGTTATGCATAAATATGACAATATGATGGAATGGCTGGCAGATCTTTATGTCAACATCCTGAATCTGATTCAGTATATGCATGATAAATATTACTATGAAGCAAGCCAAATGGCATTGATCGATACCGATGTACGTCGTACCTTTGCGACAGGTATCGCCGGTTTCTCGCATGTTGTAGACTCTTTAAGTGCTATCAAATATGCGAAAGTAAAAACGGTTCGTGATGAAGATGGCTTAGTTGTCGATTATGAGATCGAAGGAGATTTCCCTCGTTATGGTAATGATGATGAGCGTGCAGATGAAATCGCTGTATGGCTGTTAAAGACGTTTATGGAAAAAATCGAAAAACGTCACACATATCGTAATTCAGAACCAACAACTTCTATCCTGACAATTACTTCTAATGTCGTATATGGTAAAGCGACCGGTGCATTACCAGATGGAAGAAAAGCCGGAGAACCATTATCTCCAGGTGCTAACCCTGCTTATGGTGCAGAACAGAATGGCTTATTGGCATCTTTAAACTCTGTGGCAAAACTGCCATATGAATATGCATTGGATGGTATCAGTAATACCCAGACAATCAACCCAAATGCCTTAGGTCATGATGAAAAAGAACGTATCGACAATCTGGTAAATGTCTTAGATGGCTACTTTGATCAGGGAGCACATCATCTGAATGTGAATGTGTTCGGTATTGAAAAATTAAAGGATGCTATGGAACACCCAGAAAAAGAAGAGTACGCAAACTTTACGATTCGTGTATCCGGATATGCCGTGAAGTTTATCGACTTAACACGTGAACAGCAGTTGGATGTAATCTCCAGAACTTGCCACGATCATTTATAAAAAAGAAGGAGGTCTGTTTTAAGTCGTTTGACTGCAGACCTTTCTTTATGGAGGATATGCATATGGAAAATGGAAAAGGCGCCATTCACTCAATTGAAACCTTTGGTTCGGTAGATGGGCCAGGAGTACGTTATGTAATCTTTTTGCAGGGATGTCGCATGCGCTGTCAGTTTTGTCATAATGCGGATACCTGGAAAATCAAGGAAGGCAGTGAAACCGCAGAAGAAGTCTTGCGGAAAGCTTTGCGCTATAAACCTTACTGGAAGCATTCAGGTGGGATTACGGTGAGTGGGGGAGAACCGTTGTTACAGATTGATTTCTTATTGGAACTTTTTAAATTGGCGAAACAAAAAGGCGTACATACCGTAATTGATACCTGCGCCAATCCTTTTACTAGAGAAGAACCTTTCTTTTCTAAGTTTCAAGAGCTGATGCAGTATACGGATCTTGTATTGCTGGATATCAAGCATATCAATCAAGCGAAACATCAGCAGTTAACCGGCTGGGGCAACGATAATATCTTAGATATGGCACGTTATCTTTCAAGCATCAATAAACCGGTTTGGATTCGTCATGTCTTAGTCCCACAGCGCAGTGATGATGAAGAAGATCTGAAATGTTTGGATGCATTTGTGAAGACATTGCATAATGTCAAACGTTTTGAGGTATTGCCATATCATACACTCGGTGCTTACAAATGGAAAGAGCTTGGCATGGAGTACCCTTTAGAGGGCATTGAACCTCCAGATAAGGAAACGATAGAGCGAGCAAATACATTGCTGCATACCGCAGATTATCAAGACTATAAAAACATGTAACCAGATACAAAAGAGATAGCCATTCTTACTGGAGAATATTTTCTATAAGATGGCTATTTCTTTATTTTTATATTGTTTATGTTAACAACATTTTATTACTTTTTTATGTACTTGAAGAAGATAATGTTAGGATGATACCATTGAAAATATTATCGAAAGTATACAGATAGCAAAAAGTAAGCTAAAATGAAATCACATGTAAAGTTAAGGAAGTGGATATCATGGATGAGATCATCATTGAGCATGCCAATCAAGGGAATCTAAAGGATGTTTCTTTACGTCTTCCTAAGAATAAATTAATTGCTGTTACCGGAGTTTCCGGTTCTGGAAAATCAACATTAGCCCTTGATGTTTTATTCAACGAGTGTCAACGACAATATTTAGAAGCTTTAGGTATGCAAGGCATACAAAAACCAGCTGTGGAAAGGATTCAACATGCATGTGCTGCTGTATGTGTAAATGCTCAAAGCGGTAATCGCAATCCGCGCTCTAGTGTAGGAACAGCAACTAATCTGTACACGGATCTGCGTATGCTGTATGAAAAACTAGGTGTTCGAGAATGTCCAAATTGTCATCAGCTTTATAAAAACAGCGTCTGTGCAGAAGAAACGATACGCATAGAGGATGAATATATGACATATCAATATTGTCCTCATTGTCATGAGAAAGTACAAAAATTGATGCATACAGACTTTTCCTTTAATACCAGAGAAGGCGCCTGTAAGGATTGTGAGGGCATGGGCAGTGTCTGGGAAATCGATCTTGTACAGGTGTTGCATGCTGATCTAAGCTTATCACAGGGTGCAGTGACTTTTTGGAAGCATCGCTATCAATCGTATATGATAAGTCAATATGCAAATGCATTGGCATATTATGGTATCAAACAAGATTTAAAAGCAGCGGTTGCACAATATGAAGAAGCGGCATATCGTTTACTTGTATATGGCAGTGAGGATGAAAAATTTTTATCATATGTTAAAGATGAAGCAAACAGGGAAACAACAGCTATACATTTTGAAGGAGTATTTCCTTATTTATGGAGGAAATTAAAAGAGCATGAAGGAGTACCAACCAGTCTTGAGGCTTGTTATAAACGTTCTGTGTGTCCAAGCTGTCAGGGGGAACGTTTAAAGGAAGCATCCAGAGCAATTACGGTTCTTGACAAACGTTTACCGGAAATTGTAAATCTGACATTGGAAGAAATAGCTTGTTGGCTGCAAGCTGTACGAGCATCGCTAACACAAAATGAACATGCGCTTTGTGATGTTTATCTTTTGGATATGGAAACAAAGCTTCGACGTATACAAAAATTAGGCTTAAGTTATTTAACGTTGAATCGCAGTATGATAAGTCTATCCAATGGCGAAGCACAGCGTTTACACTTAGCATCACTGTTAGATGCAACAATGTCTGGTTTATTATATATTTTAGATGAACCAACGATTGGACTGCATCCGAAAGATACCGATGGCATCGTAGAGATTTTAAAGGATATGCGTGATTTAAGGAATACCGTACTTGTGATTGAACATGATGCAGGTGTATTACAACAAGTGGATCATCTTGTTGATATCGGTCCTAAAGCAGGGATTCACGGTGGGCAAATTGTGGCGCAGGGAAGTTTTGCGGAAGTATTGAAATGTAAGAATAGTGCTACTGCCTATGCCATGCAACATCTTACCAGTAAAGTACATGCATATCGAAAACCATCATCATATATCCAAATCACAAATGCCTGCCGACATAATCTGCAACATATGGATGTGCAATTGCCAATACATTTGCTATGTGGAATATGCGGTGTTTCTGGATCAGGAAAATCTACACTTGTATTTGATGTATTGGCAAAGGGGAACAAGCAAACAGAAGTAAATCGTGTAGAAGGCTTAGCACAGTTTGATCAAATGATTTGTATCGACCAACAACCACCGATACGTATGAAACGCAGCAATATTGCCACATTCACCAATCTTGCCACTCCTTTACGCAAGGTGTATGCCAAAACTAAGCAAGCAAAAGCATTGGGATTCACAGATGCTTATTTTTCCTTTAATTCAAAAAAAGGACGTTGTGAGCATTGTGAAGGCATGGGAACGATAAAAAGCCATATGTTGTTTTTTCAAGATCAGGAGGTTATTTGTCCGCAATGTCATGGCAAACAGTTTCAGGAACAAGTATTACGCGTAACCTATCATGGATATTCGATTCATGAGGTTTTACAGCTCAGTGTAGAAGAGGCGATAACTGTTTTTAAAGAGGAAAAAGAAATACAGAAAATCTTGCGACTGTTAGAGCACATCGGGCTAGGGTATGTAAAGCTGAATCAATCTTTAACCACGTTATCCCAAGGAGAAGCGCAACGTTTGAAGCTGGCAAGAGAGCTTTTGCAAACCAAAGGGAAACATAATCTATATCTTTTAGATGAGCCAACCGTAGGTCTGCATATGCAGGATGTGGAAAACTTTATTAAGTTATTGCAGGAATTGGTAGAAGAAGGACACAGCATTCTGGTGATTGAGCATAATGAGCAACTATTAGCAGCTTGTGATTATCTTATTGAGTTAGGACCTCAAGGCGGCGTTCATGGTGGACAGTTGATTGCTCAAGGAAGTCCATTAGCACTCTTACATCAAAATGAAAGTGTTATTGCACCATATTTAAAAAGGTTTATAAAGGATTAGGAAGACTAATGTCTGCGCCGTATCACTTTCTTGATGAAGTGTAGGATTTGAATGAAAGAACACGGTTAAGAAAAATACGATACTTTACGTTGATAAAATAGGATATACGCGCAATGTATGCGATACGTTACATAATGTTTGTTATGGTTGCTAGGAAAACAAAACGATTTATGATAGAGTATACGAGACATGAGGAGGTTAAGTTATGTTTCATGAAAACTTAAAGACTTTACGTATAGAAAAAGGGATGTCCCAGCAATTTTTGGCAGATCAGCTGCACGTGACAAGACAAACAATTTCAAAATGGGAAAGAGGGTTATCTGTACCTGATGCAGATATGTTGATTGCACTAAGTGAGATGTTTGAGGTATCGGTAAGTACGTTATTGAACCGATCTATTAATGAAGAAGATACATTAGAGAATACGTTATTGGCAGAGAAGCTTGAACAATTAAATTTACAGCTTGCTCAGCGGAATCAACGCAGTCGTAAAGTGTGGAAAGTTATTCGCTTTATCGCTATCGCATGTTTGGTGTTTGGTATTTTATGTATCTTACTGAACGCGGTTGCTATGAAAAGTTATCAAGCTGTGGAAGCATCGGTGGTAGAGATAACAGAAAGTTGATTGTATGTGATCAGCAAATACGATACTTTATGGAAAGATGAGTAGGACAATGGAAGCTGATCTTTCAAATTACTTTTTGATAAAACACTGAAATCAAGGGGATCCAGCATTAGACGGAGGCCCATAAGGAAGTAAACTAAAATCCCGGTAAAACCGGCGTGGCAGAGGTCACGCCGGTTTTTCTGTATCTGTCAGTAGTTCCGGTTTGGCAAGTGGAATCCGGATTTCCCCACATAGGTAAAATAGACTTCAATCGTGACATGTTTCTTCCCGCTGATCTTCTCGGGGCTGTGGACCACGATCTTTTCAATCAGTTCATTTACCGTAGAGGCGTCAAGCTCCTGCAAATCGGAATACCTGTCGGCAAGCTGAAGGAAACGCCCTACATCGGCAATCTGTCCGGCTTCATTTTCAATTTCTCTCTCCAGCGAAGCTGCAAGCTGCTGAATTTCCGCCTGCTCTGTTTCATACTGTGCCGAGAGTTTTTGAAAGCGGAGGTCGCTTAATTTCCCAAGTACGGAATCTTCATAAAGCCTTTGGATGATCTTGTCCAAATCCTCCATACGCTTCTGCGTCCCGGAGAGGGCTTTCCGTTTTTGCGTCAGTTCCGCTTTCCGGCTGGCCTCGTCCTGCGCCAACATTTCCTGAGTGAAATCATCCCGAAACAAACGCACATAGGTCAGTGTTCCCTGAATACATTCCAGCACCCGTTTATAAAGCGTAACCTCTCGGATGTAATGGATTTGGCAGGAACCTGTATTGCTCTTGTAATTGGAGCAGACGAAATGGTCTTGAGACTCATTCTTGTAGGTATTGCAGGTACAGTAATAGAGCTTTGCGCCACAGTCGGCGCAATAGACAAGACCGGAGAAAATGCTTGTTTTTCCCGTCTTTGTGGGTCTGCGCTTGTTGGCTCTTAACGCCTGCACCCGTTCCCACTGTCCCCGCTCAATAATCGCTGGCTGTGTGTCCTCAAATATCCGTCGGTTTTCTTTCGGATTCTCCATCCGCTTTTTGAATTTCAGGGATTTTGTATAGGTCTTAAAATTAACGGTACAACCGGTATATTCCGGCCGCTCCAGTATTCCGGCAACGGATTTGGCACACCACCGGTACAGATTATCCGGCATGGCCCATCCCTTCTGTCTGGCGTTATACGCAGTAACCGTCAATACCCTGTCAGCGGTCAGGATTTTTGCAATCTGCATTGGTCCTTTGCCCGCAATGCACAGATCAAAGATACGCCGCACCACCTTTGCGGATTCCTCGTCTACAATCCATTTCTTTTTATTCTGTGGGTCTTTCACATATCCGTAGGGCGGGTTACTGGCGATGTGTTCCCCGGCTTCTCCGCGCATTTTTACGACTGCCCGGATTTTTTTGCTTGTGTCTTTGGCGTAATAATCGTTAAATACGTTTTTGAACACAGCAAAGTCATTTTCGCCCTTTGCACTGTCCACATCATCATTGATGGCGATAAACCGGACATCGTAAGCGGGGAAGATGAAATCCTGCAGCCGCCCCATATAGGAATACTCCCGGCCCAGACGTGACAGGTCTTTGACAATCAGTGTGGAAACCGAATAGTCCTCCACATATTTCATCATTTCCTGAAAGCCGGGTCTTTGGAAATTTGTTCCTGAGAATCCGTCGTCCACGAAAAACATGGGATTGCGGAATCCGTGTTCTGTTGCGTATTTGGATAATAGCGACTTTTGGTTGGTAATGGAATTGCTCTCCCCGTCGAGTGCGTCATCTTGGCTCAAACGGCAATATAACGCTGTGATCTTATCTGGCTGCTGGTTCATAGTAGCTCCTTTCCTCCCGTGTATCGGGATAACAGCCAGGTAAACGGTTGCCTATATTATAACGCGCCGTTCCTCTTTTTTCAGCAACTTTCATTCTGTTGCCTCCAAATTTCCCGCCATGATACGGCGCAGCTTGTCCAGTACGCTTTCCGCCTCTCCCTCCGCATAATGGGGGATGACATGATAGACCGTATTCCCTTCAACGGCAATCATTTCTTCTGTGCTGAAATCAAACTCGAAAACGCCGTCTTTGAAATGCTCTGCCACACGCTCGGCAATTTCCGGTTTCAGATTTTTGGGAAGTTCACTGAAATCTGCAGGTTTACGCAATCCCATCACGCTCCTTCCTTGCAGGTAAAATATTCAGCGTAATGACCACCGGACGGCCAAGCCCCTGCTTTCTGCGGAGAATCAGACCACAGCGTTCTAATTCCTGAAATGCCCTGGTCGCCACCTGCCTGCTCCTATGCAGCTTTCCTTTTGCTTCTTCCAGCGTAAAGTAGAGACGAATCCGCCCGTCCGGTTCTATGTATCCGTTTTCTCTGGAAATACCCGCCCGATCTAAGAGCAGGGCATACAGTACCTTTGCGTCGTTGGATAAGTCCATCGGCACCAGAAAACGGGGAAATGGCAGATAGGGCGGTACGCCGCTGTCCTCTTTGTAAGGCGTCAAAAAATCATTTTGCATCATATACTCCTTTCCATCAATCCATCCCTGATTGATTGGATTGATATTGACTATCTTGTTATTAACTTCTTCTCTTTAATTTCCATCTAAATATGGGTCGTCAAGACTGTCTGGAAATCCATCGCCGGAAAGAGAGGAACAGGGCTGTCCGGAGCGTCAGGTTTTCCAGTCTCTGAAAATCCAGTATTGGAGAATCCCATATAGGAGGAAATGGCAAAAGCGGTAAATTGGCAAAGTAGAAATCAACACCTGAATGGGAAAATCCCGTTTAGGTCAAAATCGTCCTGCGGACAGTTAAAAACAGGTTTTAGAGGGGAGCAGGGGATTTATCCCTCATACCCGTTGACCGCAGCCTAAAACGCCAATAATCTCAAGGCTTTTTTGCTTCTAATTGTCCGCATAGGAGCCGCCTTTTCCTGTCGCTGGCTGTTTTCTGTCCGCGGTGGATTTTCTTTGCACAGAGCTTACAGTATTTCGCCCGGTTGGAACCGGGAAGGAATGATTGGCCGCAGACCACGCAGCGTTTTAATTCCTCCTGGAACAGCAACGCCGTTTCCAATGGCCTGTCCAGCGGCAGGACAGCGCAGCGGAACCATTTGCAGAGAAGCGAATAGGAAATACTCTGGACGCAGACACATTTCTCCCCGTCGTCCAGAAGAATACAGTTTCCGTTATCGTAGTTGCAGCACTCGTGTACCAGTTTACGCATCCGGCGGTACTGCGGATAATTCATCACCGGAATCTGATTGTGGATAAAAACACCTCCTTCCTACCGTAAAAAAATGTCCCTCTACTATACATTTCATTTTTGAGGGGAAATAGGGCGGTCAATTTTGCACAAAAAATATCTTTCTATTGTTCAATTCATTTTTGAGACGAAATTACGGGGGCATTTTGCAAATTTCACAAAAAATTCATAATTGCCGTGTACAGGTAAGTTGTTATAAAATAATCCCCTCATATATCTGTACATTTTTTAGGGGAAAGTTGCCGTCTGAATAAAAATTTGCAAAAAAATTCGCCGCAGTTGTTCCTACGACGGATTTTATGGAGCAGACAGATATTCAAATTTATAACCGATTCCGGCAACGCTCTCGACGTAATTTGGCAGATCAGGCTCAAACCTTAGTTTCTTCCAAAGTTTACTCACATGGTTATGGATTGCCTTTCTTGAACCTTGACAGCATAATGTCAAGGTTACTTGTCGGTAAATTTGTGCGTCCATTGTAAAGGCATACGAAAAGCGGAACAAAAATGGTTATCCCGAAAGTCTGATTATCCCGAATACATCATAGAAAGCCAGCGACAGAGGCATTTTTGAAAGAAATGTTCGGGATAATTTTCCCTTGCAGCACAAGCTGTAAAGTCTCCCTAATGTTCCTTCACCACCTACCATATCTAATAAAGGCCACAGGGCAAGCAAAATCTTACATTGTGGTCTATATTACGGCACTTCAAATTTATAACCAACGCTGACAACACTTTTGATGTAGCCTGGAGAATCCTGTGTAACTTTCAGTTTTCTCCGCAGATTACTCACATGGTTATTGACTGCTTTTCGGGAATAGAGCGAATAATCCTCATTCCAGACCAATTCCATAATAAGCTCATAAGTAAATACACGCTTCGGGTGAGCGATTAACAAAGCAAGGATGTCAAATTCCTTAGCGGTTAATTCAATTATCTGCTCGCCAATACATACAAGCCGTTGTTCCTGGCAGAAGTATAAATCACCTATGCGAATCTCTATAAACGGTTCATCAATGACTGTCTGCAACTTATAAGTTTCGGAAATGATACATTGGCTGTCAGCAAGATTATTTTGTTGTTTCTGGGAATCGAGAAGATAGTTTACCAATTCCTGACGCTGACGGGCGCTTAACAAAATGAGCAGCTTTTCTGCAATTATGCCACCCGGTTCAGATATATCAAATACAGCTAATTTCCCATGTCGTCACCTCCATCAGTGTAGGTATTTGTGCTTTCATTTCGACTGAATAAAGTTGTCATTCGTCACTGTTAGCTTGACTATATAAAAACATATCTCCTTATAATACGGAAACAGTTTCTTGTTTAATAAGAATATTTTTTCCTGTAATGTATCAGGCAGATGGCAGATACGACAAACATAATTCCCTCTGCAACAGGTACAGCCAGCCATACCCCCGTTATTCCCCAAATACGTGGCAGTAACAAAATACCCCCAGCCAGTAGGCCGAATGTCCGCAAAAAGGAAAGAACTGCAGATACTTTTCCGTTTGACAATGCTGTAAACATTGCGGATGTAAAATTATTCAAACCGCAGAATAGAAAGCTATATGAAAAAATAGTGAAACCATTCGCCGCAATTTGATAGACTTCCGATGTATCATCCGCAAACAGCCGTACAATATAGGAGCCTCCAAACATGGAAACCGCAAATATCAGCACCGATGCCGCCGCAATAAACCGCATACTGATAGAGAAAACCTTTTTTTGCTGAACTTCATTCCTGTTTCCATAGTTAAATCCGATGATAGGTGTTATTCCCATAGAGTAGCCGATATACAGCGTGTTCAGCAGGAATTGAGAGTAAATAATAATCGTGATTGCCGCAACGCCATCCTCTCCCAGCAGGTTCATCATAGTGCGGTTGAACAAAAATGTTGTGACGGCTGTTGCCAACTGGCCTACCATTTCGGAGGAGCCGTTAAAACAGCTTTCTCCGATGACTGCCAATTTCAATTTTGGCCTTGTGAAAGACAGCGTTCCTTTGTTCCGGGCAAAATATGCCAGCCCAGTGACTGTGGGAATCAGATAACCAAAGCCTGTCCCCAAAGCTGCGCCTTGGATACCCAGACCACAGGGGACAATGAAGATATAATCCAAAATTATATTTGCCACGCCCGCCAGGACAGACAGCCCAAAACCAAGGCCCGGTTTTCCAGCCGTCACAAACAGGTTTGAAAACAGCGTTTGCAGTATATTGGCTGGAATGAATAGAAACAGCACCATGAGATAATCTTTGCAATAGGGAAAGAGCAGATTACTGGCACCAAGAGCATAAATAATGTTGTCAATCCAGATTGTCCCACCCAAAAGAATGAGAAACCCAATCACCGCACCTGTGATAATAAGCAAGGTGAAATCTTCCTTTGCCTCCTGATTTTTACCTGCCCCCATTTTTCGGGAAACAATCGCGTTTCCGCCCGTTGCAATCATGGTAGCCAGTCCCACCGTGATGTTGATAATGGGGCACACGATATTGATAGAAGAAAGCGCATCCGTATTCACAAACTGCGCCACAAAGATCGTATCTACAATGGTGTATAGTCCCATAAAAATCATCATTACGATGGTAGGAAATGCAAATCGCAGAAGCGATGCCGCACTCCATTTTTGATCTAAAATGTTATCGTTCATCGTCGCCTTTCTCCTATTTTGGTGGTAGAATGAGCCGCTGGGTGGGATAGCCAAATTCAGTGAGAAGCTCTGACTCGGCAAAACCCAGGCGTTTATAGTCCTCTCTCTGTCCCGTATCAGCTTTATCTCCCTCGCGGAAAGTAGTAATACTGATTTCACGACCTACAAATATATTGCACATCATAAAGTCAAGGAAAGCCTTTGCCACTCCATAATGCCGGTATTGCGGATGTACAGCCAGAAAGTCGATGCTTCCGGTCTGATGGGAAAATGCAGCGGCTCCAATTATGGTTGAGCCATCCCGCATAATAAGGGCTTGCCGCTGTCCGACATATTGCCTGACTTGTTCCAGATGGGAGCTTTCATCAAGGCAGGGAAAACCGTCAATGACAAGTTTAATAAAATTCATCCAGTCGGGAATATCTGCCAGCGTAGCATAAGAAATCTCTTGCATGATCGTATCAGGAACAGTTGGATTTTTGTTCAATGTAAATTCCAGTTGCAAAGGATAAAAGACTTCGTTTTGTCTATATTCCAGCGGCGTTTGCTTATACATGGATTTGAAGATGGAAGTAAATGCCTGTTGACTCTCATAGCCAGCAATCAGCGCAATTTCGATAATCGGCTTTTTAGAAAACACCAATAGCTTTGCCGCCTCGGTCAGCTGCCTGCGCTGGATATAGTCGTGAAGTGTGATCCCAACTGTATCTGTGAACATTCGGTGCAGATGGTACTTGGAATAGCAAACCGCATTTGCAACAGTGTCTAAATCTAATTTTTCATTGAGATGCGCTTCAATGTAAGAAATCACTGCCGCTATATTCTCAACTTTATAGCTGTTCATGGTTTCCCTCCTTCCTCAATCATTGTACCAAAACATCGAAAATTGCTTTTCATAATTCTTGCGGTCTTTTTATATATCATGTACCTCAAAGAACATATTGGGTAATCAGCGGTTATTTCCTTTCGTAATGCCTTCTTACTATTCATTCACCCGCAGACGCTCTACAACACTTCGGTTATTGAAGAAGCGGAGCGCAACAATCGGGACAATAAACGCAAGAGCTAAAAAGAGAACCAACATCATAAGCGCCGGGAGCAGGGTCATCTGAAACGACATCATCAGGCTGGTCGGACCTTGCTCTATAAAGACCCTTATCAATGTTATGCCAAGCGCCCCCGCAATTAGTGTACCGACAAGCCCTGCCAACAGCACATAGGAAAAACTTTCGGTAATCATCATCTTACGGAGCTGGCGGTCTGTCATGCCGATGCTCTGCATGGTGGCAAACTCATGACGGCGGGTAATGATGTTGGTCATTACCAGATTAATGAAGTTGAGCAGACCCACCAGGGCAAATACGGCTCCAATCACTCCGCCGACCAGAAGAACTACATTTTTAACGCCAGAAACATTGGATTTCAGTGTCGAGATAGAAGTATAGGCAATATCGGTATCCTGTGCCAGATGGTTTTCCATCTCTTGCTGGTATTGCTCCTCCACATCAAAGAGAAAACCGTACAAGGTAGGGGATTCATAAATCTTCTTGAACTTCCTTTCTGACATATAGATATTCAGGCCGCCAATGTCTGTTGCAATATTGGCACCACCACCGGTCAAAGTCATTTCGCTGTCTGTAACCGCCGCTTTTGCTGCAACAGTAAATTCTTCCGTTGGAGTTCCGTTTTCATAAAACTGAATGGTATCGCCAACTGATAATCCAGCAAAAGCCGGATTGTCTAAATCACCCTTCAAGTTCCCCTTGTCATCATACTTGCCGACTAAAATCGCTGTATTGCCGTTCCACAGTTTGTCTTTCAGAACAGACAGATCGTTTTCACCCTCTATAATATCTATTTTATTTAACAGATTTTCAGAAAAGCCATACACATTTCCCAGGGGTAGGTTATCCGTAGTCAACGCAGCATAACTTTTATCCTTGCCCCATCCCAAATTTAACGAATCAGGGAGCAGATAGGCATATTTATCTGTATTATCAATCGAGTAAGAATCACCCCAATCACAGGCGATATGGTCGTCCTCAAAAGTATTGCGGTACAGACGGACTTCATTCATTACTCCTGGCTGCTGTTCAATTTCTTCTATTGCTTTTTCCGAAAGGGCGCTCTCGTGCCCAAATTCACCTCCAAAAGCTGCCTGAATACCTGGATTATAAACCACAAAATTACTTCGGGTTTGTTTTTCAATATAAGTACCTTCATCAAAGCTGCCACTGAATACAAACACCGAGTTTAGAAGCACAATACTCAAGGTTAGGGAAATCACAATAAAAGCTGTCCTGCGTTTGTTGCACTGGAGATTGGCTTTCGCCATGCGGGGAATGACCGCGCCGGTGTCTGTTTTTTTCTGTTTTACAGAAACAGCATCCTGTTCTACATAGCGGATTGCTTCTATAGGTGACACACGGGATGCTTTTTTTACTGGCTTTCTGGTGCTAATATAAACGGTAAGCCCTGAAAACAGGATTGCGCCTGCAATAATAGCAAAATATGGAAGCGATCTAACCTCAATGTTTCCACCGCTATAATCAACAGCAAATGTCTGAATTGCGGCGGGCAAAATGCCGCGTCCAAGCAATATGCCCAAAAACAGCCCAAATGGTGTACCAATTAGGAATAGATACAGTGCCTGCCGGTTTACCAAATGCTTTACCTGACGGGAGGTCGTTCCAACCGTCCGCAGCAAACCATACTGTCGAACATCGTTGGTTACAGCAATTTCAAATACATTGTAGATCAGCAGGTACCCACAGAACATAAACAGGACACCAAATACGGCGGCCGCCAGCCAGATCACCAGATTGCCGTCATTAGACATGACTGGATTAGGCGCAACACGCACAGCGTTATCAGCGCTTGCATCATCCGGGTTTCCTCCGATACTACGGACAAACTCTGAAATGCGCTCCTTTGCCATGTAGTTGTCCCGCATTACCACATCGGCCTCATAAATACCACAGCCGACACGCTCCCCGGCAACGGCATTCATCAAATCCTGATTTTCTTCAATAAACGCTTCAGAAACAATAACCGATTCTGATTTTTCATTTGGCGTGTCATAAATACCGGATACGACCATATCAAAATGGTAAAGCTGTCTTTGATTTTGGAATTCAACAGGAATTTCTGCACCGACTTTTTCTTCAATATTCAGATCCTTCAGTATGTTGGCAGATACCAACACCTCATTTGCTTTTTGTGGTGTGGAGCCCGTATGAGGTGTCAAAAGCCGAAGTTCCAGTTGGTTCTGATCGGCATAATCAACCTCTGTAACACGTCGGTTGGTGTTAGTCATGATCTCTATGGGTATCCAGCAGCCTACTTTTTCAAACATAGAGTTCTCTTTTAACTGCTGCAACTGTTCCTCAGAAAGCCCCTGAACCAGCACATCCGCCGAGGACCCCATCATCTTTGCCATACTGTATTCCAATGTGCCTTTGGTTCCCATACCGATGGTTAAGACAGATGTAAAGAGAAAGGTTGTCAGGGCAATCGCAATTACTGCAATCACATTTCGCATCCTGTTGCTGCGGAAGCTGCGGTTTGCCAGGTTTTTGATGATTGCTTTATTGTTATTGCCGAATAAAATGTCATTCATAGTCCCGCCTCCTTTACTGCACAATCCTGCCATCTTCGATCCGAATGATACGGTCAGCAAGCTGGGCAATCTCGCTGTTGTGGGTAATCATCACGAGGGTTTGATGGAATTTCTGGCTAGTAACTTTCAAAAGTCCCAATACATCACTGCTGGTTCGGCTGTCCAGGTTTCCGGTGGGTTCATCAGCAAGGACAATAGCGGGTTTGGAAATCAGGGCACGGGCGATAGCGACGCGCTGCTGCTGGCCGCCGGAAAGGTTATTCGGCAGATTGTTCAGCTTATCCTCCAACGCCAGCATCCGTACCACTTCATCCATAAATTTTTTATCTGCCTTATCGCCATCCAGTTCCACGGGCAGCACAATATTCTCGTAAACATTCAGCATCGGAACGAGATTGTAATTCTGGAAGATAAAGCCGATTTTTCTCCGGCGGAAAATGGTGAGCTGTTCATCGTTTAATGCAGACAGTTCTTTTCCGTCTACAATCACTTTGCCAGAAGTCGGCACATCCAGCCCGCCAATCATATTCAGTAATGTGGATTTGCCGCTGCCGGAAGTACCGACGATGGCGACAAATTCTCCCTGCTCAATGGAGAGGGTCACACCGTCCAGGGCCTTCGTGATGTTCGGCTCTGTACCATAGTATTTTTTGAGGTCAGTTGTTTGCAAAATGCTCATAAGGAACACCATCCTTTCTTTTTGATAAACCCATTGTAACGGTCAAACCTCGCAGAAATGTCACGAGCCACCAAAAATTTCAGCAAAATCCGGCCCCAAATGTCACAATCCTGTGACATTTCAAATACTGGTGCTCCTGGCTTACTTTCGGAGTAGGAAAACGGAAAAGACAGAACCTTTCCCAGTCTCCGAAGCCACCCGGATATAGCCGCCCTGCAAGGAGATAATCTCACGGGCCAGATACAGCCCAATCCCGATCCCGTCTACATCATGTACGGCGTCCTCCCGGTAAAACCGTTTGAAGATCGTTCCCTGGTGCTGCTCTGGAATCCCAATGCCGGTGTCAGCAATGTCAATCTTCAAATACATTTCCCAGCACTCTACACGCACACGGATTTCGCCGCCCTCCGGTGTGTACTTCACAGCATTATCCAGAATGTTAAATAGCGCTTCGCTTGTCCACTTCCGGTCATAGCACGCCTTCAAATGCTCCGGGCAGTCTACCTGAACATCGATCTGCTTCTTTTCGGCATTCAACAGAATGCCGCCCAATGCGGCGGCGAGGGTGTCATAGATTGGCTGCTCCTTCTTCTCCAAAGAGATAACGCCCGTTTCCAGCCGGGAAGTCTTTATCATGGCCTGCATAAGAAAGTCCAGTTTATCAAGCTGGCTGGTCTGCGCCGCCAAAAATTCCTTTTGCTTTTGTACCGACACCTCCTGGTCTATCAGGGTGCTGTTAATCATTTTCAGGTTTGCAATCGGTGTTTTTACCTGGTGGGAGATGTCGGAAATCAACTCCTGCAGGTCGGCCCGCTCTTTTGCGATGTTATTTTTATTTTCCTGCATGACTTCATATAATCGGTCAAGACGGAAGCCTATTTTATAAAACAGGCTTTCTTCTTCTACGCTCTGCCGTGGCTGCTCAGCCCCGGACAGCATATCGTCCAGCATGACGCAAAAGGCATCGGAGAATTTTACCAGCTTCCGGCGGATCAGTACCACAAAGCAAATGACGAAGAGCAGTATAAAAAAGCTGAACAGGAATACACACCATACGGCGGCCGTGTTCCGGGTCAGCATATAGACAGAAGCAGAAATGAATCCTGTTGCTAACAGTAGAAGAACCCCTAAAAGAACACAGGCTTTATTGATGGAGAGCTTTCGCATATTCATTTCTGTGACCCTCCAATCCACATATATCCCATGCCGTACACGGTCTTGATATACTGGCGGCCATCTATTTCTATCTTGTTCCGTACCCGGCTGATTGCAGATGTCAGGGCATGTTCGTCCACAAAGTTGCCATCCGCGTCCCACAGCTTTTCAAGAAGTACCTGCCTGGTCAGGACAATCCGCGGATTTTTCGTCATGACCTTTAAGAGCCGGTATTCCAATGGAGTGAATACCAATGGCTCGCCGGAAAGGGCAGCAGTCATTTCCGGAAAATTGATTGTAAGCGCACCGTCCTCATAACAGTCTCCGCTGGATTGCTTTTCAAGCCGCCCCAGCACCACTGCCAGCTTTTTTTGAAAGACGCTCACAGAAAATGGCTTTGTCACATAATCGTCCGCGCCCAGCTCGTAGCCTCTCAGCATATCACTTTCCATATCGTTTGCGGTCAGGAAGATAATCGCCGTATCAGAGCGGCGTTCTTTTGCCTCCCGGCAGAAATCAAAACCATTCCCGTCCGGCAGGTTTACATCCAGCACGATCAAATCATAGTCCTGCTTCGTCAGAAAATCTTCTGCCTCCTGTTTTGTCAATGCGGAATCCACCGTATATCCCGCAACGTTTAAGTTATAGCATAAGGTATGGTTCAAGAGGTGGTCGTCCTCAACTACTAAAATACGCATCCTATCACACTCCTTTATGTTCAGCGTAGCACCCAAATGTCACAGAAACCTCACGGAAAAATTATTTTTTTCTTTTATCAGCCGGTTTTTCCGCACTTTGGGGTATCAGCCAGATTCGACTAAGGTGAATTACACCATCAATCCGGTCCTCCGCACATAGTTTCTGCACCCGGCACTCGGACAATTCCCATTTCTTCGCAGCTTCTTGCACTGTCATATATTCAAATATAGCCAACCTCCTGTTGATAATTGTACCTCCATTATAGGCGGTCAACCGAATAATAGCAATGGCATTGTTGTGAACATATCCTAAATAAAGGTTTTTGAAACTACCGGCTATACCAAAAGTCAAATTATCCCGAATACCTCATAGAAAGCCAGTAATAGAGGCATTTCTTAAAAAATGTTCGGGATAACTTTTTAGACATTTACACTGTCAATTTCCTATAATTTGCATTTTAGAAAAATAATTCGGGACAAATTTCCCTTGCATCACAAAACTGTAAAGCCGTCTTAATGTTTCTTCATCACTTACCGTATCTAATAAAGGCCACAAGGAAAGCAGAATCTTACCCTGTGACCTTTGCTATGGCACTTCAAATTTATAACCAACGCCAATAACACTTTTGATGTAGTCCGGGGAACCAGGTGTAGTTTTCAGTTTCCTTCGCAGATTACTCACATGATTATTGACGGCTTTACGGGAATAGTAGGAATAATCCTCATTCCAGACCAATTCCATAATCAACTCATAAGTAAATACCCGCTTTGGGTGTGTGATCAACAAAGCAAGAATGTCAAATTCCTTAGCCGTTAATTTGATTTCCTGCTCGCCAATATATACAAGTCGCTGCTCTTGGCAGAAGTATAAATCACCCATGCGAATCTCTGTAAACGGTTCATCAATGACTGTCTGCCCCCTATTAGTTTCGGAAATGGCGAATGGGCTGTCGGCAGGATTCTTCTGTTGCTTTTGAGAATCGAGAAGATAATTTACTAACTCCTGACGCTGACGGGCGCTTAACAACACGAGCAGCTTTTCCGCAATTCTGCCGCCAGATTCAGATATATCAAATACAGCTAATTTCCCATGTCGCCACCTCCTTTCCGTCAGCGTGGGTATTTATTCTTTTACCATCAACTAATACTCCTGTTGTGTTGTTGTGCTCTATGCCGAAAGTTCCTTTTAAGCGTTATATAATTTTCTATATTGTTTCGGAGTCGCCCTGATATATTTTTTTGAAAAAATTAGTAAATTGTCAACACGGAAAAATGAGATGAAATAAAACACTACATAAACTCTAATTATCTTCATTAGGGCTTGTCGAATATTGTGTTTTCATTTCCTGTTATGACGGTATACGCTTTCTGAGATTGATGAGGCTAAATACATCATCCATAATTCCTCTATCCCTTACATCCAGCATCAACCATTTCTGTCCATTACCGGTTTTCGTGTTTTTGAATACTGTCTGCACATAGTCGGAACATTGTGGCATAAGAAGTTCTGCTTCCATAAGTTCATGACTTCCTACAACCACGAGAGCGATAAAATAGCCTTGCATTGGATAGAGCGTACAAAGAGACTTTCCACCTTTTTTATACTTAATATTCCAGCCTGCCTGCATGGAACAACGACTGTGTTCCATGCAGGGTTCAATCCGATAGGCGGACTGGATACGGTTATTAAAATCTATCCATAACGGATTGTTAATGTATTCCGTGACTTGCTCCAGCGATGGAGATTTTTCATTTGAATATAGCACATTCCAATCCATTATAAATTCTCCCTTAGCATTTATTTTCCAGCGGCAGAGGCTTAACCCAAATTTCCATACAAGCCATACCCTCTGAGTCACGGTAATACTTTTCTGCCGAGAAAGGCTCCGTGGTTAAATTGTGGCGGGGCAGCCATATACCAAAAAGATATTTGCTGGCCTGGTCTAAAGCGACCGTTACTAAATCCTCAAAATTTTCTGCTTCGACTCTGCAAACGATGTATTCTCCTGCCGAGAGTTCTCTCTTAACAAAACCATCCTGCAGCCGATCCGGAATATTTTGAACAAGGCCACCTGCAAAATAAGTGAAAAGGTTTTGTGAAGTACCTTCCGTATGGGACATTCCCATTTCTACAGTAGTATTTAGATTGGCTTCGATTGAAGCCTTCTCCATGTGATAACGCTTCCAAAGCTGCCCTGGCACATCTACACCTGTGCTTTCACCAATCGGTATTTGTTCAGAAATGCGAACTTCCGTTTCCAAGCCGAAATAAATTTCCGGTTTTTCCAATGTCTTTCTCTGGATCTCCAAGACGATATTTCCTACCACTAGCGGAACCCCTTCGTCTACTAAAACATAATTCATAGAAACTTCCGGCTTGTCAAATGTATTGAGCATTGGTAAATCCTTCTTGTAGTTTTCAGGCGTAATCCCATACGTTTCCTTGAAAGCCCGTGTAAAATTCGCATGGCTTGAAAAGCCATAGTCCAAGGCAGCGTCAAGAATCCTCTGTTCGGTACTTTTCAGATTTTCAATAACCTTTGCCAGACGGCGGAGCTTCACATATTCCTGAACCGGTTTATTTACCAGCCGCTTGAACAAGCGCTGAAAATAAAAGGGGGACAGACCTACAGTATTTGCCAGTTTTTCCGTTGAAATTTCTTTTGTCAGGTGTTCCTCGATATAAGTCAAGGATTGTTCGATTGCTTCATATGCGTGCATTGCGGCACCTCCTATATTCGATGTTCAAATTATATCATTTTATTTTTTGCCGGGCTTTTCACGCAATGCGCTTTTTGATTAGGAAAATGCACTTTGTAAAATAGAAACCTTAAACCACCTCAATTCGTAAAGAAATAATGTGTGTTACTTATTAACTGTTTCTGCTAATTTTTTTATTTCACTCTCGTTTATTTCTGGTTCAGTAAATTCCTCATTAAAGCCGTCAATCTTTTTCAAAGAATGAAACAATTTTCTATATAGAACATTCATTTTTTCGTAGTCCATCTTGCCGCCGACAGAGGTTACATAGGAAGCATGGTTTATTAGCTCTATTGGGTAAAGTGTTTCAAAAAATCCCTCTGTATCTTTCGGGGTATAGCAACAAACGAACAATCCAATCTTCGTGTGTAATAGCTGTTTTAGATTGCGTTTACAAAATTGCGTAATTTCTTTTTGGATTTTACCCATATACACAGAACCGCCAATAAAAACAGCGTCATATTGAGACAGATTGATTTTATCTGCTTTTGCTGAAAGTATGTTTACTTCACCATGAAGATAAGTCTTTAGGATTTCTGCGCATTCTTTTGTACAGCCGTATTTTGTGGCGTACACGATTGCAGTTTTCATTAAATTGCCTCCTTACGGTAAATCATGTCAAACTGTTCTATATGTTTTCCCAATATTTCTTTTGCCTCTTTTTCCTTTTCAGCAATGCCGTCATATTTATTTAGCAAAAGAAAAATCGGCGAAAAGAATTGTAATGCCATGACTTCGGGACTGGCTTGCCGCATGAAGCCTTGTTTTATCATTTCTTCAAATAGTCTAGCTTGATACGAAATAGCAGTATCAATATAAACTTCTCGATATATGCGGTCTATTTCCTCATTTTTGTATTTCTCAATGGAAAGCATTTTACGAAACTGTGAGGCATAGGGGTCTTTCAAGTAAAAACAAAAAATATCACTACTAATTTTTTTCAAAACCTCGTTGCCACCTGTTGCGTATTCCCTTGCCATTTCTCGCAATTCGCCATTTGGAAGCTGAAAAGAAGTAGCCGCATCCCTAAAACGTGATTGCATTGTGTCTACCAACGTATCAAAGATTTCTTGCTTGCTTTTGTAATGCTTGTATAAAGAGCTTTGCTTAATTCCGACTTCTGCCGCAATGTCACGCACTGTTACACCGTCATAGCCTTTATCAGCAAACAGCTTTAGTGATTCAAATAAAATGGTTTCTTTCGTATTTCTTTTCGCCATGCCAATACCTCACTTACATATAATCAAAACGAGTAGGAACAGAATTGTAAAGCCATATACGAGAGCCTTCAATAAATGCAATTTGAACTATGCTCACGATAATAATTATGTAAAAAATATTTTGCCTATATTCCGGCTTAAAAATTGCTACTATTCCAAGCAACCATATAATCAAACTTGCAACCCAAAAGACAATAGATTGAACGCTGCTAACAGAGAATAGTCCCATTTCTACGCTGCCATCAGTAGCATATACGATAGAGTTAGAATACAAATCTCGGACGTTGGCAAAATACCACAATACCCCATGTAGGAGTATAAAGAACAAGATAACCATGCCCCATTTTTGAATTGTTGCCCGACTGAAATATCCCCATAGCATATAGCCGATATTTACCCCCAACAAAAGTGTACTGATAATTGTAATGCTGTTCCCAAAGTATAGTTTTAACATAGTCGTAAACCCCTTTCTATTTGGCTACTGTTTGTTCTCTTTTTATTTTAGCTACTTTTTGTTCGCCTGTCAAGTCCTTTGCAGAGATTATAGAAAACTCTTTGCGGATATATGCTCTATTCATGTCAATAATATAAGTGCCGCTAATGCGATTCAGACAATAGCTATTCTCACTTTACGGCGGCCTTGATTTGTTCAAAACCGCCGTAAAAATCAGAACATGGGATAAAAGCTGCCGGACAGCGGCTTTTTTCTTTTGCCGTCGTGCAGCAGATTGGGGCTATATGGTTTCAGTTCTTTCGGAAAAAGCGTTCACAGTGCTCGTAAGGGGGTAGCCCCTTATCGGTGATTTCAATATAATCAGCTTTAGTCATACCGTACAAATAGTAATCGCAGTATGTGTTTACCATTTTACCCTCACGGATAAGTCCCTCACGCTTGAAGCCTGCCTTTTCCAAAGTTTTATACGATGCAATATTTTGTGCGTGAACATCGGCCCATAAACGCTGTAATTCCGTTTCTTCAAAGTAGAAGATAGCTACTCTCGCCAACGCTTCTGTCATAAGTCGGTTGCCTTGATAGGCAGAAGAAAGGCGAAATGCTACTTTTGCCATGCGGTCATTTTCAATGAGATACACCCACATATCCCCGATAACTTTATGATCCTGTTTGTGTACAACACCCCAATGAAAACTTTTCTTAGGTTTCTCCGGCTTTTGAAAAAGCAATTCTGGATTTAAGTCGCTTTTTCCTGGGCGTTTTCCCCAATACTGATAAATAGAACTGTCACCCAGCCATTCTTTCAAATCTGAAACATCTTCTTTTCGCAGAGGGCGCAGGATAAGTCGTTCCGTTTCAAGAACAGGTTTATCCTGAACAAAATCCTGTAATTTCATAAGCCGCCCCCTTAAAAATTGAACACCTGTGCCCAATCAAAACAGCCGGACGCTTCTGTACTTTTCGGCCATCCGCTGCACCATGCGGGAACACCGGGCGTTTCAACCCTGTCAAAACTCGGCGTGTAGGGCTTGATGTCGAATACGGGTGTATTATTGTTTGCGTCAATGAATGTAACACGAATCGTGCCATTGGTGAAATCAATACTGATAATTTCAGACGCTGTTAATGCAATAGGGTTCGGACGTGCAGGAGATCGTGTCGCAAATACACCCATGACTTCGGGTGCGCCTTTATAGGGCTGATTTGTCTGTAATTCATTCCGGTCTGCGTCGTTGTCACAATCGCTGAACCACCAAAGGACATTGATGTGGCTGAAGCCCTCTAAGGCTTGCAGTCCGGGAATGTATTCCGGCGCCAACTGAATAAATGTGCCGTTTTCATCATTTTTTACTTTGCCAATGGCTTTTAATTGATAGGTCATATTTTTCCTCCTTGCTTTGTTGGTAAATCCAGTATAATACCTCACATCATGTGAGATGCAACAGGGAAAATAAAAAATGCCCTGCATTTTTAACAGGACATTTCAAAGTCTGTACAATCATGTGTGTTCCAGCGGTATTTGAAGCTCAATCAAATATTTTTCAGGGTTATTCTCATTCCACGGGCCCCTATGCACGATTTGACGCATCGGGTTAGACATTTTGTATTCGCTGTTTTTCTGCAGCCATTCGGCAAAGGCAAGGTAGGCTCCTTTTATATTTGCAAAATCGCCATAGACCATTGTGCAAGCCATATACGGGACTGGTTCTGTCATGCGGAAACAAAATGGATCTTTTGCCTTTCCCATTTTCTTTACCGGAGCGCATAGCTCAATATCAACATCTGTCTCCCGAAATTCTGTATCGTGATAAATGGAAAATGTATTGCTCGTTATTTCTATTTTTTGCGCACCAGTAAAAGCAGAAAGTTCTTTCCATAAGTCGCCCTCGGAATAGTAGTTTGGTACAACTTTCCGCAAGGACAGCACCTGATACGCCGGGATCGACTTAACGGAGATGTTATAGTGCAGTTCTCCTTTACCGCCCTGTATCTCATTTTTTGCAAGTTCAATCTTACTCAGTTTTTCCCGTTCGGCCTGTATTGCATTTTCTATCTCTATACGCTTTTTGTCAAGCTGCGCAAGGAGTGATTGCTCGTCCAGCGTCAGGGCAAGCGCGATTTCTGAAACATTCAGCCCACTATCCCGCAAATACAGGATTTTATTTAGACGCGGTATTTGCTCCACCGAATACAGTCGGTGTCCCGTCCACTTGTCAACCTCTGCTGGCGTCAGAATGCCCGCCTCATCATAATAGCGGAGCATACGAATAGATACCTGCGTCAGCTTTGAAAATTCTCCTATCCGAAACATCGTTTCACCACCTACTCTAACTATATTTGTACTTTTATCTCATTACAGCTTTATATGTTACTTGCTGCATCCTCATTGTACCGTCTTTCGTTCAGTCTATCAATGCTGTTGCGTGGTGCAAGAAGTTTTTCTGGTGTTCCACAAAATGGCAAGCAATGCAATCTTACGTAAGATTGCGTATTTAGCAGGATTTCCGTTCCCGGAATTCCTGCCAAAATGCTTGTTGGTGACATGTCCCCAAACCCCTGAGATCATCACCTGCGGTGATGGCTGCGCGTTCTGCGAACACTGAAAAAAAGAATAAACAAACCGTATCAAAACAGAAAAAAACTCTATGCGAAAGATTTTTCAATCACATAGAGTTTTCGTTTACCTTATATAAAATATAATATTTGGATTCGTTTGGCAACTAATTTTCTTTGAATCATAGGAGGGTACATTCCCCGCGGCTTGCCGCGTGCTTGCTAATGCCGAACGGAGTGAGGCTGGGGCTGATACCCCGCCCACGGAGTGGCGCATCGCACGGGTTAGGCGATACGGGCTTGCCGCGGGGAGTTTTATTCAGATGTTTTATTGTCTTTGTCGAGGCTGATATCTTGTTTCAAGATTATTTGTAATATATCCTCGTTCTCTTAGTCCTGTTGCAATTTCTGAATAAATATCATTGCCATTTGGATCCTTAATTGTTACAATTAGGACAAATTCTTGGGAAGGAATATAAATACCATTTCGAGCTGTCATATCAATACGGAGTTTCCATCCGTCAGCAAGTTGGATACCTTTTTTCAACTTTCTGTAATAGGATTTGATTGGACTCCACTTAAATCCATGTTCAACCCTTGCAGCTTCAAATTTTTCATCCCATTTTGTTTCAAGAGGTACTTGACCCTTATAATCAACTTCCCCATTTTGCGAATAAGAATATGTACCAAAACTTACATCAATATTAGTTCGGCAATATTCACGTCCGTATCGCTCATCAAGAGGTGGTAAATAGGCAAGCGTCATACCAATTTCTCCGATATACTTACCGTTTTTAATGAGTGATTTTGGGTAAGGAAAATCATACATTTCAAGGTGTGAACCTTGGGATATTTTTTGCATAAACACAAGGGTCACCTCATCTTCGCTACACTGAAGGATTTCTTGGACATTCGGCGATGGGATTCCAAATCCGTAATACTTAATATTATCAGGCTTTTCATCTAATAATTCACGCGAATTCATTCTGGCTGAATGAACAAGCATGGCTTTTGCAAGAAGAAGATTAGGATCTAGCATCTCTTCGTAAATAGATGCAAATTTTTGCAAAGCCCTAGGATTTGAATAACTTGTGCCATTACCCTCAATTATATTACCTTCTGGATCAAGACCCTTTACACCAAGACCATCAATGCAATAAGTGGTAGAGAGGTTTCCTCCATAATCTACAATATCAGGCTTTACCACATAATTAGCACCAGGACCTCTCCGGCTAAACGGAGATGGTTCATTAAATTTAACAATGGAATCATCAGATTCAAACAATGCAACGGAACCAACAGTTATAGCTCTTACAGAGTCAGCCGGTGATATCAAACGATCATGTTCGCCAAGACCACTCTGAGGAGGCCAGGTTCGCAGTGGTAAATCGTTGATATTTCCGCTAGAAACAAACATTTGAACATGATATTTGTCTTGAATATAATCTAAAAATACACCCAAATCAGACATTGTTCCACTGCATGGTTTATTTTCGATGCCTAATGAGATATTCCATATCTTTGTCGAGTGTGAATATTTTTCCATAACTTCTTCAATAATTTCCATTAAATCATATTCGGATATTGAATCGGTAGGTCCAAATTTTTTATCACTGTTTGGCATTGCAATAATGTCCACAAATTTAAAACGATGGCAAGTCGGACTGCTAATGCCATTTAATAAATTTCCATACTGAATCGTTGAAGCAATAAAAGTTGCATGATGAGGATTTTGATATACTTCGCTAACATATTCTTCCCTGGCAATTATATATGGTTTTAAATAAGGATTGTCAGCACTAATGCCGCCATCAATAATGCCGATAGAGACTTCACTATCAGTATACTCATGTTCCAAAAGCATTTTTAAGTCGGTTGATGAAAAATCATCTTTTGGAAGAGAGTATTCTTGAAAAAAATCAACAGATTTAACACCATTGATAGATGCTATATTTATAATATCTTCATAGGAATTAATTCCAATTTTAAGAAATTTTATATGCTCTCCATAGGTGATAAGTTCACAATTATCATGTAATCCTAATAATGTTATTTTTCTATTTATATAGTCCCAAATCTGAGCATTGTCAAAATCATCATCAAAATCAAAGATTTTCACTTTGATGTTATTTTTAATTGAAGAGAAATCACTTTGCGCAGCTAATGCAAGTGATGAAGTTATTTTTTCATCAGCTTTAATAGGTTGGATATCTGAAACTGCGGTCATATTGGCTTTAAACTTTATTGACGGTGGATTCATAACCAATTTAACCGTTTCTTGTATAGATTTTTTCTTCACCTTAATATAGATTTCATTTAAATCTTCAGTTCCTATAATAGGACAGTTTCTACATAAATCATCCGGTTTATGTGACTTGGCAATTGCTTCAGGCTTAACTATCACCTTACCGATAGCGGGAATATTTTCATTTTCTTCAAAAACATCATTATAATATTCCAATAAAGATTCAAATTTATTAGAAATGTCTATTTGTAATTGTGGTGTTACCTCACTGAAAAATTTGGTTTTTCCACCACCGGAATTACTAAAGATATCATCTGTCTTTTGAAGAATTATTTTTATTGGTAGATTGTTTTTACTCATGTATATCAGCCTCCTTTATAATTTTTTGTATAGTTGTTTTGGAACTTCCTAAAACGTCAGCAATAACTTGTAGGCTGAATATTTTCTCGTTACATTTCCTTAAATATTTTGCTTTGATTTGAAGTAGTTTTCGAGTGTCGTTACAATTTTGAGGTAATATATTTTGAAGAATAAAATATTCCTCATAAATATTTTTTTTATCAAAAGAGTGGTTGTGAATAACAGCATTTCTTATTGATTTTGTAATCAGCTCCTCAATTTCTGCACCACTCAGTCCAAAAAATAATGTTGAAAGTTCAGTAACATCTTTTTCGCTAAGAGTTCCCATGTGACCGGTAAACAAATATATTAGTTTACTGATTGCTTCTTTATCAGGTAACTCAATTTCTAACTTATAATCAAATCTTCTCCATACTGCAGAATCTAATAGTTGTTGATGATTTGTTGCGGCTAAAAGCAGACTATCTTTACTCATGGAATCCACATTTTGTAATAAACTATTAACCACACGTTTCAGCTCACCTAATTCATTATTATCGTCTCTCGCCTTTGCTATTGCATCAAATTCATCTAAAAACAGAACACATGGGATTTTTTGAGCAAATTCGAATAAATTACGAATATTTTTGGCCGTTGTGCCTAGGTAAGATGAGATAAGGCTATCAAGTCGAGCAATAACCAGTGGTAGATTTAGTTGTTTTGCAATTAAATAAGCACATTTTGTTTTTCCGCATCCAGGTGGACCATATAGCAGCAACGTATTAGATACCCCTATACCTAAGTCATTTAGTTTATCGGCATTTTTATAGCTCAAAATAAATGAGTCCAATTTATCAGCATTTCTTTTGGATAATATCACCTCGATATTATTCTCATCTGGATAAATAATATCAGCAAGCGTAGTTCTGGATTCTGTATCAACAGGAATCGATAAACTCTTTGCGTTGTTTCCCATGGCAGTCAAAGACATTTCTGTTTGTGCCGACAATAATTTTTTGAATTTAGCGACTGCTCGTGTTTCACCATCTGTTTCAAGTTTAGAAATCAATTGGTTTGTATAGTTAATAACTTTGGTTTGATCATGTTTTAATGAGCCCTCTATGATTTTTCCTATTTCAATTGAATATTTCATTTCGCACCTCCCCTATTATTATACTGGAACGAATGTAAAATGTAAAGAACGAAATTTAATAAAGCAAGAACAATTTATTATTTATTAGGAACGATTTGCGTTTTTAAAGAACAAGGATTAATATCCAAATACCATGATAGACGTTTGAATAAACAAAAACTCTATGCGAAAGATTTTTCAATCACATAGAGTTTTTTATTTTTCCGTTTACCTGGCGTAAGTCATAAGTTTTGTAATGTTTCCTTATGGGCTACTGCCATTCTATAGATCCTCTTTTTTTACATAGGATTTCATGATGATCTGTGGTATTCTAAAAGTATGGTATAGGATAGGATCATGTAAAAATATCAATGAAAAAAGCAAGGAGGATATTTTATGAAACCATGCACAGCGGAAGTTGAAAAAATTATGGCAGAACGTTTTGGACAAGACACGGTAATTGCATTAGCAACCGTTGAAAACGAACTGCCTTATGTAAGATATGTAAATGCTTATTATGAAAATGGTGCATTTTATGTAATAACCCATGCCCTTTCAAATAAAATGCGACAAATGCAGCATCATACGATGGTTGCGATAGCTGGAGAATGGTTTAATGCGCATGGAAAGGCTGTGAATTTAGGCTATTTTCGAAAGAAGGAAAATCAGCATCTTGCGGAAAAATTGAAAAATGTATTTGCCGAATGGATTGACAATGGGCATAATGATTTTGAGGATGAGAATACGATTATTTTATGTGTGGAGTTAACAGATGGGGTGCTCTTTTCCCATGGGACAAGATATGTATTATGATAAGTAGAAACATCTTATAAGATGAAGTAGCATAAAAGAAGGTAAAGTTATGTCTTATGTATTTCCTTGGAAATAAAGAAGAGATGAGGAGGCGGTTATGGATGAAAGCTTTGGAAGATATGACATTAGAAGAGCTATGGCATTTGTTTCCGATTGCGTTACAACCCTACCAAAAGGTATGGCTAACATGGTATGAACAGGAAAAAAGCTTATTAACACAATGCCTTCCTATGGAACATGTGGTACGTATTGCCCATATAGGTTCTACCTCATTTGGCTCAATTCAGGCAAAGGCGATCATTGATATCCTGGTGGAAATAGCACCCTGGGAAAAACGTATGGAAATTGCAGCAATCTTAAAGAAGCTGGGCTATTTGTGTATGTCAGAAGATGCCTCACGTATTTCATTTAATAAGGGATATACGCCAGAAGGTTTTGCGGAAAAAGTGTTTCATTTGCACCTACGTCAGCGCAATGATCATGATGAATTGTACTTCCGTGATTATATGAAGGAGCATGAAGAGCACGCTCAAGCGTATGAACAATTGAAGATGAAATTAGCGCTTGCTTATCCATATCATCGTGATGCTTATACCGAAGGGAAAACGGCTTTTGTGAAGCATATAACGGCAATAGCACGTACAGCTTATGGAAATCGTTATGAAACAAAAGCATATGCCATCTCTTTGCATGAACAAACCAAAGAACATGTACGCATATTTTTTACACGCACGCAAGAGCAGGAAGTACGAAAACATATGTACCAATTGCCGACTTCTTTACAGGAAGCAATGGATATCTATGATGCACAGGATTCTCAAACATATCGCAAGACGATTTTTATAGCGAATGAATATATAGGTGATATTTGGTGTCATAATATGGCAGATGAAAAAGCTGTGTTAAGCTGTTGCATCTTTGCTAAAGCCTATTGGGGAAAAGGCATTGGGAAACATGCTGTGGCAATGTTTTTAGCTGATTGTAAAAAGCATTGTACCCTGTCCTTTATAAGCGCATATCTTTATGCAGATAATCTTGGCTCTATGCAGATTCTGGAATTTAATGGATTCTTACGTAAACAAACCTTTATAAAACATGGGAAACCTTGCTACTACTATGAAAAAGCACTGCATAACATGGTATGATACATGCTCTATATATACTTCAAAAACTGTCATAACTGCTGCCTAATAGGAAAAGGATCAAAGATTTTAATATCTTACATAACATGAACACCTTTACTTTCTGGATAGAAAACATTGAATGTCATAAACGATATTGATTCTAGTTGACGCATTCTTGCGGGTAATGTAAACTATGTCAGTGCATGCGTTTTCTTGTTCGCACCAAGAAGCAAAAGAACATTTGATGGTTGATTTTGATTTTCAAACCGGTACCAGCAATAAAGCGCATAAAGGGTAAAAACTGCCCTGTAAAATAAACACGAAAAATAGATGGATTCATGAATTCGCACTTTGATTGAGTGCTTTTTTATCGAGAGTAATTGCTATATCATCATGACAATTGAAATGTGGAGCATACTAGCATAGGTAGTAAAACATTGATAAAAACAAGTGATTTTAATATTAAGTTCGCTTTTGCACATTAGCGTGAAATTCTTAATCTTTTCTTTCACACTTTGAACTTTTATAATGGCAATGTAAGCGATACCGATAGAAAGGAGGACCTGCTATGAGGCTTTGTCATATTATGAATGATTTACTTGAAGCAAAAGATTATTTGAGTCTGGATCATTTCATAAAAACGTATGAGGTTTCAAAAAGAACGATACAAAACGATCTATCGTATCTGATGCAGATGTCTTCACGGAAAGGGTATCAGCTGCATATGCGCCGCGGTAGGGGTTACCTATTAGAGGTGACCAATCGAGAGCTGTTAAATGATTTTATCAAATCCTTGGAAAGTGATCGGCTCATAGATACAAAAGATCGCAACAAAAGCATTGCTGTGTATCTAGCTATGCAAAGTGATTATGTTTCCATGGACAAGGTGGCTGAAACTTTCCAGATATCCAAAACAAGCGTTAAAAAGGAAATGCGGGAAGTAGAGGAGCTATTAGAAAGCTTTCATTTACAGCTAGAGAAAAAAAGCCATTACGGCATACGGCTGATTGGTGCTGCTCATGACTGCAAACAGATGTTGGCGGACTTCTTCTTTGAAAATAATCCATTCTTAGAAAATGCCATGCAAGATATCTTAAAGGATTTTGCTCAGGTGAATTCTTTACTGGTGAATCAGATTGAAAAAGAAGATCTAAACATCAATTACAATGAATTAAAGAATGTCATAGTCTGGCTGCAGATCACGGTCTTTTATGCCCGTATCCATGTGGAAAAACAAATGTTTATGACAAGCAAACCGGTGAATGCGATACAACGCATCGCCTGGAAGATGAAGGAAATGATGGAAGCCTGCTTCGATATTGCAATCAGTGCAGAAAGCTTGCAGGAAATGGAAGTCGTTCTCCGCTTGAATGTCAGGGCAAAACAGCCAACGGTTTCTTTCTCTGATCAGCTGCGTCAAGATGTTGATCTCTTCCTACTGGATATTGACAAATTGTACAACACGGCTTTCAGTGAAGATCAGGACTTTAAGGAATCCTTATTGACCCATGTATCTTTGTTGATTGAGCGTCTGCATCAAAAGATTTCCTATAAGAATACTTTAATTAAAGAAATCTGTATCCGTTATCCAATGATCTTCAACATTGCCATTCGCTTCAGCGATATGCTTAAGGAAAAGTACAATGTGGAGGTTACCCATGATGAAGCTGGTTTCATTGCCACTCATTTTGCGGCTCATATGGAACGCGAGCGAAAATCGCGGATATTGCGCTTTAATCGCATTGGCGTTGTCTGTTCCTCCGGTGGAGGCAGTGCATATCTAATCAAGCTGCAAATCGAATCGTTATTCTCACAAGCGGATGTGGAAACCTTTAGCTTCCTGCAAATGGATGAGTTGGAACGCTATCATCCCGATTTGATCTTTACCATTATGCCGCTGGATCGTGATTTTGCGGCACCTGTCATCTATATCAAAGAGCTTCTGGATGATTTAGATCTCATGCGCATCCGACAGGTATTACAGTATGATAACTGTGATTCTCTATCCATCGCAGATGCGAATTCCTATTTGTATTCTATCTTTGATCGACACTTCTTTCAAATTCGCAAGAGTGATGACTACCCTGCTTTACTGCAGGAAATGGCACAGCAGATTGAAGAGAGTGGCTATGGCGGTGAGCATTATGCACAATATGTCATGGAACGCGAATCGTATATGAGTACCATTTATATGAATGGTGTCTGTATCCCGCATCCGATTGAGATATGTGCAAACCGCAATTTGATTTCCGTATGCATATTGGAAGAGCCAATTTGCTATGAGGATAAACAAGCTTCCATCATCTTCATGGTTTCTCTTACAAAAGAGGATTATGAGGTGCATAAGGATATTACGAAAAAGTTATACCAGTTGATGAATGATGAAAAACGTTTACAACGGGTATTGCGCAATCGTACATTGGAAGAATTGTTGATCGTGATGAAAGAGCTGGATGGAGGAACGCTATGAAAGAAGACTTACTAAGACGCTTAAGCAATGCGGATGCTGTTGCATCAAAGGAAGATGAAGTACGTGAGATTCTTTATGAAGAGTTAAAGGATGCTTGTGATGATATTTCTTATGATCATCTTGGCAGCATGCTGTTTCATGATAAGGGCAGTGAAAAAGATGGCGTAAAGCTGATGTTTGCGGCACATATGGATGAAGTTGGTTTTCTGGTTCGGCATATTTCGGATATTGGGTTTGTTTATTTGATTGCCTTAGGCGGTGTTTTGGATAAAAGCAAAGAGATGCAAAAAGTACGCATCACAACCGCAGAGGGAAAGAAAGTACAGGGTATCTTGAATGTTACGAAAAATGAACAGGGAGCTGTAAAAGAGATGTATGTCGATGTAGGCTGCGATACCAGAGAAGAAGTCGAAGCACTTGGTGTAGCTATCGGAGATATGGTGTGCTTTGCCAGTGATTGTGATATTTTAAATCGTGATGCGATCATTGCAGGAAAAGCAATGGATGATCGAAGTGGATGCTATGTCATCGCAGAAGCACTCAAACAGCTACATGCATGCGGACATCGCTGTGATTTATATATGGCCGCAACCAGCAGTGAAGAAGTTGGCGTACGCGGTGGAAAGACGGCTACCTATCAAATAGATCCGGATATCGTATTTGCCATTGATGTTGCCAATAACCCGGAACTGGTGAAAAACTATACGAATCATCGGCAGATTGGAAAAGGCTGTATGATCGTCCATTATGATAAAACGATGGCACCGAATGCCAAACTATTGCAATTTGTGAAAGATACGGCAAGCAAGCATGGGATTCCTTATCAATGTGATATGTTCAGCGGTGGAGGAACCGATGCAGGAAATGCCCATTTAACACGAAATGGTAAACTCGCAATCGTTATTGGTATTCCATTGCGCTATTGCCATGGTGCATGGTCATTGGTGCATCAAAAAGATTTAGAACATGCCATTGCACTCGTCAGGGAACTTGCATTGGCAATCGATAAAAAACGTTACGAAACATTCATCGATTTTCAAGGAGGTAAGAAGTATGAATGAAATGGAACAGCAGATCGTAGGAATGATATCTGCCGCTGGGGACAGCAAAGCAAAAGCATTTGAAGCTTTAAAGAAAGTGAAAGAAAGTAAGTATGATGAGGCTAGAGCGCTGTTACAGGAAGCAAGAGAGATTGACTTGGAAGCGCATAAGATCCAGACACAGCTGATTACAGCGGAAATGTCCGGAGGCGAAAACAAGCCGGAAGTTGGGTTATTAATGGTTCATGCACAGGACCATTACATGACATCTCAATTGGCAAGAGATCTGATTGAGGAAATGATAAACGTATTTGAAGCAAAGGAGGGAAAGTAAGATGAAGATCGTATTATGCTGCGCTGGTGGATTTTCCACAACCATGCTGATGGACAGTATGAAAAAGACGGTAAAAGACAGCGCTAAACTGAATGAAGCTGATTTTGAATTTAAAGCTATTCCAGTAGATTTACTGAATGCCGAAGTAGAAAACACGGATGTTCTGGTTGTTGGTCCACAGATTGCCCACAAGATTGATTACATCAAACCAATCATTGATCCATATAAGATTCCATATGTCATCGTTGACAAGGAAACCTATGGAAAAATGGATGGGGCAACCGTCATGAAAATGGCTTTGATCGCAAGAAAAAAAGCTGACATGAACAAATAATTTCCATCGGGGGAAATACACACACATAAGAAAGCGAGAGTGAACGTATGTTTGACAAATTTGAAGCATTTATGAACAAATACCTGACTCCAATCGCCAATAAGATGGATAAACAAAGACACTTAAGTGCCGTTAAAAAAGCGATGGTAGCAATGACACCATTGTTGATCATCGGTAGTTTCTGTTTGATTCCAGAAGCGATTCCAAACATGATTGGAGAAAACAATCCTATTTCACAGTGGATCTTAGCAAACCTTGACATTATCTATATTCCATACAATGTCGGTATGGCGTTGATGTCTTTATATGTAGCCGCTGTTATCTCTTATCATCTAGCTCAGTCTTATAAGCTGGATGTACCTGGTACCTTAAGCATGGGTGTCATTGCCTTCTTGATGATGGCCGTTGATTATACTGAAGATGGCGGTATCATGACAACTTACCTTGGCCCAAAAGGTTTGTTTGCGGCAATGTTTGCCTCTATTATCGCAGTAGAATTATACCGCTGGTGTAAAAAGAAAAACTTTACGATCAAGATGCCGGAATCAGTACCTGATTTCGTATCCAGATCTTTTGAAATGATTCCTATTTCTGTTATCGTAATTGGTTTCTTCCTGATCATCCGCGTGGTTTGTGTCAATGGTTTACACACTGTGCCACCAATGATCTTTACGAATCTGTTTGCCCCACTTGTTGGTTCTATGGATAACCCATTTGCTGTTACCTTCTTACAGATCTTACGTTGTTTACTGTTCTTCTTCGGTATCCATCCATCTGTATTAAGCCCTATTACAAGCCCAATTTCTACACAGTTCTTGGCTGAAAATATGGAAATGGTAAAAGCCGGTGGAAAAGCTATGCACTTCTTCACACCTGGTGTAGAATCTGCATTTGGTAACTTTACCGGTACCGGTGTAACCTTCGGTTTGGTATTCTGGTGCTTATTATCAAAATCAAAAGCGCAGAAACAGGTAGGCCGTGTTGCCTTGATTCCAGCATTGTTTGGTATCAATGAACCAATCCTATTTGGTGCACCTATCGTATTAAATCCAATCTTCTTTATTCCTTACGTAATCTGTGGTGGTATCATTGGTACGATTCCACACTGGATGATGAGTTTGGGTTGGGTAAGCTGTTCTACCTTTACCCCTCCATATGTTGGTGTCTTCTTGGAAGGTTTCTTAACCAATGGCGATTACATGTCAATTGTGGCAAACGGTATTCAGCTGATTCTGTCTATTCTGATTTGGTATCCATTCTTCAAGTTGTTTGAAAAACGTGAGCTGGAAAAAGAAGCAGAAAATGCCGAAAAGAAATCCGCTATCTCAGCAGAAGATGAAGCATTATTAAATGATTTAGATTTGGACTTCTAATTACGTAAAAAGCGAAAATCTTACGAGCAAAGGCAAGCATTTCGCTTGCCTTACGTATTTTAAAGAGATAAAAAAGGTTAAGTAGAATAAAATTATAGGCAGTAGGAGAACTACCAAGTTGTATTAGTACCACCTAGCATCAGAAAAACAGTTTCTACTTTACCCTAAAAAGAAAGCAAGGAGGTGCAACATGGCAAAACGATTAAAGAAATTACAAAAGTTTCTGGAAGACGAAAAGTTAGATGCACTGCTTATCAAAAGCAAGACCATGAAGAAGTATATGGATACTCTTACCGGAAGTGGCTGTCAGGTATTAATCTTAAAAGATGCGGCATATCTGATCGTAGATGGTCGTTATATCACCGAAGCAAAACAACGTGAACATGATCTAACCATCATTCTTCATGCTCCCCATAAAACTGGTCGTAACTATTTAGGAACGGTTGAAGAGTTACTGAAACAGCATGGCTGTACTTCACTTGGTGTTGAAGCCAGTCAAATGCTGATCAAAGAATATCGTCAGGTAGAAGAATTAGGTGTTACCATTCGTCTGCTTGGTGATGAAATTGCCAAGATTCGTATCCAAAAGGATGATGAAGAGATTGCCATCATGCAGGAAGCAGTGGATATCACGGATGAAATTTATGCCCGTGTGTTAAAAGAGTTATACATTGGGATGAGTGAGTATGAAATCAGTGCACTGTTACAATACTTTGCCATCAAGGCAGGAGCGCAGCAGATGTCTTTTGAAACCATCGTAGGAACAGGAGAACGCAGTGCTATGCCGCATGGTCGCCCAACCGGACGTAAGATCAAAGCACATGAACCGATTCTTATGGATTTTGGTATTCAGTATAAAAATTATCAATCTGATATGACACGTGTTGCTTTCTTTGGCAAACCACAGCCGGAAATTGAAAAGATCTATCATATCGTTTTAAAAGCACAGCTGGCAGGAATTGCCGCTATGAAAACAGGTGCCTTGGCGAGTGATGTAGATAAAGCAGCTCGTGATATTATCACCAAAGCCGGGTATGGCGATTACTTCGATCATGGCTTAGGACATGGTTTAGGAATCGGTGATGGCGATGAATATCCGATTCTGAATGAGAAGGGTGATGTCATCCTGGATGAACATATGATGATGTCCTGTGAGCCGGGCATCTATCTGCCAAATGTCGGTGGTATTCGCATTGAGGATGATGTTGTCATTATTGATGGTATTGGCAGACCAATGAACAAGACTACTAAAGATATGATAATCTTAAAAGAGGAATAAGCTATGAAATATAATTTTGATGAAGTCAACAATCGTTTAGGCACGTATTGTACGCAATGGGATTATATTGAAGATCGTTTTGGAGAAAAAGATTTATTGCCTTTTTCCATTTCCGATACGGACTTTAAGATCCCCAAACCCATCACGGAAAAAATCTTAGCTGTGGCGCAGCATGAAATTTATGGATATACCCGATGGAATCATCATGATTTCAAAGGTGCTATCACAGGTTTCTTTCAACGCCGTTTTGCTACCGCCATGGAAGAAGATTGGGTGCTGTACAGTCCTAGTGTCATGTATTCTGTATCCTTATTGATTCGCTTGTTATCAAAGCCAGGCGATGCAGTTGTGACCTTTAATCCGATGTATGATTCTTTCTTCACCGTGATTGAGGATAATGAGCGTGTATTGATTTCGCATGATCTCATACATGAGAATGGCAGCTTTGTAATTGATTTTGAGAAGCTAGAAACACAGCTGGCACAGGCGAAGCTCTTCCTATTATGCTCTCCGCATAATCCAACCGGCAGAGTGTGGAGCGAGGAAGAATTACGTAAGCTCATTGCCTTGTGTCGTCGTTATGGGGTAAAGATCATATCTGATGAAATTCATATGGATATTCAAATCGGTGCACGCCGTCATTCCCCGATCTTGAAATTTTTGGATCAATACGATGAGCTGTATTTAGCTTCCTCCTGTTCCAAGACCTTAAATGTACCGGGATTGATTGGTTCTTATGTCATCATCCCTAACGAAGAAATTAGAGATGGCTTCCTCTTTCAGACAAGAAAGAAAGATTTCCTGAATTCTGTCAGTATCTTAGGGATGTATGCGACCATGGCTGGCTATACACAGTGTGATGATTATATCGATCAGATGGTGGAATACTTAAGAGATAATATGCATTATGTGGAAACCTTCCTTGCTAAGGAATTACCGGATTTCCATTTCAAAGCACCGGATGCTACCTATTTAGCTTGGATTGATGGCAGGGATGTGCCATTTACCAGTGAGCAGATTCAGGAGGCTTTGGTACATGTAGGCAAGGTAGCCATCATGAAAGGGGAAACGTATGGTACAAACGGTGAAAAATATTTGCGTTTGAACTGTGGTTGTCCAAGAGCAAAATTAGAGGATGGATTACAAAGATTTAAAAAAGCCATGGATTGGCTATATGCAAAAAACAAATAAGAAGTGAGGTTAACTATATGAGTGAAACAACTGGTATCTTTCGTAAATTAAGCAGCAAGCTGGATCATACACCGAATGATATCCCTATGGGGAAACGTTTAGGTGCCTATTTTATCGATTGGTCTTTAGGCGGTATCATCAGTGGTTTTCCAGCGGTCTTGCTGTATGGTGTCATTACCGGTAAAAGTGACATGTTTTCTGATTTGTATGTGTTTGAGGCATTAGGTTTTGAACGTTATTGGGGCATGATAGCAGGTATCTTATGCCTGTTGGCAGCCATTCTGTACTATATTGTCGTACCATGTAAGATTTGGAGGGGACAGACGCTTGGTAAGCATCTGCTTGGTCTGCGTATCGTACGCAAAGATGGGAAAGCTGTCAGAGTAAAGGAATTGATCTTACGTCAAGGAATTGCTATCTTCCTGATGGAAGGAACCTTATTTATCATATCTACGTATATTCGTCAGCTGGTGACTTTAGTAACATGGGTATATGTTGATGCTATTTGGCAGTATATCGGGATTGCCTTTACATTGCTATCGGTCGTTTTAGCAATCTATACGGCGAGTCATCGTGCTTTGCATGATTACATTGGGGGAACAAAAGTTGTATTAGCTTTAAAAGAAGAGGAAGTAAAAAAGGATACGCCAAGACAAACAGAGAAACCTAAACCAGAGCAGCAAAAAAGAAAACAGAAGCCAATGCCTGCACCTCAGAAAAAGACGGAGAAGAAACGTCTGCCAAAAAAGAACGGAAAGAAATAAGTTTCACTCTTATAAGGACTTTTCATTGAGAAGAGTCCTTTTTCTGTAGAGCATATACATGAATTTATATGGCGGTTATAAAGTAGGACATCGATAGCTAGCTATGTCTAAACACTATTAAAAAAATCATAATGATCGACAGAAGCTACTCCCATAAGATGAACAGGTTATAAAAATTTTAAATGGTAATTTATGTAAGCGCTTGACAATGGCCATAAATGGCTTATAATATACTTGTAACGTGTTACTGTTAAAAACAGGCATGAGTTATAGTAATAACTTGTATACTTTTTAATGGAGGTAATTATGTTACGTTTTTTTAAGCCAAAAAATCAAAAAATTGAGGTTTATTCATCGAATTCCGGGTGTTTATATGCGCTGGAACAGGTGAAGGATGATATTTTCAGCACAAAGATGATGGGAGAAGGAATCGCTATCAAAACCGATGACGCTTACGTTTTTTCCCCAATATCAGGAACAATTGAGATGATTGCAGATACGAAGCATGCAGTCATTGTGAAAAATGAAAGTGTCAATATACTTGTTCATGTAGGTGTTGATACATGCATGTATAAAGGAGAGGGTCTACAGGTGCTGACGACAAAAAATGCAGAAGTAAAGGTCGGTGATCCTTTAATCAAGGTTGACAGACAATTCTTTAAAGAAAAAAACATAAATACAGATACCATTTTAATTTTCATGGATTGCGAAAGTGAGCGTATTCAGTTGTACAGTGAGAACTTAGTCACGCAGGGGAAGACAGCCATCGCCAGTATTTGCAATAAGAAGCAATAAAAATGGGTAATTATAAAATAAGTAAGGTTTTAAACAATAACGTTGTTATTGTATGTGATGAAAAGGATAGAGAGCTCATAGCTCTGGGTGGCGGTGTAGGCTTTGGAAAGAAACGCGGTGAATATATCTCAGATGAGGATATGGAAAAGAAATTCATTGCCGCGGACAGTGAAGATTTATATAAAAAACTTTTTAACACATTAACACGTGTATCTGTAGAATATGTTGATATTGTCGATTATACGGTAGAAATAGTAAAAAAGGATTTGGGTATTAAGCTGAATCCACAAATCTATGTACTGCTTATGGATCATCTTTCCTTTGCTGTTGAAAGAGCAAAAGAGCATTTAAATCTATCATGTCCTATGTTAGCAGAGATTAAGATTATCTATAAGAATGAATACAATGTTGCGAAAAAGGTATTGGATTACTGCGAGAAGAAATTGCATATTCGCTTACCTTCCAGTGAAGCAGGATTTATTGCCATGCACATTATGAACGCTACCAACTGTACATCTGACATCAATCAGACATTGGATGTCATGGTTATCGTCAATGGTGTTGTACGCATCATAAAAGAGTATTATCAAATCGAATTTGAAGAAAATAGTTTAGATTATTTACGCTTATTAACACATCTGAACTTCTTTGCGAAACGGATCGTGTTAAAGCAAATGGAAGAAAATGATCAGGAAGTTATTGAGTTACTCCAAGGGAAATATCTGGAGGCTCAAAAATGTGTGGATGAAATAGTCAAATATGTGAAAGAAAATTTCGGGTATACGATTTCGGAACAGGAACGTATCTATTTGGCTATCCATATTAACCGAAACGTGAAAAAGAAATAGGTACTGGGAGTGTTACTGAAAAGGCAGACCCGGTGATAAGTACGCACAGGAAAGAGTTGCGCTACTTTATCATCGGGTCTTGTTTTTTTGAAATAAAGATCCTTGGAATCAGAAGTGGCCACATGATGCAAGAAAAGAAAGGATGATTACAAACCAACACTAACAATGTTAAGTAACAAAACGCAACAACAATCTTATCAAATAAACTTGGAAAGGAGATTAACATTCAAATATTGAACGTTATAAAAGCATTATGAAAGAAAAAATATCAAGAACCATGCAAAGCTTTGCTCGTGGTATTTTACAGCCTGTATTTTTTGCGGCACTTATGGGAATTGTAGTGGCTATTTGTCAGATTTTGCAATTTGATTTTATGCCAGACATCGTAAGCACTTTCGCAAAACAAATATCTGGAGCAATGACATATATTATTGGAAACCTGAGCATTCTGTTTGCCATTGCCTTGGCAACACATTTCGCTAAAAGAAACAAAATGGAAGCAGCTATTCTTGTTGTATTAACGTATTTAACCTTTATGTCCTTAAACAATGCCATGTTGAATGTGACTGGAAAACTGTCAGATGCTGAAATGCTGATGGGGACAGGTCAGAAAATGGAGCTTGGCATGCAAATTACCGATATGGGTGTCTTCCTTGGAATCATTTTAGGTTGCCTAGTCGGTTATATGCATAATAAGTTTAGTTCAACTTCCTTTAAAGGGTTGCTAGAGCCATTTGGCGGTGCTAAATTTACCTATTTCTTATTAATTTTTGTAGCCTTTGCCTTTTCTCTAATTGCTGTTTATGTATGGCCGTTATTGTCCGGCGTGATCTATAGCATTACACAATTCTTAGGAGAATCCGGTGGTATCGGTGTATTCCTCTACGACTTCTTGAAACGTCTATTAATTCCGACCGGTTTGCATCATTTTATCTGGACACCATTATTCTATACTGAATTAGGTGGTGTTGCTGAAATCGCAGGACAGGTATATGCAGGAGCACAACCAATCGCTTTAGCAGAATTAGCAAATGCTAATAGTATTACTTCTTTACATGAATCCATGCGATTCTTCCAGACGAATATTTCCGTTATCTTTGGTTTCCCTGGAATTGCAATGGCTATCATTGCGACTGCGAAACCCGAAAATAAAGCAAAGATTAAGAAATTGGTGATTCCGGCATGTATTGCTTGCGTCATGGCTGGACTTGGGGAGCCGATGCTATTCCTCTTTATCTTCTGTGCGCCGTTATTATGGGTTGTCGATGCCGTTCTTACCGGGGTATTTGCGACGGTTGCTTATCTGATTGGTATACAAGTATACTGGCGTGGATTATTAGAAACCATCTTACAGAATTTCGTATTAGGAGCTGGATTGACCAAATGGCCTTTAGCATTAATTTTAGGTCCGATTGCGACGATTACCTGGTTCTTTGTCTTTAAGTTCCTCATTGTGAAATTCAATTTAAAGACACCTGGTCGTACCGATAATTTAGAAGATCTTAGTGATTCTCAATTGGCATTAAACACAGATGGTGAAGTGACTATTTCTGATAAAGATATGATTACCGGATTGATTATTGAAGGTTTGGGAGGCAAGGATAACATTCTTGCAGTAAGCAATTGTTTTACACGTTTACGTGTCGATGTGAAGGATGAAACTCTTGTAAATAAAGAGATGCTGAATAAAACAGGCAATAGTGGAATCGCCATGAATGGCAAATACATTCAAGTGATTTATGGACCTGCCGCAAGAGATCATCGCACAAGGGTTTGTGAAGCGTTAGGATTAGAAGATTAAGTCAAAGGAGGCAATATGAGTGATAAACAATTGTTGATGTCAGTATTGCAACATCAAAAAGGATTCGCAAGAGCGCCGTGGGTGCCCTTTGCAGGAGTACATGCAGGTTCGCTATGTGGCTATGATGCCAATGAAATCTTACATGATGCAGATAAGCTTGTTGAGGCATTGATGAGTGTTAACACATATTATCATCCGGATGGACAGCCTGTTATTTTCGATCTTCAATTAGAAGCAGAAGCTTTGGGTTGTGAACTGTACTGGGACGAGGGAGGAAAAGTACCTCCCACTGTCCGTACACATCCTTTTGAAAATGAAAAGAAGATACCATGTCGCTGCATGATACCAGAGGAAGAAGATGGACGGTTTCCGATTGTTCTTAAAGCTATGCGGAAAATGAAGGAACTTGTTTCTGAACATACGGCATTATATGGATTGATCTGCGGACCATTTACCTTGGCATCACATTTACGAGGACAAATGCTCTTTATGGATATGTATGATGATGCGGATTATGTTCATAAATTAATCGCTTTTTGTAAAGAGGTTTGTGCATCTGTTGCACAAATGTATCTGCAAAATGGTATGGATATTATCGGTTATGTCGATCCTTTATTATCGCAAATATCATCTGAGCATATCGAAATGTTTTTGCTAGATGCATATGCGGAGTTGTTTCAACATTTAAAAACGTGTCATGTTCCTTCCTGCTTGTTTGTCTGTGGGGATGCTACGGCGAATCTGGAAGTCTTATGTCGAATGAAACCAGATTGTCTCTCGGTTGATGAAAACGTGTGTATGAAGGATGCTTTGGCAGTATGCCGAAAATATGATGTGGTTTTAGGAGGAAATATCCAGCTTACGATTACTATGCTGCATGGTAGCTCACAGGACAATATGAAGGCGGTCATTGATATTATTGAGCAATGTGAAGGTACAGATGATTTGATTATATCACCGGGCTGTGATATGCCCTTTGATGTTCCGGTAGAGAATGGTATCGCTTGTTATCAGGCAGTCACTGATTATGAGAATGTTAAAACAGCTTTACAATATTATGATCCTGAACAGACATTCGATGATGTCGAAATAGAGCTTTTACACTATGATGATTTGCAACGGCCAATCGTCGAAGTATTTACATTAGATTCACGAACATGCGCAGCATGTACCTACACGATGAATATGGTTAAGGAAGCATATCATCGCCAAAGTGATGCTTTTGATTACATCGAATATATGTATGTAGATAAAGCAAGCATAGCGCGTTGTCGCAAAATGAATGTAGAGCATCTGCCCTGTATTTATGTAAATGGAAACTGTATATGGTCCTCACGGATACCTACAGTAGATGAATTTTTAAGTACCATTAAAAAAATAGGAGGTAAGTAAATGCCATTATATAAACAATTCCCTAATGCCGAATATCCGCCATTATCCAGGGAAGAAATTCGCAGTCTGATTAAGGGTGAAGGTGCCTTGCGCCCTGCTGTTATCATCCATGGTCATTGGATTCATGTTGATGAATTAAGTGAGTATAAACATAAACCAATCAATGATTTGCATGAACGTATGCCTTGTGATGCCGCTCCGTTTTATATGAAAAAACCGGCCATTTTTGGGAAAAAGGGGGAGTTTTGCTACTGTGATGTAGAAGGGGCAGATCCATCATTGAAAAGAAAGCCGGGAGAATCCGTTGCTGTTGATGAAGAAAATGCTTTGGATTGGGATGTAATTGAACAGATTTCCGAAAATTGTCCGGATGCCGAACATCCTGATTTATTTGAAACAGCGCCACAAGAAGATGGAAGATATCGCTTAATGTCGATTACGCCTTTCTTCATGTGGTATCAAGTAAAATTCCGAGGGTTACAAAATACGCTGTTGGATATGTATTTGGAACCTGAGCGTGTTCATAAACTGAATCAGAAACGCTTGAAATACATTTTACGGACGATGGAACGTGGGGTACAGGAAGCTAATATTGACGGGATTACGGTGTTAGATGATATCGGAATGCAGACAGGGCCGTTTATGTCCAAAGAATTATTTGATGAATTTTACTTACCTTACTATAAAAAAGTTTGTGAGCGTGCCCATGAATTAGGTATTGATGTTTGGTTCCATAGCTGTGGAGACATCCGTGAATTATTACCATCATTAGTAGAAGCCGGAATTGATGTATTGCATCCTGTTCAAAAATATTGCATGGATGAAAAAGAAATCGTGGAAACATATGGAGATGATTTGGCCTTTTGGTGTGGATTTGATTTGCAGCGTTTATTTCCATTTGGCAATGTCGAAGATATTCGTGCAGAAACACGATTCTTAGCAGATACCTTTTGGCAGCCGCATAAAGGTAAGATGATTTATACCATCAGTAACCGTATTGGGGATAATGTACCTTTGGAAAACTATTTGGCATTTGTGGAAGAAGCATATCGCTATGGATCACAGATTGAACAAAAGGGAAATGGACAGCATGCATCTCCCGCTTATGCAGATAAAGAAAAATGGTATGGGATAGAAGCAACTACCACATCAGATGAATAGGAGAGATAACGATGACAAGAGAAGAATTGTTAAAGGCAATTATTACAGAATTGCAAAAAGGAAAGATCAAGGATTTTAATGAGCATGTTCAAGAGGCATTGCGTGAACAAATCCCAGCCACCGTATTATTAAATGACGCCTTTTTAGTAGCTATGCAAAATGTTGCTGATAAATGGTCACAGGGCAAAGCGTTTATTCCCGAAGTGTTAATTGCTGCCAGATGCTTAAATTCAGGATTGGATTTAATTGGCCCTGAATTATTGAAACATAACGTTGAGACGAAAGGAATCATTGTATTAGGTACTGTTAAGACGGATTTACATGATATTGGTAAAAATCTTGTAGGATTGATGTTGAAATCAAAAGGTTTTGAAGTGATTGATCTGGGGGTAGATGTTGCGCCAGAAAAATTTGTTGAAGCGGTAAAGACCTATCAGCCCGATTATGTATGCATGTCGGCTTTGCTGACGACCTCAATGCCATCCATGAAACAAACGGTGGAAGCATTAATTGCTGCCGGATTACGCGATAGCGTTAAGATTTGTGTAGGGGGAGCACCGGTCACCTTGGCATATTGCCAACAAATTGGTGCCGATATTTATGAACCCGATGCGATAACCTTAGCGCAGCGATTGCTTGACTTATCATCATAAGATAAAGAAAGATAGTATGATGAAACTAAGCTTTAAAAAAGCGGAACCGTTTTGGTCAACGTTGTCAGAAAATTCTTGTCTGTCTGCGGCATGTGCTGGAAATCAGACATGCGGGAAATGCCGTATTACGCTTGTACAAGGAACGATGCCAATAACGGATACGGAAAAAAGGCTGTTAAGCAAAGAGGAAATTAAGGCCGGAATACGTTTGGCGTGCTGTCATGAAAAAGCTGAAGAAGATATAGCAATTTCAATTAATCAAGAAACCGGATTTCGCATTCTGGGTTCTTTGCAAAAACAAGTATTTGCGAATAAAACACAAAAGGGCATCGGCATTGCGATTGATTTAGGAACTACTACCGTGGTAATGGCATATATCGATCGCAAAACCGGGGAGGTTTTATGGGAAGATGCCTTTGTAAATCCACAGCGTAGTTTCGGCGCTGATGTCATAACGAGAATTCAATATTGTAATGAACATGGGGTAGAATCATTACAAAGTATTCTCTTGCAGCGGATGAAAAAGAGCATTCAAACATTTCAAAGCTGCTTTCAAAAAGAAATATCTTGCATGTATGTTTGCGGGAATCCTGCCATGGTGCATATCTTTCAAGGCGTTGATCCCAGAAAAATCAGTGAATATCCATATACTTGTCCTATTACAGAAACACAGATCCTTACGGATAATTGGTTTCAATTACCTATGACGGTACCTATCACGATCTTACCCCATTTTTCAGCCTTTGTCGGAGGCGATATTTTAGCCGGTATTATTTCCTTAAGTACGCGTATGAAGGAGCATACGATGCTGCTTGATTTGGGGACGAATGGTGAATTGGTCTTATGTCATCACGGGAAGATGTATGTGACGTCAACGGCTGCCGGACCTGCCTTTGAAGGTGGGAATATGAAACATGGAATGGCAGCAACCGATGGTGCGATTTATCAAATTCGTTACGAAAACGGTTGGTGCTTTAACACAATTGGAAATACGAAACCAATCGGCATTTGCGGTAGTGGCTATATGGAAGGAATTGCTGAATTATTAAGAATGAAGGATATGGATGAAACCGGTTATTTAAAACAAACATGTCAATTATCTGCAAATGTTTCCATTGTACAAGAAGATATTCGCAATTTTCAATTGGCTAAGTCGGCCATTCGTACCGGTATCGAAAGCTTATTAGCCACATGTCAATTAACAGCATCGGATATTCAACATGTTTATATCGCAGGTGGTTTTGGAAAAGCATTAAAGATACAGACATTGATTACTCTGGGTATCTTACCGGCAGCATTTCTTGGACGTTGCTCCATAATTGGTAACAGTGCTTTGCAAGGAACTATTCAAATCATGCAAACAAATGCGCTGTCAAAAGCAGAAACTTTACAGAAAGAAGGTGTCTGTGTGGAATTGGCACAACAAGAAGGCTTCATGGATACCTATATGGAGCATATGTGGTTCTTATGAAACAAATCATAGCATGTGAAATTTTTCGTCCTTTTTTTGATAAGATCAAGCAGCAACTGCCATATGCCTATACGATAACTTATGTAACCATCGCATCACATAATCATCCTTCACTGCTTCACGATAAACTACAGAGTCTTTGTGATGAAGCATACGATGCAGATGAAATTATTTTGTTGTATGGCATTTGTGGAAATGCAATTGAAGGCCTTTGTGCCAGAACCTGTGATATGTATGTTCCAAGGGTACATGACTGTTTTGCGCTCTTATGTGATGATAACTGTGCTGAGGATTTACAGGTTAAAAATGCATGTTGGAGATGCTTATCAAATATGGATGGCAATGATCAAAATAAGGAATATGCATCTTATATTGAAAGCTATGGAAAAGAAATGGCAGATTATGTAATGCATATGCTGTATCATGAGCAAACGTTATTGTACGTCACGTTTCATACTCAAAAAGACAATGAGAATATAGCGAACTTAAAGGAAACTCATAAAGTTGAAGTAATAGAGGGAACATTGGATAAGCTGAAAAATATATTATTACCAAAAGATGGGCAAGGACTTCTCCATGTGCGAAAGGGAAATAAGATATGTTGTCTTTATGATATGGTAGAGGTCATGAAGGAAAAAAGCATATGAAAATTATTTGTGTCCATGGCTTTTTAGGAAGCGGGAAGACTACCTTGATTAAACGATTGATTACCCTTTTAAAAGGGCAGCGAATCGGACTTTGTATCAATGAGTTTGGTAGTGTGAACATTGATCAAGAAGAATTTAAAGGGATGTCGATTCCTATGACAGAGATTCATCATGGTTCTATCTATTGTACTTGTCGTCAATATGATTTTCTAGATAAGTTGCAACAGATGTTGTCTTTTGATTTGTCCTATATTGTAATTGAAACGAGCGGTTTCAGTGATCCAAGTACGCAAAAATCAACGTTTGCTTATTTAAGGAAACAGGGATATATATTCTCAATATGCAATATTACTGTTGTAGATGCAGTGACGTTTGAAAAATGGAGTCGGGTAGTGCCTTTATTACATCGTCAACTTCAACAGTCGGATTATATTATAATAAATAAAATATCTTTCGTGACTAAGCAAAAAAAGCAAACATTACATATACATTTAGAGAGTATCTATCAGACACCAATAATAGAAACGGATTATTGTCAAATTCCTTTACAAATCTTGACCGATCATTATACAAATAAAGCAAATGAAGAAATAATTCATCAGAAATATATGGATTTATCTTCTACAGTGTGCCTAATTGCTAAAGATATGTCTTTAAGTAAATTACTTAAATATTTGGAAATATTACAAGATAAAATTTTTCGAGCAAAAGGTTATTTACATTTAGCTGAGGGTGCTTTCTATATAGAACTTGCAGGGGATCAATTATCTTGGAAAAGCATAGATGGAAAGAAAGATAATCTGCTTGTCATTTTGTATTCTGCACGTTTCACATCAAGTTCTGAAATAGCTTCAACATTACATTCAAAGATATGGGAGGTGCGTGAGAATGATTCGGCAAATACTGAAAAAAGCAACAAACAATGAGGTTTTGAATGAAAAAGAAGCGTTGGAACTTTTATCCATAACGAATTTATCTACATCTTATTTTGAACTTTTATCAACAGCACATGCAATTTCGAAAGCACATTATCAAAGCAAGGGATATGTATTTCTGCAAATTGGTTTGAATGCTGCACCTTGTTCCGGAAATTGTAAATTTTGTTCAATGCGGATGGATGGATTTCATGATGACATGCAAATGGAACTATCAAAAGAAGAAGTCATTGAAAAGGTAGTATCCTTACCTTTTCATAAACTTGATTCTTTATTTTTAATGACAACGGCAGACTATCCTTTTCAGCGTTTTCTTGATATCGGAAAAGCTGTGAAGTGTTTGCTGCCATCACATATCAAATTGATAGCGAATATCAAAGATTTTACTTTAACACAGGCTCAAGCATTAAAGGATGCAGGATTTTACGGTGCTTATCATATAGTCAGACTTCGTGAAGGAATTGATACGGCAATACCAGTGAAAAAACGAATTCAAACATTGGATGCAATCAAATCCGTCGGTTTAGAATTATATTATTGTATTGAACCAATAGGACCGGAACACACCTATGAGGAAATAGTAAAAGAAATGTTACGTGCCAGAGAATATGATGTCAAGGTGATGGCGGTAATGGCGCGTGTGAACACTTCAGATTGTGCGTTGAAGAAGTATGGAGAAATTGATGATTTTGAGCTTGCTAAAATTGCGGCAGTTACCAGATTGGTATGTAATCCATCAATTTCCATGAATATGCATGAACCAAGATCTCTCGGAATTCTTGCCGGTGTTAATCAATTGTATGCAGAGTGTGGAAGTAATCCAAGAGATGAGTGCAATGAAACAGAATATCACAGAGGCTGGAATATTGATCAAGCATGTAATCTTTTATTGCAAGGAGGCTATCACCTTAATTGAAAGGAGCACCTATGAAATTATCATTGCCTTATGGAAAAGGATATAAAAAACTCAATATCGAAAATGCATGTGTTAAGCAGATACTATCTGCCCAAATGAGGGTGAAACCTACAATGACAGAAGCGGCTATAGTGGAAACAGCTTTACAAAATCCAATCGGTTCCAGCAGATTGGATAAGTTGGCGGAGCATAAAGAAAAGATTGTGATCATAGCATCGGATCATACACGACCAGTGCCAAGCCGCATCTTGATGCCACTCATACTTAAAAAGATACGAAAAGGCAATCCACATGCGCAAATCACGATATTAATTGCGACTGGTTTACATAGAGAAACAAAACGTGAAGAATTGATTGCGAAGTTTGGTGAAGAAATTGTTGAGAAAGAAACAATCATCATACATGACTGTGATGATCAAAAACACATGCGTTTTCTTGGTATATTACCATCAAAAGGTGAGCTATGGATCAATGCGATAGCCGCAGATGCGGATTTATTGCTCGCGGAAGGCTTTATTGAGCCGCATTTCTTTGCCGGTTTTTCAGGAGGAAGGAAAAGTGTATTGCCTGGGGTAGCTTCAAGGGCAAGTGTTATGTATAATCATAATTCTTTCTTCATTTCCAGCGAGTATGCCAGATGTGGCATTTTAAAAGACAACCCTCTTCATAAAGATATGTTATATGCTGCACGTAAGGCACGTTTGACATTTATCGTGAATGTTGTTCTAGATGAGCAGAAAAAGATTATTCATGCGGTTGCCGGCGATGTGCAGAAAGCACATGCAAACGGTGTGGCATTTGTAAGGAAGTATAATCAGGTATATGCACAGCCAACAGATCTTGTCATTGTAACAAATGGCGGTTATCCACTCGATCAAAATCTTTATCAGGCAGTCAAAGGACTAAGTGCTGCCGAAAGAGCCGTGAAAGAAGGTGGGGTAATCCTTTTATTAGCAGAAGCCATTGATGGGCATGGGGGCGAAATGTTTTATCACATGTTTGAAGAAGAACGTGATTTAGCGACCTTAATGGAGAAAATCTTGGCGATAAAGGCGGAAGATACTGTACCTGATCAATGGCAAGTTCAGGTGTTGGTGCGTGTATTATTAAAAGCTCGTGTAATATTAGTATCCTCGTTAGACGATAAAACCGTACGCAATTTTCATATGGTACCGGCACATAGCTTAGATGAGGCAATGAATCTGGCAAAAGCAATGTTACCGAACGAAACGTTTAGCATTAACGTCATTCCTGATGGCGTTTCCGTGATCATATCACCAAAAGAAATTGTTAATAGCAGAACAAAAGTTTCTGCGTAAGGAGGAAGATAAAAATGAAACAATCATCAGCAATTTGTATAGCAGGAGGGGGCAGTACGTATACGCCCGGTATTGTATTAATGTTATTAGATAATTTAGATCGCTTTCCGATTTCACGCATAACGCTATATGATAATAATGAAGAACGGCAAGCGAAACTTGCGCAAGCATGTGCGATCATGATGAAAGAGAAAGCACCTGATATCGTATTTAATTGGACAAGTGATCCCCAAACCGCTTTTACCGGAATTGATTTCGTAATGGCCCATATTCGGGTAGGTCTATATGAAATGCGGGAAAAGGATGAAAAAATTCCTTTGAAATACGGCGTAGTCGGTCAAGAGACATGTGGTCCCGGAGGAATTGCTTATGGCATGCGTTCGATTGGACCAGTCATTGAAATAGCAGATTACATGGAAAAGTATTCACCAAATGCCTGGCTCTTGAATTACTCAAATCCGGCATCCATTGTCGCTGAAGCTACAAGACGTTTACGTCCGGGAAAACATATTATCAATATATGTGATATGCCGGTTGCTTTAGAGACGATGATGGCTGCTGCACTTAGTGAACGTACAGGAAAAACATATACCAGAAAAGATTTTGAAGTTCGCTATTATGGTTTAAATCATTTTGGATGGTGGACAGATATCCATACAAAAGATGGAAAAGATGTGATGCCGATTTTGAAAGACTACATCAAAGAAAACGGTTTTGCGACAAATGCGAAGGATTTTCAGCATAAAGATGCTAGCTGGAAAGAAACATATCAGAAAGCAAAAGATATTTATGCCTTAGATCCTACCACGATTCCATCGACATATTTAAAATATTATCTGTTCCCGGATGAAGTTGTTGCACATAGCAATCCAGCTTATACAAGAGCAAATGAAGTCATGGAAGGAAGAGAAAAGGAAGTTTTCGGAATCGCAGAGCGCATTATAGCTAAGGGAACAGCCAAAGAGGATACGTTTGCCGTTGGTGTTCATGCAAGCTTTATTGTCGATTTAGCTTGTGCCATTCGTTATAACACCAAAGAACGAATGCTGCTAATTGTTGAAAATAATGGTGCGATAGCGAATCTGGATGATACGGCAATGGTTGAAATACCGTGCTTAGTTGGATCTTCAGGAGCGGAAGCATTAACGGTAGGTAAAATTCCATCCTTTCAATTAGGGTTGATCAATGAACAATTATATGTGGAAAAACTTGTTGTAGAAGCTTGGATCGAGGGTAGCTATGGAAAATTGTGGCAGGCGCTTACACTTAGTAAAACGGTGCCAAGTGCATCTGTAGCAAAGAAAATTCTTGATGAGTTAATGGAGGCGAACAAAGAGTATTGGCCAACATTATCCTAAACCAGAGTATTGTTTCAAACAATTACAAGAAGTACATCAAGAGGAGGAATGTGCATGCAGATGAAATATTGCGCATACAGCTATTTAGATGAATCATCATCATTATGTGATTATGAAGTAGCGACCGATAAGTTGGCATCTTTAACAGCGCTATGTGCCCATTATGTCAAAGTAATTGATAGCGATGATCTTCAACTGCTGACATCTATGATCTATCACGCGAATGGATCTATTCGCGGAAATTGTGCAATTACGCAAGAAGATATGCAACAATTGGAGAGATTATATGAAAAGTACTATGTTGAAATGAAGTGCTTTGTATTGCCCGGCGGAAGTCTTCAAGCATGCTGGCTGCATACCCTTCGAACAGAAACAAAGGTCGTCATACGCTGTTTAAATGCTGTTAAACAAGAAGGAATCCCGGTAAATCCTATCTTATGGGACTTTATGAATTTTTTATCAAATATCATTTTTATGATGTGTTTATATGAGAATCAGCAAGCGGATACGGAAGAAATAGTATTTGAAAGTAAATCTTATGCATGCACGAAATCTTAGTTGTATAGCGGTTATGGCTGCATTGGAACTGCTGATTTTTACTTCCTTTTCCTACATCCTATATTTAGAATGTATCACGTTTACACTTGTTGTATTTGCCTTGATCTTCCCACGTAAACAAGCGGTATTGGCAGCATTTGTATTTACGACACTAAACATGATGATACAGGGAGTGACTCCTTGGTCATTCATGTATCTGTTGTTATATCCATTATACAGCTTAGTGATCAGTGTATTTGCTAAGTGTTTAAAGAGGCATTTTCTGCTTGCGGCATTCTTATGCGGACTATTTTCTTTTCTCACTGGACAATTTCTGCAATTGCCATTTATGTTATTTTCGAAGCATCTTGCGCTTGCTTATTTCATCGTTGGACTCAAGGCTTCAACAATCCAGTTCATTTTATCTTTTTGTTTATATTTGGTGTGTGCCAGACCGGTTTTATCGGTATTAGAGCGAATCGAAAGGAGGTTTTTATATGAATAAGATGTGGAAAGTATTCCTTATTATTTGTTTCCTATGCGTAAGCGGATGTATGAAAAAAGATGAAAAGATTGTGAAATCTGATCAAAAAGAACGAGAAATCACTCTGCATATTCAAGTCATTCATGAAGTGGAAAAGAAAGAATTAATGAACAAAGATATCACGGTAAAGGGCAATATTCATACATTAGAGGATTTTTTACAACATGCGGATGAATTAGCTGTAGAAACAACAAAAGGACAGTATGGTACAACCTTAATGGGAATGCTGGGAGTAAGAACAGAAGATTTTAAAAAGGGTCCTTGGTGGCTATATGATTCAGATAATAATACCTCTTGCAAGGAAAAGGGGCAGTGTGATGCAATTGACATTTTACAAGTGAATGATCAAGATCAATTTACGTTCCACTTCACTTCTTCCTTTTAAGATCATTAGAAAAAGGTCGGGTGATGATTAACAATGAAGATTGTAATAGCAATAGATTCTTTTAAAGGCGCTACATCTTCTATCCAGGCAGGAACTGCCATAGAAAAAGGTATTAAGAAATATCATGCCGATAACACAGTGGTGATTCCGGTAGGAGATGGAGGGGAGAATAGTTTACAGGCGTTAGCTCATGCACTTTCAGATTATGAATGGATTTGGTATTCATGTAAAAATGCTTTTTTTGAAGATAGTAAAGTAACAGTATTGAGTTTTTATGACAATGGTAAAAAAACTTGTGCAATTGAAACAGCGGCCATTTTCGGATTGCATGATAAAAAGGTATCACGTGATACAGTGAAGCAAACATCTACATTTGGATTAGGCACTTTATTAAAGCAGCTGCAAATGGATGATTATAAAAAAATTATAATTTTTATAGGTGGCACAATTACAACCGATGGTGGTTTAGGAATGCTTCAGGGATTAGGTGTCCGGTTGCATGATAAGGATCATCGCGAACTTGGTTTAAACGAAAATCCCTTGCTAAAGATTAAAACGCTTGATCAAAACAGTCTGGATACTGTTTTAAAACAATTTGCGGATGTAGAAATAGCAGTAGGATGCGATGTGGATGCTCCTTTATATGGCGAAAAAGGTGCGGCTGTTATGTTCGCAAGACAAAAGGGAGCACAAGATGATCAGATTGTTTTCTTAGATAATCAATTACAATTGGTTGCGAAATTACTAAAACGTGATCTGAAACAGCCTTATTATGGTGCTGGTGGAGGTATTGCAGCAGCTTTATCACTATTTGCGACAAGCGTAAGTTCTGGATTCACGCTTTTGAATACTTATTTACATATTGAAGACAGCATGAAAGATATGGACTTAGTAATTACCGGAGAAGGTCGAATGGATGAGCAAAGCTTACAAGGAAAACTGCCGGTCTGTATAGCGTCCATCGCAAAGCAGATGCAGGTACCGGTAATTGCAGTCTGTGGACAGAAAAAAGGAGAAGTCTCATCTTTTGATACATATTTTAACGGTGTTTTCTCTATTCAACCCGGCGTAGTTACGCTTCCTGACGCAATAACGAATACCGAAAAAAATTTAGAAGAATTCAGTTATCAATTGATGCGTAGCCTGCATGCAATACATCCCTTGCGGTTATTAAAATAAAGCTTAAAAAGCTTCTAGTAAAAGATTGTGTTTTACGAGAAGCTTTTTTTAGGTTGAGGAGCTTTGATGGCTTACGTAAGAAGGGTAGGATGAAAAAAATGTTACCATAAAAACACCTTCTTTTTCCTACTTACAAATACGTCTGGGAAAGATAACTTCGTTAGCTTTTCACTGTATTATCAAGGCATCTTCTGATTGTCTTCCTGGAATTAAAAGCTTATAATGATACTATGTAACAGGAGGAGCTTGTATGAAAGAAACATTACAGTTAAGGGATTTTTTGAAGTATCGATTTGTATCCAATGTAACCTATGCACAAGATGGTGAACATGCGGCTTATGTCATAGCAACTTGTGATGAAAAACATAATACGTATCAACAACGTTTGTATGTATGGGATGGAAAAACACACAAACAGCTTACCAATGGTGGTAAGGAAAGCATGTATCTTTGGGAAGATAAAGATACCCTGTTGTTTTCCTCTTTGCGTGATAAACAAGATCAAGAAGCTGTGGAAAATGGAGAAGAACGTACGGTCTTTTATCGTATTTCTTTACATGGAGGAGAAGCAATTAAAGCATTTACAATACCGCTAGTTGTAACCGGCATCCAGAAAGTAAGTGATGGCTGTTATGCCTGTACGGTAGATTACGATCTGAATTACTCATATTGCTATTCATTGGGTGAGGAAGAAAAAGTCAAGGCATTAAAAGAAAAGAAAGACATGGAGGATTATGAGATCTTAGATGAGCTTCCTTTTTATGGGAATGGTTTAGGTTATACTAATAAAAAACGAAATAGCTTATTTCTATATGAAGAAAATAGTGACACATTGACACGCATCAGCACGGATATCATGGATGTAATGGATGTGAAATGGGATAAGGAAAAGCAGCTGCTATATTATACTGGTGAAGTCAACATCCAGCACAAACAGACAGGTCGTCAAGGTATTTATGTTTATGATAGGAAGGCCGGCACATCAAAGTGTATCCTTGAACAAGGGGAATATATGATTTCCGGCATTGAACCATGGGGAGAAGAGCTATTGGTGATTGCCAGTGATGGCAGACGTTATGGCATCAATGAAAACGCACAATTCTATTTCTTAAAGAAGCGTAAGCTGGAATTGTTTGCGGCAAATGAAGATTCCTTATGGGGAAGTGTTGGCAGTGACTGTCGCCTCGGTGGTGGCAAGAATTCTTGTTTATATCAAGATAAGTATTACTTTATTACGACCAGAAGGCATGAAGCACATATCTATGCACTGGATAAGCAGGGTGATATCCAAGCGGTTTTAGAACTTAGCGGCAGTGTGGATGCTTTTGATATCAGTGATAAAGGTCTTATCTTTATCGGTATGCAAGAGGACTTACTGCAAGAGTTATACCAAATGGATATAACGAATAAAACCTACCAACGCATTTCTGATTACAATATGTGGGTGCATGAAACAAAGACTATTTGTCCATTAGAAGAATGTAACTTCACATCGGATGATATCACCTTGTATGGATGGGTAATGAAACCTGTAGGCTATGAAGAGGGAAAACAGTATCCGGCAATCTTGGATATTCATGGTGGACCAAGAACGGTTTATGGTACCGTGTTCTATCATGAGATGCAGGTGTGGGCAAATCAAGGCTACTTTGTATTCTTTATAAATCCACGTGGCAGTGATGGCAGAGGCAATGGCTTTGCGGATATCAATGGGAAATATGGAACGATTGATTATGAAGATCTCATGAAGTTTACGGATGTTGTCTTAGAACGTTATCCGGCAATCGATCAACAACGTGTTGGGGTAACCGGTGGCAGCTATGGTGGTTTCATGACCAATTGGATCATTGGCCATACCAATCGCTTTAAGGCAGCAGCAAGTCAGCGTTCGATTGCGAATTGGATCAGCTTTGCGCATACCTCTGATATCGGGGAATTTTTCACCAAAGATCAGCAGCAAGCAGATACTTGGGAAAGCGTAGAAGAGTTGTGGTGGCATTCTCCTTTGAAGTATGCCAATCAGGTGACAACACCAACACTGTTTATTCATAGCAATGAGGATTATCGCTGCCCATACAGTGAAGGTTTGCAAATGTATAGTGCGCTTGTGGAGCATGGCGTAGAAGCCAGACTTTGTATGTTTAAAGGAGAGAATCATGAGCTAAGCCGCAGTGGAAAACCAAGACATCGTGTGAAACGTTTAGAAGAAATTACCAATTGGATGCAACAGCATCTTAAATAAAAAAGTTGCATAAAAATCCTATACGAATGGATAGGATGAAGCTGCCTTTCATTGCTTGTAAACAAAGCATGAATGCCTTAGTAAAGAAACTTTAAAAGTTGACTAGGATATGTATGAACATAAGATGGTTAATGTGGTGAATAGAGCAAATGGGCACTATGTTTTATGGATCATCGATATGAGATATAAAAGCAAGATAATGTAATGTGAAGAAAAAGATGATAGGGTACGAAAAAAAGGTTCTTGCTTCATCATGGTTTGCGGATGATGAAGAAGGACCTTAAAAGGATGTCTATCATTTTTTTTGAATCTCACAGTGAGGCAATTCTTATGCTGATGTCAATGGTTATTCATGAAAACCGCAATGGGCAATGCCGGTATAGCGTGCAATCTCTTCACTGGTTGTACAAAGATCAGCTAGGGTTACATCGTGAATATTATCATGACCACTGACACGGGCAAAGGATTTTAATTCTTCTTTCAATGTATCCAGATAACAAGCTAAGCGCTTTGCGCCTTTTTCTATATCAAAACGTTTGCGCAATGCGGGATCTTGCGTGGCAATACCCATCGGACACTTACCGTTATGACAGATACGATATTGTTGGCAGCCAATCGCCATCATCGCTGCACTGGCAATTGCTATGGCATCGGCTCCCATCGCTAAAGCCTTCATCATTTCTCCGGATGTACGAAAGCCTCCGGTCATGATCAATTCCTGTGGCATGTCATGCGCATCCATATAGGCTCTTGCTCTTGCCAGGGCATAGACAGTTGGTACGGTAGCATTGTCTTTTAAATACTTAGGAGATGCACCGGTTGCTCCACCTCTTCCATCAATCGTAATAAAATCTGGCGCCGCATACTGAATCCAAGACAAATCATCTTCAATACGTCCAGCGGCAATCTTAATGCCAATCGGTCTGCCTTCACTACGGCTGCGTAACTCATCTACTAATGCTTTGAGAGCTTGTTTTGAGGTAATTTCTTCAAAACGAGAAGGAGAGATAATATCGTGTCCTAATGGTTTTTGGCGAATTGTAGCGATTTCTTCTGTTACCTTTTCTTTAGGCAAATGGCCACCCATACCCGGCTTGCTGCCTTGCCCGATCTTAATTTCAATCGCATCCGCAGCCTTTAGGTTTTCATCCGTTACACTGTATTTATTAGGCACATATTCAAAGATATATTTATACGCATGGTCAAGTTCTTGCGGAAGAATGCCGCCTTCTCCTGAACATTGTGCGGTTTGCACAGCAGCACTTCCCATAGCTAAGGCTGTTTTGGCTTCTTTTGATAAAGCCCCAAAGCTCATATGAGAAACTAAGACAGCATGTTCTAAAACCATAGGTTTCTTTGCATTTTTACCTAGGATGGTCGTTGTGCTGACTTCAGCTTTATCAGGCAGAGGAGGATGAGCCAATTGTCCACCTAGCAGCAAGATATCATCAAAACCTACCACGTATTTTCTTGTCCGCATGGCCTCAATGCGACTGCCTTTTCCTTGTGCCATTTCATGAATCAGTTCCATGTTGCTTTCTAAATCATCACGTGTTCTGGCATGTTCTTGAATAGCGAGCGAGCCACCTTCATCACCAGTCACTTTATCTTCATCATTTGCTGCATCATCCTCTACTTTCTTAAAACAGCCGTAGGGTGCTGTACATAAGGGGCATGCCCAATCAGCGGGAAGCTTGCTCCAAGGAGTTCCTTCTTTTGCTTCATCATAGACATAGCCGCAAATCTCACAAATATATTTACTCATAGTATATTTCCTTTCTGTAAACGCTTACTTTATATGCTTATTGTACTCTTTAACTTATGAAAGCGCAAATGATATCCTCTATATCTATTTTCTCTTGCAGAAAATAAAATCGTTTCCATAGTCCATGTTGTTTTTAACTATGCAAGATAGCGATATCAATGAAAAGGATGTGTTGAAACTTTGGGTGATAGATGCATCCTGCATACAAAAAGCAGAAGCGTAAACTTAATGGCAGAAGATGCGTAATTCTTTTTCCATAAGCGAAATAGTTATTGCCGTTATGCATATTTTCCTCTATAATGAGGGCAAATGAAAGAAGGGATCACATGCAGTTTTCAAAACGAATGGAGCGCTTAGAAACATCAGTGTTTTCCACATTAGATGAAGAAAAACAGCGTTATCTGAAACAAGGGAAAGAAGTATATGACTTTACGATCGGCAGCCCTAATATAGCGCCATCAAAGGAAATCATTCAGGCTTTGATCGATGCCGCCAAACAACCGCAAAGCTACATGTATGCACTGCATGATATTGATGAGTTACGTCAAACAGTCAAGAAATGGTATCAGACACGCTATGAAGTAGAATTGGATGCAGATACGGAAATCCTGTCGCTGCAAGGATCACAGGAAGGCTTGGCTCATATTGCCTTAGCTATTTGTGATGAAGGGGATATTGTGTTGATTCCAAGTCCTAGCTATCCTGTCTTTGCCAATGGACCGAAAATTGCCGGAGCAGAAATTTATGAAATGCCCATGCGCGAGGAACATGAGTATCTGATTCAATTTGATGAAATACCTAAGGATATTGCCCGCAAGGCGAAAATGATGATTATTTCTTATCCGAATAATCCAACAGGAGCTACGGCGCCGGATGCTTTTTATGAAGAGCTGATTCGTTTTGCGAAGGCGAATGATATTATCGTTCTTCATGATACAGCCTATAGTAATCTGGTCTTTGATGGGGAAGAAGGAAGAAGCTTTTTATATTATGAAGGGGCAAAGGATATTGGTATAGAATTTAACTCTTTCTCAAAGACGTATGGCATGGCCGGTGCTCGTATCGGTATTTGTGTCGGTAACAAAGAAATTGTCGGCATGCTTAGAAAATTGAAAAGTAATATCGACTATGGGATGTTTCTGCCAATCCAAAAGGCAGCTATCACGGCATTGACACAAGATCAAAGTGTTGTCGAAGAAACAAGGGAACAATATCAAAAACGAAGAGATATGCTTGTAGAAGGCTTTCATAAAGCTGGCTGGGAAGTTGCTTCCCCTAAAGGAACCATGTTTATGTGGGCGGCAATACCAAAGACCTATGCGAATAGTGAACAATTTGCGATTGCCTTGCTCCAAAAGACGGGTGTTTTGGTAACACCGGGCAGTGCTTTTGGAACATATGGAGAAGGTTTTGTGCGTATTGCGCTTGTGCAAAGCGAAGAGGTCATCGAAAAAGCTTTGCAGGCAGTGCAGAAATCGGGCTTCTTTACATCATGAAAACCTTATTGGCAATTGGTGGAGGCAGTTTTCAAAAAGCGGAAACTCGCCATTTAGATTTATACGCAATCGCACGAGTGAACAAGACGCATCCTAAAGTGCTCTTTCTTCCGGCTGCTTCTCATGATGATCAGGGTTATGCCAAACGATTTAAACAATATTATCGCAGTTTGGGTTGTGAAGTAGAAGCTTTGCGTTTATGGCATACAAAACTGGATAAAGAAACACTTGCCCAAAAAGTCCTTGCTGCGGATATTGTCTATCTTGGTGGCGGCGATACACAGATGTTGATGGAAGCCTTACAGCTGCATGAGTTAGTTAGTGTATTACAGCAGGCATATGAAGCAGGTATCGTCATTTGTGGATACAGTGCAGGAGCAAATGTATTATTTTCCTATGGCTATAGTGCCTGTGCGGATGGTTTGCGGTTTATAAAAGGCTGTGAATTGGTAAAAGGCTTATTTTGTCCGCATTATCAAGAAGAAGAACGCAAAAGTTTTCAACAAGCCAGTGAACAATATCCTACGTATGCTACCTATGGTTGTGAAGATCAGCATGCTTATTGTGTGGAAGATGATAACGTGCGTTATATGTGATAAGATATTGCGCTCTGTTTTTCTATATCCTATGATGATCGAAAACAACACCAGGTAACATCGGTGAAGACAGGCTAAGGGAATAAGCAAAGAAACATTGAGAGAAGCATTGGAATTGATTTTTCATTATTACGAAAATAAGAAAAGGCTCCTACCATGAATGGACACCTGTATCATGCAGATGGTACTATTCAAGTAGCGGAGTCTTTTTTTGTAATAAAGGATAAGGATGAATAAGTAATGTATGAATACTATAAAGGAGAAGAATGAATAAGTAATGTATGAATACTATAAAGGATAAGGATGAATAAGTAATGTATGAATACTATAAAGGATAAGAATAAATATGCAATGCAGGAATGCTATAAAGGATAAGAAAAAATATGTAATGCATAAATACTATAAAGTATAAGAATGAATAAACAATGCATAACTACTGTAAAGGGAAAGTTTTAACAAGGATCGTGACAACATGTCAAATTCATCAGGAAGATGCCATCACGTAGCTAAGAAACTCCATCTTTTCCTGTTCATAATGGGTTTCAATGCGATACTTGCTTGTTTCAACAAAACAAGTTGTTGAAGTTTCGCAATATGGTTTTAAGGGCTCTACTTTTGAAAACATGCCGCCTGCATTTTGATAGGATTGATAAAAAAGCTGGAATTGTTCAATAGTAAAGGTTAATTGAGCACCATCGGGAAGCCGGTTTACATGAGAATCCGGATAGAAGGTAAAACTGTTAGGTACCATGTCCTTTAAAGAAGTATCCTTTTCAGAGTCACAAGTAATTACAAGATAGCTATTGCCTTTCTTTAGATATAAACGTTTCTCCATGTCATTTTTCTTTAACGATGCATATGAAGTGGTTGGTGATATCTTTTTCCCCTGTTCATCCTCAATGTAGAAGTCAACGTCTAAATATTTTTGTACAGTATCATGATCATCAAATGTCGCATCGGCAATCGTAAAACTGATTTTTGCAGCAATCGGATTTTTTATATGCTGTTTATGGTCAATATAGCGATAGCCTAGAAAACAAAGTAGAAGAAGAGGAAGCAGGATCATACCTTTTCCAAGAGAATTCCAATCCTTCATATATTGTTGCGATTTTTTAGCGCTATGCTGTAGCGATTTGCGGACATACGCTTCTCTTCTTGCCACTACCGGATCTATCTTAGGAAAAGGCTGTGCATCTTGAGCCAAGTCATAAAAGGTAGCAGTGGATTGTGTTTTTGTCGCTATTTGGGTCAAAAAGTCATCGCAAAGCTCTTCTGTGAGCGTGTTTCCCCCAGTAATTGTGGTTTCCAATTGCATACAGATTTTCTTCATAGTAACTACCTGTTCTCCAGCTTCTATAAGGGAAGCTTTGCGTTGCTCTAACAATGGGGCAAACGCTGTTTCATCTTGTAAGATCTGATGAATTTCCTCTAGTGAAAAATCTAATTTACGAAGTAAGATTATTTTCTTTAACACAATAAGATCTGCTTCCTCATATTCGCGGTAATTGGATGCATTACGTTTAGGCTGCAGCAAACCTTGCTGTTCATAAAAACGAATGTTTTTCTTACTAATGCCACAACGCTCTTCTACTTCACGAATCAACATAAGTTCCACCTCTTTCTAGTGTTATTATAAACGTTCCATAAACTGGAATGTCAATCAAAATCACTAGAATTTATAAATATGCTGGAAATTAATGGAAGGTAAGCTTACAAAAGGAGGAAACCTTGTCATGTGAATATAATTTTTATATAATAGAGAAGTTCTTGAAATAAGGATTCAAGTAAAAGATGTTTTACAACTTTTCAATGAACAAAAGAAAGAGAGAGGAACTTATGTTTGAAAAAGTATTTAAATTAAAAGAGAAACATACCAATGTGAAAACTGAGGTTATCGCAGGTTTGACAACGTTTCTGGCTATGGCCTATATCCTAGGCGTGAATCCATTAGTATTAAAGGATGCCGGCATGGATGTATCCAGCGTCTTCTTGGCAACTGCCATTTCTGCCGGTTTTGCGTCAATCTTAATGGGGTTATTGGCTAACTATCCGGTATCCTTAGCAGCCGGTATGGGTGTCAATGCATTGTTTGCTTATACGATTTGCGGACAGATGGGCATGAGCTGGCAGGCAGCTTTGGCAGCCGTTTTTGTTTCCGGTGTTATCTTTGTGGTAATTTCTGTTACCGGTATCCGTAAAGCCATCATTAATGCCATTCCAAAACAGTTAAAACTGGCTATCGGTGCGGGAATCGGTTTCTTTATTGCTTTTGTTGGTTTAAAAAATGCCGGTATTATTGCCGGTAGTGAAGCTACCTTTGTGACTTTAGGAAACTTCTCCACACCTTCCGTCTTATTAGCGATCTTTGGTATCTTGCTTACAATTGCCTTTGTAGTAAAGAAAGTGCCGGCAGCTGTTTTTGTTGGTATGGTCATCACGGCAATTGTTGGTATCATCTGTGGTGCTTGTGGTATCGAAGGTATGCCGGCTTTACCATCTAGCATATTAGAAACCAATCTGAAACTGGATGGCTTTGGTGCTTTTGCTTCCGGCTTTGGTGAATTATTTGCCGATCCATTCCAGGCATTCATCGCACTGTTTTCCTTCCTGTTTGTCGATTTCTTTGATACTGCCGGTACGTTAGTAGCTGTTGGTAATCGCGTAGGACTAATCAATGAGGATGGGGAATTAGAACATGCAGAACAGGCTTTATTGGCAGATGCTGTAGGTACAGTAGCAGGTGCTGTTTTAGGAACTTCTACCGTTACTTCTTTTGTGGAATCAATATCTGGTGTAGAAGTTGGCGGAAGAACCGGATTAACTTCTTGTACAACCGGGGTTTTATTCTTCATCTCTATTCTGTTTGCGCCTATTATCTTATCCGCTGTTACCAATGCGGTCACTGCACCGGCTTTAGTTGTAGTCGGTATTATGATGGCACAGCAGTTAAAAGGGATTGATTGGGATGATATGGTATTTGCCACTGCTGGCTTTGTGACGGTCATTGCTATGATCTTAACTTATTCCATCTCCAATGGAATCGCCTTTGGCTTTATCGCTTATGCTGTTGCAATGCTAGCAAATGGAAAAGCAAAAGAAGTGCATCCAACCGTTTGGGGATTGATTTGTATCTTCGTTTTATACTTTGCTTTACCTTATTTCATGTAGTGATGTAGTTATCTTAGTAATGAAGTCGTTTTATATATAGTATAAAAAGTTTTTCTTCCTTATAAATAGGTGTTGATAATGATGATTATGAAATAGGATGTATAAGGTACATGCTGATAAGAGGCAGAGCCCCCTTCATCAACAACCTATCTTTGATCATTAAGGAAGAAAAGTGAAAACTTAGAAAATTTTAGGAAAAATATTTTAAAATTAGGCGATTAATGCTATTATAGTAAACGTAAAAAACCGGTACTACAGGTAACAGTATCGGTTTCTTAATTCAAGGAGGATGTTATGGCTGATAAGATTATCGTACTGGACTTTGGAAGTCAGTATAACCAGCTCATTGCACGTCGTATCCGTGAGTTTGGGGTTTACTCTGAACTGCACCCACATACGATGACGCTGGATGAAATCAAGGCTTTAGGTGATGTCAAAGGTATCATCTTCAGTGGTGGACCTAACAGTGTTTATGACAAAGATGCATTTACGTGTGATCCTGCCATTTTTGAAGCAGGTATTCCGGTATTGGGAATCTGTTATGGCATGCAGATGACACATCATATGAATGGTGGAAGTGTGAAGGCATGTGAAGCCAAGGAATATGGAAGAACGGAAATTACGGTAGAGAATGATTCTTTATTGTTTAAGAATCTTCCAAAGAAACAGATTGTATGGATGAGTCATGGTGATCAGGTAGATCAGATGGCAGATGGCTTTGTGCGTGATGCGTATAGTGAAACGTGTACGTATGCAGCTACAAGCAATCAGGAAAAGCAGATTTATACGCTGCAGTTTCATCCGGAAGTGCGCCATACAGAATATGGCAATGACATTTTGCGCAACTTTGTATTTGAGGTATGTCATGCGGAAAGTAATTGGTCCATGCATAACTTTATTGATATGCAAGTGGAACAGATTCGTAAGACGGTTGGCAAAGATAAGGTATTGCTGGGACTAAGCGGCGGCGTGGATTCTTCTGTTGTGGCAGCTTTGTTACATAAAGCAATTGGTGATCAGTTGATTTGTATGTTTATTGATCATGGATTGTTAAGAAAAGGTGAAGCGGAGAGCGTGATGGAAACGTTTGGTCGTGAGATGAATGTGCATTTGGTGAAGATTGATGCGAAGGAGCGTTTCTTATCAAAACTGGCTGGTGTAAGTGATCCGGAGAAGAAGCGTAAGATCATTGGTAATGAGTTTGTGTATACCTTTGATGAAGAGGTCAAGAAAATCAGTGCCGGTGAGGATATCAAATGGCTGGCGCAGGGCACGTTGTATACGGATGTAATTGAATCTGGTACAAAGACGGCGCAGACGATCAAGAGCCATCATAATGTTGGTGGATTGCCTGAGGATATGCAATTTCAGCTGATTGAACCGTTGAATACGTTGTTTAAGGATGAGGTTCGCGCGTTGGGTAGTGAGCTTGGCTTGCCGGATGAGATGGTGTGGCGACAGCCATTCCCAGGACCTGGTTTAGGTATTCGTATCTTGGGTGAGATTACGGAGGAGAAGCTGCAAATTGTGCGTGATTCAGATTATATCTTGCGTGAGGAAATTCGTAAAGCGGGTCTGCAAAGAGAAATCTGGCAGTACTTTACGGCTTTGACAAATATGCGTTCAGTTGGTGTCATGGGGGATCAGAGAACGTACGATTATGCGGTGGCGATTCGTGCGGTGACTTCCATTGATGGCATGACGGGGGATTGGGCGAAGATACCGTTTGAGGTGTTGGATGTGATATCGACACGTATCGTAAATGAGGTGCAGCATGTGAATCGAGTGCTGTATGATGTGACAAGCAAACCGCCTGCAACGATAGAATTCGAATAGTGTACAGAACTAAAAAAATGCCTTTTTCAGGGCATTTTTTTGCGTTTATGGGCAGTTTTGATACCATTTTGATACCATAAATAAAAATTGAACGATTCTTTTGACTATTTTTCAGACGGTTTACTATTTAATAATAGATCAGATTTTTCAGGATAATTTAGTTTCCAATTGGTATATTCCTCGATGGAAATTTCTCCATTCGCTAACTTTAATTTGTACTTATACCAATCATCAAGCATTTCTTTTATGTTATGGTCGTTATTGGTAGGGTTTTTATCAAGACGAAGATTTGGCATACCTTCTGTCATATCTATAGTTAATCCAAATTGTTCTTCCAGCTCAAAAAGAGTAAATATAAAGCCATGATAACTTTCGATGTCAGGTATCTTCAAAGCCTCAGGAGATACTTCTAATATAGAAGCAATACCATTTATGACATCTTCTTTTGGAGTGCGCTTACCTGATTCATATTGGGCGATTCTAATATCAGCATTCCTTTCGGAATAGCCTAATCTTACTCCTAGTTCTTTTTGCGTGATACCACGAAGTGTTCTTATACGTTTAATTCTAGTACCTATTGGCATGAGCTTGCTCCTTTCAAATCCTTTTTCTAATACATTATAGCAAAGCAAATATAATGTGTAAATTAAAAACTAAACAAAAAAGTTTAATATAATATTGACTTAAACAAAAATGTTTAGTATACTGTGGTTGCTGATGTTAAACAAATATGCTTAGTGATTACTTCCTATATACATAAAAATAGGAGGTGTGAAAGATGGAAAAAGACAACTTATTCATGAGTGCTGAAGATATTGCTCGAGTTACGGGCATGTCTGAACAGTACGCTTATAAGCTGATTAAACAGCTAAATAGTGAATTAGAGGCAAAAGGCTATTTCACAATTCGTGGAAGAATTAGTAAGCAGTATTTTGAAGAACGTTTTTATGGAATAACAGAATAGGAAGGAGTTTATGATTATGCCAGTATACAAAGATGAGAAAAAAGGCACTTGGTATGTATCTATCAGATATTTAAATTGGAAAGGTGAACATACTAGAAAACTGAAAAGAGGATTTAAATCAAAAAAAGAAGCACAAGAGTATGAGCGTACATTCCTATTAAAGGAATCTAGAAACTTAGATATGTCATTCAAAGATTTTGTAGACATTTATTTAAAAGATTGTTCTCATCGTGTCAAACTTAATACGTTGAATACGAAGGAATATATCATTAAAATGAAAATTCTGCCTTATTTAGGAGAAAAGAAAATAAATGAAATCCTGCCATCAGATATTAAAGATTGGCAAAATGAAATGTTGATGTATCGTAATGATAAAGGAGAAGCATTCTCGCCTTGCTATTTAAAAACACTTCATAATCAGCTAAGTGCCATTTTCAACTATGCTGTTAAGCTCTATAATCTACCAAATAATCCGGCAAGGGTTGCTGGTAACATGGGCAAAGAGAAAAGCAAGGAAGTTGAGTTTTGGACAAAAGAAGAATATTTGAAGTTTTCAGAAGCGATGAAAGATAAGGACGTTTCTTATCATGCATTTGAAATCCTGTATTGGTGTGGTTTACGGTTAGGTGAATTATTGGCATTAACACCAAATGATTTTGATTTTAATAAAAAAACAATGACGATTTCAAAATCTTATCAAAGAATCAAAGGTGAGGATCTAATTACATCACCTAAAACAGATAAGAGTAATCGTATCGTATTAATGCCTGATTTTCTTGTAGAAGAAATGAAAGATTATATAGCACGATTTTATGGGTGTAAGGACGACTCAAGATTATTTCCGATTTCTAAATCATATTTACATCATGAAATGGATCGAGGTTGTAAGGAAACAGGAGTTAAAAGAATTCGTATCCATGGATTAAGACACCCGTATGCCAAGCACACGACAAAAAATAATTCTTACAAGAGGAAATCCCAAGCCAGCAGCATTTGGAAAGCTTGAGATTCCTAATTTTATAGATTCATTGCTGAAATGAATTGCCTTACCTGTGCATACACCTCTGCATTTAAATCGGGGTATTTTTCAAGAACTTTGTTAACCCAATCGGGGCCATGACCACCAACCTCCTTCACAAACCCTTCTAGTTCGCCAACTGGGACAATGTATATTCCATTTGCCCGTAGAATTTGCTCCAATTTCCTAAATGAGACAGTCGCATCACCTGCTGGAATAGCTGAAATTCCAGAGGATTTCAAAGCATCCCATTTTGAAATTGTACTAATGACTGATCGAATCTCTTTTATTTCACGATTAGATAATTCTCGATTTTCAGAGGCGTCCAATATTCTATTGAATGTTGTTTTAGCATCATTTCTGTTAATCTTTTCCTTTGGACTATGTAGGTTTGAAACGATAATATTATAATCACTTTGGAGACTCGTCCAATCAATACCATATGCTTCTACAATATTCTTAAATATTGTTTCATCATTTAAAATATCAATGTCTGGAATCAATCGAATATCAATATTTAATGCACGCATCGAAGTTGAAATTTTTGCCATGCGATGTTTACCACCACAGTGTATAAAAAGAACTTCAGAATACTTTCCTTCAGTCCGCTTAATAAAGTTCTCTACAATAGAATACATCTTACAATCCGAATCACTTTCACATAACACAACAACTTTATGGAATAAACTCGACATAATGTTTGAGTACTTAAGTAACGGATCGTTCCAAACCTCATCAAATTTTTCGTTACTTAGAATAGAAAAAGCGTTTGTGTCTTCTTTTCGAGTAATTCTAACAATTTTTATGCGTTGAGGACAAGCTTCCAGCAATCCCTTTATAATTTCTTCGCTGTGTGTAGAAATAAATGCCTGTTGATCATTTGTCAATGTCTGCCCGATAATTTGTCCCATAATTCGAGCTTGCGGTGGATGGAGAAACGATTCAGGCTCATCAATCAAATAGGTTCGATAATAATCCAGCATTAAATAAAGTAATATACCGGTAAAGCTCTTTATCCCATCACCTTGATTTTGAACTTGTTTATAAGTATCGAGAATCGTCGCATATGCTTCTAATCTCTGTTGTTCATCTTCATATTGTTCATTCAATTTTACTGGTGCGCCAATGCATAAAGGGATTGTGGCACCGTATTGAGTATTTGGAGTCACTTCTATTCCAAAAGCTTTTTTGAAATTATCAGATAACCATTTTCGATATTTTCCGTCAAATGCAGCATAGTGGATGGGGTGTTGTTTGGAAGCATTTCTGTTAATATTATTGGGCGGATTGCAAATTCCCAGACGTGCTGCTGTATCTAAATTTGCCACAAATAAGTCACGAAAATCTCCATAATATGAATCTTTCAAAAATGAGTTATCGGAGGATTCTTTCCAATAACTGATACCATGCCCAAGAACAGAATAATTCGTGTATGATCCTTGATCAGATCCATTTGAAATACTCTGTAGTAGAGGTAGAAGTGATTCTTCACTTTTAGTAATCTCAATATCAGAGACAACAATAGTTGATAATTTTCTTGATGATAAAGTATAAATATCTTTTAGTGATTGACTTTTTCCTGCGTTATTAGGACCAACAAACACGACAATATCGTTTTTTTTAACATCAAGTGATTCACCGGTGTTAAATTCAAGCCTTGAAATATATCCACCTGTTTTTTCTGTTATCATAGTTTTTCTCACCTTCTAAATAGCATTAAATTTTTAATAGCATAGCCTATAGAAATAACTTTTTTGTATTATATCCATGTATACTATATTATATATTCATTTTACCACAATCCCTTTTTCGTAATCTACCACAACAGTACTAATTTCACTCATAATTATTGAAAAAAGGAAGTTCTTTATCTCGAACCTTACATAGTCTGGAAAATCGGTTGTATGTCTGTTCATATTCTTCAATTTCAATCTCTATCGCTCTTGATCCTCAGCGCCCTGTCGAAGCTTCTGATGGTTGAGTTTAAACTCGTCGAGACTAATCTCTCCCAAGACATAATGCTCATAGTAGATGCCCGAATTTTCTACGGTTGCGCGTCTAAATTCAACTTGTGTATCCAATTTTGCTTTAGGTTGCATCATTTCTTCGTTATGCTGTAAGCTAGAGATAAACTACCCTTATATGTATTTATAGCTGCTGAAAGAGAGAATTTTTTATATTGGATAAGACAAACCGATAAATTCCTTATTTGTTCTGTGCTTGAACTCAATCCTAATTGAATTCCATTTATATGTTCTATATGGCCCATTACTCATATAGGACCAAATTGATGGTTTTTGGTTAGATAAGCCTGATAGGTATAACGCAGCGTTTCCATATGGTGTAATTGTCCAATGATAAGTGCGAGCTAAAGCTTTTGCTACAGCATCTGGATTTACTTCTGCAAACTCATTAAGAATGCTGCAAAATTCCGGCTTTACAAAAATTCCTCTAAGAACGCGTTGCAATATTCCTGCCTGTACAAGACGGTTCAAATTTTGTCTCACAGTCGCTGAATCAGCAATATCTGCGAAATCGGAAGTGGCAAAAATAGTTCCGTCTTCTGCAGACAGAATTCGTTCACGTATTTGTTTCATATATCCACGATCCAAAAAACCACCTCCTGCAAGATGTCACGAATATTATATATAATTCGTGACATCTTTTCAATGTCTCTATGTCTATTTAAGTCCATATTTTAGTATAATAATACGCAAATATGGAAATTCAGTAAGGCGGAGTGCAGTGCTACTTAACAATAGTTTGGAATTCAATCGCCCATTTGACGGTAATATTTTTGTTTGGACATATGGTGATTTTATCAATACAGTCCATAATCTCGTCGAGAGCAATTTCTTTGTAACTCGCCTTCAATAATTTGCGGAACACCTGGTATTGTTTTTCATAAGCCATCTTACTTGTGATGATATTATCCCTGATTGCTTTCTTTTCGTTTGCTACATCTTGGACTGCTCGAAATTCATCTTTGCTGATTTTTCCGTCAACAAACATCTCGTAATGGTGAACAGCATTTCTGAAAATTTCTTGATATTGACTCTCGGAGTGGTCAATCTCGTTATTAAGACGCATTATTTCTTGCTTGTACTGTGAATCTGAAATGAAATGCTCCTTTACACACAATTTTAATTGGTAGTAGATAGCACGCAAAACATCTTCCTCCCGTACATACATACCGGTACATTTGTCTGCACCTAAACGGTTTTTGGTAATACAGGTGAAAAAATACCAATCTGCATGATTGGTGCCGCGTTTACGCTGCATTTTTCCTCCGCAGCAGCCACAAATGACTTTGCCCTTTAAAATGTTCTCCGTTGATTGACCGTGCTTGGCGATATTAAATGCTTTTTCCTGGAATGATTTTTGAATAGCATCAAAAGTATTCGTATCTACCAGAGCTTCGTGTGTTGCCGATACAACTCGTTTTTCTTTCCCTTGTACAAGCATACCTGTATAAGTTCGATTGGTCAGGATATATTTGACTGACCTACTATTCCAGTTCCCGTTACCATTATCATAATTTCCGGATAAACCGTTTAATCTGGCATATTGAATTGGTGTTGGGATTTCTTTTTCATTTAAGTAGCGAACTATGGCGGTCATGCCAATGCCGTTCGCTGCTAATTCAAAAATTTTTCGGATAATAATAGCCGCCTTTGGGTCAGGTATAAGTTGATCATGGTTGTCTTCAGCTTTTTGATAACCGAAAGGGGCTCTTGGTCCAATAAATATACCGTGTTGTGCTTTCATATCTAAAGTAGCCTCCATTTTCTTTTTAATTTCAATAGATACTTGTTCATTAAAAGCATTTGTTATGGGCACTCGAATCCTAGAACTGCAAGTATGTTCTTGATTGATAATGCCGTCAATGGTGTCAAACTGGTCGTTTACGGATACAAAACGGATCCCATTGGACGGAAAAAAGACTTCAATATAATAACCAGTTGAGATATAGTTTCGTCCTAAACGAGAAAGGTCTTTTACAACGACACAATTGATATCGCCTGAAAGGATGTCTTGAATCATTTCTTGAAACGCCGGACGATCAGAAAATTTACCGCTAAAACCATTATCAATATAGTAATGTGATATAGGAATTTGTTGCTGTTCGCCCCAGCATTCAATGATAAATTTCTGGTTTTCTATCGAACTGGCTTTTTCTTTATTCGCAACTGAAAGTCGAATATATCCTACAGCAACAGGGAAAGGAGATTTTAGTTCTTCTTTATATTTATGTTTCCTGCTTTTTCTTGCCATGAAAATACTCCTTTCAATAGAAAAGGCTACGGTAGAAACCGTAGCCACTGGCAATATCGTACTATATCTCATTTTCCGCTTCCACGAGGAAATGTTCATTTGTCGCTTCCACGAGCTTAGTCATAGTCATGCATCATTGTTGATTGAAATGGGGATACCTATTTTAGAAGTGGTAAGTCGTTTAGGACACGAAAAAGTAGAAACAACATTAAATACCTATGGACATCTTTATCCTAATAAGCAACAACAGTTAGCTGATAAACTTGATAAAATATATGCGGAGGATTCGAGATGAGCTGTTTAAATAAAGATAGAAAAAGAAGTGAAATAGTAAATTTTCGAGTTACTCCAATAGAAAGACAACAAATTAGAAGCTAGAATAAAAGTTTTAGGATTGCCAAAAGGTGAGTATTTTATAAGAACCTTTATGCAGCAGTCTATAAAAATTGTGGCTGGTCAATACCAAAGTAATCGATTGAGCTTAGAATTAGCCAGATTGTCTAATCAATTAGCAAGTATTGAGAGTAATGAAGGGATTGAATTACTTTTACAAGAGTACAGAGCTTTACTAAATGAATTGTTAATTATTTGTCGTAATGAAGATGTTAACTCAGATCAGATTGAAACTATCTCGGAAAGCAGTGAATATGAATGAATATATGAATGGTGAAGAACTTCATACAATGATAAATGAGAAGCAAGATATGGTTATAGATGATTTATTACCAATCGGTGTAGTATTGTTTGGGGCTCCTGAAAAAACAGGAAAAACATTTTTCGCTTTGCAAATATCAGACGCTATTGTTCATAATAAGCCATTGCTGAATTTTAATGTTAGTAAAGGTGAGGTGCTTTATATAGCTTTAGAAGATTTAAAAGGTAGTTTCCAATACCGACTCAAAAAGATTTGTTTTGAGCCAAGTAAACATATGCATTTCATATTTTCAAGTGATGGATTATCTATGAATTTGACTGAAGAAATTGCTAAAATCAACAAACATAATAATCTTAAATTAGTTGTTATTGATACATTAGCAAAAATAAGCCGAGTCGAGGTAAATAATTATTAAAGTGAATATGATGAGATGGCAAATTTTCATAAATTAGCAATTGAAAATAACTTATGCATATTGCTTATTACACACATTAAAAAGAAAATCGACTATAATCATCCTTTCGATAATTATTATGGTACAAGAGGTAGAACTGCAGGGGCTGATGATATGATGGTGCTTTTACAACCAAGTGATGATATAAATGAAAAGCAACTTTGTGTAAAAGGTAAAGATATACCATTTCAAAGAATTAATGTTAAACATACAGAGGATATGTGTTTAAAGATTAGCAATGAAAAAGTATGTGAAGTTGAGCTTGATGAAGATTTGATGAAGGTAATTTCATATGTTGTTTCTAAAAAATCATTTATTGGGTCACACAGCGAATTAAATGCGAACGTAAAACTTAATTCTACTGGAAATGTTTTATCAAGAAAAATTAAAAGCAATATTGAATTATTAAAGCGTAATTTTATTTATGTAGAATATCCACCAAGAACATCAAAAGAACGACTAATTAAATTAGTTTAAGTGGGAAATGATGAAATAAGTAATGACGATATGACGATAAATGACACATAGGGTATGTAGTTATTATTATCGTCATACCGTCATCAATTGTTATGTCCTTTATGATAGCAAGCACTGAATTTGGATAGCCAATCCAACATTTAGGGCAATCCCTAATACCCTGTTAAAAAATAAAGATAATGGAGGAGTAAGCATGAAAATAGAATTTGAAAAAGTAGGCGAATATTATTTGCCAAACTTAACGGTAAAGGAAAAGAAAATAAATTTATCAAAATATGGCAGAATGAAGTTGCAGTATATGAAGAAATATCAAAAAATACTTTATACAAATTTGCTTACAAGTGGTGGTTTGTATGAATATGTTGAAATGATTAATCATCAAGCAAATGCATTATATGATAAGCTGTTGGTTGATATGAAAAGGCAAAGAAATATTACAGAAGAATTAAAAAAAGAAAATCAAATGTTATGGATACAGGAGATGAATAATATCGATGCCTGTATTAATGAAATTATTTATGAAGAGTATATTTACAATTAAGAGCAAATGAGCTCTTTTTTCTTTAGATTGACGAAAAAAGCAATTAAATTAGTTTTAGAAAACAAAAACATTATCATTTAGCAATAAAATCTCTACTATTCACATTTAATTAGCGTTATAATATATAAGAATATGGAAAGATGGGGGTATGAGTTGTGGATATTGTTAGGACAAGTTTTTTGAATTACTGATTGGTAAAGGATTAAAAAATGGAGTTTGCAAAAAAGATAGGAATTAGTGCAAATAATATGGCTAAAATATCTAGAAAACGAATATGTGCCTATGAAGGTGTTAATCAAAATATGTAGGTCATTATAATGCTTAATAGATGATAGATTTTCTTCCTGAAAATTAATTAGGAGATTTTAATATGGATAATAAAGATTTATTGTTAGTTCTTATTGGTGTTTTAATGTTATTAGTGGCAATTAAGAAATTGTTTTCATCAATTACTCAAGTATCTTAAGACATTAACCCTAATGCTAATGAAGAATTAAGTTATGACTTAAGATATAAGCAGATTTATTACATTATTAGTTTCCAAAGGGAGGTCAAAAAGTGGAAAAGATTGTAACTAAACCAATGAAAATTGATTTTCATATCCATTCATATTTTTCTAAGTTCAAAGATGAATTCTCGTTAGTAGAGAAGGGTACAAAAGAAAATTTGAGTATTTTATTAAATAAACTTGAACACAATCATATTAATATGTGTGCTATTACAGATCATGATTATTTTTCATATGAATTATATGAAAAGTTAAAATCTTACGAATCAAAAGCTGGAGAATTAGAAAAAGTATTTCCTGGTGTAGAATTTTCTGTAGGATTTAAAGCAGATGATAACAGTATGAAGCCAGTTCATATAATTTGTATTTTTGATGATGACAATAATGAAGAAAAAGTACAACATATTCAAGATCATATACCATTTAAAGATAATAAAGTACAATACGATGTAGAAAATGAAAAATTCTTTAGTGAAGAAAAATTTATCAGTATATTAAGAGATATTGATTTAAATGTTGTTATGATTGCGCACCAAAAGCAAAGTATTAGTAGCGGGTCAGCTAGCAAAAGTAAGAATGATGTTTCATCATTAGGTGCTGTTAAATTTAATGAGTTAATCGGTTGTGAATATTTTGAATCATTTGAATTCAAAAGTATGAAAAATGGATTGTTTAACAACAATTATGCATTACAAAAAAATAAAAATTATGATCAGATAAGATTTATTACTGGATCTGATTGCCATAATTGGGAATTTTATCCTAAGCATGATCCAAAAGAAGATGATGAAATAGGTTTTGAATTTACTTACTTAAAATGTTTACCATGCTTTAGGGGACTAGCTATGGCATTTAGTGATACTAGAAGGATTTCTACTACTAATAATATTTTTGGAAATCGTCAAAAAATGATAGATAATATATCAATGTCACTAAATGGTCAAAACTATAATATCCCTTTATCTCCAGGAATAAATGTAATTATTGGTGATAATTCTATTGGAAAATCTTTATTATTACATAAAATGACTAATTATAAAAATTTATTAATGGATAATAAAACAAAAATCCAAGAAGGTTATGAAAAGTATCTAGAAAAAAATAATATAGGCATTAATACAAAAATAGATATAAATAATATCCATACTTTTGATTATCAAGGATCTATTAGAGACAAATTTGCAAAAGATAATCAAGATAATAGTGACTTTTTAGAAAATAAATTTCCTGCTGATATTGATGCAGGTCCATATAAAATGAAAATTAATTCAGAATTTGAAAAACTATATTCCTGTATAGAATTCAAATTTGCTTATGATGAGATTTATAAGACACTAAATTCTTTGAAAATGATAGATGAAGAAGTTGTTTCAAAAAATTTAACTGCTAGAATCATTAGACCCAATCAAGAAATGATAAAAAGAACTAAGAAACTAATGAATTATTATAAAGGTATTATAGCTAAAATTGATGCAGATTATCATTTGATTTTAGAAAATGAAGAAAAAATTATTATTGATAGCTTTAGAAAACAACTGCTAGAATTTGAATCAAAATATGAGAAATTAATGAAAGAAGAAGAGTTTATTTACACAATAAAGGTAAACATCGATAACGGAATAAAAAAATTTAATGATGAAGTCAAAGGATGGAAAACCAACTTAGAATTTACAAAAAACCAATTTGATGTTGTAGATTCAAATAATATTGCTAATGTTATTACAGAGCTAGTTAAACTAAAAAAAGAAATCAAAAGTTTTAAGTTTGATGTACCAGAAGAAATATTAGAACCAGAAAAATTAAATTTTGGAGAATATATGTTTATCAAAAAATTTAAAAACTGTGTAGCAATTAATAACAAATATTTACAAGGGGTATTAGAGAGGGTGTTAAAAAACAAAGCAAAAATAGATACCTCTACTATAACTAAGGATGAATTAAAGAATATTATTTTGAATTTTGGAGATGCTAATGGTTCTGCTTTAGATGTATTAAAAGAAAAGATAGGGCTTATTATTGAAGATGATTTAAAATCAATTCCATCAATAACAATTAATGGTAAAGATGTCTACAGTAAACTATCGAGTGGTATGAATTCATCAATATATTTTGATATATTATCCACAGATCAAAAAGAAGGAGTATATATAGTTGATCAACCTGAGGATGATATATCTCAAAGTGGAATAAAATCAAATGTTCTTAATAATTTTAAGACAATGTCTAATAATAGACAAATAATCATGATTACCCATAATCCTCAGTTTGTTGTTAATCTTGATGTAGATAATGTAATTTGTCTAACAAAAGATTCTGAGGAAAAGCTATGTATAAAACATGGAGCTTTGGAATATGTAAATAAAGATGACAATACTGATATATTGGATACAGTAGCAAAGAATCTAGACGGAGGAATTGATTCAATAAAGAAAAGGTGGAAAAGATATGAAAAAACAGTTAGTATTAACTAAAAAAATGATGATTATATTTTAAGTATGAAAGACGATGTTAATAGAAATATCAACATAGTTAATAAAGTAGTGAACGGTGAAGATCTCTATAATGTATTTTACGAAAATATAACAGAGGAAAACGAATACATATTAAAAACTACATTATCAGATCGAAAAGATATAATCATCTTTAATCAATTATGTGCGTTGTTTAATAAAATTGATACAGAAGTAAACCATAATTGTTTTAATGCGGAAACACAAGGAGAATAAACGATGGAAAAAATAAATAGTGAAAGTTTAGATTTAACAAAGTTAAACATTGAAAAATTAAAAGAACTATTCCCAAATGCTGTTACTGAAGGAAAGATTGATTTTGATGTATTGAGAACAGTCTTAGGTGATGAAGTAGATGATAGCAAAGAAAAATATCAATTTACTTGGAAAGGCAAAAGTGCTGCTATTAAATTAGCACAAACTCCTTCATCAGTTACACTTCGTCCAGATAAATATACATCAAAAGATTGGGATACTACCGAAAATCTTTATATCGAAGGTGATAACCTTGAAGTATTAAAACAACTGCAAAAAACTTACTATGGAAAAATCAAAATGATTTACATTGATCCACCCTATAATACAGGAAATGATTTTGTATATAAAGATGATTTCAAAAATAGTTTACAAAATTATAAAGTACAGTTTACAAGGGACTACACAGGGTAGGTATCTGACGGGAGGGGTTCCACCCGTCAGATTTTCCATGTGATATTCAAGCTGTCGCTTGTGGCGGCTATGGTAGTAATCATCAAATCTACCACCCGCCGCTTGTCGTCAAAGGATACATTGTCCCAAGTATCGAGGTAGCCGGAAATCTGGCTGACCTGTTCCGGGCTGATGGCTTCCACCGTCAGCTCCGCTATCCTCGCCAGAAGTTCCTGCTTGCGTCCGTCCAGTTCCGCTATCTTCACATTCACATAGGAGAGCAGGACATTGTTTGCACCCGTCAGACTGTCCACCAGCTTTTCAATCTCGCTGTCCACATGGGCAAGTTCCACTTGCAGGGCGGCAATTTTAGGGTTTGCCTTTGCCGCTTTCTTTCTGCCTGTCAGCGTCTTGTGCTTTTCCAGCTTTTTCACCATCTGCTGGTAAACCACCGCTTCCAGCTCCGAAGTGATGATTTTCCCGCACCCGGCACAGCTTTTATTGTCCAGCCGCTTTGTGCAGCGGAGATATTGCTTTCCCACAGGATTGTTAATGCTCATAAGGGCATACCCGCAGTTCCCGCACTTGATTTTTCCCGCCAGCCATGTATGGGTGGCTTTCCGGGCAGACTGGATTTTCATGTTGTTCATCAGCTTCTTGCGGCAGGTCAGCCAGATGTCAGAGGGGACAATGCCCTCATGGGGAGCCAGCACCAGCATTTGGTCTTTCAAGTCGTTCTTTTTGCTGGGCTTCACATCTCGCCCTTGATACAGATAGCAGCCGTTCATGCCTGTAAAATCGGCAGCGTCATTGACAATGACTGTCCCTTGACTTTTGAAAAACTCGTACACATCAAGGTCTGCCTGCACATAGACAGGATTGCGTAACATCTGCGCCAGCGTGGGGCGTATCAGTTCTTTACCGTTGAATAAAATCCCCTGTTCGGCAAAGTACCGGGTAATGTCCCCGTAGGAGGTTGTGGGCTGGGCGTACATCTCAAACATCAGCCGGATATTTGCCGCTTCATCTGGATTTACCACCAGCTTCTTTGTGTTGATACCGTCCATCTTAATCGGCTCTGTATGGAAGCCGTAAGGGGCTTTCCCACCCATCTTGAAACCTCGCTGGCTGCGGGAATAGTAAGCGTCCGTTACCCGCTTCTGTATGGTTTCCCTCTCAAGCTGGGCGAACACGATACAGATATTCAGCATCGCCCGCCCCATCGGGGTGGAGGTATCAAACTTTTCCGTAGAGGACACAAACTCCACATTGTATTGCTGGAACAGCTCCATCATGTTGGCAAAGTCCAGAATGGAACGGCTGATACGGTCGAGCTTGTAAACCACGACTTTTGCAATTAAGCCCCGCTTGATGTCCCGCACCAGTTCTTGAAACTTCGGACGGTCTGTGTTCTTGCCGCTGTACCCCTTGTCTGTGTATTCCTTGCAGTTACCGCCTTTCAACGCGTATTTGCAAAATTCAATCTGGCTTTCAATGGAAATGCTGTCCTTTTTGTCTACCGATTGCCTTGCATAGATTGCGTCTATTCGATTATTCATATTGTCGCTCCTTTTCTTAAAAAAGAAACGGAGCTGCTGACACCTTTATTATACCGTCAGCAGCCCCGCAAATCAACGATGGCTTCGGAAAATCTTATGCTCCGGCTTCCTCACTCTGCCGTTTGTCGGCATATTTGCGGAACACCTCATAAAGCTGCTGTTCCAGCTCCCGGCGTTTTGCCGCTTCCTGCTCCGGCGTGAACACCGGGGAGAGATTTTCCAGCGTGATTTCCTTTCCTTGAAAAGTCACGACTTCGGTTTCTTTCTTGTATCTGATATGCTCCATAGTACCTCCGTATTTAATTTTCAAAGTGCAGTGCCGCCATGCTGCGGCGTGAAATGTTTTCTGCCATCAATCACCGTTCCTTTGTGTGCCGCTGCTGTCGTTTCAGTTCTGCCAGCACCTCCGGCGGGATACGGTCAACCAGCCGCTGAATGTCTTTCAATTCGCTTTCCAGCTTTGCCCGTTCCATCGTATCTTTCATCTTGCCTTTTTCGCTGGCTTTGGCTCTGGCTTCCAACTGTTCATTTTCTACCAAAAGGTCGTTTATCGTGACCTTGTATTTTTTGAGCTGACCGGAGAAATTCTCCATCTGCGGAAACCACTTTTTCAGCAGGGAGAGGGCTTCCTCTTTTTTCTTACCGGCGTTGAATGGGGTAATACCGTCCAGCGTGGCTTCAATGGCTCTTGCCTGTTTGGAGAGATTGACCGCCTGCTTGAACAGACGGGTGGGGATATGCTTCCTGCCTGTCTTGCTGGCACTTTCCCCACGCTCCAAGTCGGGATATTTCTCTACCATGTAGGCGTGAAAATCGTCCTGCCATTTTGTGAGGTTGGCTCTGTTCCCAATAATCTCCTTTGCACACAGGCGGTTGTCCTCTGTCAGCGGGACAAAGACCAAATGCAGGTGGGGCGTTTTCTCGTCCATGTGTACCACCGCCGACACGATATTTTCTTTCCCTACCCGCCCGATTAAGAAATCAGCCGCCCTCTGGAAAAACGCCTGTATCTCCTTTGGGGATTTCTTCTTGAAAAACTCCGGGCTGGCGGTTATGAGCGTATCTACAAAACGGGTGCTGTCCCTGCGGGTACGGCAGCCTGCCTGTTCAATACGGTTCTGTATAAAGTGGTAGTACCTGCCCGACCGCTTGACGATATGGAAATTGTACTTGCTCCGGCTGGCGTCAATGTCGGGATTGCTGGCGTACTGTTCCTTTTGCCGTTCGTGATGGGCTTCCAGTGGTCTTGCCGGATTGCCCTTGTGTTTTTCAAATCGCAAAATTGCGTGTTGTGCCATGAAACTCCTTTCCCCATTCCGTTCCTTTCCGGGACTTTTCCACAGGAAAATCCCGCAGAAAATATCTCGGATAGGATAGGAATGGATAAGATATAAATAAAATCGTTTTAATCTCTGTATTTCTATATACCGTCCGGTTTTCGTACTTCAAGAGGATTGATTATCGTACTTGTGGAGTGCGGTTTTCAGTTCTCCGGCGTTCCATAACCGGATTTCTTGAAGTCGGTGTTTGGAACCGCTTCGTAGGATTTTGGGTAAATGCGGTTGGGTTTTCCACAGCCCTGCTTCTGGATCTCCACCAATCCGGCATATTGCAGTTCCCGCAGGGTGTTCACCGCCTTTTGCCGCCCACAGTGAAGCAGGGCAACAACCTCGCAGATTGGGTAATACAGGAAAATCCGCCCGTACTCGTCCGCCCAGCCGTTCTTCCGGGATAACTCCGTCCGGCGCAGGATAAAGGCATACAGTACCTTTGCTTCGTTGGACAGGGGTGTGAATGTGGGGGCTTCAAAAAGGAAATTGGGAAGCCGGGTAAAGCTGACCGCCTTTTCCGGCTGATGGATATAAATGGTGTTTGTCATATCGTGTTTTGTGGACGGTTAGAAGACTGTTTCCGGGGGCAGACGGTAGTTTCTATTGCCGGCCCCTGTTCTGTGCTTGCAAAGCCTTGTAAATCAAGGACTTTTCAGCCCCTAACTGTCCACACAAGACCTCCTTTTCCGTTCACTTTCTGTTTTCTGTCGCCTGTGAACTCTGGCGGCACAGCCGGGGCAGTATTTTGCCCGGTTGGATTTAGGGACGAACACACCGCCGCAGACCGCACAGCGTTTCAAGTCCTTATCCCGGAAAATCTCTGCTTCCAGCGTTCCGATTTGCGGCAAGACCGACCAGCGGAACCACTTGCAGCAGACCGAGAAAGAAGCCGTCTGCGGGCAGGCGCAGGTGTCCCCATCGTCAAGGAGTATACAGTTCCCGTCCTCATAGTTGCAGCACTCCCGGCGGATCAGGGCGTTTGCCTGTTTCCTCTGTGCCGGTGTCATGCGGTAAAGGGAACCGTCCTGCCTGCGCTCTATGGGCGGCAGTCGTTTATATGGGTTCTCTCTCATGTGTTCCCTCCATTTTTCCTTAGCCGTTCTCCCCGAAAAGGCTTCCTGCCCCATTCCTGCGGCGTGTTCCGGCGTTGGCACGCTCCCCGGACTTCGGGACATTTTGTCCCGAAGTGGCTCGTTGCGGTGCTTCCCCTGCCGGGGTATTCCTTTTCGGACGGTTATTCATTTTTCAAGGTGCAGCTCATCGATGAACTACCCTAAGTCTACACCTAAAAGACCGCCCGCCCCGTATATCCATAAGGTCGGAAATCAGCCCGGAAAACTCTTTATTTCCACGCTCTCGGAATTGTGGTAAAATAATAAATACAAGACGATAAATCGGAAGTTGTGAGGTGTTCAAAATGGATAGCATAGTGGAACTTGTCAAGAGAAATGAGCAGCTTCTCCTTGAAAATGCTGAAGCACTAAATGATGAGGAAGTAGAACAGGAAGATATTGACGAGTATCTTAAAATTCAAGGTGCTACAAAAGAAGAATTAAGCGCCTTTGAAAATCAATTTCAAATAAGATTGCCAGAGGATTTTAAAACCGTATATTCATACAAAAACGGCAGCGGCTATATGAGCTTAATTTGGCCGCAGGAGGGATTTTATCGCGGGTATCGCCTACTGTCACTAAAAGAAATAATCAAGTTAAAATCTCTTTTTCAAAATAAAAACTGTAAAATGACAGAGTTTCCAAATGTAATTGGTGAAAAACAACTGCAACAATTAGACGAACGCATAAAGCCATATCTGTTTTGTGAGCGTTGGTTTCCCTTTGCTGAGTATGCCGGTTCTCTTTATCTGATGTTGGACTATAACCCAAGCGAGAAAGGTGAAATCGGTCAAATTATTTGTTATGTGCATGACCCGGATTTTATCTATTATGTCGCTCCGAACATTACCGAAGCACTGAAAATGACGGAAACAGTTATTGAGAATTTAATATAATTTTTCTTTATATGATGTAAGCGATAGCTTCCCATTTATTGGGCAGACAAGGAGGGAGCGCATGGAATTATCCATACAAGAACGACTAAAAGACCTGCGTGTGGAGCGTGGGCTGACGCTGGAGCAGCTTGAAGAACAGGTAAATCTCTCCAAGTCTGCGTTGGGCAGTTATGAAGCAAAGGACTTCAAGGACATCAGCCACTATGCCATTATCAAGCTGGCGAAGTTTTACGGCGTGACCGCCGATTATCTGCTGGGACTGTCCCAAACAAGAAATCACCCAAACGCCGATCTTGCAGACCTGTGTTTGAGTGATGATATGATTGAACTGTTGAAAAGCGGGCTGGTGGATAATTCCCTCTTGTGTGAGCTGGCGGCGCACCCTGATTTTCCCCGGCTGATGGCTGACCTCGAAATCTATGTAAACGGTATCGCAGGAAAACAGGTGCAGAGTGCAAATGCCATTATAGATGCTGTGAGCGCAACCATTATGAAGCAGCACAATCCCAGCTTGTCCGACCCGCAGCTAAGACAGCTTATCGCCGCTCATATTGATGATGACAGCTTTTGCCGCTATGTGATACAGCAGGACATAAACAAGATAGCCCTCGACCTGCGGGAAGCCCATAAGGACGATTTTTTCAGCGTTCCGGAGGACAACCCACTGGAAGATTTCTTGCAGACCGCCGAGGAAACTGCCAGTCCAGACAGCGACCCGGAGCAAGCAGCTTTGGCGTTTATCTGTAAGCGGCTCAAATTGAATTTGAAAAAGCTGTCCGAAGATGAAAAGAAGTGGCTGAAAAAGATTGCACAGAAGTCGGACTTGCTGAAAAATCCAAACCCACAGAGGGGGAGGAAATAAGAGAGCGATAAATTGGAATGAACTGAGAGGAATTTTGTCTATGAAAATAAATCTATCTAATTTTGAAACATCAGATGTATCTTTGTTTGATGTATCAATCGTGCAAAGAGATGTTGGAGGCGGGAAAACGGAGAAAGAGGACATAGATTGTTTAGAGGAATATCCAACAGCAAAATCGTTGATTATATCGGGACTAAATCAGGAATGTTTTGAATATTTAATCAAACATTATGGTAGTCAGTTTGAAGCTATTTCCTTTTGGAAAAATAAATCAGTCAGCGACTTGTCACCATTAGAGGATTTAACAAATGTAAAATTCATTCATTTTTTCTTTAATCAAAAAGCTACGGATTTGTGGAATATGGAGCGTAATGAGAAGTTAAGTGGCTTGTCCATTTATGATTTTTCCAAATTACATTCGGTTGTAAAAGTTGCTACCGCACCATATTTGAATTATTTTTCCATAGGAAATCGTGTCTGGCCCAAAATGGAAATAGAGAGCCTAAAGCCTTTAATTCATAGTCAAATTACACACTTTGGATGGTGGGGAGCAAAAATTTTGGATAATGATTATCTGTGTTTAGCGGATAGTCGTATTAAAAAATTAGATATGTTTATTAGGCATTTTACGATAGATGAACTGGCTCGACTGGTTGCTAACATTCCAGATTTAACAGGAGAAATAACGAAACCTTACAAGGAGTGTAGCATTATTGAAAGCGGGGAAAAAACGACCTATTATCTTCTCTGCAAAGGGAAACGAAAACTAATAAAGGGAAAAGATGATGATAAATTAAAAAAGTATTTAGAGGATTACAATAGCTTAGTTGAGAAGTACAAAATAGAATATACATAACATCGGGGAGATAGCAAAGCCAGCCGAGCCAGTCAACGGTCAAGATGAACGGTGCATATAAATGCACCGCCGTTGACAGCCCCGCCCGTCTTTGCTAAAGGGTAATCAAGGCGGGAAAGCCCTAAAATGGCTTCCCGCCCATTTCAATTTTGAGAGAAAAATCCGTCTGCTTTTTCGTGAGTGTGTCCACAAGTTCGGGACATTTTGTCCCGAAGTCCGGCGTAGGACGAGGGACGGGGCTTTCATATACGCCCTGTCTGCTGATGAAACCAGTCCTGCGCTTGCGGCTCCATGCCACGCAATCACAGCCCTGTTTTCCTGCCGTTTCAAATGCCCTTGCCCTCCCCGGCGGCAACCCCATTTTCGCAGCAACGCCGACAGAGCGTATAACACACTACACTTTGCTACGCAAAGTCGTGTGCCAAGGGGCAAGCCCCTTTGGAAACCCCTGACAACAAAACAGGCTGAATATCTCGCACTTCCCCGGTGCTTGATACTCAGCCTTTATTTGTTGTCAGCAGCCCCCGTTTCGTGGTCTGCGTGTAGTTCCTTGTAAACTGACCTAAAGAACAAACTAAACAAAGTATGAAATCTAATCCTGAAACAAATGGACGTTATCATACAGTTTGGTTAAATATGATGTATCCTAGACTTCTACTAGCAAAGAATTTATTAACTGATGATGGTGTTATTTTTCTTAGTATTGATGATAACGAACAAGAAAATCTAAAAAAGATATGTAATGAGATATTTGGAGACACTAATTTTATAGGATGCTTATCGGTTGAAAATAACCCTAAAGGAAGAAAAAATTCAAAGTTTATATCTGTTAGTTCAGAATATTGTCTATGCTACGCAAAAAATATAAGATATTCTTATTTTGTAGAAAATGTTCCAAAAAAAGCTTCTGACATGATACTAGATGAAAATGGTAGATATGTTCATAATAGCGGAAAAAGAGTTTTAGTAGGAGAAAATAGTTTTAATAATATTGTAGAAAATGTAAACTCTGATAAAAACTATGTAGTATATTATAATTCGGCAAAGCATGATATTGTTATAAAAAAAGAAAATATAGACAATTGTCAAAAAGAATTGCTTGATCATGGCTATGTAAGATATTTTTCTAGTAGAAAAGGTGTTTTAATTGAAAATACATATACAGATAAAAAATTTAGCGAATTATTTCAGGAAGACGCTCTTCAATTTGGTAGTGACAAGATTTATGAAAAGAATTATTCAGATACTATTAGGATAAAAAGCCAGTTGGTTAATAGAAAATATGAAGCTATTGTATGTGGTATAAAGAAAGATTATAGTATGGAACTTAGAACTACTAATGCAAATACATATTTAAAGCAATTGTTTAAACTGGATAACTATCCTTTTGAAGCTTCTAAAAGCATCGCTTTTTTAGAACTTTTAATAACTTTGTTTGATAGTAAAGATTTTATTGTTCTTGATTTTTTCTCAGGATCTTCATCTTTAGCAGATGCGGTAATTAGAATTAATCAAAAAGATAATGGTAATCGAAAATTCATTATGGTTCAATTGCCAGAGTTATGTGATGAAAAGTCTGAAGCATATAAAGCAGGATATAAAAATATCTGTGAAATTGGTAAAGAACGTATTCGTCGTGCTGGTGAACAAATTAAAGCAGATTGGGAAAAAGTGCATCCACAAGATACATTATTGTCTAGTGATGAAAAGTTCACTACTGATATTGGATTTAAAGTATTTAAATTAGATTCTACAAATATTCAACCTTGGGATAATGAGATTGAAATAGATGAAAAACAATTATATCTTTATAATGATGTATTTAAAGAAGGTAGGACTAAAGAAGATATTCTTTATGAAATCATGTTGAAGTATGGTATTTTTGATATGCGTGCTGGTGAAGTAGAAATAAATGGAAAAACAATGTATCGTGTTGGTAAACGTTATATGATTGTTTGTTTAGAAGATGAAATTACATTAGATGATGTTAAAGCTATTGCTGAATTATCACCTAGAACAGTAGTTTTCAAAGAAACTGGATTTAAAAACGATAATGATAAAATCAATGCTGAATATAATTTGGAAAAAGCTGGCGTTGAAGATATTAAGTGTATTTAAGGTGGTGTTGATAAATGAAGTTAAAATTTGTTAATCAACAGTATCAAACTGATGCAGTAAATTCTATTGTTAATATCTTTGAAGGCTGTGAAATAAAGAATTCATTATTTACAATAGATGTATCAAACGATAAAGGCTTTAATAAGGATTCTGGGTATACTGGAGAAGGAGTTAGTTATTTTACCGGTCATGCAAATAAAGTAAGTATTGATGATTTTACTATGCTTGAAAATGTACAGCATATTCAAGAAGAAAATGATATTCAAAGAACAAAATCATTAGAAAATAAAAATTTTACTATAGAAATGGAAACCGGAACTGGTAAAACTTATGTTTATACTAAAACTATCCTAGAATTAAATAAGAAATATGATTTTACCAAGTTCATTATAGTTGTTCCTAGTATTGCGATTAAAGAAGGTGTCTACTCTTCTTTAAAAGCTACAGAAGAACATTTCAAAGAAAAATATGATAATGTTGTTTATAACTATTTTGTTTATGATTCTAGTCATTTAGAACGTATTCGTGAATTTGCGACAAGTACAAATATTGAAATTATGATTATCAATATTGATGCATTTAGAAAAAGCTTTGTTGATACTGAAAAAGAGAATAAAGCAAATTTAATCCATCGTGAAAGTGATCGTTTAAGTGGGAATAAACCTATTGATCTAATTGCAAGCACAAATCCCATTGTAATTATTGATGAACCACAATCAGTAGATGGAACAAAGAAATCAAAAGATGCAATTTCTTCATTAAACCCATTATGTACTTTACGTTATTCTGCAACACATAAGGAGTTGTATAACTTAATGTATCGTTTAACTCCTGTAGATGCTTATCAAGAAAATTTAGTTAAACATATTGAGGTGGCTTCTATTACAAGTAATGAAGTCAGCGCAAAACCTTATGTAAAATTATTGAGTGTTAGTGATAAAGGTGGAACGTATTCTTGCCGCATAGAAATTTATGTAAACAATAAGAAAACGGGAGTGATTGATAAAAAGGCAGTTACAGCGAAAACAAAGGATGATTTATGGGAAACTTCTAATGAAGTTGATTACTATAAGGATTGTGGATATATTATTGATAATATAGATTGTTTCAAGGGTGAAGAATCAGTATCTTTCTCAAATGGAGAATATTTAAACATTGGTGAAACAATTGGTGATGTTGATGATAATGTAATCAAGCGTGCGCAAATTCGTCAAACAATAGAACTACATTTAAATAAAGAATTACACTACATAAAAAAAGGAATTAAGGTTTTAAGTTTGTTTTTTATTGATGAAGTTGCTAAATATCGTAACTACGATAGAAAAGATGAAAAAGGAGATTATGCTATCTGGTTTGAAGAAGAATATAATCGATTAATTCAACTTCCAAAATATCGTAAATTAAGAGAAAACTATGCTGATAAGATTTCATTAGAAGCTGATAAAGTGCATGATGGATATTTTTCTAAAGATGTAAAAGGTCGTATCAAAAATTCAATAGGAGCTGGTGTAAGTAAAGATGATGAGACAACATATCAATTGATTATGAAAAATAAGGAGCAATTGCTAAGCTTTGATGAACCTATTCGCTTTATATTCTCGCATTCAGCATTAAAAGAAGGTTGGGATAATCCAAATGTTTTCCAGGTGTGTACTTTAATAGAAACCAAGGATACTATGACTAAGCGACAAAAAGTTGGCCGTGGTCTTCGTATTTGTGTAAATCAAAATGGCGAACGTGTATTAGAAAATAAGTATAATGTTTTAAGTGTTGTCGCTAATGAATCTTATAAAGAATTTGCTTCTACACTACAAAAAGAATTAGAATCTGATAACTTTAAATTCGGTATAATTGAACCAATTAGTTTTACTGGAATTTGCATGAAACAGATTGATGGAACTACTTATGAATTAACACAAGAAGATTCTCAACAAATTTTTAACTATCTTGTAAAAAATGAATACATGACAAGTAAAGGTAAAATCAACGTTAAATATCATACTGAAAAGCATGAAGGAACTTTTAGTCTACCGGATAAATTTGAGAGTTATACAGCTAAAGTGATAAAACGTATTGATAATCTTACAAAAGAAATTGAAATTAAGGATGTGGCTAGAAAAGTACCAGTTAAAATTAATAAGGAAGTTCGACTATCTCCGGAATTTGAAACTTTATGGAATAAAATTAAACAAAAAACAGTTTATACTGTAAATATGGATATTGAGAAATTAAAAAAACAAGCAATTGAACAAATTCAAAATATGCCACATATCAAACCTGATAGAGTTGATAGTCAATTAACAAAAGTTGAAATTAATAAACAAGGGGTTAAAGATATAGGACACCAAGTTAGAGAGCTAGGTGCAGTTTATGAATTTGAAAAGCCTTCTTACCCTGATTTTATTCGTCGTTTACAAGATGCTACTCAACTATTAAGAAAAACCATTATTGAAATTATTGCAGAATCTGGGCGATTATCAGAATTCTATACTAATCCAGAACAGTTTATTAAACAAGTATCTAAAATCTTATTAATGGTTAAGAAGGAAAATCTAACTGATGGAATCAAATATCAAAAAAATGATGAATATTATGAACAAGATTTCATTTTTAATGATGAAGAATTATATGGATATTCAGATAGTAATGTATTAGACGTCAATTCAAATAAAAATATTTATGATCATGTTATTTATGATTCAATTGTAGAAAAAGACTTTGCAATCGAAGCAGAGAATGATGATGAGGTATTGTTATATGCAAAATTACCTAGTACATTTAAAATTGATACACCTATTGGGGCATATAATCCAGATTGGGCAATTGTATTAAATACTGGAACAGGAGAGAAGCTTTACTTTGTGGCTGAAACTAAGGGTACTGAGAACATTAATGATCTTAAAGGATCTGAAAAGAAAAAAATCTTATGTGGTAGAAAGCATTTTGAAGTGATTGATACAGATATTAAATATGAAGTTGTAAAAGAACTTAAAACACTGAAAGGATTAAGCTCTTGTGGATAAATAAAAGAAATACTGAAAATGTTTTTTGAAAAATATTTTAATACTTCTATAATATCAATTGTTTCAATGTTCATAATATATTTCTATACTCCAAGCGAAAGTGAGTTAATAAAAAAGTTCACAGTTGAGAGTGTAAA
>QFCE01000523.1_pt1:0-110000 | contig 198798 bp, 178 predicted proteins | sample 5346091 | NCBI WGS metagenome assembly QFCE01 (sample SAMN09062252, study PRJNA434731) | Human gut metagenome, whole genome shotgun sequencing project. | isolation source: stool timepoint A chromium assembly | host: Homo sapiens | collected 2015
ACTCATTACAGTTCTTAAATGCATTATCTGCTATCTGCCTTACATTATATTCAATTCCGCCATTTTTTATTTTCCCTGGTATGTACAACTGTTTTGTATTTGAATCTTGTCCACCTACAACCACTACCTCTTTTTTCTCAATTGAAGTAATCTTATACTTGACTCCACCCGCCACAAATATTTCGTCAACTGTATCTGCTTTAGTAGCAAACACTTGTATGCTAGTTATTATTAATGTGATTGTTATATATATACTTATTATTTTTCTAAATTTATTCATTTTATTTTTTTGCATTTAGATTTTCTAAACACAATGTGCTTAATATGCACTGTACCTCCCTCTTATACACTATTTTTTAATCTACATAAAAAAGACCGACAAAATTTTTGTCGATCTTTTCTATACAAAAATTCATACCCCCATTAATTATTCCTGTCTTTGTTTAAGTACAGATTCAAGGCTTCCCATAGATGAAATAAGTGAATCAATTAATTCCTTACTGTCAACAACTTCCATCTTCTTACGCATCTTAGTCATTTCTTCTTCCATACTCTGGATTCTTGTCTGACCTTCTTCAACTTTTTCCTGAGTTTCTAACAACTGAACCTGACTGTCTTCTAACTGAGCTTTGCTATTTTCTAATTGAGCCTGACATTCCTCAAGTTTATTCTGATTATCTGCTAATTTATTTTCGCTTTCATCTAATCTGCTTTGAATTTCACCTAATTTGTCAGTTGCCGCTTTAGCTTCCATAGAACTTGCAGCTGCACTCTTTTGCAATTTAGCATTTTCGATACTTAAAGTTCTGTTCTTTCCAATTAATTCATTATTCTCGGCATAAAGAACTTCATATTCAGCACTACCGTCATCTGTAGATGGTTTTTCTACCGGTACTTCAACGTATACAATTTCAGGTTCCGGTTTTTCTACCGGAGCGGTAGGTGCTGCACTTTGTTGAACATCTCCTGCTCCTTCTGCTAATGCCAAAATTTCTTCTCTAAGTTCCTCTATTGTTGCTTTAAGTTCATCATTTTCTTCTTGAAGAGCACCATTTTTTCCATGTAAATCATTGATTTCACATTGAAGCATTTCTCGTTCTGTTTCAAACTCTTCTTTCTGCTTATTTAAAACATTCTGTGTGTTTTTGTAGTTGCCGAAAAGGTTATTAATATAATCATCTACTTCTTCAGGATCATATCCTCTTACCGCATGATTAAATCCATAAGCATTCTCTTCTGCTGCAACCTCCCCAATTTCGTTGCTCTGCATAAACCTGGTCTGTGGTCTAGCTATTCTTGACAACTTAGCCATACTTCTCAACTCCTTTTCCTAGATTTTTTACATTTCAATTGAAATGCATAAATGCTGGAGTCCAATTTCAATGTTTCCTACTCCACTGAAATAACTTGTCCAACCTGTAACATATATTTATTTGCAGTTCCGCTTGGCAATTCTAACACCCTTCTGCCCTTCGAAACCATTTTTCTTATTTTTCCCGGTTGAATTTCATGGTCTATATACAAAATCACATCATCTTTATCCAATGTCAATGTGTCTATAGCAAACTTCATACCGAATGTATGTATCTGGTTACACGGTTCAATTAAAAGTCCTGCTCCTTCCGCTAAAGATTTACGACCCATAAGTCCTTTAAATCTTTTAAAAAATGTATTTGCATATTCAGCTTTCGTGCATATAATCTGACTATCACACGTTATAACCATATCCATACCTCGATTCTATCACTTTTTTTATAAATTTGCATTATTAATTCAAATTATTTTTACTTTTTCTTTAAAAAATTCCCATATCCATAACATTAATTACAACAGGACCTAGAATAACGATAAATAGCACCGGGAAAATAAGACCTACCATAGGTAAAAGCATCTTAACTGGTGCTTTCTGTCCTTTTTCTCTTGCCATCTGCATTCTTGTTTCCCTTAATGTTTCAGATTGTACTTTCATAATATTATTCATCGGAATACCTAACTGAGTTGCCTGTGCCAAAGCAGCAATAAAAGTCTTCAATTCCGGTATCTCTGATGCATTTGCCATATTCTTCAATGCCTCACTTCTTGGTACACCCATCTGAATCTGTCTATATAATTTTAACAATTCATCTATAAACGGACCTTCCATTCTTTCTGACACCTTCAATAAAGATGCATCAAAGCTTAATCCTGATTCAATACATACGCCTAACAAATCCATTGTGTCAGGCAATTGATCTCTTATTCCCTGCTGATAACTTTTCACCTTTCCATTCAAATACATATTAGGTAATAATAAAGCTATAAGCAATCCAACTAATACAAGCAGAATCATTTTTGTAATAGCAGCAATAAAAGCCATAACTACCACTATTAATACCATAATTGCTTTTTTGTAAAACAAAAAGTTTTCTGGGCTTATAGAAAGTCCTGCTAACCTTAATTGTTTTTCAACAAGTTTGTACTTAGCATTTTTCTTTACGTTTGCTGCGCTTCTATTCGCCATATTGTTAATCGCCTGTATTTGAGATGACAGAAACCTTTTTGAGGATTTCTCTCCTTCCTTTTCATTTTGTACTTTCTTTTTCCCACTTATGTACTCTATTTTTCTTTCTTTTGCATCAGCTTCTTTTCCTATATTGTATCCAATAGACGAAACAATGAAGAAAACTAATACACTAATTGCCAATACCATAAATTCCATTTATTTTTTCTCCTTTTAGAACTTAATAGTAACAATTTTATTGATAATAATCGCCCCTATAGTTTCTAAGCAAATTGATATAACTAATAAAATCTTTCCTATCATTGTAGTGAACAATGTCATTATTAGGTCCTTATTAATTAAGCTCATTACAAGTAACAGCACAATAGGTAATACCCCAATTATAATTCCAGATACTCGCCCCTGTCCTGTCATAGTTTTTATCTCTCCTTTAATTTTATATCGTTCACGAATTGTTCCAGCTATCGTATCAAGTATCTCTGACAAATTACCACCTGTCTGTCTTTGAACACTAACCGCAGAAACAACGAGATTAAAATCTTCACTCTTTACTCTTTCAGCCATCGCCTCTAATGCATCATCCTGCGAACTACCAAAAGTTATTTCGTTAACAGTTCTCTTAAACTCTGACTTTATAGGATCATCACATTCATTTGAAATTGTGTCCATAGCCTGATTGAATGTTAATCCGGATTTTAAACAGTTACTTGCAATCATTAAAGCATCACTCAATTGAGATTCAAACATATCTCGTCTCTTTTTTTGTTTATTTTTCATGTATAGGATAGGTGCAACAGCTCCTATTATCATAAGCATAGGTGCTATTAACTGATTCTTAAAAATAAGTATAAACAATAATCCCGGAACAAATGTTATAATTATCCATATTATAATAAAATCTTCAGGTTTTCTCGAAATATCACTTTTTTCCAATTCTTCAGCTAATATTTTATTAATTTTTGTAAATATACTTTTATTGTTATTTACAGACTGCTTTTTATTATTTTTTTGTTGCTCAGTTTTTGCAACTTTTTTTTCTTCCTTTTTCTTTCCTACGATGTAATCTTCTCTTCGTTTTACATTTCTGCTGTTTTCAGTTATTTTACCAACTATAGTTGTAACAAGCACAAATGTAACTCCCATCATGACCACAACTAAGGAAATCATACTAATTAGTAAACCATTCATTCTTTACAACAACCCCATTTCCTCTAATCTTTTCAATACACTTTGGAACTACACCTGTTGCTCTAAATTGTCCCTTAAACTTTCCTCTAGAATCCGTTGTTCCATCTGTTTCAAAGACAAAAATATCCTGCAAACTTACAACATCACCTTCCATACCAACAACCTCTGTAATGGAAGTTACTTTTCTGGATCCATCTCTAAGTCTGCTCTGCTGTATTATTAAATCTATAGCTGAGGAAGCCTGATCTCTAATTGCCTTTACCGGCAATTCCATACCAGACATCATAACCATTGTTTCAATACGAGACATAGCATCTCTAGGAGAGTTTGCATGAGTCGTAGTTAATGATCCGTCATGGCCTGTATTCATAGCCTGAAGCATGTCCAATGTTTCTTCAGAACGAACTTCCCCGACAATAATACGGTCAGGTCTCATTCTCAATGCATTCTTTACAAGAGCTCTAATTGTTATTGCTCCTTTACCTTCAAGGTTTGCCGGTCTACATTCAAGTGTAATAACATGTTCCTGATGTAACTGAACTTCCGCTGCATCTTCGATTGTTACAATACGTTCGTCTTCAGGAATATACGATGATAATACATTCAACAATGTTGTTTTACCTGAACCGGTACCACCAGATACTACTATATTTAATTTTCCTTTAACACACGCTTCTAAAAACGAAAGCATTACCGGGTTTAATGACCCCCATTCAACTAACTGTGCTGCTGTTACCGGTGTAGAGCTAAATTTACGAATTGTAAGTACTGCTCCAATAAGTGATATCGGTGGAATAATAGCATTTACACGGGAGCCGTCAGGAAGTCTGGCATCAACCATCGGACTTGCTTCATCTACATGTCGCCCAACCTGAGTAACGATTCTGTCAATAATATTCATAAGATGTTCTTCATCTCTAAATTTTATATCTGTAAGAACCAATTTCCCTTTTTGTTCAATATATACATGATCTGGTCCATTAACCATTATTTCACTACAATTATCGCTATCAATCAAATCCTGAATTGGACCATATCCTAATATATCATCTAATAAAGTCTTTACTATCGGTTTTCTTTCAACTCTCGGAATATTGTACTCATCCTTGTCAACTTCTTCCGTAAGAAGTTTTTCCATTTCATCTCTATCGACAGTAGCCTTTCCTGCTCTGTTTAATGTCAAAATAATTCTTCCGTGAATCATTTTCTTTACAGAATCATATGGGTCTTCAACCTTTACTTCCTTTACCTCCTCAACTTTTTTCTGTTGTTGATTAGTTGTTTCTTCCCCATTTTCTTCCTTATTCTTTTCTATTATGTCAAGTAATCCCATATACGATTAACCTCCGACTATTTACTCACCTTTATCCGCAATAACCCTTTGTATAAAACTTGAGAATTCTTTTGCAGCCACCGTTCTACTTGTTCTTAATACAAACGGTTCTCCTTTATTTACACTACTGTTAAACATCTTATCCGATGATATTGAAGCGTAAAATGGTATCTCCAACATTGATTCGAAATCCTTCATTCGGATTAAGCTGTTAACATTCTTATTCATTACTAATCTTGCTTTTTCTTTTATTCCTAACTGTTCCAATATACTTACAGCTGATTTTGCTGCTTTAAGCGATAAAATATCAGGATTATTTACAATCATAATCTCATCACATTCCTGTAATGCCGCTATTGTTTCATCACTAAAATTCGTTCCTAAATCAACTATTACATATTCATAATATGGTCTTACACTACGTATAACCTTTGTAACATGTTCCGGTTTAATATATTCGGCATATTCAGGACTCTTTGGTGCTGCAAGTAATACTACACCTGAAGAATGCATTATACTAAAAGAATTAACTCTTTCAATTGATATTCCTTCAGGGTCCTGCGCTAACTCAACAATTGTATCCTTAGGTTCTAAATCTAAAAGAATATTCTGATCTCCAAATCTTAAGTCCATATCTAAAAGAATAACATTGCTTCCCCTCTTGGATAATGCAACAGCAAGGTTTGTTGCCATTACGGACTTTCCTGTACCACCTTTACATCCGAAAAATGCAATTACTTTTGATCTTACTCTTTTCTGAATGTTTAACTGTGCCTGAATTACTTTTTCGTATTCATTAACCTGTACTACTCTTGAATAAAATTCATTATCCTTCATATCCAAAGGTAATACCTGTCTTATTCCAAATCTTGCTGCATAGTTTACTAAATCAACGGTTACATCGTCTGTAGCTACAACTGCTGCGCATCCTTTACTTTGGAATTTCATACTTTCAACGAATGAAAATACTTCCGGGTCGATTGGTACTTTAACACCAACAATAACTACATCCGGAAATAATCCATCTATTTTCAATCTTGATTCGTCTTTAAAATCTGCATAACCAACAATTTGAATATCTCTATCTGCTAATTTTTTCTTCAAATTAACACGAATTGATGTATCTTCTGAAATAATAACAACTTTTATACTTTCCATATTATTCTCCGTCCTCCGCAGTTCTCTTATTTAATATAAGTTTATAACCTGAATATTCTCCTGAATTTTCTACTCCATATAAAATATCAGCATCTTCATATGACAACTCAAATGTGATTGATGAATATGTTACTATTGCATTCGCTGTATCTGTATTTACATCATTTGTTGATATCTTTAAAACTTTAACATCGCTCAAAACTGTATCTACAGTAGCCTTACCATCGCCTGTCTTCATTGCCAAAACATTTACTGTATCTCCTGGGAGGATATATCCATCTACACCCGTAACGCCATCTGCTGCCATACTGTATGCAACCATTCCATCTGCGAGATTATACGATAATCCGACATTCGATTCCTGTTCAGTTCCAAATCTTTTTATTGAAACCTGCTCACCTGCATAAATATAACCCGATGATGTATTTCCTATAACTTCATCAAGACTTCTTACTGCGCCATCTACAATTGCACCATTATCAATCATTCTAGTACTAAAAAAATTATTTACATTATTAGCTGTAACCTGTGTTCCTGCCGGAACGTCTGATATTGCATACACAATCTCGGTCTTATCTTTATTTGGATCATTGTTGCTTATAACTGACTGTGCAAACATATATGTTGCAATTCCTGCAACCAACGCACTTATAAGTGCAATCAAATAAATTCTCTTCATGGTATTTGTACCCCTCTGTTTCTTATTTTTAGTGTTTTATTAATCTACGATTCCGTTTTTATTGTTACTGTATACGATAGTTCTTTAGTCTTTCCATATATAACTCCCAGAACCGGTGTCAATGTATTCATTTCCGCCTTAACGTTAACTTTTAAATCTCCCTCAAGTGGACTTGTGGGATTTGTAAGTTTTGAATCAACCACTACTGATTTAAGATTTTTCGGCAATATTGCTTCCACCTTATCGGTTACAATTTGATCTAATTGTGCATCTTGTGCATTCACGCACCCAACACGTGCCCCTTCTCTGCAGGCGTTTTCAACAGATAACTGATTGTAAAATAACCACCCAAAATCCAATATTCCGCATACAATCAAAAGTAATATAGGCAAAACCAAAGCAAATTCAACAGCTGATTGTCCATTTTCTCTTTTCTTCATTGATGCTACCTCTCAAATATTTTTTCCATATTCTAAAATAGAGGGGCTATTGCCCCTCTATTTTGAACAAAATTACAAAATCATTTTGTAATATTTTATTAATTTGTAGTAGCATTATCTAACTCTGTACCTGCTTTTTCGAACATTCCCTTAATCTTTGGTCCTAATGCTGCTAAAGCACCAATTACAACGATTGCTACTAATCCGATGATAAGACCGTATTCAACCATACCCTGTCCATCTTCATCCATTAAGAAATTCTTTACATCTCTCATAATATTTCCTCCTTCTTGCATACGACTCTCTTTTACTCCGTCGTGCTTAATTATAAATTTAATAAATTAACGGGAAAAATAATGAAACCAAAACCCCTCCCGATAAAAACGGTGCCATAGGAGCTGCTGTTTTTAAGTTGCCTCTTCTTGTGATTTTTAAGAACAAATAATAGATAAATATTGTAAAACCCATCACTGCCATTGCTTCAATATAACCTTGAAGACCCAACATAAAACCTATTACGGCGCTATATTTCACATCGCCAGCCCCAATCCTTAGTTTTAAGAACCCCGGAATAACAAATATTACATATGCAATTATCAATCCCATAAATGAATTAAAAAATGTATCCATAAACACATCTAACCCACCACTTGTAATTACTATGTTGCATATCTGTAAAAGTAACATCCCCAATAATAATGCGTTAGGTATTCTTCTTATCAGCATATCAATTCCTGCTACATTTATTGCCATCAATATGATAAGCATATATCGCACTGTCTGCCAGTAATCAAATTCTTTAAGGGCTATACCTACAAACAATACAGCTGGAGCCACCATCCATGCTATTCTGTAACCTATGTTATTTATTCGTTGTCCTTTATTTTCTGTGTCATATATACTTCTTACTTGTATCTGGTATCTCGCCAGATAGTAAAAGCACAATCCAGAGAGCAAACCCACCGTCGCGTATATCGCGTATTCCATCGCTGTTTCCTCCTCTGTATTTACTTACATCGTCATGAAAAAACTTTATGTATTATACGTGTCAAAACGTTTTCTCTACGATAATATTATTATAATACTTTTCGTCATTTAGTCAATATTTTTTAATAATTTAGTCACAATTTGTACACTATGTACATTATTTTATTTACTCAATGTGCTAAATGCCAATTTTTTAGACTTCTCCCTATTTTTTTCAGACTTTACTCGCTCTTTTTCGGCTTTTTTTCGAGCCCTTTCAGCTTTTTTGTTCATAACTTTTTCATCTTTATTAATGCGGTTTTCCATTTTTCGCTCTTTTCTGGACTTTCTTTGTTTTTTTCTTATTACTTCATCTATTTTTCGATAACGTTCTTCTTCTCTTTCATCCTGCATTCTAATAATATAATCTACACCTTTCAATACTTTTTCGCTCACACAATCACTCACTTCTTTAGACATATTATGTGTCGACTTATTTATCGCTCTGGTAACTATACTTTCGGTATTTTCCTCTAAGGCTCTCGAAACTATGTTTCCCATAATTTCCTGAAATTGCTGCATTTTACTTTCTGAGCTAACACTTTCAGTTAAAGATGTTTTATTTTCTAATCCTCTATATTTTTCTATGTCTCCACTATTATCTTTTGTTTTTGTATCCATAATTTCTTTATTATTTACACCATTATTACATCCTTCTTCATCTTCTTTATAAAATGTATTTTTTTCACTCTTTGGTTTGTCAAAAAGATTTCTAATGTTGACTGTATTAGGATTAGAACGATTAATGTCAATTTCTCCATTAATCATCATTTTTATAGTTCTTAGACCATATCCCTGTTCTTTTAAATCTCTTATTTTCCGAAGTAATTCAATATTTTCTTCCGTATAATATCGATGTCCCATTTCATTTCTGGGAATCTTTATCTCAAGTTCTTCTTCCCAATATCTTAACACATGAGATTCTACCTTTAGCATTTTAGATGCATCTGAAATAATATATCGTCGTGTTCCCATTTTCCCCTCCAAAAAAATAATGTTAACAATAATTTCCAAATTATTGTTAACATTAGTATAATTCTGACTATTACTCAATTCAACGAATTGGCAGTCCCATATTCAATTATTTTTTAAGCAAATGACGAATGCCGTCAAATGAGTGTAAACTTCTCATCTTTTTCGTTCAAATTCGCATATGGCTTAGCATAATTATTCTCTCACATTTATTTTAAGCCTATATTTTTCACCAGTTGTTTGATTAACAATATATTAATTATTCTCTCACATTTGTTTTAAAATGCGAACAAGCAAGCAAATCTACTCTCTTGCTTTTGTCTCGAATTTTGTATATTCAGGTAACCATAATAATTCTATAGCTCCTACAGGACCGTTTCTTTGCTTAGCAACATCCACAATAATAGTATTTCTGTCTTCTGTTTCGTCCTCTTTGTTGTATTTTCTTGATAAAAGCATTACAACGTCGGCATCCTGCTCGATAGAACCTGATTCTCGCAAATCGGCCATGATAGGTCGATGGTCAGGTCTCGATTCTACGCTTCGGTTAAGCTGTGAAAGTGCAACTACCGGAATATTCAACTCTCTTGCAATTCCCTTTAATGATCTTGAAATATCTGCAATTTCCTGTTCACGGCTTGGATAATTACCATTTCCTCTCATAAGCTGTAGGTAGTCAATAACTACAAGCTGTATATCTTTTTCTAATTTAAACTTTCTGCATTTGGAACGAAGGTCACCAATTGTAATACTTGGCGTATCGTCAATTACAATATTTGAATTTCCTATAATATCCGCTGTTTCTACAATTTTTTCCCATTCAGATTCATTAAGTTCTCCTGCTCTCATTTTCTGAGAACTTACCATTGAATGCTGTGATATAAGACGGTTAACCAACTGTTCCTTTGACATTTCCAAACTAAATATAGCGACTGCATTCGGCTTACGTATAGCTATATGCTCTGTTACGTTAAGTGCAAATGCTGTTTTACCAACTGAAGGTCTTGCCGCAATCAAAATAAAGTCTGATGGCTGCAATCCGGATAACTGATTATCAAGATATATATATCCGGTTGCTAAACCTGTAACAGTTCCCTTTGTAAGCGATGCCTGTTCTAATTTATCAAATACATTAGCAACTACTTTATTAATTGGGACAAAGTCGCCACTTGAACGTGATCTAAGCACTTCAAAAACTTCTTTTTCAGTACTCTCCATTATATCTTCAAGCTTATCCGTTCCTGCATAACATTTAGCTGAAATATTATCATTTACTTTTATTAATTTACGCAACATTGCTTTTTCATATACAATAGTCGCATACTGCTTTATATTTGCTGAAGTCGGTACCATTTCTAATATTTCCCTGATAAAATCAAGGCTGATTACTTCACTAGAAACATCCATCTCTTCCAATTTAGCCTTTATGGTAACCAAATCTCCATTTTTTCCTTCACGGTACAATTCTGTCATTGCCCCAAAGAGCAATCCATATTGTCTGTTAAAAAAATCATCTTTATTTATCAACTCCATAGCTATCGGAACAGCATCCGGATCCATAATCATCGAACCTATTACTGCCTGTTCTGCTTCATAGCTATGAGGTAGTATTTTTTTTACTATTGGATCTTCCATTAATAATTATCTCCTATAAAGCTTCAACCTTTATGTCTAAAGTTGCCATTACATCCTTGTGCAATTTAACTTTTACTGTATGGACTCCAAGATTTTTAATTCCTTCTTCCATAACAATCTTCTTTTTATCAATTTCTAAACCAAGCTGCTTCTTTGTTTCTGCTGCTATTTCCTTTGCAGAAATTGAGCCAAATACACGGTCTCCATTTCCGGCTTTAATCTTTATAACTACCTTTTTATCTTTTAATTCTTCTGCCAAAGCTTTTGCTGCATCCAATTTTTCCTGAGCAACCTTTGCTTCATTAGCTTTTTGAAGTTTTAAATCATTTTTATTTGCGCTATTTGCTTCTACGCCAAGTTTTTTCTTTAAAATAAAGTTTTTAGCATATCCATCGCTTACCTTTACTACTTCACCTTTTTTTCCTAACGCTTTAACATCTTCTAATAAAATAACTTCCATATTCGTGTCTCCTTTCAAAGCAATAAACTTATTATATCTAAGCAATTAATTTCATTTTTTCAAATTCAATCTGGCAAACTATATTAATGTTAAGGTCAAATATCTCTTGTGTAAATAACTATATTTCACCTTCATCAGTCATATCCTGAATAATCTCTTTTATCAAGGTCTTTGCCTGTTCACATGTACAATCTTCAATCTGTGCTCCGGCAAGATTCATATGACCTCCACCGCCTAATCTTTCTGCAATTAACTGAACGTTAACTTCATCTATTGACCTTGCGCTTAAATATACTTTTTCATTATAAAACGTACATACAAACGCTGCCTTTATACCTTTAATATTAAGCAATTCATTCGCTGCCTGTGCTCCAACAACTGTCGGCATACTTGTTCCTTCAGACGGGCAAATGGCTATAGCGTATTTATCCATAAATATCTCTGTATTTTGAATAGCCTTAGCTTTTGCCTTATAATCTCCAATATCATCTCTAAACATTTTTCTAACTCTGACAATATCAGCTCCATTTTTTCGCAAATAAGCTGCTGCCTCAAATGTTCTTACACCTGTTCTGTTAGAAAAATTATTTGTATCCATCATAATTCCGCTATACAATGCATCTGCCTCATACGGTTTCATTTTAACTGAATCAACCATATACTGCATAATTTCAGTAACCATTTCACATGCTGATGATGAATATGGTTCAATGTATGATAAATGTGCATTTTCTATTGCATCTGCACTTTGTCTATGATGATCTATTACTACAAGTGTTTGTGCTCTTCTCACTAATTCAGGATATTCAGTATATCCTGCTCTATTACAGTCAACTACAATGAGCATATCATTTTTTTCTAAAATAGTTGTAGCCAATGTTCCTGCAATAAACATATCTTCTTCATAGCCATTATCTGTCGTAAACTTATCAATCAAAGGTTTTACTGAAGAACTCATAGTTCCCGTTACCACATAAGCTTTTTTACCCATTGTAGTTATGGCTCTATACAAACCAATTGCTGCGCCGTAAGAATCATTATCACCCAAATGATGTCCCATAATGAATACTTTATCTCTTGTTTCAATTAATTCTCTTAATGCATGAGCTTTTACTCTGGCTTTTACTCTGGTATTCTTTTCGACAGACTTGCTCTTACCGCCATAATAATATATCTTTGCGCCATCTTTTAATACTGCCTGGTCACCACCTCTGCCAAGTGCCATATCGATAGCTGCTGTGGCTGACGTGTAATTCTGAACATACGAATCTGAACCCATTCCGAATCCAATACTGATTGTAGCTGTTCGCTCATTACCTATCTTAACATTCTTTACATCATCAAGAAGTGAGAATTTTTTACTCTGCATAATTGCTATATTTTTAGCCTTAACAACTACAAAGTATTTGTCTTTTTCAAGTTTTCTTACCAGACCGTCCATTTCTGCAAAATATCGCTGTATCTGTCGATCAATCAATGCAACTAACAGTGTTCTTCTGGCATCTTCAATACTTTGAAGAACCTCTTCATAATTATCTATGTAGATAAGTCCCGGTATCATCTTATCATTTTTATTTTCCTTAGATAATTGCTGAATTCTTGTATCATCAAATAAATAAAGTGCAAACATATCCGCATCGTCATCATCTGAATCAAGTACTGCGATAGGCACTTCATCAACTGCATCTTTCATTTTAAACTTCTTTAGCACAGCTCTATATATTTTTTCATTATACTCAACTTTGAACTCTTTCTTTTCTTCTTTAAATTCAAATTTATCCTTTGTAAACTCTTTAAATATAGATTCAATTCCCCTCATATTTAAAAGTTTAGTTTCGCACGCCTTTTCCATTTCGCTATTATGCCACAGCATCTTTCCATTACAATCAAGTAACGCATAAGGAATTTCAAATTCATGCATCATCTGTCTTTGTATCTGACTATACTCTGCGCCAAAATCCACAAGATATCTTTTGATATTTGGATAAAATCTAAGCATCATAACAATCGCTATTACAATAAACAAAATTGTTGCAAACGCCATAACCACTCCGGCTCTTTTGTCAATAAAAAATATTATAGCCGTTACTACTATCCAAAGCACACTAAGGTTAATAGGCCACCTCAAATACTTTGTAATTTTTCCATTCAATGCTACTTTTTTATCATTTAACATATAAGCACCTCTAATTTGCTTTATTCTTCATCTCCGCCTTATATTTGTATATCTTTAAAATAAAAAGCTTACAACGTTTCTAACGCACCTTAATGATTTAGTATACCATATTGTAATTTTTATTTCCACTATACTACTTTATAAGCCATAACAGATTACTAATATATTCTTTACATGTTTTATCATTTCGTATAAAATTACCTTTAATTAAATGATGTCAGGGTTAACCGCCACGACTATGATGCCTACAGATTGTTCAGTGCTACGCACTCTCACAATTATCCGGCATCTTTACATTAGTAAAATATGAAACAGGAGATAGTTTATATGTTTAGAATATGGGGAAGAACCTTTAAAAATAATAAAATGATAAAAAATACCACAGTCGAAATAGATAACCCTGAGATGACGAGAACTCACAAAGTTTTCAAAGCACTTGAAGATATTTGCGAGGAATTTGATTTAAGCAATCCAATCTGGCTTGATAATAACATTGATGAATTCAAACGCATTTCACGAACCAGATTTTATCAGGACAGTTTTATTGAACATATTGATTTTGATTATTTAGATTTTTATATTATCGAAGAAGATTAATATGTTGGAGTCAAAATCATTCTTGACAAAAAAGCCTTATAAAAAACATATCCCCTCTTTACCGGATAACCGATACGGAGGGGATATTTATATACTATTTAAATTTACTGGATATAACACGAATCGCTCCGTGTTATCTTATAATTAAAGTCTTTTCTGTAATTCTGCTGTCATGTCTTCATAACCCGGTTTTCCAAGTAATGCAAACATATTCTTCTTGTAGCTTTCTACACCCGGCTGATTAAATGGATTTACTCCAAGAATATATCCACTTACACCACATGCAAATTCATACATGTAGAATAATTCTCCAAGATAGAATTCGTTCTGTTCAGGTACATTAACCATAAGGTTAGGAACATTACCATCTGTATGAGCAAGAATTGTTCCATTCATTGCACTCTTGTTAACAAAATCCATATCTTTTCCAGCTAAGTAATTTAATCCGTCAAGATCATCTGCTTCTTCCTGAATTACGATATCAGCATCTGTCTTTTCAATATTTACAACTGTTTCAAACATAAGTCTTGATCCGTCCTGAATGAACTGACCCATTGAATGTAAATCTGTTGTCAAATCAACTGCTGCAGGGAAAATACCTTTCTGGTCTTTTCCTTCGCTTTCACCATAAAGCTGTTTCCACCATTCGCCAAAGTAATGTAAACTTGGTTCATAGTTAGCTGTAATTTCAATTGATTTTCCTTTTCTTAATAAAATATTTCTGATTGCTGCGTATTTTACTGCATCGTTATCTTCAAATGTATTGTTTAAAGCTTTTTCTCTTCCGCTTGCAGCACCTTCCATTAATTTATCTATATCAGCACCACTTACTGCGATTGGAAGCAAACCTACTGCTGTAAGAACTGAGAAACGTCCACCTACATCATCAGGTACTACGAAGCTTTCATATCCTTCTTCTGTTGCAAGATTCTTAAGAGCTCCCTTTGCCTTATCTGTTGTAGCGTAAATTCTCTTTGCTGCTTCTTCTTTGCCATATTTCTTTTCAAGTTTTTCCTTGAAAATTCTAAATGCGATAGCAGGTTCTGTTGTTGTACCAGACTTAGAAATAATGTTAACTGAGAAATCTCTGTCTCCAACAACATCTAATAATCCCTTTAAGTATGCAGGGCTAATGCTATTTCCTGCATAGTAAATTTCAGGTGTTTTTCTGATTTCTTTTGATACATTGTTATAGAAACCATGTCTTAAGAAGTCAATTGCTGCTCTTGCTCCTAAATATGAGCCACCAATACCAATAACAACTAAAACTTCTGAATCACTCTGAATCTTCTTAGCTGCTGCTTTAATTCTTGCAAATTCATCCTTGTCATAATCTACAGGTAAATCAATCCATCCTAAGAAATCATTTCCTGCTCCTGATTTGTTAACCAAAACTTCTTTTGCATCTTCTGCGATTTTCTTCATTGCTACTACTTCATCATCTGAGATGAATTTTGATGCCTTTGAGTAATCAAATGTTACCTTAGCCATATCTTTTTCCTCCGTCATTTCAAATCCTGCTATCCCGTACACCTTGCAAACTGTCATGGTATCTCTCCACTAAATCCACAGTGTCCGGTAAAGCGTTTATTTATCGACATAATATAATATTCATGCCGACCGGTAAAATTTCCTTCAAATTCTCTCTATCATATATACAATAAATATTTTGTCGTCATATGTCAATGTTTTTAGCATATTTATTGAAACAATTTTATTGGAGTCAACCCGAGAATATATCCCCGCAACTATTTTGCTTAATCTGCGAATATTTTCTTAAAACATATTTGTTTCAACCTGCGAATATTTCTATATAAATTATACAATTGAACCTGTAAACATTTCTACAAAACTTATATGATTAAATCTTAATTTATTTTTGCAAAACCATTTAAATCTTTACTGCAAATATTCTCCTAAAACTTCGTTGATTATTCTCTCCTGTTCTTTTGTAATATTTATTCTACCCTGTTTTTCATTTTCTATTTTTTTATTTGTATTATTTATTTCATTTACATTAACATTCTGTTCCGATTCCTGCTCATTTTTGCTGCTACCGATTTCTATGTTGTAATCATTTTCCCGCCTACTAATCTGCTCTCGCAAATTAACACTATTTTCAAAGAAATCCGTAATAACATATATCAGTTCTGTTTTTCTGTCATTTGTATGAATTGTATTTTCAACTACAAATAATGCAAGCGCAAAATAAAATCCTACAAGAATATACGACATCGCCGTTGTCTTTCCGTATCCCTGATTATACAGTATATATCCACATAATCCGCCTATTGCCACACACAAAAATCCACACCAGCTAATAATTTTATTTATGGAATCAAGATAAAATATGCCTATTTTACACTTATTTATGTACCTACTTACTAAAAGCATAGGATTAGCCACCGTGCCGTTTATGGTTTTAATACTCTCAAATTTCAATTTTATCTGGCGAAGAATATTACTTTTTGGGCTATCCATATTTTCTGCCTTTTTAATCATTTTACCAAAAATCCACATTACCAGACATTTACTTACAATTCCTACTAAAAAAATACTTCCTAATAAACATAGGAAGTACGCTTTATTTTCAATTATTGATGTGATTTTTTCCATATTAACAGTAAAACATGACATACATTTGTCAAACATAAAAAACCTCCTCGTACGATATGTATTGACCAGCCTTTTGTTTGTGGCCGATAGTCGGAAACATTAATGCTTAAACTTTGTTTTTTGTTTCCTTTATACAATAAAATTTTATCATACAAGAGGTCTTTTAACACTATAAATCGTTCGTCAAATTTCTACAAATTCTTAATTAACTGTTTTAATATTTTAATTGAATTAGCCGCTGCTTTCTTTTCAAATGTAGGGTAATCCATTTCTGCACTTCCATCTGCCTTATCAGAAATCGCTCTGATTATAAGACATGGAATATTGTTAACATATGCTGCATGTGCTATAGAAGCACCTTCCATTTCTGCACAATCTCCGGCAAATGTATTTACCAAATCATCTTTCTTTTCCTTACCGGCAATAAACTGGTCGCCTGAAACAATTCTTCCTGTAAATACCTTAACAGAAAGATTTGCCTCTTCTATACTTTTGACTGCTACATCAATTAATCTGCTGTCACTATGAAATACAGAGTTGTCCATATCAGGAATAACTCCACGTTCATAACCTAACGCCGTCACATCCATATCATGCTCAATGGCATCTTTTGATATAACAATATCGCAAATATCAATATCACTATTTAATGAGCCTGCAACTCCTGTATTAATAACAGAATCTACTTTATATCTGTCTGCAAGAATCTGTGTGCATATAGCTGCATTTACCTTTCCAATACCACACTTTACAACAACTACATCTTTGTCATGAATATGTCCTTCATAAAAATCCATTCCTGCAACTGATGTAATTTTCGCATCCGGCATTTCATTTTTTAATTCCTGGACTTCGCTGTCCATCGCTCCAATTATTCCTAACACGTTACACCTGTTCCTTTATTTATTTTCTTCTAAGTACAATTTTAATGCCTTTGCAAGCTGGTCCGGACATGAAGTTCCTCTTCCTGCACAATCAATTCCATCCATTCTTTTAATTGCTTCGTTCACATCCATTCCTTCGACTAATGCAGCAACTCCCTGTGTATTTCCACTGCATCCTCCAAGAAATCTTACATTAGTAACTTTATTATCAACAACATCAAAACTAATTTCTCTTGAACACGTTCCTCTTGTCTTATAATTCATAACTGCACTCCTATCCAAGGCTTTCTAATCGTCTATCTTCTTTTCATAAATTTCTACAACATCATCTATATCACCTTTGGCAATTAACTGACCATGTTCCAAAATAATTGCCTTGTTACACAATCTCTTAACCTGAGCCAAACTATGTGATACAAATAAAACTGTAACCCCATGATCAAACATTTTTTTCATTTTCTTTTCGCATTTTTTTCTAAATTTAGCATCACCAACTGATAATACCTCATCTAAAATAAGAATTTCCGGTTCTACAACTGTAGCAATTGAAAATCCAAGTCTTGCCTTCATACCTGAAGAATAGTTTTTAATTGGAACGTCTATAAATTCTCCTAACTCAGAAAATTCAAGAATTTCATCATATTTTGACATTAAAAATTCTTTTGAAAATCCAAGAACCGAGCCATATAGGAATATATTTTCCCTACCTGTATAGTTAGGATCAAATCCTGCACCAAGTTCAATCATAGGTGCCATATGTCCATATCTTTGCACTGAACCCTTTGTCGGCTTATAAACACCTGCAATTACTTTAAGAAGCGTACTTTTTCCTGCTCCATTAAGTCCAAGTATTCCGAGACGTTCGCCTTTTTTCAATTCAAACGAAACATCTTTTAACGCCCAAAATTCATTAAAACGAAGCTTTTCGCCTTTTAATTTCTTTATAAATAATTCTTTAAAATTATCAACTTTTTCTTTGCTTAAATTAAAGCAAATACTAACATCATTAACTCTAAGAGCTACATCATTCTTTGCCATAACTCCTCCTAAATATGAAGAATAAACTTATCCTGATTTTTCTTAAATACATATATTCCAAATATCAGTAATACAACACTACAAGTTCCTGAGTATGCAAATAATTTTAAATTTGACACTCCGTAACTATAACTGTTAAACATAGAATGACCTTCTAACAATACAGCTCTGAAGTTACTGATAATTCCGTAAAGCGGATTTAATTTGATAAGAATTAATCCCTGTCCCATACTTGAGATTTTGTAGAAAATTGCTGAGCAGTACATAACAAGCATCAACACAACATCCCACAAATATTCCATATCTCTAAAGAATACACATACCGTTGACAATACCATTCCTGCACCAATTGACAAAATAAACAAAATTGTCAAAGGAATAACCGCTTCAATTACATGCCATGTAAGTGGAACACCTAAAACTACTGAAACTACTGCAAGAACTATTAATGACAGTAAGAATAAAATGTAGTTATAAATGCAACTTGAAAGCGGATACAAATACTTAGGTACATAAACTTTCTTTATCATTGCCTGATTTGCCCTAATAGACCTCATCGCAATCTTTGTTGAACTTGAGAAGCAACTATATATAAGTCGTCCACACAAAATGTAAACAGGATATAATCTGTCACCTTTACCAAGCAACTGTCCAAATACGATTGTAAGAACAATCATTGTAAGTAACGGTTCAAGCATTGTCCATATCAATCCAAGATATGATCTTCTATACTTTAACTTAATTCCTTTTTCTACAAGTTCGATTAATAAATATCTGTATCTTGCAAAATTTTTCACGTACTTATTCATATAACCTCCAAAACTGAAGCATTTATTTTTATAGTTTATCCATATAAGATTAAATTCCCGACAATAAACTAATCTTATTATATATTATAATTTTTTTATGTCAAATTAATGGGAAATATAATGATATAAATAGCTTTGGCTTATATAATTAATAATAGCTGCCACTTTTGTTACACACATAAAAATGCACCACTTTCGCAACAAAATTTGTTTAGAAAGTAGTGCATTAAAATCAGCATATTGTGAATATGTATATCTGTGGGAATTTTTGTTATTCTACATTTTTCAATGCATCTGTCATAGATATTTTTTAATTAGTTAAGTGCAAGCAATTTCCATGTCTTAATTAATTTTACTTTGTCAATCTGAATTTCTGACGTATTGTCCTGATTTGAACAATATTTACCTGCTGCAGATTCGAATACCATATATGTCTTCTTTCCGCTTACGCAAATTCCTTCCAGCATTGATGGAAGTACAACCGTTTTAACCGGTGTATCAAGTGCAGAAGCTGTTACAATATTTACAGGTTCATAAACCATTAAATATGAATCTGCTATTCTTCCGTATGACTGAGACAATGTAAACTTTCTTTCTGTAGCAGAAATCTTATTTACAACCAATCCCTGTGTATTTGCAGGAACATAAAGGTTATATTGATTTGTAAATGTTAATCGTTTTGTCTTTTTATTTTTCTTAACTCTATATCCATACATAAGGCATGAATTGCTATTTGCACTTCTTCCTGCCCAGAAATGAGTTCCGTCAAATGCTGCAAAGTCTGCGCATCCTCTAAGAGTTACTCTATAGCTAAATTTTATTTTCTTTCCATTTTTAGCTTTCAAAAGATTTTTATATGTAATTATACCTACTTTATCTACTGCGCCCGGAAGGTTATTTATACCTACTACTAAATTTTTCTTTACATTTGTTACTGAACCTACATGGTCTTTTATTGTCAATTTAAGTTTCTTTACGAAATTACCCTGTTTATCATATATCAAAAGTATTGATTTTGCTGTCAAATTCTTGTGATACATTGAAACTACAACGTATTTTCCAATAACACAGGTTCCCTGTGGCACATAATTTTTAAGTGATAATAATATGTATTTATCCTTTACTGACTGAATTCCACTATTTACAAGCATATCGTATACTCTTAAATCCTCAGCCATTCTTTCTTTTTCAGATTCTGTATATTCCCAAGGTATATTGTTGACTCTTGCATATTTTTTTCCTGCTGAATTTGAATATACTTTAAGAGTTAAATTTGTTGCTCCTGCAAAAGCATTTGCACCTATTGTCTTAACTGTTTTATATAATGTAAGTTTTTTAAGTGATGTACAATTCTTAAATGCACTTTCTCCAATTGTCTTAATTGTTTGAACCATATTTATTGTTGATAATTGAGTACATCCGCTAAATGCCTGATATCCAATTGAAGTAAGTGTTTCCGGTAATATAACTTTTTTTACTGAATTTGCATTAAGTAAAACTCTGTTTGGAACTTTTGTCATTCCATTAGCAAATGTAACTGTTGTAACATTTGCCACTTTGCCGATTATTTCATATGTACTTGTCACCGTGCTTGGAATTGTAAGACTTGTAAGCCCTGTCATTTTGTAAAATGCATGATAATTTATTTTCTGCAAGCCCTCATGCAAAGTTAATTCTTTTACTTTTTTAATTCCATAAAAAGCTCTCTTATAAATATACTTTATTGTTGTCGGTAATTTAATTTCCGTAACGGCACTACATCCTCTGTATGCTTCAATTCCAATAATCTGCAATCCTTCAGGTAATTCAATTGTCTTTAATGCTGTACATTCTTTAAAAGCATTTTCTCCAATTTCCTGAAGTAATGAACCCTGTTCAAATGTTACCTTTTCAATATATTTATACTGATAAAATACATTTGCATTAATCTTTGTAACACTTGCAGGAATTACAATTTCTTTATTTGTTGTATCTGTTGCTGCCTTTTTGTACCCTGTAAGGACTCCGTTTTCAATTACGAAATCAGGGTTAATTGTAGGAGCTTCTGTTGTTGGCACTTCTGTTGTCGGTGCCTGTGTTGTTGTTTCAGTTGTTGATGACTCTTCTGTTGTAGATGTTTCATCAGTTCCTGTTTCCTTAGTACTACTTTCATCCGTGCTCGTTTCTTCAGCCGGCTTTGTTGTCTCTGTGTTTTCTTTTGTTGTTTCCTGTTCACTATCAGCTATGCTTACTTCTGCTGCCATGACTTTATCCTGTTTATAGTTTCCATGACCTGCAAAAGCACCTGATGGTAATGCTATAGTGGCTATCATAACTGCAACAAGCAACTTGCTTATGCTCTTTAATGTTTTCTCTTTCATAGCTACCTCCTCTAAACTCTACGTTACATTATAATGGTTCTTTCTTTTTCGTCAAAGGATTTATGCCATCTGCCAGACAATTGCCACATTTAAAATTAACTCTTTCTTATTTGAAAAATACAGTTGTGTATACTATAATCTTCCTATATGTATATAGCATTAGGAGGTTTATATGCTAAGTAAAATTAAGACAAAATTAGGCAATTTCAAAGAAACTGCAAGACGTAGCAAATACGCGCATTATTATAAAGATTACGATATCGAAGACAATATTATTTTATACGACTCATATTTTAGCCGTGGAATGCTTTGCAATCCTTACGCAATTTTCAGAGAATTACTTTCAAATTCTGAATTTGACAAATACACTCATGTATGGGTTGTTGATGACCGTGTAGGAAACGAACCTGTTATGGAACAGTTTGCTGACCACGATAATATTTATGTCATAAGAAGGCATAGTAATGACCATTTGAAATATTTAGCGACTGCACATTATATTATTTCAAATGTATCTCTGCCTTTTTATTATTGCAAAAAGCCCGGACAGATTTTTGTCAACACATGGCACGGCACTCCTATAAAAAGCTTAGGATACGATATTCCGGGTTCAGCAGCCACTATTTCAAATGTTCTTAGAAATATGCTTTCTGCTGACTATATGATTTCTGCGAATCCATTTTTAACAGAAGTTTATTTAGATAAATACAAATTACGCGGGCTTTACAACGGAAGTATTATCGAGGAAGGTTATCCAAGAAATGACCGTCTTTTAAATTGTCCTAAAGAAGAAATAAAGTCAATTCTTCTTAAATATGGAATAGAACTTGAAAAAGATAAGCAGGTTATTTTATATGCACCTACATGGAAAGGTGCCGATTATAATAAGCCTGAAGTAAATCCTGATGACTATTATAATTTTAAAAGAGAATTGGAAGAATATATAGATACGGACAAATATCAGATTCTTCTTAAGCCGCACCAGGTTGTATATAAAGAGTTGGTAAAATCAGGTATGTTTAGCAATTCCTTAATTCCTGCTTTTATTGACACAAACGAACTTTTGTCTATTACTGATATTTTAATATCAGATTATTCAAGTATATTTTTTGATTTTTTAGCAAGCGACAAACCAGTGTTATTTTACATTCCTGACTTAGAAGAATATAAAAATTATCGTGGTTTATACATGGAACCTGACAAGCTTCCCGGACCTGCATTAACATCTGTTAAGGAAATTGGAAATTCTATTAACAATTTGGGTGAAGTTATTAATAAATATAAAGATAGTTATTCACAAGCCAAGAATTTTGCATGTCCATACGATGATGGAAATGTTTCCTCAAGAATTGTTGACATTGTTTTTAGAGGAAATACTTCTGATTCAAATGGTAATCCATACCGCATTATTAAATGTGAAAATACAAAGAAGAAATTATTATTCTTTGGCGGCGGACTTCGCATGAACGGAATTTCCACTGCTCTTAGAACAATGCTTGATTTCATCGATTATGATAAATATGACGTAACAGTTTATGCCGGCAATTTAAAATTTGCTGACAGTAAGGATATGATTTGTACATTTAATGATAAAGCCAGAATTTTTGCCAGAGTATCATATACTCCCGCCACATTTGGCGAGCAGATTCGAAATGACTTTTTAAGAGTTTTTGGATTTAATTTTCCTTTAATGAAGAAAATTTACCCAAAAGCAATGTATGACAGAGAATTTATCCGTTGTTTTGGCACAAGTGATTTCGACGCAGTAATTGATTACTCAGGATATGGTTCATTTTATTCAATTTTGCTTTTAAGTGCAAAAAATGCTAAGAAGCTTATTTGGCAACACAATGATTTATTAACAGATAAGAATAAAATCGTTAATCACAAAAAACCTCACAGCAGAGAACTTAGGGTTGTTTTTTCAACTTATCAGTTTTATGACAAAATTGTAGGCTGTTCAGAGGCAACGATGAAAGTTAATTTAGAAAAAATCGGATATAGTGAGTTAAAGGATAAATGTTGCTTTGTAAGAAATGCTGCTAATTTTGAACGTGTAATAAACGGTTCTAAAGAATCCTATACAGCCGAATCTGCAAATGAAGCAGGTTTTCCTGATTTATTAAATAAAGACCTAATTTCATTTGTAAACATGGGCCGTCTTTCACCTGAGAAAAATCAGGCTGCATTAATAAAGGCATTTGCAAAAGCTTATGATGCAAATAAGAATTTAAGATTGTATATTATTGGCGATGGTGCCCTTATGGGTGAACTTAAAGGTCTCGTTCATAGTTTAAATCTGGATGGCAAAGTTATTTTAACAGGAAATTTGGAAAATCCATTTATGCTTATGAAGGAATGTAGTTGTTTCATTCTTCCATCACTTCATGAAGGTCAACCTGTTTCCTTGTTGGAAGCGCGTTTGTTAAAACTTCCAATAATTATGTCAAATTTCAGTTCCGCAGCTTCTTCATTATTTGACAACGGACAACTTGTAATTGGTAATTCTGTTGATGATATTTACAACGGATTAATTGCTTTTATAAATAATGAAGTTCCTACTTGCGAATTTGAATACGCCGATTATAATAATATTACAATCAAACAATTTGAAGATATTATTAATGAATAATTAATCTCTATCAAAAACATTATTTATAATTTTAAGAAAGGAATCGCCATATGAAATATACTGCTAATGCTCCGCAGGGTTTTAAGTATAAATTAAAACGTACAGTAAAAAAAATTGTTCAGCCTTTTCGTATATCCGAAAAAGATAAGGGCAAGTTACTTTATAACAAATTTCTTTCTATGCCGGTTAATGACAAATTTATTTTTTATGAAGCATTTGCCGGGCTTGGAATTTTGGACAACCCGAGAGCTATTTTTAAATATTTGTTAAATCAGGAGGATTTTAAATCATACACTCATATATGGTCTGTTGAAAATCCGGAACTTGCCGCAGATAATATTTCTGAATTTTCATCTTTAGATAACGTTATTATTGTAAAGCGTGAATCTGAGGATTATTACAAATATTTGGCAACAAGCAAGTATTTAATAAATAACTCAACTTTTGGATATTATTTTGAAAAGCGAAACAGCCAGATTTATATTAATACATGGCATGGTGTTCCTACAAAATATATGGGATACGAGCATACTGCTGAAAGAGTGGAAAATGCCCGAGGTCCTGCACGTAATTTTCTTCTTGCAGACTATTTAGTTTCTGCAAATCAGTTTATGACTGAGGTTATGTATAAACGTGCTTACAAATTAGACGGACTGTTTCAGGGAAAAATTCTTGAATTAGGTCATCCGCGAAGTGATGCCATTGTTAATGCTAACACTTTAGATGTCCACAGAAAACTTAACACTGCAGGCATTCACACTGATAAAAAGATTATTTTATATGCACCTACATGGAAAGGCACTTTATATAATAATTTAGATTATAACGTAGAGGATTTTAAAAAGACCGTTGCCAAATTATCCGAAAATATTGACACTGAGCACTATCGTATTTATCTTCGTGTTCACTATTTCCTTTATAAGATTTTGGCAAATGACCCTGAATTAAGACCTATGTTAATTCCATTTACAATTGATACTAATGAATTATTATCTGTTGTTGATGTTTTAATATCTGATTATTCAAGTATATTCTTTGACTTTCTGGCAACTAAGAAACCTATTCTTTTCTACGTTCCGGATTTAGAAGAATATCAGTCAGGTCGTGGTTTATATGTTCCTGTCAGCAGACTTCCGGGATATGTGTCCTCCAATATAAATGACATTTCCATTACTCTTGGAAATATTTGTACATCGGAACTTGTTAATCCGATTCGCGAAAAGTATTTGGAACGTTACTCTAAACTTCATGAGGACATGTCGCAATGGTGTATTTATAACGATGATGGCAATTCCTGCAAACGTTTAGTGGATGTAGTGTTTAGAAGAGAACCTGTTTCTGAACTTGAAGGAAACGGTGTGTATTCTGTTATCAATGGCTTAGAGGCTCATAAAGAAAAGATTTTAATATGCGTAAATACTAATTATAACGATATGACATTTTATGAAAATCTTCGTAAGAAATTGGAATCATACGAATATAGAACAACTGATGTTACAATACTTACTACTTCCTTTACTGACACTAAATATAAAGTATATTTTAACAACAATATTCCGAAGGAAGTCCGTGTACTTGTATGGTATGCACTTCCTTATGTGACAAAATATAACCAGAAATTTTTCAAACGTGAAATCAAGCGTTCTTTAGGAAATGTGCGTTTTGACGAAGTCTTAATGGAAGGTACATTAACTGAATATTGGGCTGAATTTGGAAATGCAATAAAAAAATTGTAGGATATTTATTTTATAATTTTTTGTGGATATGAATTTACGGATATAAAACCACAATTGCAAAATAATCTGTAAAAAATGATGCAAATATTAGAAGAAAAATTTATGTATTTGCATTATTACGGATAATATTCCAAAAATTATATTTATCCGTAATAAATAATTCAAAATATAATATTTTTTCAATAAAAAAATGAAAATTACGGATGATATTTGACTTGTTCATATCATCCGTAATTTTTAAAATATTCAATGATAAAATTGTGTTTTTTTACGGATATATATTTATAAAAAGTGTATATCCGTAATTTAGTTTACATAACTAATTATATAGTCATAATCCTCTTGAGAAAGTTAGCCATTCAGTTCGATTCCGCTTCGCTTCATCTCACTGTGGCTAAGCGCCACATAACCAAAAAACCAAAAGCACCCTTTTATGCAAGCATAAGGGTGCTTTTGGTTTTTTGGTTGAATGGCTAACTAGTTTCCAAATACAGCTTTTACGACTCTTTCGGCTGCATGTCCATCGTCTATGCAACAGAATCTGTCATAAAATTCTGCGTATTTGTCTTTATATTCTTCTGTTACTTTATCTATATTTTTTATTGCTTCCACAACTTCATCGTTTGTCTGAAGTATTGGACCCGGAAGTTCTTTTTCTACGTCAAGATAGAATCCTCTGAGTACATCTCTGTATTTTTCCAAATCATACATGTAATAAAGAATTGGTCTCTTTAAGTTCGCATAATCAAAGAATACAGATGAATAGTCAGTCATACAAATATCTGAAATCATGTATAACTCAGTTATGTCATCATAATCACTTCCGTTATATACAAATCCCGGATATTTTGATAAGTCGAGTTGGTCTACAATCCAGTAATGCATTCTAAGAAGCACTACATATTCGTCTGAAAATTCTTTCTTTAATCTGTCTAAATCGAGGGCAAGTTCAAATTTATATTCACCTGCATCATAGTAATTATCATCACGCCATGTTGGTGCATATAAAAGTACCTTCTTGTCTAAAGGAATTCCAAGTTTTTCCTTGATAGCCTTTGAGCGTTCCTCTAAATCCTCTGCGTAAAGAGGGTCATTTGCAGGATAACCTGCTTCAAGGATTTTTTCTTTATCAAATCTAAAGCAGCTTTGGAATTTTTCTGTTGAAAATGGATTGTCTGACAATAAATAATCCCATCCTCTTGACTGCTTATATACAATGTTTTTGTAATGTGGATTAGCCGCATGTACATCGTCCATATCAAATACAAGTCTCTTCAAAGGTGTTCCATGCCATGTTTCAAGCATTATCTGACCTTCTTTTCTAGGAAGCCATGTTGGCTGTCTCATATTATTAACCCAGTATTTAGAACGTGTCATATAATAAAAATATCTTAATCCAAATCTTTTTACTGTTGTATGTTTTCCATCAATCTTAATGCCTTTTTTATCTACAATCCAAATATATTTATATTTGTCACCGTAAACTTTCTGCATATACTGATATACATACTTAGGCTGACCTGAATAATTTCTTCCTACAAAACTTTCAAATGTTACCCAGTTTTCCTTCATGCTCATTTTATAGAAAATATGAAGGTTTACAGCTCTTAAGAACTGTCTCTTATTTGTAAGCATTTTTCCAAGTTTTTTCTTAATCAAAATAATATTTGTCCAACGCTTCATTGCTTTCAAATTATTTTTTCTAACCTTGCTTATCAATACCTTATGTAAAAATGGCATTGTAACAAGTGATTTTTTATCTGTCTTTGCAATAGCTGTCTGGAATGGCACAAGTCTTTCATTATCCCACTTAGGATCTTTATCCCAATGGAATCTTGGAGCATAAAATCTGACAAAATATTTGCAGATTATCTCTTCCATATGTGCTTTTATCTTTTTATTATCTTTTGCATATTCAATAGCGAGATTATAACTTGCTATGTAATACTGCTCTCTATTTTCATCTACAATCTGATTAATTGAAGGATTATCTTCTTTATCATTATGATAACGCTTTACATAAATTGCATTTTCATCACATTTATAATTCTTTATACAACACATAACCTTTGTAAAGAAAGGTGCGTCAGCATAATACAACTGATTTTCGTCAAATCTTATATCGTTATCATCTAAGAAACTTTTTCTGTAAAGCATTCCAAGTACTGTTACTGTTTTTAATCTGTTGTACATGTTATATCTGTATTGGAAAATGTCATTGTAAGTATATATCTGTTTCTTATCTTCGCTGTCGTTGTCTTCATTTTCACCTTTTTGCTCTTCGTTGAAAGCTTTTTTCTGGAACCATGTATACATAATATCTCCATATGCAACATCATCCTCAGGTGTCATTAATTTCACTAATTTCCCAATTGTATCGCCGTCAAGATAATCATCTCCATCAAGGAAATAAATAAATTCCCCTGTTGCCTTTTCAAGTCCTAAATTTCTAGCTGCGGAAACACCATGTTTTCCTTCTAATCTGAATAATTTAATCTTTGCACTTTCTTTGTATTTTTCGATTACTTCAGACGGATCATCTTCATTTCCATCTACAACAAGGATTGTCTCATAATCTTGAAATTCCTGCTCTGAAATACTTTCAAGACAATCTTCCAAATATGCCAATCCTTTTTTGTGTGTAACAATAATGCTTACCATTACTTTGCTCCTTTGAACCTTATTTCTTGTTTAAATCCTTTTTAATCTGTGTTGTTGAAATGTCCGGTGTTCTTGGTAAATAAACAACTTCGCATAAATCCTTAAGGAAGTCAAATTTGCCTTTCCAGTCATCTCCCATTACGAAAGTATCAATATTGTACTTTTGTACATCAGATCTCTTCTGGTCCCAATTTTCTTCAGGAACTACTAAGTCTACATATCTGATTGCTTCCAACATTTTCTTTCTGTCTTCATATGAAAAATAGCATTTTTTCTGTTTTTCATTCCAGTTAAATTCATCTGTTGAAAGAACAACTACTAAATAGTCTCCTAATTCCTTAGCTCTTCTTAATAAATTGATATGACCATAATGCAACAAATCAAATGTTCCATAAGTAATTACTCTTTTCATTGGTTAATCTCCTTTAATTTATAATTTTTTCCAATGCTCTCCTGCTGGAATCACTTCCATCAAGATAATTAAATTTATTATTAAATTGCAGATATTTATTATCTACATTAAAATCGTTTAATGACCCTTCTATTGCATCTGCGAGTTCATTCTCATCTCTTACAATTCTGCCGGGTAGTTCATTTACATCTATATAAAAATCTCTAAGCTCATTCTTATATTCTTCATAATCATACATATAGAATATAATAGGTCTTTTAAGATTTGCATAGTCAAAAAATACTGAAGAATAGTCTGTTATAAGTATATCACTGATTACATACAATTCATTAACATCTTCTACATTTGACACATCATACACAAATCCTGCATATTTTGAGAAATCAATTCTTCCCGAAATAAAATAATGAGCCCTAAATAATATAACGCAATTTCCTCCAAATTTATCTCTCATTTTATCAAAATTCATAAAATTCTGAATTTTAAAACCATCTTTTGCACTATATTTGTTATCTCTAAATGTTGGTGCATATAAAATAACTTTTTTATCCATTGGAATATTAAGTTTTAATTTTATATTTTTGCATTCATCATCAGTAAATTTAAACAAATAATCATTTCTCGGATAACCTACAGTTAACACTGCATCTTCTTTTCCAAATTTCTTCAAATCAAATGCTGAAATAAACTTTTCTGTACAGTATTGTGACGGAGAAATCATATATGTAATTTTTTCAGCCTCTCCATCGTATATTTTTTGAATATTTTCATATTTAGTCATTGCATTTCCTGTACATGTAATGTCGCATCCTATTTTTTTGAGAGGTGTTCCATGCCATGTCTGGACGAAAACATGTTTTTTGCCCGGTTTCAAAAATAACCTTGTATTTGAATTAATTATCCAATACTTTGCTTTTGCCAACGCCTTATAATATGAGTAACTTTCAAATTTAACAAGTTGAGTATTTTTTTTATTACTAAAATCTTCTCTGTCTGTTTTTCTCAAACCCCAGAAAAATGAAAAATCTTTATATTTATCATCCTGCTGCATTTGCAAATACATTGCTTTTGGACTACAGGCAAAGCTTCTTCCCTGAAATGACTCAAAAAACACAGCCTTTTCATCAGTTTTTGTTGTGATTTTTGCAATAAAAAACAACTTTCTTTTGTATAGAAGCATAATGCATCTCAACAAATCTTTTATTTTTTTCATGAGTTATGTCTCCTAAATACCTTAGCTACAACTCTTTCACAGCTTTTACCATCATTGTAGAAATTTATTTTTTTATTTAACTCTCTACGTTCTTTAGCGTATCTGTCATTTCCTTCTATTACATCTTCTATAAAACTTAGGACATCACCATAATTAGATATTTTATATCCCGGCATGTAATCATACGGATTTTCAAATACAAAACCTCTGTTTTTTTTGTACTCTTCTATGTCATCTACCGTAAATCCAATAGGTCTGTCTAACATCATAAAATCAAAATAAACTGATGAATAATCTGTTATAAGTGCGTCTGCTGCTCTAAGTAATGAATAAACTGTCATTTCAGATTTATTCAACTGTTCCTGTGTAACAAATTCTATATATGAATATTTTTTCATCTCACCTGACAATTTTTGAAGGGGATGAATCTTTACTATAAGCTTAGCATTTCTTAATTTTAGCATTTCATTTAATTCAAGTGCCTGCCTTTCAGTAAGCACCGGTGTTGGAAAATCTTTTTCCTCATTTCTGTAAGTTGGCAACCACAAAATAACTTTATCGGCACCTCTTCTTACAGCACCATCCATGATAGGATTTTCCTTGAACATTTCATCATTTCTAGGTTGTCCTGTTATAATTACCTGTTTTTCATTGCAGTTAAAACTTTTCATCAAAATAGGATTAAATAATTCTGATGTAGAAACTATATCAGTAAAAAAATTATAATCTATTTTTTCTAACCCTGACTCCATGTTCCCTATCTTCTTTAACGGCATACCGTGCCACAAATTAACAACTGTCTGTTTTTTTGATGGCTTAATAGGATATTTGCCAAAGCAATAGAAAGCATATTTTGCCTTCATAAAATACTTAATGCCCTCTTTATTGTTTACAAATGTAACATTCTCAGGGGCATTGTCCTTATAGTCTTCATAATCATTTATGCTTACTACAAACTTATAGCCCATATTGAATTTTTCCTCAATGAGGTAATCATACATAGCTTTAACATTGTCCCTAAATCCTAAATTAGAATAAAAGAATATAAGCCTGCTATCCTTTGCAGTAAATTTATTTAATATTGTTAAGGGCTTAAAAAAAAGCCTTAATACATTCTTGTTCATTTTCTCATTACCTTACTTGCGTAAAAGTTTTGCATATATGAATTTTCTAACTTTATATGGGACTATACTCACAATACTTCTTGCTACCGTATCACCTATAAATTGCCCTGTTGTTATAAATCCAATATCTTTTAAATGCTTTTTAAATTTATATATATAGGATATATATTTTAATCCTCCACGGCGTTTGTACATTCCTTCGCCTGCTCTCATATACAGCACCGGTTCCTTTACATTATATCCTATGCATCCGTCATTTAACATTGTTGCCCATAAATTATAATCCTCAAAATATGTATAATCTTCGTACAATCCTGATTTTAAAACTGCACTTTTTTTATACATAACTGCCGGATGATTAAATGGGCTTCTTTTTTTTGCAAATTCAATAATCTGCTCATTTTTTTCGGGAAGCTCTCTTTTGGCAGTCGGCTTATCTACGCTTTCATCAAATTCCACAATAGTTCCGCTAAGAATATCTGCTCTATTTGCTTCCATTGCTTCTAACTGACGTTCCATTCGGTCCGGCATACTGATGTCATCGCTATCCATTCTTGCAATAATTTCGTTACTGCACTGCTCAATACCTTTATTTAATGCCTTTGCCAGTCCCATATTTTTTTTAAGAGTAACTATTTTAAATACACCCGGGTATTCTTCCACATACTCTTTTATTGTATTATCCAGTTTTTCTGTTAAAGGGCCATCTTTTACAATAATAAATTCATTTGTTTTTACAGTTTGATTTAAAATACTGTCTATGGCCTCTCTTAAGTTTTCTGCCTGTTCCTTATAATAAACAGACATTAAAACAGAATAATTTTCCAAAGTTATAACCCTGCCTTTATTTTTTCAATACATCTTTAGTTATTGTCGCTGTCTTCTGATTCTTTTCAACACCTTCTGTATTATCTTTCATAAACATAATCTTAAATGTCATAAGAATAAGTTTAATATCAAGCCAAAAACTATAATGCTCTATATAATATAAATCTAATTTCAATTTATCATATGGTGTAGTATTATATTTTCCATAAACCTGAGCAAATCCTGTAAGTCCTGCTTTAACCTTAAGTCTAAATGAAAATTCAGGAATACTTTCCAAATACTTTTCAGCAATTTCCGGTCTTTCCGGTCTTGGTCCTACAATAGACATTGTTCCTAATAATATATTAAATACCTGTGGAAGTTCATCTAAATGAGAAGCTCTAAGTACTCTTCCAATCGGAGTAATTCTGTCATCTTCCTTAGCTGCCAATCTTGCTCCGTCTTTTTCACTATCTACTTTCATACTTCTAAATTTAAATATCTTAAATTTCTTCCCATCTAAAGTAAGTCTTTCCTGAGTATAAAATACAGGACCTCTATCGTATACCAAATCACAGATTGCCACAATAATTGTCAAAATGATTGTTGGAATACAAAGTATAAGTGAAATAACAATATCAAAAATTCTCTTGATTACTGTCTGTTCCCATTTTAAAGCCTTGCTCTTAGTAATAAGTAATGGTGAATCAAATATATTATTTGTTTCAGCACCCATTAAAATAATGTCTGATAATTTAGGTGTTACATATACCCTTTTTCCGCATCCATAACAATATTTTAATATTTCATTTCTACTCTGTGCCGGTATATCACAAAGCAATACTGCTTCATGCTTTCTTATTGCCTTATATACATTCTCGTTGCCTTCATCTATATGAATTGATGCCTTAATGTCATATTTGTCTTTACGGGAGTTCATTTTCTTTACTAACCCCTCAGAATCTCTATCACAATATACAAGCAACAAATCTCTTGGTGGATATAACCATCTGTAGACTAATTTTGCAAAGCAACTCCAAATTAATGCACATAAAAGATTGTCAAAACTCATTCCTAAAATAGGAGCTACATTAACCATCTTTAATGAAAGCATTGAAATCTGCAAATACATTACCACATTAACAAATCCAAATGATAAAATCTGAGAAAATACCATATCCCCAAATCTTAATCTGCTTATTTGAAATGCTCCATAAACGTTTGCAAACACGCCAAACAATAATGCATATAAAAAAACAATTACTATATGTCCTTTAAAGAAGAACATTCTTGTTAAACCTTCACTATAATAAGTGTTCCAAAAATGCCAGAACGTATAAGTCTGCGCTACAATTATTATTGCCTGAAGCAACAATATAATACATCTTCTAAACGCACTTGATTCCCTCATAACTACTCCTGTCCGTTTAAATTACTATTATTTATTAGTGTACATAATTCTATTAATTTTATCAAAGCCTATAATGTTTGTCAATTAATGCCATATTTGTGAACTTTTTAAAATTTTCTTAATTATTGGCATCATCGCCTTCATTAGTTTGTTTTTTTTTATTCAATATAGTATAATTACACAGCAAGTACGCTTGTATTTAATTACAGGCTGATTTTTCTCATTTATTTTGGAGGTACATATGAGCAAATCAAGAAATGAATATAAATCTGTATATGGTAAAGATTTTAATTCAGATTATTCAGATTCAGGAAAGAAAAAGGATCCAAATAAAGTTAGTACAATATTTGGAATTATATTATCAATATTACAATTAGTTACTTCAGTCTTTTTAATGATTAAACTGGTAACTATCAACATTTTAACAATGCCACTTACAATTGGTCTTGGCGTTGTTCTTGGAATATTCTTCTTAATTACAATTATATTTGCAACAAGGGGAACTATTTTAAGACGTATAGGTAAGATACTTTCTATTATAGTTATTATTATTTGTCTTTTAGGTACATATTTTGTTGCACCTTTAACAAAAATTATTGATACTAAAGGGGCTGCCGTTTCTGAAGACCCATTTGTTGTGTATGTTTCAGCAAGTGATACTTTTGGCGAATTAACTGACTCTAATTCAAATGGTCGTTCAGACACAAATATTTTAGCTATTGTTAATCCTAAAACAAATACAGTTGCTTTAATTTCAACACCTAGAGATTATTATGTGGAAATTCAGGCAGGTAAAAATATTGCTGCAGATTCATACGATAAACTTACTCACTGTGGTTTATACGGAAGTGGTGAACCGGCAGAACCAACAAGTCCTAGTGAATGGGGTTGGGGACAGGAAGTGACATGGAAGCCGGGTTATCAGGTTTTAATGAACACATTATCTAATTTATACGGAATACAGATTAATGGTAAAACTTTAACAACTGACAGTCCTGAATATCATTATCTCAGATTAAACTTTACAGGATTTTCTGAATTGATTGATGAATTAGGTGGAATAACTGTTAATGTTGAAGAAGGTTTCAGCACATATACTTATGCAAACTACACTGATAAAGATATGCAGACTAATAAATCAAAACGTAAGAAATATACTTTTACTAAGGGTAAAATGAAAATGGATGGAGCAACAGCTCTTACATATGCACGTGAGCGTCATTCATTTGCAAGTGGTGATGTTCAGCGTAACAAAAATCAGATTTCAGTTATAAAAGCAATGACTGATAAAATGCTTTCAGTTTCAACTTTAACTAATTACAATAAAATTATTAATGCAATCGGTTCAAGTTTTACGACTGACATGGATTTAGGTTCTTTAGCAAATCTTCAATTAAAGAAACAGTTAAGTGCCGGTTACAATGGCTGGAACATTGTTTCATACAGTGTTAGTGGTTTAAATGACGGCTATAAACAGTGTACTTGGAACGGACAGAATCTATCTGTTTTGTCAATTGATGAAACTTCTGTTGCCAATGCTTCTTCTATCATAGAAAAAGTTTTAGGTGGAGAAGATTACGAAACTGTTCAGGCTTATGTAGACAGCTTGAATGCAGATAAAAAATAAAATTATATGTTGTTATATTACGACACTCATGGGGTCAAAATGTGATTTTGGCCCCAAAATTATGATTATAAATCAGGAAACAATTTAAGTTTTGTTAAACTAAAATTAACAAAGTTTATTAACTGTTTTCTACGATTATCCACCAACCATTAGGCGGAGTCATTACATATTATGCAAGGAGATGTATTATTATGAAAAAGATTATTCTTACAGGCGGTGGTACAGCAGGACATGTAACACCAAATATAGCATTAGTTCCTAAATTAAAAGAAGCCGGTTTTGACATTAAATATATCGGGTCTTATAACGGAATGGAAAAACAATTAGTCGAAAAAGAAGGTCTAAACTACGTAGGAATTTCTTCAGGTAAGTTAAGAAGATATTTCAGTTGGCAAAACTTTACTGATCCTTTCCGTGTAATTAAGGGATATTTTGAAGCTAGAAAAATTATTAAGAAATATAAACCGGACGTTGTTTTTTCTAAAGGCGGATTTGTAACTGTTCCTGTTGTTATGGCAGCAAGTGCTTACAAAATTCCAACAATTATTCATGAGTCCGACATGACTCCCGGTTTAGCAAATAAAATAGCAATGCGTTACGCAACTAAGGTATGCCACACATTTCCTGAAACAGCTAAATTTCTTGGAGATAAAGCAGTATTTACAGGTTCTCCATTAAGAGAAGAATTGTTTAAAGGGAACAAAGTTAATGCTCTTAATATGTGTTCATTTACTACTGACAAACCTGTTTTATTAGTCGTAGGTGGAAGTCTTGGTGCCCAGAAAGTTAACGATGCAATTCGTGCTGCTTTACCACAATTACTTGAACATTTTCAGGTTGCTCACCTTTGCGGCAAAGGTAAACTTGACGAAAGCCTTGTAGGCACAAAAGGTTATGCACAATTTGAATACATAAGTGATGAAATGAAAGATTTCTTTGCTATGGCAGATATTATTGTATCCCGTGCCGGTTCAAATTCAATTTGCGAAATTGCAGCACTTAACAAACCAAGTGTTTTAATTCCATTGTCTGCAAATGCAAGTCGTGGCGACCAGATTTTAAATGCAAAATCATTTGAGAAGCAGGGATTCTGTGAAGTAATAGACGAAGATACAATGACAACTGATGTTCTTTTAGATACAATTAAGAAAGTTTATGACAACCGTGCTGATTACATTGAATCAATGCGTGTTTCCGGACTTTCTAATGGTGTAGACACTATTATTTCGTTAATCAAGGACGTTACTTTATAAATTAAAATACCAAATTTAAAAAGGCTTTCACCCACATGAGTTTGCTCATACGTTGGTGAAAGCCTTTTAATTCTGACATCATTATAATAAATCTTTTGCCTTGCTTATAATTTCATCGACAACAGCCTGGTCAACTTCATTTTGAACCCATTTGATATTTGCTGTATCGCCTTTATATCTTGGAATTATATGCATATGGAAATGGAATACAGTCTGACCTGCAATTTCACCATTATTCTGCAAAATATTAACTCCTTCGCATCCTGTAACTTCTTTTAATACAGTTGCTATTTTTTTAGCGAGTACAAATACTTTTGAAGCTGTTTCTTCTGAAAGTTCAAATACGTTTGCCGCATGCTCTTTTGGCAAAATAAGAACGTGTCCCTTTGTTGCAGGACTGGCATCAAAAATAACTCTAAAATCATCATCTTCATAAAGTGTATTTGTTTCAAATACGCCATTTGCTAATTTGCAAAAAATACAATCATCATTTACCATTGTCTTACACCTCTGTCTTTCTTTTATTTATGCAAAGGATTATTGCAAGCACTGCTCCGGCTATAAATCCACCTATATGTGCTACAAAATCCACTGTTTCCTGAAAACTTCCAAATATAAGAAGGAAAACAACAAATGCTATTCTTCCTATGCTGAATTTTCTTCCATCATCACGATTCATAATCATGAACACAATAAACGCTCCAAATATACCATATATTGCTCCTGAAGCTCCTGCGCTTACCGCATAATCCGCTATATAATAGTGATACACAACAGATGCTATACTTGCACAAAGTCCACTTACTAAGTAAATTCCTGCAAAATGTCTTTTTCCAATTTTAGTTTCCAATTCATTTCCTAAAACAGCCAACATAAACATATTATTAAGTAAGTGCTCTGCTCCAAAATGCAGAAACATAGATGTGAAAAGCCTGTAAAACTGACCATTCATAAGCACATCTTCATAATTGCTTGCGCCTATCTTTATCATATAATCAACATCTTCCGTGTTTCCAAATATTTGAGCAATTATAAATACAATTATATTTATCGCTACCAATAAAATTGTTATTATCGGAATCTTTTTCTTCTGTCTAAAATGGTCTGTTATGTCTACAATTTCTCCATTATTATCTCTTACCTTAACCTCATCCCAGTCATATTCATATTTTCCATCTGAGATGTCAGTCTTTTCAAGTTCACTTTCTACAATACTTCTTAATCCTTCAAAATCATCCGGCTGGTTTTCATAGATTAACAACTTTTTTGTATTTAAATCAGCTATCCAGAATTTCATGCCTTGTTGCTGAAACCATTCTACATTTTCTTTTCTATCGGTGATAATTATATAAAACGCTTCAAAGCTTTTTCCACCGGTCAATAGAATTTTATTTTCCACCTCTTTTGTAGATTCCACAACCTCTTCATAATTAAGTGCATTCAATCCCCAATTTTTAACTATGACACAAAATTTTGCTTCGCCATCTTTAAATCTAAACATGCAATCTGCGGTAACAGTATTTCCTGAAATATTTTGATATCCCATTTTCTCTAATGTATGCGTTATTGTATGCTGAATCATAGAAACTCCTTACGCCAATTCTTTCTCCGCGCAATCAAGCGCTGCCTCTATTACCTTATCCATATCATAATATTTGTAATTTCCAAGTCTTCCACCAAAAATTACATTTTCTTCTTTATCTGCCAACTCTTTGTACTGTTCAAACAACTTTCCATTTGTTTCATCATTAATTGGATAATATGGTTCAATTCCCGGCTTCCATTCTGATGAATATTCTTTTGAAATAACCGTCTTTGGCTGATTTCCAAATTCAAAATGCTTGTGTTCAATAATTCTTGTGTATGGTACTTCTCTTTCTGTATAGTTTACAACTGCATTTCCCTGATAATTATCAGTATCTAAAACTTCTGTTTCAAATCTTACAGTTCTATATTCAAGATGTCCTAATTTAAAATCAAAGTATTCATCAATCATACCTGTATATATTGTTTTTTCAGCAATATCAGGATGTAGTTTTTTAAATTCAAAGTAATCTACTCCAAGTTCTACCTGGCTTCCTTCTAACATTTTTTCAACAATTTCAGTATACCCACCAATAGGGATTCCCTGATATCTGTCGTTAAAATAATTATTGTCATAAATAAATCTAAGCGGAAGTCTCTTTATAATAAATGCCGGTAAATCCTTGCAATCTCTTCCCCACTGCTTTTCAGTGTATCCTTTTATTAATTTTTCATATACATCTGTTCCAACTAATGACAATGCCTGTTCCTCTAAATTCTTAGGCTCACTAATATTCAAATCCGCTTTCTGTTTTTCAATAATGTTCTTAGCTTCAGCCGGTGTTGCAATATTCCACAATTTGCTGAATGTGTTCATGTTAAATGGCAAATTATATAATTCATCCTTATATCTTGCCACAGGAGAATTTATGTAATTGTTAAATTCTGCAAACTCATTAACATAGTTCCATATTTTCTTATTACTTGTATGAAAAATATGTGCACCATATTTATGAACATTAATATCTTCTATCTTTTCGCAATAAATATTTCCGGCAATATGGTTTCTTTTGTCGATTACAAGACACTTCTTCCCTGCCTTAGTTGCTTCATGGGCAAATACTGCTCCAAACAATCCTGCTCCTACTATTAAATAATCAAATTTCATTTTTCTTTCCTTTTCTTTTAATATCTTTCTTTCAAATAATATCATTGTTTGTATACTAATTTCCTAATATTACTTTTTTATTTTAACTCTTTCAAATACTCTTTAAATTTCAAACTTCTAAAGAACAATTATACAGCAGGTTAGGATATTAGTCGACAATTTTATCAGTGCAACTTCCCTATCTATTGAACCGCTGTTATGCCTATGTTATACTATAAAAGTTGTATTTAGTACCTTTGTACCTAAACAACATAATACTATATGGAGATTAATATTATGAAAAAATTTTCGGAATTATTTATTAAGTACAAAGAAATTATTATGTACTTAATTATGGGTTTTGCAACTACTTTTATAAGCTGGGTTTCTTATTCAATTTTCACATTCGTATTCTCAGCATTTCCTGATGACACAAATGTATTACTTTCAAGTATTGTTTCATGGACAATCGCTGTTATTTTTGCATATTTTACAAATAAAATATGGGTTTTTGAAAGTTACAGTTGGAAACCTTCTTTTGTTATTGCTGAATTTAGCAAATTTATTTCCGCTAGAATTTTCACCGGTATAATTGAGGTTTTTGGAACACCTCTCCTTGTAAAATTAGGTGTAAACGGAACAATTTTCGGTATAAAGGGAATGGTTAGCAAAGTTACAATAAGTGTTGTAGTTATTATCTTAAATTACGTTTTAAGCAAACTTGTAATCTTTAAGAAAGAAGTTGAAAATTAAATACATATAAAAATGAGCATCAAAAGTGTATTTTATAATAATTTGATGGCAGGGTCACAAGTTCTTTCACCCACTCATGAGCAAGCTCATGTGGGCTTAAACCTTTTGACCTTGGCATCACAATTTTAATCTAATACACATTATGGTGCTCTTTTTTTACTCTTTGTTAAGCATTTGATAGCCAATGTTTATTTATTATCTACTTAAAAATGTTAATAATTTCGCAGGCTTCGTTTCAATTTAATATGTTTTTTCTTTTCAATTCTAAATTTTTTCATTTGCTCCCTAATGTAGGCAAATGTAGCATCCTCACCTTCACTGGCAAGCATTTTCAAAAGTTTTTCAATCTCATCCGATGTTTTTGGATGAATTGTTCTTTGACCATGTTTTGCATTAAAGTAATCTATAGGATCAGTTTCCTTATATAAACTTCCATTATAAATCTTACTTGCAGCAACTCTGTCACAAAACATTTCCACTACATAATTATAAGGCATTTCTACCGGATCACTTCTATGAGTAACATTGCTATAGTCCATCCAATACTCAAAATGATGTTTATTTCTTCCTTTATGATGTAACCATGCGACAGAATACCCTTTATCAATTCGTTCACCTTCATTAGGGCTTTTTGTACCTGTATAGTATTTAACTCCAGGTATAAATTCTGTTGGTGAATATTTTGACAAGTCATGTCTTAACCCCTGCCAAAGTATCCCTGCTTTCTTACAATGTTTTATAACCATATGCCTATGTTTCGTTATTGTTCTTAAATGTCCAAAAAAATTGTTAACCACGCTCATTATTTAGATTCTCCATCAAGATTAATTTTAGGCAGATTATCGATTGCACTGTTACTACTATCTTCTGACTCTTTATAATCAGAATGTACACCCATAGCCTTCCATTTTCCATTGTATTTTATGCAATCAACTATATACTTCTTTTCATCTCCTGTGCTTGTCATTAATTTTACATTAACCACACAATAATCTTCTATGGAATTTTTATTGTCAACTTCGCTTCCATACAATTCCTTAGCCTTATCTATATCTCCATGATATTTTACTTGTGCACCTTTAACTACAAGGTCATAATCCATCTCCTTTAAAAGACTCTTTACATAGTTCTTTGCAGCGTTTGTTGGTTTATGAGTACTTAAACTTGTGGTCGACTGAATAACAGCTACCACAGCAATCACTATAATAGCAACTACGATAAGACCTATTAAAACAGTTATTCCATTTTTCTTAGTTTTATCTTTCTTTTTTGACATTTATTCACTCTCTTATTTTTTATTATTTTATATTTTACTTTTTACCTTTTATGGCTTTCTTTATTAAGCCTGGTAAATAAGTAATTGCTTTTCCAATTTTAAAACTCGTACTATTTTCAATTTCTGCAATTCTAGCTTTGAGTCTTGAAACCTGAGCTTTCAAATTTTCTTTTGCAGTCTTTAATTTTTCATTCTTTTCCCTAAGTCTGTCATTTTTATCTTTAAGTCTGTCATTTTTATCTTTAAGTCTGTCATTTTTCAATCTTAGCTGATATCTTGAATTCTTTAATTTTCTAACTTCATTTATTGACCCATGATACTCGCACACCATAAATTCTAGTGCTGTGCTTTCCTTCATTCTCTGATATCTGTTATAATCTTTTTCATTATAATAAAACTCTTTATGTTCAGGATAATTCCATTCCTTAAACACTTCATTTTTATACTTATTGTAAAGTACTTCATATGATTCAAATTTAGTCTGAACACTTAAGAAATAAAAGCATGCACGCATTGCCTTGTTAAGAAAACTCTGTCTTACTTTATCAAATCCTGCTTCATCTTTAATTCTATCATAAGTTTTTTTATAAGCCTCATATACACATAATGGGGTCTTAGAATTTCCACCAATAAGGCTTGTTGATAAATTAATTCTATACTGAATTACGCTTTCTTTAATGTAAGTAAATGTGTTTGCATAGAAAAAAGCTGTCATTACAAAATAGTTATCATTCGCCCTTTGTATCTGCTGAAATTCAAGATTATTACCAGTAATTAATTCCCTTTTAAACATTTTATTCCATGGAACATTTGTTGAAAAATTAAACAATACATCTTCAACATCCTCTTTAAAAAACGGAGTTTTTTCAGGAATCATGTCATATTTAATGTATACATTATTCTTCAAAATCTTGCTGGTTTCATTATCATAGTAATCAGCCGGGCAAATACATATATCCGCATCGTCTTCTACTATTTTGTCATACATTTTTTCCAACGCTTCCGGAAGAAAAATATCATCTGCATCCCAAAATACTATATATTTTCCTGATGATTCTCTGAATCCGTAATTTCTTGCAGCACCTGCAAAACTGTTTTGCTGATGCAATACTTTAACTCTATCATCTGTCTTACTTATTTCTTCAAGAATCTCTCTTGTTTTGTCAGTAGAACCATCATCTACAAATATTATTTCTATATCTTTAAGAGATTGTTCTAAAATATATTCTGCAGTCTGTCTAATAAAGGCTTCTGAATTATACACCGGCACAATTACCGATACTTTAACTTCTTTTTCCATTTCGTTATCCCTCCGTTTGAAATGATTTTTATCATTCGTGATTATAGCACACAGGCTATCTTTTGTCATTAAAACGAATATTTCTTAAGGAAATGTTAAGTTGTAAAATAATACGTATTCGTTTATATTTAACGTGTAAACATAAAATTTAAAATAAAATATAATACTATCGTTTTCATTTGTTCAAAATCAGAAGATTTTAATATGTTATATTTTATTTTACACTATAAATACGGAGGATTTATGAATAAAAAGCAATTTATTTTAGGTTGTGCACTTTCAATATTAATTATTGTTGCAGTAATATCTGGCACTGTAAAATTACTGGAACCTAAGCATACAGAACCTGCTTATAGCACTGATGTTTCCAATGAACCTTCTAATAATTTAGCCGAATCTACTACTGAAGAGCCAACAACAACCAATACTTTTACAATTGATTTAAGTTTTATTGGAGATTGTCTTTGCGCAACAGATGAAAATACATATTATGCAAATTGTTTTAATGACGTTGCTGATGAAAAGAAGCCTAAATATTTTCTTTCTAAAGTCAGTAACATTTTCCTTAATGACGATTTTACAATGGCTGATTGCGAAAATGTTTATTCAGATAGCAAGAATTTAAAAGTACGTGATAAGGGACAATATGCTGACCCCGGAATGAGAGCTTTTTGGTTTAAATCTGCTGCAAAAAATGCCGCAATTCTTTCTGCCGGCGGAATTGACGGTGTTTCGATTTCAAATAATCACATTAATGACTATGGCGAGCAGGGACATTCTGATACTAAGGCCGCACTTGATGCAGCCAATGTAAAATGGGGCGAAGAAGGCTCTAATATTTATTTTTCAAAAAATGGATTTAATATTGCAATTCTTTGTGTATCTATGTACAACTCTTACGCTGTAGATTCAATTAAAGAACTGCTTACAGAAGCATCAGAAAATTCTGATTACCAGATTATATATTTTCACGGAGGAGAAGAAGCTATACATGTACCTGAATCATGGAAGAAACAGGCCTGCCACGATTTAATCAATGCTGGAGCTGATTTGATAATGGGCGACCATCCTCACGTGTTGCAGCCAATGGAAAAATATAAAGGAGTTACAATTATTTACTCTCTTGGTAATTTTATTTTCGGTGGTAACAGACATCCTGAAAACAGGACAATTATTTACACACATAAGCTTACAATAACCGATGGAGTTTTATCTAATCAGTCCGGTAAAATTATTCCCTGTTATGTATACACAGGCGACACAAATAACTGGCAGCCTGACATTATAACTAATAAGGCACAAAAGAAAAAAGTTATTAAATTTATGAAAGGAAAAGCTGATTTGCCATATTAATTTTTGGCAATGCATGACTTCTTTAATTCTTTCATCATGTATTCAACCTGCATTTTTACGATATCTATATCAGATATGCTATATAACATTCTGGCGCCGGCTGCATCTTCTATTTCATTAAATGCAGCCTGCCCATTGTTAAATATAAAATCTATTGCAGCAAAATCCATTGGTAACATTTGTGTAATTGTGTCTACATATTTTCTTTCAGTCTCATTTAAATCATATAAAGAAACATTTCCGCCCAGGCTATAATTACTTTTAAAGCTTTTTTCTGAGGTTCTTAAAACTGCTGCCACCACTTTATTCCCTATTATATATACTCTTACATCTTTTCCTAAATCTGTACAGCATTGTTGTTTTACAAATTTATCATTTTCAATTTTTTTAATTGCAATTTCTTCATCGTCATTTGAATTAATCATAAATACCTGACTTCCACCATGACCACTACAACTTTTTAACACATAAGGATATGAAATCAAATTGTTATTAACATTTACACCACTTATTAACATTAGTTTTTCATATTCCGTTGGCATAAATGGTACTTTTCCCTTTAGAAATTTATATGTTAAGCCTTTATTGTTTGCAATTCTTGTTACTTCAGACGAATTGAATACCCTGATTCCGATTTTTTCATACTCTTTTGAAATTATATAATCCCTGCTTCTGTTTATTACAAAATCAGGTTTTCCTAACTCCATTTTATGTTCTTTATAAATTTTATCTGTCAGTACTAGTTTTATATCTACACTAAAATCTGCAAAGGCTTCTTTATGCATTTCAACATACATTTTATTTTTCTGTGCATCGTTTTTTTCATAAATCATGTAACCTGTCATAATTAACAACTCCAAACCAGACTTTGTATTATAATTTGCACTTATCTATAACATATTCAATAATTGCATCAGCAACATTTATGCCTGTGCAATCACATATATTCTTAAAGTGTGCATTGGAATTCACTTCGCAAAAAATCGGTTCATCATTTTCTCCAAACATCAAATCAACTCCTGCAAAATCTAATCCCAGTGCCCTGCACACGTTTAATGCCATATCTTTTTGTTTTTCTGATGGAATATACTGTTCCATTTTTCCACCATTGGTTATATTCGCTCTAAAGTCATCCTCGTTTATGCGCTTCATTGTCGCGACTACTTTATTTCCAACTACATTTAATCTCAAATCCTTACCTACTGAACTTTTTACAAATTCCTGCATTATGAATTCATTTCCATCTATTTTTTTAATTGTATCTATGGCTTCCTGATGATTGTTAACTTTATACACCTGCGCTCCAAACGAGCCTTTATTTGCTTTTATTATAAACGGAAATCCTAGGCTTCCTTCAACCTGCATTAAAAATGCATAATCTGAATATTCTTTTTCAAATGTCATTGGTGACATGAATGTTTTTGGCATCTTTATCTCTTCATTTTTTAAAGCAATAAATGTTAATGCTTTATCGTCGCAAACCTCAATTGCCCTTGCATTATTGAATACTTTTAATCCTGTTTTTTCCAATAATCTTGCTAATTTGTAATCCTTATCCCAAAATATTACAAAATCCGGCTTGTTATTCCAATCTACTTTCCCACTTTCTATTCCAAGAATTGATAGCAACCTGTCATTTGTCATTATTTTCAATTCACAATTCTGTTTTTTTGCTGCAATTACAAGCCATTGGTATATTTCATTAAATTTATCACTATTTAAATATCCGTTAACTACAAGCCATCCCTTCATTTTGTCCACCACCTCTTAATTATAATTTTGTACTATTATGTCTTTTTTTCTTATAAACGTAAAGAACGGTTAGGGCCCCCTTGCCTTAACCGTTCCGGACTGAAAAATATGTTAGTATACTTATGAACCCTAGGAGTGGTTCTATTTTACGATTCTTCGTAAAATCAAGTATTAGGTACTACGTGTTAAATTATATCAAATTTCTAAAATATATAAAGTATATTTTCAATGTTTTTATTGATATTTATTAATATTTTTCTTTTATTAAGCGATTTTATGTATATTTTTGTAAATAATCATGTGAGATATTAATTTTCTATTGTGATTTTTTAATTTATTTACTATTATTAAAATAGATTTTTTTACTTGAGGAGGGTTTTATGTCCGATAATAATAACAACGATAATAAATATTCAGATGTTTCATCTGACAATATTTCAACAAACAATTCTAACAATAACACTTCTTCTAACAAGCATATTGCTGAAATTATTACTATTGCATTTTTAGCTATAGTTTTAATTTTCTTTGTTGTTCAATGTTCCCGAAATAAAAACGAGTCATCATCAACTTCAGGAACAATCGCTGCAAGTTCAAGTTACTCCGGCACTACTGTTCCACCTGTTGTTGTTCAGAATGAAAGCGGTGACCAGACAGAAATTGCGGATTCAGAAATTAATTTTAGAAACATTAGTTTTGCATCATCCATGGATGAAATCAAAGCATTAGAGAGTAAGTCCGATGATACTTTAGATAATCCAGATGATTCATCATCAGCTGATGGATATACTTATCTTACATATTCATTTAATGGTAAAAATGACCCTACAGCATTCGGAACTGTAGTTAATGTTTCCGACGCTTCCGCATCTTTAGTTTATGTATTTAAAGATAACAAACTTATAGAAGTTCGCTGGCAATATGGAAAGTTAGATGCTTCAGCTTATGATTCAATTATCGCTGATGCTTCTTCCCAATTTGGTCCTGCTACTTACAGCAGAGAATATTCAAATGGATACAAAGAATCCTGGTGGAGAACTAAAGATGTATTAATTTCATTTTTGTATCAGGACTCAGGAATTTCAATTTACTATAAATCTTTTAACTAAATATTATATAGACAAACAAAAACCACATCAAATTGATGTGGTTTTTGTTTGTCTATAATGCCTTCTTAATTGCATCCATTAATTCATCATATGTTTCAAATGCAAGAAGTTCAGGATATTCTTTCTTTATTTCCTCTGTACTTCTAAATAAAAATCCTGCTTTACTTGCTTTAATCATTCCAAGGTCGTTGTGACTGTCGCCACTGGCAATTGTCTGATATCCAATTGACTGTAACGCTTTAACTGTTGTAAGTTTTGAATTTTCAATTCTCATCTTAAATCCTGTGATTTCACCATCTTCAGCAACTTCTAATGAATTACAGAAAATTGTAGGATATCCTAATTTTTTCATTAATGGACCTGCAAACTGTGTAAATGTATCACTTATAATAATTACCTGAGTCATTGCTCTAAGTTCATCTAAAAATTCCTTAGCACCTGGCATAGGATCAATCTTTGCAATTGTATCCTGTATTTCTTTAAGACCTAATCCATGTTCTTTAAGAATGTTAATTCTATATTTCATAAGCTTATCGTAATCAGGCTCATCTCTTGTTGTTCTCTTAAGTTCAGGAATTCCTGTCTCCTCTGCAAATGCAATCCATATTTCAGGAACTAAAACTCCCTCTAAATCCAAACAAACAATGTTCATATCCATAATTTTATCCTCCAATTATTTTACTCAATTTTTTATTATAACAAATTCAACTTCAATTGTACATTTTGAAGTTATTTTTTTGTTTAAAACTCTCATAACTTAATTGACATGCCATTTTTGCAGTATTATCATATAAATTTATTTAAATATTATATATTTTAATATACATATAAATTTATGAAACGTATAAAAATAGTGTTTTAGGAAGTGATTTTTACCCTTATGACAGAAAAAATCTTACACACTACCTTAAATTAAAGTATCTCTGCTCTAGAACAGGAACGTCAATTTTTAGAAGTTCTTTGCAGAGACTATACTTCTGTGTATTACGCTGATTTATTAAATACGAATACGGATTAGGACTTTCTATTGGTAAGGAATTAGTTGATCTAATGAATGAAAGTATTGATGTCAGAATGAATGATTATATGTCTAAACCGATTGATATCAATAAATTGCTGGGTATTCTTGCTAAGTATAGGAGAATCTGATGCGGCATTCGTTTCTTTTCTAACGCAATGAGTCCACATACAGTTCGATTCCGCTTCGCTACATCTCACTGATGCGGCATTCGCCGCATCACCAAAAAAGGAACAGGTTCTTTCTGAAAGCAAGCTTTCTCTAGAACCTGTTCCTTTTTTGGTGTATGTGGACTCATTGCTTACGCACAAAAAAAGCACCATCCCCGTAGTTGCACTACAGAAACGGTACCCGCAAGTGCGCGATCAGGGGCTCGAACCCTGGACACCCTGAAAGCCCTAGGGCATTTTATATCAGTTTATTAAACATTATTTTGTGTTATAAAAATGTCCGCAATTCCTTTGTTTATCCGGCATTGCGGGCAATATTAAACTTTATGGTATTTTATAATAAAATGTAAAAAGTTCAAGTGTTTGTGGGAAGGATTTTAGGTTTTTACTCATTTTCCTTATTAGTTCCTAATATCAGACGTCCATTATCCATAAAGCATACTCTGTCACATAGAATATTTATATCCTCCTTTGTATGACTCGCCATAATAATTGTTTTTTCCTGTTCTTTTAATGTCAGTAACAGTTTTCTGATTTGTTTTACTCCATCATTATCAAGTCCATTGAACGGTTCATCAAGAATCAACAAATCCGGATTATCAATAATTGCCTGTGCCAATCCAAGTCTCTGATTCATGCCAAGAGAAAACTTTCCAACCTTCTTTTTACTATCAGGATCCAGACCAACCAACTCAATCACTTCCCTGATTCTTTGTTTATTCACTTTTGAGTTAATGGAAGAAAGAAACTCAAGATTTTTGTATGCTGTATAATTTGGCATAAATCCCGGTGTCTCGATAATAAATCCGAGATTTTCTGCAAACTTATCCTTTACTCCCACTTTCTGATTATTCACTAGAATCTCTCCCTCTGTTACCGGAATAAATCCACAAATACACTTCATCAGCATTGTCTTTCCCGAACCATTTCTTCCTACTAAACCACAGATGCTTCCTTTTTCTACACTTAAATTAACTTTGTCAAGAATTAATGCATCTTTTATATTTAATGTCACATTTTTCACTTTTACCATTTCATTCATTATCGTTGCCTCCTGTTATCTATGCTTATACCCTTTGTAAATTTTGCACTAACCATTACAATTGCCATAAGTATTAAACTTCCACCTATTAATACGCTAGTTGCATATAAGAATGTAGGATTCCATTGGTTCACTCCTGTTATCACTGACAATTTCATCAACGACACTGGTGAAAATCTATATAAACTGTCACTAAAGAAATTGTATATTGCCAAATCTCCAAATATAATCATTGCTGCTAACAATACTCCAACCTGATTTTTTAACAGATAATTCAAAGCAAATACCAACATTCCAATAACCCACAAAAGTAATGTACATAAAAAAATAGTTTTTGCAGTTGCTTCAATAGGCATATAATTCTCTACTACCGTCTGGTTGAAATCATGTATACCAAACTGTTGTGCTGCATCAGTTCTTGTTAAGGTAAGTATTGCCTTTCCCCAACTTGTGCCAAATTCAATTTTAGTTCCGAAATTTATAATGGTAAAAACATACATTGAAAACGTATATAATGCAGAATAAGATAACATAAACAATGATTCACCTATTATCCATGATTTTTTTCCGCATCTTGCTACCAGAAAAAGATATCCATTACCTATAAATGGTGCATCGCATACTAGAATAAGGTATCCCAATAAAATTATAATTGGAAACACTATGTCATTCATCAATATGGGATACAAATATGGCTCAATACCAATTCCCACTGCTTTTAAGAAATCCATAATAGGTTCTTCATAGGCTCTAATATACAAAAACATTATTAAAAAGATAATTAAAGTTTTTATATTCATAATCTTTGAAATCATTTGAAATTTCCATACTGCATATATCTTTCTAATATTTTTCATATACCAATTTTCTCCTTAATCCTTTTCTAAACATAAACTGTCCTGCAATGATAATTAATATAAGAATTAATAATATTATTGTTTCAGTTTGCCAAAATGACTTTCCAATCTCTTGTCGTCCAAACAAATAGTAATCAATTCGCTGATTATACGGTATATTTATAATTTTAGAAATTTCTACGTAAATTCTATATATAAGGTATGGCGATACCATAACAAAATACTTATTTGTTATCAACGTTGACATACATATAGCAATTACGGATGCCAATGCTCCCACTATAAAATAAAGAGTTGCCATTATTATAATATATTTTATTCCACTATGAGTATTCAGTGTATATCCATAATTTGCTGTCGTTTTAAGATCTTCTAGTAGCTCTGGATTAAGCAATGATACATTATGCATCTTTATGGATATCACATACAATATAAATCCAACTACTGCAATACTTCCTCCTGAAAGTGTTGCAAGAGAAACGTAAAGTCTTGCATATTTTTTTAGCCCGCATTTTCTAACCATCCACGGAACAATTCCCGCTTTCCATTCCTCGCAGAAGCGTAATCCAAATCCTGCTGTAGATACTATATTTATCATTTGAATATACATTCCAAAATATATTGCATCCAGAAGAGTGCTTATAATATCCCATTCTTTTGCAGTTACACTCCAATGATAAGAAGAAAACATCATAGGTATTCCTGTATCTAGTTGAAACAATAAAAAAATACAGGCAACACACAAACAGAATCTTACATTGAATACAATTTCTCCATAGTTTTTAATTTCTCTTTTCAACATTATCGTAACACCTCTCCTGTTACGGCATCCACCATGTAAATCTCTTCACCATTATCGTCATCTTTATTTTTTTGTTCAAGCTTAACCATAACATCAAATATCCACACCGGTCGTATTTCTATTTTCTTATTGTCTGATGTACTAATCATTACATATCTAAATTGTGCATCTTTAATGGTCTTTTCATCTGTAAGTATAATTGACGTCAAGTCATCTTTTAATGATTTTAATGCTTGTGCCACTGTTACTATTTCATCTTCCTTTCTATTCTTTACTTTAATAACACTACTTAAATCAACATACACAAAACCATTCTTATTATATATTATTGTTATATAAACAGGATTAATGTTTTTTCCATTAGACAACTCCATAGTCTCACCACTATTTATATTTATCCCATCCAATGACAATTCTGCTACAACATAATATGCATCGTCTTTTTTTCGCCATTTTTTTTTCCATTGTTGTTGTTCTTTATACTCTTCACGGATCATCTCATCACTACTTTTTTCCGCTTCCTTAAAATATTTATTTTGTATACTATTTAAATAATCACTTGTAAGCGATCTAACATTCAAATTTCCTACAGAAAAACCCGGTAAGATTTCTTTTATTCTTTTTTCTATTTTTTCATCCAATTTCTTTTTTGAAAGAAAACTTAGTTCATCTTCGGTACCTAGGTTCGTCGGCATATTATTCACATCCCATGCATCTGAATCATAGCCAAGAAATGCTCTATAATAATCACTTTCCTTTGTTCTTCCATTTGTTCCTTCTATTGTGGAATATATATATAACCCATTTTCTGATGTTAACTCTTCCATATCCGAGTCATCTTCTCGCTCTTCTTTCGTTATACTAGTTTTGCTTTTGTCTTTATCGAAAAATATATCTTTTATTTTTTTCACTGGTACTGATGTAAATTCAACCTCATAAGAATTATAATTTTTTCTGGAAATATTATCTGCTTTAAAATCTGCCACCAATTTGTCATCTAACTTCTCTCTTTTCCACTCCTTTTGAGCCTTATTATAATTATTTGTAGTCTTACTATTATTGTCACACCCACACACAACCATACTTACTAATACAATTATTAAAAAGATGCCTACTCTATTTATTTTTAAATGCATAACCTTTCTCCTTTAATATTTTCAAATGCATGGGATATATATCCCATGCACCCACCTAAAATTTATATGTACTAAAAATATTTCAGAACTTATGGAAGCCACACGCCTTGCACTTTTAAACTAGAATAATCTCCGCTACTATCAATTTGTCCCACTAAATGATACTTTGTATTTTTATATCCTTTTGCCGTATATGGCAATTTATACTTCTTAATTTTCTTAATTAGTGTATAATTTGTTACTGCCGCATTATTGGATGCCTTTCTTACACGGCATCCAAATACATCACCTGGTAAAAAATTACTGTAGTTCGTATCCTTCAATGTAACATATGCATTTTGTTCGTTATCTTCTTTTGCATAATTATCTGTCTGCCTTTTTTGTTCTTTAGCTGTAAAATTGAATTTAAGAGGCTGGTTTGCCGCAAAAACTCCTGTACAACCTAATGACATACATAACGCCAATGTTAACGCTGTTACTTTTCCTAATTTCTTTCTCATTTTTAATTCCTTTCTTCAATTAATCTGTTTTCCCTATAAATGTTTCTTATGTTTTTCAACGTTCCCAATAATAGTGTCAATGCAACTAGAATAATAAACACTGTTTCGCTTGATACCATTGTTAAATTAAGTTTATAGAAAACTGCATACAGGACAAAATCAACAGCAATCATTCCATATATTATCTTTTTATTTCGCTTAATCTGATACTTCTCCAACGGATGGTTTGAATTAATCAATGGTGAAAATACTATTATCACTATAATTGACAGTATCCCGAGTATTTGCATAACAATATTTACATACAAGTTTTCTGCACAATGAACCAACACTATTGATAGACCATATAATCCTACCGAACATAAAAAGCAAACCTCACTTCTTTTACAATGATATCCTCCCACAAGCATTCTCAGCGGTATAAAGAATAAAATGAAAGCCAGTATGTGAAATAATTCTCCTGACAATATGCTTATCAATAAACATGTTAATAAGAGGCTTCCATTCAATATGATAACCTCTACTGCATACAGATAAATCTCATATGACTGAATATCCAACATTTTATTTTTTATTAATAAGAAAGTAACATCTTCCGCTAAATGTTTAAACACTCTTATTTACCTTATGGCAACTCTTTTTTGTCTGCTTTTCTTTCAAAAGTTGCATAGGCATTTCAGGCTCATAAAAGCAGAAAATGGATGCTGATTCACTTGACACTTTTGCAACAGACTTTAAAATCTTGCCGACTAATTTCTTGTTTTCTTTCATTTGTTTTCATCTCCTTTCATCATTTTAATTTTGTCCTTGAGTTTACCCCATAGCAATACTTTTGATTTCTGTATTGTTATTACAAATAGTATCAAAAAATATCCCACAAAACGAAAAATGGATTTTTTTGCTATTTTTTTGGATTATTTTGCAAAAAAAATTAACCCTGGAATGAACTCCAGAGTTATCTTTTTTTGTTTAATATCATAATTTTTGTAATTACTTCGTCATCTTCTTTTATTATTTGATATGTTCCATCATACTTTTCTAAAATACTTTTTACATTTTTCAATCCAATTCCATGAAACCTCTTTTCTTTTTTTGTAGTCGAAAGTTTATCAGGTAATTTGCCCTTATATGAATTAATTACTTTTATGATTAGTAATTTTTTTATTTCCTTAACAATAATTTCAATACGTTTCTCACTTTGTGTTTCACATGCCTCTATGGCATTATCAATTAAATTCCCAAAAATACACACAAAATCTATATCTGAAACTATGCATTCCGGTGGAATTTTAACATTAACTGAAAAGTTTATCCCCTTTTTTTCTGCCAAATTTTGTTTTGTGTTTATAATGACATCTACCACTTCATTACCTGTTTTTATGTAATAAATCTTCTGCGCCAGAGTCTCACTTTCATTTTCAATAAAATCTTTTAATTCTTCTATTTTTCCTTCATCTAACCAGTGTTTAATTACCAATACTTTATGTTTATAATCGTGTATGCTACTTCTCCATAAATTAAAGGTCTGTTCCGTATTTTTCTCAGCTTTTACATTCATTTCATTTTGTAATTCCAACAAAGCTAGCTCCTGTTTTTGTTGATAATTTTCCGCTAACTTTAATACCAAATCAAACATCACGATTATCATTACAATTGAAAAGAAAAAAAAGATAACCGAAAATAACCTTATATCCTGACTGTCGGATACTATACTTTTTTCAATAGTATAGTAATCTAAAGCAACTAATATAATTGCAATAAAACATATTACAACTATATACTTTTTAGGAATGTCTACTTTTTCATAATTATATTTATAAATTAAGTAAATTAAAATGCATAATATCAACTTGCTAATGAAAACGCATCCACAACGTTCTAAACTTTGCTCGTTAAGCAGATAACTTGTCTTTACCGACATAAGGATTCCACCCATTTGTGCAATAACAAAATCAATTGCCGAATCTATTACCGCATAGATTAAAGTCGATAATATCAGTAAGTTATATCTCTGCCTGTATATAATACACTGTAGCGAAAACAACATAATAATTCCCAATATTCCATTAATAAATGAAAACAGCTCCATTTTATTTACTGTCATAACCATAATGGACGCTAAACAGGAATATACAAATATTCTCATTTTACTATTTTTATCATTAAATGATTCATTTTTTATAAAAATTTTTACTAAAATACAACACAATATAGTTTCCACTAATGTTGCAAAATATTCTACGCTCCAATATAATACTATCATACTCTTCTGCTCCAATAACTTGATATGGCTTCTTTTACTTCTTTTATTCTTGGTCTGCTGACAATCAATTTTGTTCCATTATCCAATGTTATATCGTGACCTGAATATTCATCTATATATTTCACATTAACAATACAACCACTATGTATTTGGATAAAATCTTCATCATTCAATTCACTATAAAGTTTCTTTATGGTTTTTCTTCCTACAAGATTTCTTTTTTGATTACCGTTTGTAAATACACTCATCCTTCTTGCATATACTTCAAAATACATAATACTTGTATGTTTTAAGCGGACTTCTCCATCCTCTGTTTTAACTACAATGCTTTTAGCATTTTCACTGGAAATTCGTTTATATGCTCTTTTCAGTGAATATTCAATTTCTTCTTCTATTTTATTTTTCCTAATATATTTGAATGGATTATAATCAATAGATTCAAACACATACTGTTCATGTGCGGAAATAAAAATAAGTATAATATCAGACCCTGCATTTCGTATTTTTTTTGCGACTTCAAGACCGGAAATATTTGGCATGTCTATATCTAAAAATAAAATGTCAAAGTCTTCTTTGCTGTTACAAATCAAATCTACCACTTCATTCCCATCCATATAAAGATAAGTTTCTATTGTAATGTTTAAATTATTTGCAGCTTTAACCAATTCTTTCTGAATAATATCTAAAGATGCCTGTTTATCATCACACACTGCAATATTCACTATCATTGATTTCACCCCCAACCAGTATTTTTAGATTACAATTCTGTATTGTAACAGAGAATACAATAAAACTCAAATTTGTCTAATTATGCAAATAATTTATTTAATGTATTCTTTTGCTAACATAAAAACAACTAACGCAACTCCAATCCCCCCACTTATTAATATCAGCACATAATTTCTTCTAACTATATCTTCAACATTCACCATCACTTTTATAATGGCATAAATCACCAACACAACCATTGCACCGATAACTAAATTGATTTTCCATAAATTATTTATTACATCTCCAAAAATAATTATTGCCAGTAATTCTGTTAATACAACTATAGCTGCGTTTCTATCTAATACTTTATTTCTAATCAGCTTTACGATTTTTATAACTAAAACCATTATTAACATAACGATCAACAAAAGCATTATTGTTATTCCAACATATGCCAATATTTTCACACCGTCTTCCATGTTTTTGTTACCTATATTACAATTTATTTCCAATCCAACAATGTTATATGCTTTTTTAATTAATCTAATTACTCTAATAAATATATTTTTAATCCAATTACCAATTTGAAAAATGTCTTTTTTCAAAACACTATTTCTATATGCAACGCATAACGAAAATACAATTCCATATGTAAATAATATAAAAATCAATCCCTTATACCTTTTCTCCATTTGGTTTTCTGTTTTCAATTTTTCCATCAGGACTTGTTGACTTACTTCTTTTTGTAAGTCCTGCTTTCTTAATTCAAGTTTTTTCTCTTTTTCTGACAATTTTATTTCTTTATTTTCAAGTAATTTCTTTTGCACCTTGATTTCGTTTATTATTGCGTTGTTATCTTCTCTTTGCCTGTCTGTCTGTTCTTTTATTTTCATTGCTTCTTTCATCATTTCTTCTGCTTTCCTCAACTGCAAGTCGCTCTCGCTCAAGCTCTCTATTTTCTCGTTCAACGATTTTATTTTCTCTGCTTGATTCTGAATCTGCAATGATGCTTTCTGCAATGTCTGTTGCAGTTTTAAGTTGTCTGATGATTGTTTCTGTATCTTTGCTTTCTGCGTTAATATTGTTGTTTCCATCTGCTGTAACTCCGCTGTCAGTTCTTCTGCTAAGTCTGCCAGCTCGTTCATTTTTAATTTTTCTGATTCTGTCATCTATCTTACTACTCTCCTTCCTCATTCTTCTTTTGATTTCAGCAATTGCTGATTCTGTTGTTTTAATGTTTTGTTCTGTTCTATTAATTTTCTGTTCTGTATCATTAATGAATCTACCTGTTGACTCAACAGACTGTTTTCCTGATTCAGTTCTTCCATTAGGCTCAATGTATCCCCTACCTTTTCTATCACTGCCAATACTTCCTTTAACTCTTCCAACTCTTTCATATATCTGTTCAACCCTTTCCTTTAATATTTTTGTTATTTCAGCAATGCTCTTCTTAATCTGCATTACCAGTTTATTTGATTCCTTAACTTTTCTGTTATACTCACATCTGTCTGATACTTTTCCCTTTTGTTCCATTTGTCTTGCTGCATAGCCTTCATGAATTGTAGGTTCAATATCTAATCCCTGCTCTTCAAAACTTCTATGATCTATTTTTTGTTCCTCTATAAGAAATTTATTGCAATAATCAGCCCAGTTTTTTCTCCATTCCTTAAGCTGTTCTTTTGAATTCCATTGATTTTGAATCACATCAATTCTTTTCCAAAGTTTTTCTTCGCCCTTTCCTTTTCTGATTCTTACCTTTTGTTTTCCATTTTCATCAAGCAATGGTATTTTGTTTCCATTATCATCACGTGCGAACTCTGTCTTTCGCATATTTGACCAACTTCCATCTTTATTAAATGCTCTCATTGTACACATACAATGCACATGATGATTTCCTTCTTTTTCATGATATGCCCAGTCTGCTGCCATTCCTTTATTTACAAAATTCTCCTTTATAAATTCCCGCATTCTTGAAATTGTCTGCTCCCGATTCCACTCATTGGGAACTGCTATTTCAAACTCTCTTGCATACTGACTGTTTCGTTTATTTTCCCTTTTTTCAACTGCATTCCATAAAGTTTCTCTATCAGCCAAATCTTCAGGTGCATTTTTAGGTAAGAGTACTTCTGCAAATACAACTTCTTCTTTTCTTGTATAGTTAAAAGATAAACCAAGTCTTGTATCCTTTAATTTTTGTCCTGAAATATATGCAGCTGACGCAACAGCACATTTTCCAATACTTGATTTAATTATTCTTGTTGTAAAATGATATATTGCCATATTTACACCTCCATCCAAGTGAAACTTGGTGCTATCCAAACGCATAGTTTGGCTCCCTCTGAGTAAGAGCGCACAATGAGCAACGCGAATGTTTATAAACGTTGGGCTCCGCCCACGTATAAGTGCGCCCTTCTTAAAAGAAGAAGGGAATAGAAAAATATCTACTCCCTTTCACAAACTACTTATTTGAATTAACATTTGTTTCCTTAACTCCCATTGCTGTTGAAAAATATTTACCATTTTGTTCCTGCTTGTTTAAAAATCCTATCAATTTAGGTATGTCATCTTTTTCAATAGGTTTTCCCAAAACTGATTCAACTGCTGCACCTACCTCAATTAACCTGTGATTTCGCTTTCTTCTATTTTCCTCAGCCTGCTTCTTTTCCAACTCTTTAATCTGTTCCTTTAAATTGTTTGCCTTTTCCAAATATGCAATTTGTTTCTTTGAAAGTTCATCTTTTCTTTCTTCATATGTTCTTTTTGCCATTTTAAATTCCTCCTATTATTTAATTGCTTCAACATCATTTCTTATTCTTAAATCTCTGCCTTCATTTTTTGACAAAAAATTTTCCAGCACATCTTTTTTAATAAGAAACTTTCTGCCTACCTTTATTACAGGTATTTTTTTCCACTCAATTAGATTTCTTAAAGTATTCTTTCCTATACCTGTAGATTTTGAAGCTTCTTCTACTGTATAAGCTAATTTGGCATTTTGCATGTTTATCATCTCCTTTCTCACTTGCATATTGCAATTATTGTTTTATAATATAATTTGCTTTTTAAAATTTGTCAATATCTTTAGCAAATTAATTTCAATATTCAATATTGCATTATGCAAATATATATGATATTATTTTGTTATCTTAAAGAGAGGAGTTTATTCCTATGAGAGATAAACAATTATGTGCTGATATTGGAAAACGTATCAAGCAAAGACGTAAAGAATTAAATCTGAGTTTAGGATATATAGCTGACAAAATGGGCGTTAATATATCCACAGCTCAAAGATATGAAGCAGGACTTATTGATAATTCTAAAAAAATTGTTGTGGACAGTCTTGCTGAAATACTTCACACTACACCGGAATGGTTACGTGGAGAAACATCAGATTTGAACTCTGACGTAAAAGATTATATGGAACTGAAACTAATTGATTCATTCAATTCAGTTTTAAAATCTTTCTCTAATAATTTAACTGAAGACGCATCAATGTTTTCTAAAAACATGTTTTTATTATTATTAAATGAATTTGCAGAATTTAACAAATCTTTTGAATTTGCTCTTTCTAATTATTCTAATAATGATAATAGTGATATTGCTAAAACTATTGGGTTTAGTTCTTCAAATGAGTTTAATGAAGTTATGTTTTTAAGAGAGCTTAACAGTACAATAAATACTTTTACCGAGTTAAGCGATATTCTTAGAACTTATGCAAAAAATCCAACTGTTGCAAACAACAGACTTAACGCTCTTTTGAAGCAATAATATTTAAATAATTTTATGTAGGAGGTATTTCACATGGTTACAAAAAAATAAAAAGTTAATTACTTGAAGAAAAATGATATATTAACCTATTATCCTTTCCCAAGTACTTAACTTGGAAAGGAAATAATATGAATAATTTTGAATCACTACAAACAGGAAGTGTAAGAAAAAAAGGTTCTCAATGGTATTACCGATTTAGAATAAAAGATCAGGATGGAAATTGGAAAATGCATGAATTCAAGGGCGGTCAAACTAAAGCCGAAACTACTTTTATGCTAAAGCAGGCTCTTGAAAAATATCGTCAGGATGGTTCTATATTTTATGCTGGTTCCTTAACCGTAGGACAGCTTGCCGATATGTGGTACAATGCCGAAATTGAAAATAGTAATCTTACCACTAATGGCAAATACGGATATAAAAATGTAATCAATAATATTCACAATAATCCTTTTTCTCAAATCAAATTAAAGGATTTAACTATAGAAGACATTCAGGAATATGTTGACGGATTATATTTTGGCGTTTATGACAATGAAGGCAATCAGATTGCCAAACCTTATGCAAAAGCAACTATGAGGAAATTTTTTCTTGTTCTTAACAATATGTTTAAGTATGCGGTCTATCCCAAAAAACTGCTTAGAGAAAATTTAATGCAATATGTTAAAAAGAGAAAAGTTGCAAAAGATAATTCTCTTTTTGGTAACTCTAATGAAGCTAAAATACAAACCATAACGCATCAGGAATTTTTAAAAATAATTAACTACTTATCTTCCGTAGAAGATTATTGTTATTTGGCATTACCAATTCAAATTGCTTACCATACAGGTATGAGAGCCGGAGAAGTATGTGGACTAACTTGGGATGATATTGATTTTGAAAATCAGGTTTTATATGTTAGACGTTCGATGTATTATGACAAGGATTTGAAAACTTGGGAGCTGAAAGTTCCTAAAAATGGCAAGCCACGAGCTATAGATTTTGGAGATAGTCTTGCCCATATTTTATTAATTGCAAAACACGAGCAACAACGAAACAAAAAAATCTATGGCGATTTGTATCAGAATCAGTTTTATCATACAACCGAAATAAGAGGTAAATCACATTGTCAGATTTATACGGACTATAACGAATCTTATATTAAGAATTCCACACGTTTTTGTCATGGAATTCATGTGGATGATATTGATTCCAACGTTTCACTATCTCCTTTAACTTTTGTATGTACAAAGCCTGATGGAGAATTACTTACAACTCAAACTCTCAAATGGTGTAACAAAGTAGTTCAGAAGAATTTGCCTGAAATCAGTCACTTTCATTTTCACTGTTTAAGACATACTTACGCTTCTACATTAGTATTAAATGGTGCTAACATTAAAGATGTACAGTCACTACTTGGACATTCAGATATAAAGATTACTCTGAATACTTATTCTCATGTTACTGAAAAGTCCAGAAAGAAAGCTGTCAATATATTTGAGAATGCTATTTCTGATAAGATAGGATAGGATGAGATAAGATTTTTTACAAAATAATTTATGAATAGATATAAGAAAATATAATCGAAAATAACATCCTTCCCACAACTTGTGGGAAGATTTGTGGGAAAGATTTACATAACGTCGATTTTTTCGAACCTTTTTCCTGCCAATTTAGTCTAATTTTTATTGATGTTTTTTAATGTTGATGTTGTTGTTACATTAATTTTTTAATAATGATTTTAAAACTGAAATATGTAGATTGGTAGTTATTTTAAGATTGTATTTTTCAGGGGAAAACAAGTTACTTTTATGTTTCAGAGAAGTTTCTGGTTTTATAAGGAATTTTGCGGAATGTGCCTTTAAATAAGGCAGTGCACAGCTCGATTGCGCTCCGCTTCATCTCGCTGATGCGGCATTCGCCGCATAAAATAAAAAGAAAAAAGACGCTCTGTCTTGAATGCAAGCATTCAGACCATATCGTCCTTTTTCTTTCCATTTTGCACTGCTCATTGCTTACGCACAAAGAAAAGTACCACCCCAGGCAATTTAATGTCCGAAACGGTACCCGCAAGTGCGCCTCCAGGGGCTCGAACCCTGCACACCCTGATTAAGAGTTATAATTTATGTACTCTGTTTTCTTTCTTCCTCTGTATATAAATACTATTTTTATTATTGATAATATTATTACAATTGTATATACTAACATTTCTAATTCTTTTCTGCTTTCTCCGATTAATTCGAGTACTGCTAATATTATTAGTATTTCTTCAATTATTAATATTGTCATTATTAGTTTGTTAAATATGTGTCTTTTTCTTTTTGTATATGTTCCTTTTTTATTGTAATAATTTTGGTTTTGTTGTTTTGGATGTCTTGCTCCCCAATATATTTCGTCATTTCTTGTTTTGTTTTTTTCTATTTCATTCCAACATGCTTCTATATATTCTTTATCGTTCATTTGTTTCCCCTTACCCAATCTTGTATTTTGATGATGTTCCCTGATTTTCGTATTTCTCTAGCATTATATCTATTATTTTTTGTTCGTCTTTTGTTGCCATGTTGTATAATTTTTCTAATCTGCTTTCTTTTTCTTCTCCATATGCTAGGTATTCTAATGATACATTTAATTCTTCTGCTATTTTTATTACTGTTTCAAATTTTGGTGAACTTCCTTCTTCCCATTTTTTAAAACTTGATTTTGATATGTTTAGTTTTTGTGCTATTTGTGACTTGTTTGTGTTGTTTTTCTTTATTGCTTTTTCCAAATTTTTAAAAAACATTATTCTCCTTTCACTTTTTTCAACTTTTTCTCTTGACAAGTTCACTATTTTCAACTATATATATTATATAAGTTTACTTTAGTGAACTTATTTATTTCATTTATTTAATTTATTATTATATCAAATTAAGTATTTTTTGTACATTGACAACTAAATATTAACTTTTTAAATTTGTTTTTTTAAAGGAGTAATTTATATGCGTGCTGAAATAAAAGGAATATTTAACGGAGTAACAGAATCATCTTTTGATAATTCTAATGGTGATTCAATTAAATATAAGACTGTAACACTTTTGGAAGAGGATTCAAATTATACTCTTTCTTGTGGCGTTGATAAAAATGTTGATTTAAATATATTAAAGCGTTTTGATACTGCTGTTTTTATATGTAATATTTTTAATGGTAAGCGTCCTAAGATAGTTGGCATTAAAGTAGATTCAATTTCAAATAAGTAGTAGAGGTGTAAAATGGGATTTTTATATTTAGGAATTTGTTCTTTTAATTTGTTTTTCTCTTATCGAGTTTATCGCTTTTTCTATCCGAAAAAGGCTCGAAAAAACATTCATACTGTCAAGGATGATGTGGAATTTTTAAAGGATTTAAAAAATGTTAAAGAAGATTTTAGTAATTAGTTTTTTACTGTTAAACTGCATAATTATTTTTTCTCCAAATGTTTACGCTGATGAACTTCCTGAATCTTCTACCCGGGAAGAAACAACTTTAGTTGATGATAGTAATGTAAATAGTGCTGGTAATGATTCAGAAGTTCGGGCGCATTTGGAAAGTATATCAAATGAACTTTTGTATTTAATAATACTTATTTGTTTTATTTGTTTATGCGTGTTTTTGTACATAGTTTTTAAAAGCTTTACGCTTTTTTAATAAAAATAAAATTTAAGGAGGTATACGACTATGAACCCTATGGTAGCAGAAGCTTTAACTGTTGATTTTTCAAAAATTACTGAAGCAATTACTTCTAATGCTCAGGCTGCTTTGCCTGCTGGTATTGCTATTATGGCTGCAATTCTTGGTATAACAATCATCCCTAGAGTGATTCGTTCATTCCTTTAATTTCAGCTTTTTGGGGTGGCGCGTGTCGTTGCCCCTTTTTTTTTACTTTAAAATTGAGGTGTTTATATGTTAATAATTCTGCAATTAATTATTCTGTTACCAGTTATAATACCGCTTTATATTTATGACAGATTAAAAAATAAGCGTTGCCATTTGTTTGGCATTGAAGGATATTTTGGACTTATGGGTCAAGGTAAGACTATCTGCATGACTCGTCGACTTTTAAGACTTCGTAAAAAATATGGCAATAAGATATATATTTGTACAAATTATGGATTTGTTCAGGAAGATTTTTCATTTACTGATTGGCATATGTTGTTTGCTGATTGGGATAAACCTTTAGTTGTTGCTTGGGATGAAGTACAGAACGAATTTAATTCAAGGGCTTTTAAGTCTTTTCCTGTCGAGTTGCTTACTCAACTTACTCAGGTTCGTAAAGATAATGGTATTTTACTTTTATACTCTGCCCAACGTTGGGCGCGTGTTGATAAAGTATTTAGAGAATTGTCTGTTAAATGTTGGCAATGTAGAACTTTCTTAGGTCGTTTTACCTGGGCGCGTTGTTTTGATACTGATACGTATGATTCTTTTTGTTCAGAGAAAAAAGTAGCGATTAAACATTCTTATAACTCGCATAGATACATTACTTTTATTCAAACAAAAAAAATAAGAGAATCTTATAACTCTTATAAAATGCTTAAGACTGCAAAGAATAATGTCGAACTTGATAAGTATATGGATAGGGAAGAATTAGCGCGTATTCGTTCAGGTGTTGTTGACGCTCCAGAATAGCCGAACGGCGTGGAGCGCAACACCACAACGCGATACGTAGGTTGAGCGTAACGCGAAGCGTTGATTGTCCTAACTAGTTAATCTTCGCGGATTTTATGTTTAATTATTGAATTTGTAACTTTAAATTATCGAACGTCGTTTTGTTTGTTCGTGACTTGATTATAAGGTGTAATTTTTGGATTTAAAAATTTATATTTTGAAGATAATGTTGAGGTTTTTTATGTATAAAAAAATTGTTTATATATTTCGTAGGTTTAAATATTGGCTTTTTATTCGTGAAAATTGTTCGAGGTGCTGTTTGTTTTGTGAATTTTATGATTCTTGTAAAGAAGATTTTGGTTGATGTAGAGAGGTGTATTTATGAAACGAGTTTTTAATAGTTTAATAGCTGTTATATGTTTGGTGTCTGTTATAAGTACTGCTTTTGTGTTTCCAATAGTAAGTACACCTGTACAGGCTGATGCAATTGCTGTTGAGTCCGGTTCTGCTTATATATATCGTGTTATAGTTACTTTGCTTAGTAAGGTCGGTGTTGTACTTCCTAATCAATTAAATGGTCAAGCTCAAAGGCAGGCTTTAGTTGATTGTTTGGTTCGTTCTATGATTGTACAAAATGGTGGTACTGATCCTGGTAAGGGTAATGGTTCTAATTCTAATGAATGGAAAGAACTTCAGGCTTGTCCAAATTTAGAAAAGATTACAAGAATTTCTCAGGCTTTTCCTCAGTTTGTTGATGATTTGTTGGCTGGTGTTTATTCTGATAGTTTAGGATTTCAGAGTACTGGAATGACTCAGGAAAAACTTAAAGAAGTTGAAAAGCTTTTAGGTGATCAATCTGTAAAATATGAAGTTAGACCTTCTAAGACGGAGCGTTATAGTTGGCAACTTGGAAATTCTGATGAACAGCCTTTTTTGGCTGTTTCTTCAACATGGGGCTTAAAACCTCTTTCTGTTTTAGAGCTTGTTAATAATGCTTATTCTCAATATACTTTTGATATGTATATTGAATCATCTACTTATCTGTATGTAGATTTTATTGCTATCGCTAAAAATGCTGATTCTTTTTTATATTTTGACGCTTCTCAAAATACTTTTACTGCTTATTCTGAAAATGGTCATTTATATGGTTATCATTATATGGATTCGTCTGGATATATATCTGCTAAAACTTTACTTGATAGAAATTTGAGTAATACCTCAAGTGGCTATTATAAGAATGGTAAACTATGGGTTGATTTGTCTGGGAATCCTTATCAAAAAAATTGTAGGATTTATACTAATGCTTATCTTCGTGTGTATGAAGATGGTTCTGCTTTACTTTATGATCCTGACCGTATGTCTGCATTTACATTTAATAAAATCAATAATTCTTTGTGGGATATGATTCATGATAATGGTATTAGTTTTAAAGATGTTGAGTTTTGTGATGATACCGGTGTTAAGGTTTCTGATTCTGCTTCTAATTTTGCATCTGAAGTTGATAATGATTTACTTACAGAAGCTCAGATTGAAAGTATTGCAAATGGTAATCAAGATATTCTTGATAATGTAAAAAAAGCTAATGCTATTAATAAAACAAATGGCGAAACTCTTTTTGATATATCAACTGAAACTGCTAGCCAGACGGGTCTTCTTCAACAGATTGTGAATAATACAAAGAATCAATTGCGATTTGCTAAAACTGGATTTAACAATATGGTTGATGGACTTAAAGATGTTGCTAATAAATTAGGGTCTTTACTTTCTGTTAATGTAAAAAACTTTAGTGAATTAATTATTCCATTAACTTCTAGTATGGGGCAAATTTATGATGCAATTAATAATTTATCAATTCCTAATCCTATTAATTCAATAATGCAGGGTGTTATTGATATAGGTCATTATATTAGGGAAGCTGCTTCAACTGTTTCATCTGCTGTTACTGATCCTATGGCAGCTATTAAGGCTATTCCTCAGGCTATCTCTGATGTTATTTCTACTATGTTTTCGCCTGGTGCTTCTTGTCTTGCTAATATATTTGATAAAGGTTCTGATATTTTTAAAAATCATTTTAATATGCCGGCTGATGCATTTAAGAAATTTATGATTGAAGGTAAGGAAGTTCCAGACGTTAAGTATAAAGCTGGTGGTAAAGAGTATGTTGTTATTCCCTTTTCTTATTTTAATAAATTTGTTGATAATTTTAGGGTTTATATTCAAGCTTCTTTTGTATTTATTTGGATTATTTGGTTTGCTAATCAAGTTTTATCTTTGTTTGATAAATCTTCTGTTATTACTGGTCATTTATCTGATTTTGATAGGGGGTCTCGTTAATGCTTATTTTTAATTTTATTTCTATCCTTTTGGATTTTTTCGATTTTATTTTGGATAAGTTTGATGTTGTTGTTGATTATAACTCTTATTTAACTGGTTTAGAAGTATGGAGTTATGGCGTTCATGTTCTTGGTGCTCCGTTGTTTTATGCTATTATAACTTCTGTTATTTCTTTTTATACTTTTAAAGTTGTTTTTTCGATTTTTAACTGGTTATGGAAACAATTGCCATTAACCTGATTGGATGGTGTTTTTATGAAGAATGTTATTTTTTTAAAATTTAATGATAATTTTTTAAGTTTAGGATGTTGTGTCCAGCTTCATCATATTGATTTTGATGTTGTTGTTGGTACTTTAGTTGGTTATTCAGATAACGGACTTGAAGTACTTTCACTTAATGGTATGGTTTATTTTTGCGAATTTTCTTCTATTTTAGAGTTGGAGAAAATCGCTTGACCCCCTTATGCTAATAGGGGGGTTTAAAAACCACACTTTTTAAAAAATAAATTTTTAAAGGGGTACGCGTAGCGTTGCCCCTTATTTTTTTAACTTTTTAATTTGGAGGTTTTATTTATGGATAATTATGAGTTTAATAAGTTTGAGTTTCAAAACAATTTATTTGTTTCCGTCGACTGGTTAGCATTTACTTTTTCTTCTTTATCATTTACAGATATTTTATTATTTTTAAATTTAAATTATAACGATTTTGAGCCTACAGGACGTGGAGCACGTGGTTATAAGCAGATGCTTAAATGTAAGCACGCTGATATTACTATACTTTATGATGGTACTCCAAACATGGGTACACATTGTGAAATTACTTCTAAGGGATTTTACTTTGCTATGTGTAGTTTTTTTAAGCCTTTGCTCGTTTCTACCCCTTTCAATAGTACGGCTTTAGATATTCCTTTTGATTTTACTCACATTACATATTTTTTAGGTCAATTAGTCCAACGTGCTAAAAATGTATCACGTCTTGATTTGGCTATTGATGATTATACTGATGATTATTTTACTCTTGATTCTTTACTCGATTTAGTTCAGTCAGGTCGTTGTATTTCTAAATTTAAGAGTTTTAAATATGAGTTTAGTAAGAAAATTGGTTCTTTAGATTATACTGGTAAAACTATTTATTTTGGTTCTCGTCAATCAAATGTTTTTCTTCGTGTCTATGATAAGGCTTTGGAACAAAAAGTTTCTAATAACATGAAGTGGGTTCGTTGGGAGTTTGAGTTAAAAAATGATATGGCTATTAATTCCATTAATTCAATTTTAAAATTCAAATCGTTACCAACGTTTGTGTTTTCTCTTTTAAATACATATCTTCGTTTTATTAACTTAGATAATGAACGCAGAACTCGTTGCTCTACTTATTCCGTGTGGTCTAATTTTACAGGTAATGTTGATAAAGTTAAACTTTATGTTAAGCCTGCTGTTAAAGATATTGGATATATAAAAAATTGGTTTGATACTTATATCGGTCCGACTTTAGGTAAAATTATTGATGCTGATAATTGGGATTATCGTTTTATTACCGATAATATTGAGCAATGGTCTTATCGAGGTGGTGTAAAACTTTATGAAGATGATTGATTTACTTAATTCCTTTCTCCAGGAGAAAAAACTTAACGGATTATCTTCTAAATCAATTAAGGACTATAAAGAGTTTTTAGTTCCTTTTATAGATTTTGCTCCTGATGAGCTTTCTGATATTTCATTTAAAGTTGTTAACTCTTATTTTAATTTATTACTTCAAAGAAATATTAGTAAGTCAACTTATGCTACTTACGTTCGTAATGTTAAGATTTTTCTTGTTTGGATTGAAAAGAATTATAATTTTGATGTAGCTGCTAAAAATATTAAAGTGCCAAAATCTCCAAAAAAGAACCCTTATATTTATTCTGATTCTGATATTAAACATATATTTAATTTAATATATAACGGTTCTTGGTTGTCAATTAGGAACTGCTCTATTGTTGCCCTGATGTTAGATAGTGGACTTCGTCAAAATGAAATATCTAAATTAACATGGAGTAATATTTTTATTGATTCAAATTATATTAACGTTACTGGTAAAGGTTCTAAAGATAGAATTGTACCACTTGGTAGTATTTCAAAGCATTATTTACTTGAATATAAAAATAGTTGTCCTTTTTCTTCCAATAATGTTTTTGTTACTCGTTCAGGTGATTCAATTACTGATAATACTATAAAGTTATTTATGCGGAAGTATTCTTTAAAACTTCCTTTTGAATTTTCAAGCCACAAGTTACGTCATAACTTTGCCACTAATTTTTTAATTGATAGTTATTATAGTAAAGGTTCTATGGATGTGTACGCTTTAATGTCAATTCTTGGTCATGAGAATTTAGAAACTACTAAACGATACTTACATATTGCAAATCAGGTAGTCTACAGTCGTGCTCACATTAGTCATATAGATAAGATATTTTTAAAATAAAATAAGTGCTTTATAAAGTAATTTAGTTTACTTTATATAAGCACTTTTTATTTGCTTACGCACAAAAAAAGCACCATCCCCGTAGTTGCACTACAGAAACGGTACCCGCAAGTGCGCGATCAGGGGCTCGAACCCTGGACACCCTGATTAAGAGTCAGGTGCTCTTCCAACTGAGCTAATCGCGCTTAGTAACTTTGACAACGAAGATATTATAATTCAAGATAATACAAAAATCAACCCTTTTTTTTATTTTTTTATATTATTTTTTTGTGCTATTTTATACATTTAAATTTCTCTCATTACTTCATTGTCATATGACTAATTTTAACCACTATTATTTTTATGTCATTTTTAAACAATTTTTTCTTTACCTTTCCTTATAATATTGTATTAACTTTTATAATTAACCATTATGTTCTTGTATTGATTATTTGTTACTGTTATACTTCAATTAATATTTTATAGTTTATAAAGAAAAACAGCGTTAATATGATTTATTTACTAAATGTTTTCAATAATCAGCCGCTGACTAAAAGATATGCATTACGTATTATATAAGGAGGTTTTCCTATGAATCAAAATAAATTTCAACCCGACAAAAAATTATTTACCATATGCATCTACGCTCTTATTACTACAGTTGTAGCAGTCTTTTTTATAAGATGTATTTGGAACTGGTCAGAAACCAAAAGTCTTCTTTTGGGTCTTTTATCCAGCCTTTCTCCATTTTTACTTGGTTTCTTTATTGCATACATAATGGGTAACCTTTCATCAAAGTTGGAGAATCGTTTTTTTACAAACACAATTCATATATCTAATGTTAAGGTACGTAAAATGGTTGCTTTAATATCCTCATACGTTATTGTTTTTGGTATGTTGATTTTAGCACTATTCTTTATTATACCTTCATTTATACAAAGTATTTCTGATATTGCTGGAAATATTTCTACAATATATCAGAATTTTATTAATTATATAGAAGAAATAAGTTCGAAATATCCTAACTCAACTGTCGAATATGTTCAAGCTGCAATTCAGGATGCCATGCCTAGCTACTTAGAAACATTTAAATCATGGGCTGCCAATTTAGCTCCTTCAATTGCCAATGCTTCCATTTCAATTGTTAGATGGGTATTAAATTTTATTGTTGCAATTATTGTTTCTATTTATATGTTACTTGATAAGGATATTCTTTCAAGAAGCTTTAAACGTATTGTTTATTCAATTTTTAGAAAAGAACGTGCAATCTATGTATGGAGCACTTTTAAGCATGCAAATGACATTTTCAGTGGATTTATTATTGGTAAAACTATTGATTCATTAATCATTGGTATAATATGCCTTTTAGGTATGAAGTTGTTTAATATTGGTTCATCATATGCAGTTATTGTTAGTATATTTGTTGGTCTTACAAATATGATTCCATATTTTGGTCCATTTATTGGTGCTATACCTAGCATTTTAGTGATATCCTTATCAGTGTCACCTAAGCAGGGACTCGCTTTCTTAATTTTTGTTATAATTTTACAACAGTTTGACGGAAATATTCTTGGTCCAAAGATTTTGGGTGACAAAACCGGTCTTCGCCCTATTTGGATTATTTTTGCAATTACAGTCGGAGGATGGATTGGTGGAATTGTCGGAATGTTTTTAGGCGTTCCTTGTGTTGCTGTTATTTCAAGCATTCTTGACGATATTGTTGAGCACAACTTAGAAAAGCAAAATGTTAATCTTCCTAAAATAAAGCATGAATCTAATTCAAAGAGTTTTACTGATTATTTAAAAATTATTTCGGACTTTATGAAGGTAAAAAATTAAGCATTTAATAACTTTTTAAATATTAAATCTTTAGCAAACTAATTTAAAAAGCTAAGCATTTTATAATGTATTTATACATAATCTAATTTTATTAAATACATTATTGACGCTCAGCTTTTTATTTTTATTATCTGTTTGCAATTAATTTATTAATATTATTACCCATTTTTGAAAATCTTTCTTCATACTCGGTCATAATATTTCCTTCATTCATTTTTTCATTGTTGTGTAAATCTCTTGTATATTCCACTATATTCCATCCTGCTTCAGGAATCTGTTCCAATGAAAAATCAAACAAATCATTATTATCTGTCTTAAATTCAACTACTCCATCTTTTTTTAATATATTGTCATATCTTTTGAAAAATTCTTTTGATGTAAGTCTTCTTTTTGCATGTCTGTCTTTTGGCCATGGATCGGAAAAATTCAAGTAAATTTTATCAATTTCCTCCTTATTAAATATGTCTTCGATTTTTTCAGCATCCATTCTTATAAATTTTAAATTTGTAAGTTCTAATTCTTTCATTTTTTCTATTGCACGAATTAAAACACTTGAGAACTTTTCTATTCCAATGTAATTAATATCTGGATTCTGCTGTGCTAATGTTGTAATGAATTTACCTTTTCCCATTCCTATTTCAATTCTTATAGGATTATCATTTCCAAAAATTTCTTTCCATTTTCCTTTATTTAATTTTGGTTCATTAATTGCATATTCACTTTCTGCAATTGCTTCTCGTGAACCCGGTACATTTCTTAATCGCATTTTATCCTCCGAAAATTTAATTTTATAATTTACTTTTGCACTTAACTTATAATATTTTATAATAAAATGTTTATAAAATAAATAAACATTTTTATTTTCTTAAGAATTTTTCTTTTTGTTGCATTTTATTTAAAAAGTGGTAGTCTATTTATGAGAATTTTATACATACTAATTAAACAAAGGAGGCTGCATATGGTAAATGATATTAATTCAATCATATCGGATTTAACTAAAATCGACAGAGCTTCTTCTCAGATTATGGAGAGCACCCGTAAGGAAAAAGAAGCTTACGCAAGCATGATTAAGCAAAAGACTAAAGAATTCGATGAACAACTTTCCAGCAGCATCGACAAGCAGGTAAACCAATTAAAAGAATCTTTACTTGTTGAAAATGAGCACGCTATTGATGACTTCAAGAAGGAAACAGAAGCCTCATTAAAAACTTTAGATTCTATGTACACTGCTAACAAAGATTTATGGATTGAGTCCATATTTAACCATATTGTAAAGGAGTGATTCTATGACAGGTGGAAATTTATTAGCTTACAGTGCTTTGACAACTAAAATCAAAGCCATGCATAGTAAATTACTAACAAACGAACAATACGAAGAACTTGCTCACTTTACTACTGTGGCAGATGCATTTGCATATTTGCAAAAGCTTCCTTATTATGAAGAACTTTTTGCAGATATTGACCCTTCAACAATTCACCGTGGACAGATTGAATGGTTACTTAATTTTTCAACATATTCTGATTTTTCTAAGATTTATTGTTTTGCTCAGAAAAGGCAGCGTAAATATCTCAATCTTTATTTTATGAGATATGAAATTCAGACGCTTAAAAGATATATGAGGGCAATGCTTGATCCTAGACAATCTACTTCTATTTCTGTAATCGAGAATGATTTTGAGAAGCATTCAAAGATTGACACTCAGAAGCTTTCCCAGACTACAACTATGGAAGAATTTATAAATTGTTTAAAGGGTACTATTTATTATGCACCACTTCTTAAGGTCAGCACTTTAGATAACGCTGCACTATTTGACTATGAAATGGGATTGGATTTATTCTATTTTGCTTCTATATGGAAAGCAAAAGATTCCTATTCTAAAAAAGAATGTGCATATATTACCAAATCATACGGTTCACGTATTGATCTTCTGAATATGTTATGGATTTACAGATGCAAATCTTACTATTCAGTTTCATCAGCTTCAATTTATACTTTTTTAATTCCTGTAAATTATAAATTAAAAAAATCAGATATAAAAAATATAGTTGAAGCACCAACTATTGAGGATACTATTTCTTTAATATCAAAAACCAGATATGGAAAACACTTTGATTTCACAAGCAAAATGCCTTTTGAAGAACAGTGTAATCATATTATGGATGAAATAATTTTTAAAGATTTTAAAGAATCTCCTTATTCATTAGCTGCAATAAACGGATATTTTCATATGAAAAACTCTGAATCAGCTAAAATCATTACTGCTCTTGAATGTATTCGTTATCAATACAGTCCAGAGAAGACATTACAATATATAAATGGAAAGGGGAGTGGTATCTAGTGATTGTACAAATGAGTTTTGTAACTCTTGCCGGGCCTAAATCAGATATCGACAGAGTTATTGATACGTATTTATCAAAATACGAGATACAACTTGAAAATGCATTAGTAGAACTTAACTCATCAGGAAATTTACTTCCATACGTTGAAGCTAATCCATACAAAGATATTTTAGATAAGAGTCACGCTTTACTTGAATTAATGGATGAAAGTATTGCTAATTCTCCATTAACCGATATGAGTGTTGAAGAAGCTACTAATGTAATAAATAACATTGATGACCAAATCAAAGATTTAAAAGAAGAAATTAATACTCTCAATATAAGAAAAGATAAATTAAATGAAGATTATGATTGTATTTCTCCTTTTAAAAATTTAGAGTACGACTTAAAACAGGTTTTGGGAATGAATTACATCAAATACCGTTTTGGTCGTGTTCCTAGAGATATGTGGGACAGTTTCCAAACATTTATTAATCCTGATCTTGACGCTGTTTTTATTGATTGTCTTGTTGACAATGATTTTATATGGGGTGTTTATTTTGCTCCTGAAATATCAATAAAAAAAGTTGATGAATCATTTGAAGCTTTACATTTTGAACAGGTTAAAATTCCTGATAATTATTCAGGTACTCCTGCTCAGGCATGTATGAATATTGCAAAGTCAATTTCAGAAATTGATGAAAAAATAAGAACTGTAGAAAGTAGAATTTCAACTTTAGTTCAGGTAAATAAATCTCATGTTTTATCTGCCTGCAACAGAATAGAAATTGCATATGGAAATTTTGATGTAAGAAAACTTGCAGCATGTACACGTGATTCTAACATAGTTTTCCATATTCTTTGTGGATGGATGGCAACAAAGGATGCTCTTTCACTTCAGGCCGAGACAGAAAATGATCCTAATGTTGTTTGTATGATTGATAATAAAACTGATGAATCAAAGGTTCCACCTACAAAATTAAAAAATCCTAAATTTGCAAAACCATTTGAAATGTACGTTAAAATGTACGGTTTACCAAAATACGGCGAATTTGATCCTACTATTTTTGTAGCAATAACTTATTCACTTCTTTTTGGTGCAATGTTTGGTGATTTAGGACAGGGATTATGCATATTTGCCATAGGCTTAATTGTATACCTGATAAAGAAGATTCCTTTAGCCGCTATTTTATCAGCAGCAGGATTTACTTCCGCTATATTTGGATTATTATACGGAAGCGTATTTGGTTTTGAGGGTGTAATTCCTCAAATATGGGTTAATCCAAGAACAAGTAAAATGAATTTGCCTATAGTTGGTTCATTTAACACAGTTTTTGTAGCTGCCATATTATTTGGTGTATTCTTAATACTCATAACAATGATTATTAATATGGTAAATGCTTTCAAAAATAAAAAATATGCAGATTTACTTATAGGACCTAACGGTCTTACAGGTCTTATATTTTATGCATCGTTAATGGCTGTAGTTATTTTATACATGTCAGGACATTCTCTTCCAGGAACTATCGTTCTTGTAATAATGTTCGTCATTCCATTAATTCTAATTGCATTAAAGACACCTATAGTAAATCTTGTACAAAAGAACAAAAAGTTATTTCCTGAATCAGCAGCAATGTATTTTGTTGAAGGATTCTTTGAACTTTTTGAGATGTTGTTAAACTATTTTTCAAATACATTATCATTCCTTCGTGTCGGTGCGTTTGCAATCAGCCACGGTGCCATGATGGAAGTAGTTTTAACATTAGCAGGAGCTACAGACGGAGGTTCACCAAATATCTTAGTTTTAATTCTTGGTAACATTTTCGTATGTGGTATGGAAGGCCTTGTTGTAGCAATTCAGGGATTGCGTCTTGAATACTATGAATTGTTTGGCCGTTTTTATTCAGGTTCCGGTAAGGAATTTAAACCTTATTCAAAAAATATTAAACACTAGGAGGACAAAAATATGTTATTAAAAGTCACATTATTTATCGCATTAACTTTATCAATTATCGTACCTATGGTAGCTTACTTTGTTGGTGAAAAGAGCAGAGGCCGCTTTAAAAAATCATTAGCAATAAACGTTGTTGGATTTTTCGGTTTATTAGTTTTATCAACTGTTGTTATGTTTGCTCAGACAGCAAGTGCTGCTGAAACAACTACTGCCGGCTTATCATTAGGTTCAGGTCTTGGATACATCGCAGCTGCATTAGCAGTTGGTAGCTCAGGTATTGGTGGTGGTATCGCAGTAGCAAGTGCATCAAGTGCTGCTCTTGGAGCAATTAGTGAAGATGGAAGCGTATTTGGTAAAGCACTTATCTTTGCAGGTCTTGCAGAAGGTATTGCTCTTTACGGATTAATTATCGCATTCATGATTTTAGGTGCATTATAAATCATACAACTTTAACACTTACACAGATAGGAGGAACAAATTATGAGAATGTTTCTCATTAGTGATAACGTGGACACTCTTACAGGAATGCGTCTTGCAGGAATTGATGGAGTTGTTGTTCACGAAAAGCAGGAAATTAAGCAGGCTTTAGACGAAGTTCTTTCTCAAAAAGATATTGGAATTATCTTAATGACAGAAAAGCTTGGAAAAGAAATTCCTGAGATTGTTGATGATATTAAATTAAACCGTACGTTTCCTTTGTTGCTGGAAATTCCTGACCGCCACGGTTCAGGCCGTCGTCCGGATTTCATTACAGCATATATTAATGAAGCTATCGGAATAAAAATATAGAAAGTGTGGGCTTAGCATGACAATAGAAGAAAAAATGGAGCATTTTAAAAATGTCTCCCTGGATAATGCATCCGCTAAAAGTAATGATATACTAACAGCTTACAAACAGTCTCTTGATGAACAGTTTGAAAAACATAAAGAAACAGCACTTTTAGAATCTAAGTCCGTTGAAAGCGCAAAACTAAATGCGGTGAGACTTGAAGTTAAAAGAGAACTTTCAAAAGTTCAGGCTGAAGTTCGTAGAACTGTTACATTACACCAAAACAAGCTGAAATCTCAAATTTTTTCAGCAGTTGTTGAAAAATTGAACGCTTATAAGAAAACAGAAGAATATAAAAAGGAACTTATATCACAAATCAACAAAATATCTTCAGATTTTAGTGATACTACAGTAGAATTTTATATTGATTCAAGTGACGAATCTTTATTATCTGATTTACAAAGTCAAACAGGTGCCGATATTAAAATAAGCACTGTTCCTTTTATTGGTGGTTGTAAAGCTATTATTTCAGATAAAAATATGTTAGTTGACAATTCTTTTAAAACAAAGCTTGCTGAGGAGCAGGAAAAGTTTACGATTTCAATTTAGGAGGCAGCCAGATGGTAAAAACAGGAAAGATATACGGTATTAACGGTCCTGTAGTTTATATAAAAGGAAAGACCGATTTTCAGATGGGTGAAATGGTTTACGTAAGCGAAGAAAAACTTGTTGGCGAAATCATTGGTCTTACATCTGAAATGACTACCGTTCAGGTATACGAAGAAACTAGTGGTCTTAAACCGGGCGAATTAGTTTATGGAACTGGAACTGCAATCTTTGTTACTCTTGCACCAGGAATCTTAAACAATATTTTTGATGGTATTGAAAGACCTTTAAGTAAAATCAGAGAAAAATCAGGCGCATTCATCAGCCGTGGTGTTAGTGTTGATTCTCTTGATACAACAAAAAAATGGGATGTTCACGTTACAATTAAACCGGGTGATTATGTATCCGGTGGTACAGTTATAGCAGAAGTTCAGGAAACAAAAGCCATTTTACACAAATCAATGGTACCCCCTTATATTTCTGGAACAGTTATTAGCGTTGTAGATGATGGTCCTTATACAATAAACGAAACTATAGCAGTAATAAAGAAAGACAATGGTGAAGAATTAGAATTGACTCTTACTCAGAAATGGCCAATTCGTACACCTCGTCCTATTAATAAACGTTATCCTGCCAGCCAGCCACTTGTAACAGGTCAGAGAATTCTTGATACTCTCTTCCCTATTGCCAAAGGTGGTACAGCCGCTATTCCGGGTGGTTTTGGTACAGGAAAAACAATGACTCAGCATCAGATTGCAAAATGGGCAAATGCCGACATTATTATTTACATCGGATGTGGTGAACGTGGAAACGAAATGACACAGGTTCTTGATGAATTTTCAGAATTAGTAGATCCTCGTTCAGGAAATCCATTGATGGACAGAACAACATTAATTGCAAATACATCTAACATGCCTGTTGCTGCCAGAGAAGCTAGTATTTACACTGGTTTAACTCTTGCGGAATACTACAGAGATATGGGTTACGATGTTGCTATAATGGCCGATTCTACATCTAGATGGGCTGAAGCCTTAAGAGAACTTTCAGGCCGTTTGGAAGAAATGCCTGCAGAAGAAGGTTTCCCTGCATATCTTGCAAGCCGACTTTCAGCATTCTATGAAAGAGCAGGTTATATGGAAAACCTTAACGGAACAGAAGGTTCTGTTTCAATTATCGGAGCTGTTTCTCCTCAGGGTGGTGACTTCTCAGAACCTGTAACACAGAATACAAAACGTTTCGTTAGATGTTTCTGGGGACTTGATAAATCATTAGCTTATGCAAGGCACTTCCCTGCTATTCACTGGCTTACAAGTTATAGTGAATATGTAAATGATCTTGCAGACTGGTACAACACAAATGTAGGTCCTGATTTTGTAAACTGCAGAAACAGAATTTTAGCTATTTTAAATAAAGAAAGCGAATTGATGGAAATTGTAAAACTTATTGGTAGTGACGTACTTCCGGATGACCAAAAGCTTATTCTCGAAATAGCCAGAGTTATACGTTTAGGATTTTTACAGCAGAACGCATTCCATGCTGAAGATACATGTGTACCTCTTGAAAAGCAGCTAAAAATGATGCAACTTATCCTTTATTTAAATGATAAGGCTTTTGAGATTATTAATCTTGGAATTCCTGTATCAGTATTAAAGGAAAACAATATGTTTGAAAAAATTATTTCTATCAAATATGATGTTGCAAATAATGAACTTGAAAAATTTGATGATTATAAGCATGAAATTGATGATTACTATGCATCAATCATGGCTAGGCATGCATAAGGAGGTACCAAAATGGCAATAGAATATTTAGGTTTAAGCGAAATTAATGGTCCTCTTATTGCACTTGAAGGTGTAAAAGATGCGGCTTACGATGAAATAGTAGAATTTTCAATGAATGACGGTGCCGAGAAACGTCTCGGTCGTATTATTGAAATTTACGAAGATAAAGCAGTTATACAGGTATTTGAAGGTTCAGAAGGAATGTCCCTTTCAAATACACATACAAAATTAACAGGACACCCTATGGAAATAGCCTTATCACCTGATATTTTAGGAAGAACTTTCAACGGAATTGGCCAGCCTATTGATGGTCTTGGTCCAATCGTTGCTGAAGAAAAGAGAGATGTAAACGGAAAACCACTTAATCCGGTTTCCCGTGAATATCCAAGAAACTATATTAGAACAGGTATTTCAGCTATTGACGGTTTAACAACATTGATTAGAGGACAGAAACTTCCTATATTCTCCGGAAATGGTTTACCTCATGATCAGTTAGCTGCACAGATTGTTAATCAGTCATCTCTTGGTGATGATGTTGATGAAGAATTTGCAGTTGTCTTTGCTGCAATGGGTGTAAAACACGATGTTGCTGAATTTTTCCAGAAAACATTTGAAGAAAGCGGAGCTTCTGAACACGTTGTAATGTTCTTAAATTTGGCAAATGACCCTGTTGTAGAACGTTTGATAACCCCAAAGGTTGCTTTAACTGTTGCAGAATATCTTGCATACGAAAAAAATATGCATATCTTAGTTGTTTTAACTGATATGACATCATTTGCAGAAGCTATGCGTGAAGTTTCATCTTCAAAGGGTGAGATTCCTTCAAGAAAAGGTTATCCCGGATACTTATACAGTGAACTCGCAACTATATATGAAAGGGCAGGTATTGTTGAAGGAGCAAAAGGTAGCGTAACTCAAATTCCTATTCTTACAATGCCTAACGATGACATAACACATCCTATACCTGACTTAACAGGTTACATTACAGAAGGTCAGATAGTTTTAGACCGTTCATTAAACGGACAGTCACTCTACCCTCCAATTAATGTATTACCTTCCCTTTCACGTTTGATGAAGGATGGTATCGGTAAAGGATTTACAAGAGAAGATCATCAGGATGTTGCTAACCAGTTATTCTCATCTTACGCAAAAGTTGGTGATGCCAGAGCTCTAGCATCAGTAATTGGTGAAGATGAATTATCACCTACAGATAAAAAATATCTTGAATTTGGTAAAGCTTTCGAGCAGCAATTTGTTGGTCAGGGACCAAATGTAAATAGAACTATTGAAGAAACACTAGATTTAGGTTGGAAGTTATTACATCTTCTTCCTAAGAAAGAACTTGATAGAATTGATACAAAGATTCTTGAGAAATATTACGATAGTGTATCTTTAAATGATGACGAAGAAGATTCTGATTCACTTTAATTTTTCAAACAAGGAGGTTTTTTATGGATTTAAATGCAGTACCAACCAAAGGTAACTTAATAGCCGCAAAAAATTCTCTTGCTCTTGCGAAACAGGGCTTTGAACTAATGGACAAAAAACGTAATATTCTTGTTCGTGAAATTATGGATTTAAATGCTAAAGCTAAAGACATTCAGGACGATATCGATAAAACATTTACTGAAGCTTACACAGCTTTGGAAAGAGCAAATATCGAACTTGGAATCCAAAATGTTGAAATATTTGCATTTAATGTTCCTCTTGAACATGATGTAAAAATAAAAAGTCGAAGTATCATGGGAACTGAAATTCCTCTTGTTACTAATAACGAATCTGTTCATAATCCTGTTTACTCTTTTTATGGAACTACAGAGTCTCTAGACAAGGCAAAAACTTGTTTTGAAAAAGTAAAGGATTTAACAATCAGACTTTCGATGATTGAAAATTCAGCTTACCGACTTGCTTATAATATTAAGAAAACGCAAAAAAGAGCAAATGCTCTAAAGAATATAACAATTCCAACATATGAAGGACTTGTTAAAACAATTTCTAATGCGCTTGAAGAAAAAGAGCGAGAAGAATTTACAAGGCTTAAAGTAATAAAAGCTAGAGCTGACGCAAAATAAAAATTAATATTCATATATTAACACGTGAAAATAGGATATTTTCTATTTCCACGTGTTAATTATTTATAAGTTAGTTTTCACATTTAATTAATACTTTTTTCACATTTATAAATTAGAATTTACAATATAGGACATTATATATTTATTAAGTTTTAATGAATTTTTTGTCTTTTATATTCATTTATTTTGCTGTATACTATATTATGATATTTAGGTTAATTAAACTAATTTTCCATTTATTAAACTATTATAGATTATAACCAACATCAAAATATAGGAGATTAAGAATGAAACGTATATTATCTATGGTCATGATGATTGTTATTACGGTAACATCATTTGGTTTTTGTTCATATAATAGTAACTCTGTTGTAAGTGCAGACACTGTTTCCTGGCCTAGTGGACCGGGATTAGTTGCCGAAACTGCCGTAATGATTGATGCCTCTACCGGTTCAGTACTTTTCGATAAGAAATGCCATCAGAAAATGTATCCAGCCAGTATCACTAAAATCATGACAGCATTACTTACCATTGAAAATTGTAATCTTGATGATACTGTTACATTTTCACAGAGCGCTATTGACACTCTTGAGCCTGAAGCAGCCAATATTGGAGCTGTCGTTGGTGAAGAAATGAGTGTTAAAGATTGTTTATATGCATTAATGTTGCAATCCGCTAATGAAGTAGCCTCTGCTTTAGCAGAACATGTTAGCGGAAGTATTGAAGAATTTGCCAAATTAATGAATAAACGAGCTAAACAGGCTGGTGCAAATGATGCTCATTTTGCAAATGCATGTGGACTTTTTAATAAAAAACATTATGTAACCGCTTACGATATGGCAAAGATTATGCAGGCAGCATTACAATATCCGGTATTTAGAGAAATTATTAATTCCTCAAGTTATACACTACCTACAGATAACAAGCGAAAAGAACCTCTTACTATAAGTCAGCGTCATCAGATGGTTCAGCCATGGAATTCCTTCCATTATGACGGAATCATTGGTGGTAAGACCGGTTTTGTAAATGAATCCGGAACAACTTTAGTAACAAGTGCTCAAAGAGACGGCATGACTCTTATTACTGTTGTTCTTAATTCGCCTGGTACAAATTCCTATGTGGATACAACAGCTTTATTAGACTTTGGATTTAAGAATTTTAAATTGACAAATGTATCTGAAAATGATACTAGATTTGAAAACAAATCAACATTTACTAACAATTTTGATTCTATATTCAAAACTAAGCTTCACAGATTATCATTATCTAAAGATGCTGTAGTTGTACTTCCAAAAGATGCTAATTTTGCTGATACAACTTCTACTATTACTTTAAACGAGGATAGTTCTGACGACAACAATACCGTTGCTACGATTTCTTACTCATATGGAGATCATACAATTGGAACTGCTCCTGTTTTGTATAGTGAAGTGTCAAATAAAATAAGTGTTAATGCCACTGTTACTCCTGAAGAATCGACTACAGTTGACACAGAAACTTCTGTAGATTCTGAAAATTCAAATAATTCTTCAAAAGTTTCTGACAAAGACACAACTAAAAAGACAACTAAAAAAGAAACTGTATCAAAGTCTCACTTTAAATTTAGTTCAGCTATATTTAAAATTATAATTATTGCAGTAATTTTAGTTATTTTAGCAGTAATTATTATCTTCTTTAAGAAGAAAATGGACCATTTAAATGCAGTAAGAGCTTCAAAAAGAAGACGTAACCGTTAAAAATCAATGAATTGAAAGGATGGGTTTATATGAATTGGGTTGCACCTATTAAGGATTCTGAAACATTATCAAAATTTAAAGAGGCATTGAAAAACACAGACTATAAATATTATATTATGTTTGAAATTGGAGTTGGAACAGGTTTACAACTTCAGGACATTTTAAATTTCAAAAACAAAGATGTTACTGACAAAGATGAAATCACAGTTGAAATTGGAACAAAGAACATCAAAAATACTTTCAAAATTCCAGAAGATTTGAAGGCAATTATTAAAGATTATACTAAGGGAAAAGATCCTGAAGCATTCTTAATTAGAGGACATGCTTCATCTGATAAACCGGTTTCAAGAGAACAGGCTTATCGAGTTTTAAGATCTGTTGGTCACAAGATTGGCTTAACTTCAATCGGAGCACAGACAATGAGAAAAACTTTTGCTTGGAATTATTATCATGAAACAGGTGATATTTACTACTTACAGAACTTATTTAACCATGCATCACCTTCAATTACATATAGATATATTGGTGAAAAGCCAAATATCGAGATTGTATTGAAGAAAATGACACCACAGGAAAATGAACGTAGCAGATATTTCTTATATCTTAACGGAAGTGGTAAGAACAGATTGAATAATATTATTGATGCTCTTACAAATATTAGAGATAATTTTGATTCTCCTACAAATAACGATGCCTTCTACGGTAAAGTTGATTGCTTATTAAATGAACTTGATTCATTGATGGAGAATTACAACAATACAAAATAATAATAATAAAAAGGACATGTTAACGTTCCCGTCTACATGTCCTTTTTATTATTTGTCATCCAATTCTGATTTTATTTCATCTTCATCCCATATTTCTTCGATGACAATCTCACTATCTAACGATTTTTGTCTTCTCTCTCGTCTTTTTTCCCTAATGCTTTCCTGTTTTTCTCTAATACTTTCTGCCCCCTCTTCATCAGTGCTCCTCATGATTTTAACAACAAAGAAACTATCTTCTTCCCGAGGTTTAACTTTTATTTTTCCTCGAACATATCCATGTTCCTGACACTCACCCAAACAATAATACATTTTTCCACTGTCTGAGAACCAATCTATAAGAACTTTTAATGGTTTATCACACACATTACATTTCATACTGCTTACATCCCTGTCAAAAAACATCTCATCTTTACTTAAAAATTCCCTTGAAATATATTTTGTATAAGTAGGAAATCTAACAAATACTTCTTCTTCCTTAATTCTAGGAGAATAAAAAGTATCAATTGAAAGCATTTCTTTTACTTTATCAAAATCCATTGCTTTCATTACTTTAGCAGTATACTCTGCATCACATATAGCTCTATGGAATTGTTCATCTTCTTTGATATTCAATTCTTCAACTGCATATGACAAAGTTCTCTTTATATGACCATCTTCATAACACAAACTATACATTTTTTGCAAATCAACATAAAATAATGGAAATTCTAATATTCTTTCCATCCCATAGTGTTTCATATTCTTCTGCAATTCTGTCAAATCCATTGATCCCCATGTACAAAAGATATAGTCATCTCCGCACCAATTTAGAAAATTTCTTATCACTTTTCTAAAATCTTCACCCGAATTTAACTCTTCCATTGTCAAATGAGTAATTTCCTGGATTTTATAATGCAATCTTTTATAAACTCTAGGTTTTACAACCTGCTGAAATTCATCTACAACTTCTAAATCATCGTTTACTTTAACTGCACCTATTTCTATTATTTCAAATGGTATGTCAGGATGATTATTGTTTTTACCATAAGGATTCTGATTCCATTCCAAATCCATTACAATATAATCCATAATCTCGGTTTTATAACCTTTCCTTTAAATATCGTACTTTACAATTGTATTATAGCAATTGTAACATTTGAGTAATAGGGTATTACACGTACTTTACAATTATCTTATTATTTTAATTACTTGTCAATATGTATTACATTTATATTTTATTTATCTATCTGATTTAATTGTTTATTTTATTCTTAAAAAGTAATAATCTCCATTTTATAGTTTATTTGTTTCTTAATTTTATCCCATGTTTGACAAAGAGACTTTCTTAAATATTTATTTAAAAATTTATTTTCTTAAAATTTTGTGTTACCATCATTCCTGACAAATAATCAAATTCTGTTTTATTTAAATATTTATTCCCATAAACAATATATTATCCTAAAATAAAAAACCGAAAACTTTGACTACAAAGTTTTCGGTATAACATTCAGGCGTCGCTAAGAGGAGTCGAACCTCCGGCCTACCGCTTAGGAGGCGGTCGCTCTATCCAACTGAGCTATAGCGACATTTATAAAATTTTTCTGAATTTATCTTGTTTTTAAATATTTTAACTATTTCTTAGGAACAATTTTTTCCATTCCACCCATATATGGTCTTAAAACTTCAGGAATATTTACGCTTCCATCTGCATTAAGGTTATTTTCCAAAAATGCAATAAGCATACGAGGTGGTGCAACTACTGTATTGTTAAGAGTATGAGCAAAATAGTTTCCTTCTTTTCCTCTAATTCTTATAGAAAGTCTTCTTGCCTGAGCATCTCCTAAGTTAGAGCAACTACCAACTTCAAAATATTTCTTCTGTCTTGGTGACCAAGCTTCAACGTCAACTGATTTAACCTTAAGGTCTGCTAAATCTCCTGAACAACACTCCAAAGTACGAACCGGAATATCCATGCTTCTAAATAAATCTACTGTGTTCTTCCAAAGTTTGTCATACCACATCATGCTATCTTCCGGCTTACAAATAACGATCATTTCCTGTTTTTCAAACTGATGAATTCTGTAAACACCTCTCTCTTCGATACCGTGAGCACCTTTTTCTTTACGGAAACATGGTGAATAACTTGTAAGTGTGTAAGGAAGATCTTCTTCATTTGTATGTGTTCCAATAAATTTACCAATCATTGAATGTTCACTTGTACCGATTAAGTAAAGATCCTCTCCCTCAATCTTGTACATCATCTGATCCATTTCATCAAAACTCATAACACCTGTTACAACATTACTTCTAATCATAAAAGGAGGTACGCAATAAGTAAATCCTCTATCAATCATAAAGTCTCTTGCATATGAAATAACTGCTGAATGAAGTCTTGCAATGTCTCCCATAAGATAATAGAATCCATTTCCTGCAACCTTTCTTGCAGCGTCTAAATCAATACCATTAAATTTTTCCATGATATCTGTATGATATGGAACTTCAAAATCAGGAACTACTGGTTCACCAAATCTTTCAATCTCAACATTTTCACTATCATCTTTTCCGATAGGAACTGATTTATCAATAATATTTGGAATAACCATCATTCTCTTCTTGATTTCTTCTTCTGTTGTTTTCTCTTCGTCTGTAAGTTCATCAATTCTTGCATTACCTGCAGCAACTTTAGCTTTAACTTCTTCAGCTTCATCTTTCTTTCCATCTTTCATTAATCCACCAATTAATTTTGAAAGACTATTCTTTTCAGCACGAAGTGCTTCAACTTCCTGCTTTATTTTACGATTCTTTTCGTCTAATTCAATAACTTCGTCTACTAATGGAAGTTTATGATCCTGAAATTTATTTTTAATATTCTGTTTTACAACTTCCGGGTTGTCTCTGACAAATTTAATATCTAACATTTCTTTTCTCCCTTTGCATAAAAATTTTTACTTTTACACGCCATTTCGATTATAACCCCAACACCCTATTTTTGCAAGTTTTCTGTACAATTCGTCGATTTTTCTTTTACTTTTTTATACCTATTTGTTATGCTTATATTATAGTTATTTTAGACAATATATTATGTTACTTCTAGTAAATTTTTATGCATTATGGTATAATAACCTTCAAATAAATAATTTAATTTTTTATTAAATATGAAATCGAATGAACTTTATTTATTTTCTATAAATGTTTCTGACGATTAATCACTATCCAGACATTTTAGTAATACATTTTATATGAGGAGATTTATTATGGAATTACAATTGATGAATGAAAGACGTCATAATAAAATATACAACGACGAAAGTTATACATACAAAATTTTTAATATTGATTACGACAAGAAAGATGTTTTTCAAGAAGCATTTATTACTTCTAAGGTTGAAGAACTTGATGCACACGCTCCTTTAATTAACTCTGTTTATAAAAAAGACGGACAGTGGTGTATCAAATTTGATTTAATTAAAGGTGAATCTCTTTTTTCACTTATTAATAATAATCCTGAAAATATTGAAGAATATATTAATAAATTAGTTACTATACAGACTTCTATTCATACTAATTTTTGTACTGCTATTCCAAGACAAAAAGCAAAATTACAATATGGAATTAAGAATTCAGGTTTAGCTGAATCAACTCAATTTGATTTACTAGAAATGCTTGATTCATCACCAAAGCATAAAAAATTGTGCCATGGAAATCTTACTCCACACAATATTATTATCTCAGGTGATGATTATTGCGTTTTAGATTGGAATCATGCATCTCAGGGAAACGCCAGTGCTGATATTGCACGTACTTATATTTGGTTTAAAATAAATATGCCTGAATATGCTGAATTATATTTAGATTCATTTTGTAATGTGACAGGAACAACCAAACGTTATGTAAACCAATGGCTTCCAATTGTTGCAGCTGCAAGAATTTATAAAGATAATCCTGAAGAATTTGATATTTTAAAATCAATGATAAAAGTAAATGAATATTAATATAAGTACGAGTATGATAATTAATAAACATATTACCAATATTCTTATATTAACCACAATTAATGTTGAATTTTTTACTAAATTCAATTTCATAAATAGGGTCATGCCCTATAAAAAAATGAGATTAGTCTATATTTTAACTAATCTCATTTTTATTATTTTTGATTATTATATTTATCTAACTTACTCTCTAATATTAAACTATGATGTTAACCTTTATTATGAATTCATTGCTTTTTCTAATGCTTCTTTTTCTTCTTCTCCTAATGTAGCGTAAGCTTCACCTTTAATTATTTCTTTGATATATGTGTAACTTCCTTCTCTTCCATGCATTGTATTTAAGATAAATCCGGTATTTTCACTATCTAGCATACATAATGCAAAGCTTAAGTTTCCGCCCATTTCTTTAAATGCATTATATTTTACAATTCCTAACTTCTGGAACACTGAATTTATTCTATGAACAGATTCTTCTACTTTAATCATTGTCTTTTGATGTTCTACATTTATTTTTTCAATCTGTTTAAAACTCTCTCTTATTGCTCCATCAAGATTTTCTGCATTTTTTCCTTTCATAAACTTGTCATATTTTTTCATTAACTTATTTAATTTCATACTTTGCTTAATATATAAAATAAGAAAAATCAAAAACATTACTACAACTGTAATAATATATGTATATGCACTGCTAAATATTTCCTGTATCATTTTCTTTCTCCTTTATTTTTCATTTTTACATTATAAGACTGTTTTATTAATTTGTATATATTAATATTTTGCAAATTTACTCATGAATTCCACTGAATAATCCTATCAGTCTTTCTAATTCTTCACTTGAATAGTATTCTATTTCAATTTTTCCTTTACCATTCTTTTTTGGATTAATTGAAACTTTAGTTCCCATTACTTCTTTTAATCTATCCTGAATCTGATCATAAACAGCCTTATCAACAGGTGGAATTTCCATTCTTATTTGCTTTGGTTTAAGTATATTTTTTACCAATTTTTCTGTTTCTCTTACACTTAATCCCTTTTCAATTACAGTTTTTGCTGTATCTATCTGCAATTCTTCATGTTCAATTGCAAGTAATGCTCTTGCATGTCCCATAGACAACTCCTGATTAATAATCATCTCTTGGACATCTTCTGCTAATTTTAATAAGCGCATTGAATTTGCAATTGCAGCTCTACTTTTTGACATCTTTTTAGCAAGTTCATCCTGTTTTAAGTTATATTCGTTAACAAGACTCTTATATGCAATTGCTTCTTCTATTGGATTTAAATCTTTACGCTGTATATTTTCTATTAAAGCAATTTCCATTACTTCCTGAGGTGTATATTCTTTTATTACAACCGGTAATTCCTTTAAACCAGCTATTTTAGCTGCTCTCCATCTTCTTTCACCAGCTATAATTTCATAATAATCTTCTTTTTTCTGAACAATTATTGGTTGAATAAGTCCATGAATCTTTATAGATTCAGCTAATTCCTCTAATGCATCTTTATCAAAATTTTTTCTTGGCTGTTCTCTATTTGGTTCAATATCATTAATATTAACTAACGTATCCTGAGGTACCTTTACCTCTTTTACAACTTCCTTTACAACCTCTTTTACCACAACTTCTTTTTCTTTATCTTCATTTTTCTTTGGTTTGATGGCTGCACCATAATTGGGTATCATTGATTCTAATCCATTTCCCAATCCGCCTTTTTTTGGTCTTGGCATATTATTCTCCTTTATACTTCATATTTATTTATATTTAGTTTACATAACTTTTTGTTTATTTTATATATGAAAATTTAATAATTATTTGCTTAAATGCATATTTTTAACTTGTTTTTTCTAAAATTCCTGCATATCCATATATAAATATGTAATTTTTGTTATTATTTATACTATTTTACAAGTCATATGTCATTTATTTAAGCAATTACAAATTTTTAATTTTTATTTACTACTTATCTATTTTTTATTATTTTTAATTACTTCTTTTGCTAAATTCATATATGCTACAGATCCTGCTGATTTGGCATCATACATATGTATAGGAAGCCCATAACTAGGTGCTTCTGCCAATCTTACATTTCTCGGAATAATTGTTTTATATATATTTAAATGCATATTTTCTTTTACATTATCTACAACCTGGTTAGATAAATTTGTTCTAGCATCATACATCGTAAATACTATACCTTCAATTTCTAATACCGGGTTAATTCTTTCCTGAATTAAATTTATAGTATAGATTAACTGTGAAAGTCCTTCTAAAGCATAATATTCACATTGGATTGGAACTATAACCGAATCAGCTGCAACTAAAGCATTAACTGTTAATACATTTAATGATGGAGGACAATCTATAATTATATAATCATATAAGTCTTTTACTCCTTCTAATGCATTTTTTAGTATAAATTCTCTTTCATCCACTCCTATTAAGTCTATTTCTGCTCCTGATAGGTTTACATTTGATGGTAAAACATTTAAATTATCTACAATACTACTTGTCAAGCACTCTGATAACCTACATTCTCCAATAAACATATCGTAAACTGTCTTTTCTAGTTCCTGTTTTATAATACCAACCCCACTTGTAGCATTTCCCTGTGGATCAATATCAACTAAAAGTACTTTTTTACCTCTTTCTGCTATACATGCAGACAAATTTATAGCTGTCGTTGTCTTACCAACTCCACCTTTTTGGTTTGCAATTGCAATTATTTTTCCCATTTCAATACCTTTCTATATTTCAAGTAATTTAATTCATGTTTTTAGCAAATATTATTGTATCACAGTTCCTTTTTCAAATCTATATTAATGTTTCACGTGAAACATTAATTTTTTATTAAAATTTCTGGATTTCTGCTTTATTTACTAATACATAATATTATTTTAGATATTTCACTTTTTTTATCTTTTATTTAAGTATTTTATTGCTAATAACCAAAATTAGCAGATATATACTGCAAATAATACGACTATATTTTATTATTACTGGTACATAATTAATATACATTCTATATTACATATAAAACGATTAATTTTACACATATAATTATTTAATTTATAAGATTTAATGTATTCTATTTATGAAATTTATTTTATTTATGTAATTTATTTTATTTACGAAAGTTAATGTATTCTATCTATTTTAATTTGTATAATTTAATTTACTTTTTCTATTTTATTTGTATAATTTAATGTACTCTATCTATTTATATTAAATTATATATATTTTATCTATTTATTAAATGTATAGTAAAAATTTTTGTTTCTGCTTAACTTTATATAATTAACTTATTATTAATTATATAATTTTAATTTATTCACTTAGAAACATTACCTAATTACTAAATTAAAATTTGTTTTAATAATGATATTCTATAATTACATAAAAACAAGCACTTATATAGGTAAATATATATTGTTTTTAATTATTTTCAATTTATAATAAATTGATTATTTAAGTTAATTTATCAAGGTTTCAATAAAAAGAGGAATGTTTCACGTGAAACATTCCTTCTTTTAACTACTTACTTATTTCTTTTAAACAAACATTTATTTCTGATATTTCTTTATCTATTTTTTTTATATTTTCAGCTAATTCATCGTTAATTTGTGCTATAGTAACAATCTTGGTTCCTAATTCCTTTATTTCATGCTGATTAAATGTATTTGTTTCTCTAAATTTAGGTGAAAATATTTCTAAAGCTTCATCTGATATACTTTTCATTCTCTCTATAATAATATTTGTCTCTATTATTTTCTGCCTATTACTATTATATTTAGAAACGCATTTTTTTCTCTCATCTGTCAGCTTTTTAATTCTGTTTTCTAAATATTCTTTAGTTTTTTTCATATTTTTCTCCTAACAACTAAATAATTAGCCTATATCTGTATTTGTAATTACATAGATACATTTAACCAATATACATAAACTTATATTATAGGTTCTTTTGAAGGTAACCCTGGTTTTCTAGGATATTTTTTAGGTGTGTGTTTTTTTTTCTTGATATTAATAATTTTTCTCTTTATATCTGTATCAGGTAAATTAAAATCAACAATTTTCTCTATTTCTCCACCTAATACTTTAATTGCATTTTTTCCAATATTAATTTCATTCATGCATCCATCAGCTTTGTAACAAATAAAGTAGCCATTTAATTTAATGAATGGAATACAATATTCTGAAAGTGTTGATATATTAGCTACTGCTCTTGATACACATAAATCATATTTTTCTCTGTAATTAGAATTTTTTCCTAAATCTTCAGCTCTACCATGAACCAATTCAATTTTATCCAATACAAGTTCATTTATCGCTTCATTCAAAAAGAGAAGTCTTTTATTTAAAGAGTCCATTAGAGTAATTTTTAAATTTGGAAACATGATTTTAATAGGTATTCCGGGAAATCCTGCACCGGTTCCAACATCAATCAGACTTTCATCTCCATTTAATTTAATACTTTTAACTAAAGATAAACTATCAACAAAATGCTTTTCAACAACCTCTTCAAACTCTGTAATGCCTGTTAAATTCATTACCTTATTTTTTTCAACCAACATTTCATAATATTTAAGAAATTGACAACATTGTTCTTCACTAATATTTATATCTAATTTTTCAATATGATTTCTTATAAATTCAATTTTATCCATATATACCTACTTTTTATTTATTTTTATGCTGTTCCATATATATAAGAAGAACTGAAATATCAGCTGGTGAAACACCTGATATTCTAGACGCCTGTCCTATGTTTATAGGTTTATACAATGTAAGTTTCTGAACTGCTTCTTTTCTTAAACTTGATACCAATGTATAGTCAAAATTTTCAGATATTTTTTTATTTTCCAACTTTTTAAATTGAGCAACCTGCTTCATTTGTCTTGAAATATAACCATCATATTTAATATTTATATTTATCTGTTCAACAATATCTTCAGGTAAGTCTTTCTTTTCATCGTCAAACTGACTTATTTTTTGATAATCCAATTCAGGTCTTCTTATTAATTCAGCTAATGTTGTTCCTGTCTTAAGTGGAGTACTTCCAACAGATACTAAAAATTCCTGAACTTTTTTGTTAGCACCTATTGCATATTTATTTAATCTCTCTATTTCTTCTTTAATTACTTTCTCTTTATAGCAAACATAATCATATCTTTCTTTTGAAATCAATCCAATTTCATATCCAATCTTTGATAATCTAAGATCGGCATTATCCTGTCTTAATAATAATCTGTATTCTGCTCTTGAAGTCATCATTCTATAAGGTTCGTGACTTTCCTTTGTAACTAAATCATCAATTAATACTCCAATATATGCCTGTGATCTATCAAGAACCAGCATTTCTTTTCCCTGAACTTTTCTTGCAGCATTAATTCCGGCAATTATTCCTTGTGCTGCAGCTTCTTCATATCCTGAACTTCCATTAAACTGACCTGCACTAAATAATCCTGAAATATTCTTAAACTCAAGACTTGGCAATAATTGTCCATATTCTATACAATCATATTCTATTGCATATGCATTACGTACAATTTTAACATTTTCAAGTCCCGGAACTGTTTTGTACATAGCATACTGAACATCCTCAGGTAATGATGATGACATTCCACCTAAGTACATTTCATTTGTATACATTCCTTCCGGTTCTATAAAAACTTGATGTCTGTTTTTATCTGCAAATTTTACAACTTTATCTTCTATTGAAGGGCAATATCTAGGTCCCGTACCTTCAATCATTCCTGAAAATAATGGGGATCTATTAATATTATCCCTTATAATCTTATGAGTTTCTTCATTTGTATATGTTAACCAGCATGAAATCTGTTCTTTTTGTACACTTTCAGGGTCTGTTTCGAATGAAAAAGGAACTACTTTTTTATCACCAAACTGTTCTTCCATTTTACTAAAATCTATAGAACGTTTATCTACTCTTGCCGGAGTCCCTGTTTTAAATCTACGCATTTTTATACCATTCTTAATTAAAGAATTAGTTAATAAATTTGCAGCCATAAGACCATTTGGTCCTGTATATTGACAAATATCTCCATATATACATTTTGCTTTTAAATAAACTCCTGTAGCCAAAACAACTGCTTTTGCATAATAAACTGCACCTGATGCTGTTTTTACTCCTGTTATTTTTCCATCTTCAACTAAAATTTCTGCAACTTCAGCCTGTCTTATTGTTAAATTATCTGTATTTTCAAGAGTTTTTCTCATTTCTCTTGTATATTCCTGTTTATCAGCCTGCGCTCTTAATGAATGAACTGCAGGTCCTTTTGATTTATTTAACATCTTAGATTGGATAAATGTTTTATCTATATTTTTTCCCATTTCTCCACCAAGAGCATCTATTTCTCTTACTAAATGTCCTTTAGAAGTTCCACCTATATTAGGGTTACATGGCATTAAAGCTATGCTATCTACGCTTACTGTAAATACAATAGTATTATTTCCTAATCTTGCAGACGCAAGTGCCGCCTCGCATCCTGCATGTCCCGCTCCTATAATTACTACATCATATTTTTCTTCTACATGTGCCATTTTATTTTCCTCTCCAAATAGAACTTTTATTATTTTCCCATACAAAACTTACTAAATATCTCATTTACAAGGTCATCTTCTACGCTCTCACCAATAATTTGTCCTAAATATGTGTATGCATCCATTAAATCAATAGAATAAAAATCTTCAGGCATATCATTCTCTACTGATTTTATAACCTCTTCAATACTATTCTTCGCATTGATAAGTGATTCTTTTTGTCTTGCATTTGTTATATACAATTCATCATTATATTTAACTTTTCCTTCATAAAATAAATCTCTTATTTTATTTTCTAATTCATCCAACCCATCTCCTGTTTTTGCAGAAAATGTAATTACAGGTTTATTGTCAAATTCAGAAACATTCTTTTCGTTTATAATTGTTCCTAAATCTGATTTATTAAGTAAAACAATTGCCTGTTTATCTTTTATCAAATTAATAATTTCTTTATCATTTTCATCTAATTCTTTCGATGCATCTGCTACAAATATAACTAAATCACTTTTTTCAGCAAGTTCTTTTGCCTTATTTACACCAATTTGCTCAACTACATCTTCAGAATCTCTAATGCCCGCAGTATCAATTAAATTAAGAAAGACACCGTTTAAATTAATGCTTTCTTCTAAAGTATCTCTTGTAGTTCCTTCTATATCAGTAACAATTGCTCTTTCTTCCCCAAGAAGTAAGTTCAATAAAGAAGATTTTCCTGCATTTGGCTTGCCTAAAATTACAGTCTTAACTCCTTCTTTAACAATTCTTCCATTATCAAAATTGTTAATTAATCTTGAAAGTTCACCATTAATCTCTTCAAGAATCTTACTTAATTTATCTGAATATCCATCAATGCTTATATGCTCAGGGTCATCAAGTGCTGATTCTATAAAAGCTATATTATAAATAATTTTTTCTCTTAAGCTTTTGATTTTTTCAGAAACTCTTCCATTTAACTGCTCTATTGAACTTGATAAAGCAAATTCATTTTTTGCATTTATTACATCCATGACTGCCTCTGCCTGAGACAAATCCATTCTTCCGTTTAAGAAAGCTCTTTTTGTAAATTCACCCGGCTCAGCTGTTCTTGCACCATTTTTTAATACAATTTCCAATATCTTTCTAATAACTATCATTCCACCATGACAATTAATTTCAACTACATCTTCTCCTGTATATGAATGTGGTCCATTCATAACTGAAACCAGTACTTCATCAATTACTTTATCATTATCAACTATATGCCCATAGTTAATTGTATGTGATTTTACATTAACTAATTTTTTATCACTATTTACTGATTTAAATATTTTATCTACAATTTCAATTGCTTCATCACCACTTACTCTTATTATTCCTATTCCGGAATTACCTGATGCTGTTGCAATTGCTGCTATTGTATCAACCACTTTCATCTCATTACCAAGCCTTTCAAATTAATCAACTCTTTGTCATTAATTTTTCTTTACTCAAGATGTGCAAATTAACTACACATAATAAGCCATAATAATTTAGTATAACACATATTTTTCAAAAAGAAAACGTAGCAGTTATAACTGCTACGTTTACCTATGTTATATTTTATTATCTTTTTAAGATTACAACAACATGTCTGTATGGTTCTTCACCTTCACTCTTTGTTGTAACATATTTATCATTCTGTAATGCTGAATGAATAATTCTTCTTTCATATGGATTCATTGGCTCAAGAGATACTGGTTTCTTAATTCTCTTAACCTTAAATGCAATGTTTTTAGCAAGATTTTCAAGAGTAGCTTTTCTACGTTCTCTGTAGTTTTCTGTATCTAATTTTACTCTTAAATATTTTTCGCTTTCTTTATTAATAACGAGACTTACAAGATACTGTAATGAATCAAGAGTCTGTCCTCTTTTTCCAATAAGTATTCCCATATCATCTCCTACTAAATCAATATTTACAACACCATCTTCTTCGTTGATATCCATATTAATTTTTACAGTTAATTCCATTGCTTCAAAAACTTTTCCTAAAAATTCTCTTGCAATGTCTTCAATTGACTGATTTTTTCTAGCTTTAATGACTGCAGGCTTACTTCCTATTCCTAAGATTCCGTTACTGCCTTTGCTAATAACTTCATACTCTAACTTATCAGTTGTTGTTCCTAAATCAACACATGCATTAGTTAAAGCATCATCGATATTCTTTCCTGTATATTCCTTAAAATCCAACACTTTCACCTCTATTTTTTGTTTCTTTCATTAAAGTCATTTACCATATTTACTCTAGAACCAATGCTACCGTTCTTTTTCTTCATATTTTTCATTTTAGCTTCTTCAATTATCTTTTCTTTTTCTGCAAAAGATTTAGTTGAATTTGCTTTGCTTGAAACTGACTTTGTATTTGTAGATGCAGCCTTTAATACCTGCTCTCTATAAACACCGTTTCTCTCATTTCTGGCAATTCTTTTCTGCTCAGCTTTTTCTTTATTCTTTTCAATAATTTCGTTAACATCCATTTTCTTTAAATGCATATTAATAAATATCTGCTGAATCATCATAGCTGCTGAACTTGTTACCCAATAAATACCAATACCTGATGCAAACATATAACACATATAAACTGACATCAATGGCATCATAATATTCATCATTTTCATTGAACCGGCCATTGGATTATCCTGTGTATTTGTTGCTGCACTATTTAATTTCATTGATAATGTAACACTTAAGAACTGAGTTAAACCAGCTAATACAGGAATTAACAATACTAAAATAATAGGTAATCCTGCTTTAAGCATCTGTGATGGTGAATCACTTAAGTTATAACAAAAGAAATTGTTAATATTATGAATATGATCATAAGCTTTATCAACTACTGAACTATCAATAGTATCAACTAATTTACTTAAACTAAATCCATCAACTTTTAATGTTGCTCTGTTGTATCCTGACATAACATCAATACAATTATTAACCTGCTGTGTTGTTAAATCAGAAAATGAATCTACTTTATAAGTAAAGAATTCTTTAATCTGACTTCCATTCATATTTTGTAATATTGTCAAATAATAATCTTTAACAGAACTTACATATGCCGGAATATTCATAATAACTCTATATAAAGCTAAGATAATAGGCATTTGAATAAGTAACTGTAAACAACTTCCTGTAGGTGAAACACCATACTTATCATATACAGCCTTAATTTCTTCCTGCTGTGCAAGCTGTGATGCCTGATCAACTTTATTTTTATATTTTTTCTGAATTGCCTGAATTTCCGGATTCATTACTGAATTCAATTTTGAAAATTTCTGTTGCTTAATTGTACTTGGAAGCATTAACATTCTAATTACTACTGTAAAAACAATAATACATAATCCAATACTTTCAATTCCTATAGAAGAAAAAATAAAGTAAATTGCTTCAAGTATTTTTCCTAATATCCACGCAAATGGCATTAATATACCACTCTGCTGTGTAGCTAATAATAATTCCAATTATTCCTCCTTAAGGCACAGGATCATAGCCCCCTTTAGAGAAATGGTTACACCTTAAAATTCTCTTTATGGCTAAAAACGATCCTTTTAAAGGTCCATATTTCTGTAAAGCTTCTATGGCATACTGAGAGCATGATGGTATAAATCTGCAACAAGGCGTAATTTTCATAGGTGAAATAAATTTTCTATAAAATTTTACACATCCTATAAGAATAAAATTTATACCTTTAGATAATTTCTTTATCATCTTCATATATCCTCCCATAAATGTACCATATAGAAGTTTTTTTCATTTTTAAGTTACAAACATATTCTAAAATGATAAAAAAGCTTATTTACATGCTTTTTTCATTTAGAATTCCATTGATTTTTCCTAAATGCAACAATGCACTTTCAATTTCTTTATATTTTCTGTCCTTTGCACTTTCACGTGCAATTACGACAATGTCCAAACCACTATTGAACATTTCTTTATTTAGTCTGTAGCTTTCCCTTATTAGACGTGTCAGATGATGTCTTATTACACTATTTCCTACTTTTTTACTTACTGATATTCCTAATCTGTTACTATCTAATTGGTTTTCAAGTACATACATAACTAAATATTTATTTGCCTTTGATTTTCCATTTTTATAAACATTTTGAAAATCTCTATTCTTTTTTAGCGAGTCATAACTATTCATTACAATACCTCTTTAAAATAAGAAAAGAAAAAGGCCACAAAACTGCGGCCTATGCTGACAATACTTTTCTTCCTTTTGCTCTTCTAGCTGCAAGAACTTTTCTTCCGCCTGCTGTGCTCATTCTTGATCTAAAACCATGAACTTTTGATCTCTGTCTCTTTTTTGGCTGATATGTCATTTTACCCTTATGCATTCCGATACACCTCCTTACGCACTATAATAAAACATCATTTCAATTATAATGGCAAGTTAATTTTACGTCAAGCATTTTATTTTTTGTTAATTTTTATTATTTTTTTGATTTACTTTACATAACATTTGCGGGTAATTAACACCAGTTATCAACATTTTATTAATAAAAAGTTAATAACTCACATTATTTTTTCCTTTTACCTCCCATTTATTCACACTTTTATAAGTTATTAACATTAATAACTTTTTTTATTAATAAAATTATTGTTATTTTTTGTCGAATTATTTGTAAACCTATTTTTTATTTTATGTAAACTTATTACAAAAATTTTTCGTTATTTTTCCACAAAATCTTTTTTTTCTATTTTACATCAAATTTTTTACACGTTTATTAGTTTCTTCTTTATTATATATAAGTTGAAAACATTTTTGTTTTTTGCTATTATAATTATGTGTGTAATTTTGCGCATTTTTTTACTTTTAGAAGTTTATTTTATAAAAAATAGGAGAATTATTTATGTATTCTACATTGATTGAAAAATGGCCTGAGATTCTCAATACGTTTAAACAGGATTACGATATTTCTGATGTTTCCTTCAAAACATGGATAAAACCATTGCAGGTTAAATCTTTTGAAGACAATGTCGTAACTTTAGTTTATCAGGGTGAAACTGAGATGCTTGGTCTTCAATATATAAAGAAAAAATACCAGATTCCATTAAAAGTAACTATTGAAGAAATTATGAAAATGGAACTTGAACTTCAGTTTGTTTTACCATCTGACATTAAAGATGAACCAAGTGAAACCGAAGAACATATTACAATTAATGAATCAGCTTCACTTGCAAGCAGAATTGCTGAAGCTAATTTAAATAGTAAATATACTTTTGATACATTTGTTGTAGGCTCTAACAATATTTTAGCCCACGACACATCTCTTGCAGTTGCTGAGTCTCCAGGTGGAATCTACAATCCTTTATTTATCTATGGAGGTGTAGGTCTTGGTAAAACCCACCTTATGCAATCAATTGGTCATTTTGTATTAAATAAAAATCCTAACGCTAAGGTTTTATATACTACAAGTGAATCTTTTACTAATGAACTTATTGAAACACTACGTAATAAAAGCGGTAATCAACAGGAAATGTCTGATTTCAGAGCAAAATATCGAAATGTAGATGTTTTACTTATTGATGATATACAGTTTCTTCAGAAAAAGGAAAGTACTCAGGAAGAATTTTTCCATACTTTCCAGTATTTGTATATGCATAAAAAAGCCATTGTTATTAGTTCAGATAGAAAGCCTAAGGACTTAGAAGGACTTGAAGACAGATTGGTTAACAGGTTTGAATCTGGATTAACAGTAGATATCCAAAGTCCTAATTATGAAACAAGAATGGCAATTTTGAAAAAGAAAGTTGAAGTTGAAGGTATAGATATACCTAATGACGTATTAGATTACATTTCAACAAATGTTATTTTCAATATTCGTGAACTTGAAGGCTCATTAACTAAGATTATTGCTTTTAGTAAAATCAGCAATCAGACTATTGATTTAGATTTTGCTAAAGATGTTCTTAAGGATTATATTTCACCTGAAGAAGATAACACAATAACATGTAAAAAAATTATCGAAGTAGTTGCTGATCATTTTGGAATTTCACCTAATGATTTAGCTTCTAAGAAGCGTTCTAAAGAAATAGCATATGCCAGACAGGTATGCATGTACATTTGTAAAACGCTTACCGATGAGACAAATAAGAAAATTGGATTAGCTCTTCATAAAGACAATCCATCTACCGTAATATATGGAGTTAATCAGATAAAAGAAGAAATGGCTAGAGACATAAATACTAAAAATATGGTGGAAGTTATTATTAAAAAGCTTAATACAAAGTGAAGTTATTAACATTTTTTATTAACAATATCCTCAAAATGTTAATAGTTTTTAAAATTATTCATTTGTTATTAATGCAGCCTTTTCTTTTATACATAGGGTTTAGAACTAGTTTTTAACTTATTAACATCCCCTATATACTACTGCTACTAATTATTATTTATTTATATAATTTTATACATTTTTCAACACTTACACATAAAGGAGATTTTACAATGAAACTTATTTGCAAAAAAAATGATTTACTTTCAGGAGTTAACATTACTATGAAAGCCGTATCCTCAAAAACTACTATGTCTATATTAGAATGTTTTCTTATTGACGCTACTGAGGGAAAAATTAAAATGACTGCTAATGATATGGAACTTGGCATTGAAACGGTTGTCCAAGGTGAAATTATTGAACCGGGTAGTGTAGCTATAGAAGCTAAATTATTTTCAGAAATTATAAGAAAACTTCCTGATAATGATGTAGTTATTGATGTTGATAATGAATATAAAGCAAACATTACATGTGAAAATGCTAAATTTAACATTATAGGTAGAGATGGAGATGATTTTTCTTATCTACCTGAAATAAAAAAGGAAAAAAGTATTAGTATTTCACAGTTTTCATTAAAAGAAGTTATAAGACAGACAATATTCTCAATTGATGACAAAAATAATAATAAACTTATGACAGGAGAACTTTTTGAAATATCAGGTAATAATTTAAAAGTTGTTGCATTGGATGGTCATAGAATAGCTATAAGAAATATTGAATTAAATGCTGAATATGAAGATATTAAAGTTGTTGTTCCTGGAAAAACTTTAAATGAAATAAGCAAAATTTTAAATGGTGGAGTTGATGATATTGTTAATATTTATTTCACAACAAACCATATATTATTTGAATTTGATAATACACTTGTTGTTTCAAGATTAATTGAAGGCGAATATTTTAAGATAAATCAGATGCTTTCAAGTGATTATGAAACTAAGGTTGTAATTAATAAAAGAGAAATGCTTGATTGTATTGATAGAGCAACACTTCTTATTAAAGAAGGCGATAAGAAACCTATTATTATTACAATTAAGGATGGAGTAATGGAATTTAAGATTAATTCTTTCATTGGTTCTATGGATGAAGAAATTTACATTCAAAAAGAAGGAAAAGATATGATGATTGGTTTTAATCCAAGATTCTTAATAGATACATTAAAGGTTATAGATGAAGAACAGATAAATATATATTATGTAAACCCTAAATCACCATGTTTTATAAGAGATGATGAAGAAAAATATATTTACTTAATTCTTCCTGTTAACTTTTCAGTAGCAAATAATTAGTTTAGGAATAGAAAAAAATGGAAAAAATAAAAATAAAAGATGATTATATTAAGTTAGGTCAGGCATTAAAATTAGCAGGACTTGTTAGTTCAGGTATTGATGCAAAGTTTGTTGTTCAGGATGGACAAGTAAAAGTAAATGGAGAAGTTGATACCAGAAGAGGAAAGAAACTTGTACCTGGAGATACTTTTGAATTTGATGGTACAATTGTAGAAGTAGAATAATGGTTATTGAAAAATTAAATCTTTGTAATTATAGAAACTATGAAACATTAGATTTAAACATTGATTCTAAAACTAATATTTTATATGGTGACAACGCACAGGGAAAAACAAATATTCTTGAGGCTATATATATATGTAGCACAACGAAATCTCACAGAGGTGGGAAAGATAAAGAAGTTATAAAATTTGGATGTGATGATGCACATATAAAAATATATATTAACAAAAAGAATAAAGAATACCGAATTGATATTCATTTGAAAAAAAATAAGTCTAAAGGAATTGCTATAAATGGAATTCCTATAAAAAAAGCAAGTGAATTATTTGGGATATTTAATGTTGTATTCTTTTCACCGGAGGATTTAAATATTATTAAAAATGGTCCATCCGAGAGAAGAAGGTTTATAGATTTGGAGTTATGTCAACTAGATAAATTATATGTTTATAATTTACTAAATTACAATAAGATATTAAATCAAAGAAATAAACTATTAAAGGATTTATATTTTAAGCCTGATTTAGAGGAAACTTTAGACGTATGGGATTTACAACTTGCTAAATATGGAAGTGAAGTTATTAAACGTCGAAGCGAATTTATAAAAAAAATAAATGAAATAATAAATCCAATTCACAAAAAAATTACAGATAACAAAGAAAATATAATAGTTAAATATGATAAAAACTGCGATGAATCAGATTTATATAATCAACTTGTTTTAACACGGGAAAAAGATAAAAAGTATAAGACTACAAATGTTGGACCACATAGGGATGACCTAAGTTTTTATTATGATGATATGAATGTAAGAACTTACGGAAGTCAGGGACAACAAAGAACTGCAGCTTTATCTTTAAAACTGGCTGAAATTGAAATAGTAAAAAGCATAATACATGATACACCGGTATTGTTGTTAGACGATGTATTATCGGAATTAGATTCAAAAAGGCAGAATGAGTTATTAAATAGTTTAGAAAACGTACAGACAATTATAACTTGTACGGGTTTAGATGAATTTATAGAAAACAGATTTAAAATTAACAAAATATTTAACGTAAAAGAAGGAAAAGTTTTTGAGAAAACTATTTAACTGAAAGGAGTTACTAATGGGTAACAATACAAATGTAGAAAATGAATATGGTGCAGACCAAATACAGATTCTTGAAGGACTTGAAGCGGTACGTAAAAGACCTGGTATGTATATTGGAACAACATCAACAAGAGGTCTTCATCATTTAGTTTATGAAATAGTTGATAATGCTGTTGATGAAGCTTTAGCAGGTTATTGTAGTGAAATTGATGTACAGATTAACAAAGATAATTCTATTACAGTAAAGGATAATGGACGAGGAATTCCTGTTGGAATTAATGAAAAAACAGGTTTGCCTGCAGTACAGGTTGTATTTACAGTACTTCATGCCGGAGGAAAATTCGGTGGTGGAGGATACAAAGTATCCGGTGGATTACATGGTGTAGGTGCATCTGTAGTTAACGCCTTATCACAGTGGTTAGAAGTTAAAGTATGTAGAGAAGGAAAAATCCATTATCAGAAATATGAATATGGACATGTTGTAAGTGAATTAAAAGTTGTAGGTGAATGTGATCCTGATTTTACAGGAACAGAAGTTACATTCTTACCGGATAATACAATTTTTGAAGATACTGTTTATCAGTTTAAGGTGTTAGAGGAAAGATTAAGAGAGACAGCTTTCCTTACTAAGAATTTAAAAATTATTTTAAGAGATGTAAGAGAAGAAGAACCAAAAGAAGAAATATTCCATTATGAAGGTGGTATAAAAGAATTTGTAAGTTATCTTAATGAAGGAAAGACTGCTTTATATGATGAAATTTTATATTGTGAAGGAACAGTAAATAATGTTTATGTTGAAGTTGCTCTTCAGCACAACGATGGATATAACGAAAATACAATAAGTTTTGTTAATAACATTAACACTCCTGAAGGTGGAACACAGGTTGAAGGCTTTAAAAGAGCACTTACAAAAACTTTTAATAGTTATGCAAGAACTAAAAAAGTATTAAAAGATAATGAAGAAAATCTTTCAGGTGAAGATATAAGAGAAGGTCTTACTGCTATAATTAGTGTTAAGATCGAGGATCCACAGTTTGAAGGACAGACAAAACAAAAATTAGGAAATAGTGAAGCACGTGCTGCTGTGGAAAATGTTATGAGTGAACAGTTAACATATTTCCTTGAACAGAATCCAAATGTAGGAAAAATTATATGCGAAAAGGCTGTTTTAGCACAAAGAGCAAGATTTGCAGCAAGAAATGCAAGAGAAGCTACAAGAAGAAAAACAGCTTTAGATGTAGCTGCTTTACCGGGAAAATTAGCTGATTGTTCAGATAAAGATCCAAAGAAATGTGAAATTTTCATAGTCGAAGGAGATTCCGCCGGTGGTTCAGCTAAAAAAGCAAGAACAAGAGCAACACAGGCTATTCTTCCTTTAAGAGGAAAGATTTTAAATGTAGAAAAAGCCAGAATAGATAAAATTATGGCAAATGCAGAAATAAGAGCAATGATAACAGCGTTTGGAACAGGAATTCAGGATGATTTTGATATATCAAAATTGAGATATGACAAAATTATTATCATGACTGATGCCGATGTTGACGGAGCTCATATTGATACACTTATGCTTACATTTTTCTATAGATTTATGCCTGAGTTAATAAAAGATGGACATGTATATTTAGCAATGCCACCACTTTATCAGGTAACAAGAAACAAAAAAAATTATTATGCCTATAATGATGATGAGTTAAATAAAATACTTACAGAAATAGGTCGTGATAATCAGAATAAAATTCAGCGTTATAAAGGTCTTGGTGAAATGGATGCGAGCCAGTTATGGGAAACAACAATGGATCCTAACACAAGAATATTGAAACAGGTTAAAATTGACGATGAAACAATAACTGAAATAGATAAGACATTTACAACTCTTATGGGTGATGAAGTAGAACCAAGAAGAGAGTTCATAGAAGCAAATGCAAAATTTGTTCAGAACTTAGATGTATAGGAGGATGCTATAAATAATGGATGACAAGATATTTGACAGAATACATGAAGTAGATTTAAAAAGTACAATGGAGACCTCTTATATTGATTATGCCATGAGCGTAATTGCAGCAAGAGCATTACCGGATGTAAGAGACGGACTTAAGCCGGTACAAAGAAGAGTTCTTTACTCAATGGTTGAATTAAATAACGGACCTGATAAGCCACATAGAAAATGTGCCCGTATTGTTGGTGATACAATGGGTAAATTCCATCCACACGGCGATAGCTCAATTTATGGAGCTTTAGTAAACATGGCCCAGGAATGGAATACAAGATATCCATTAGTTGATGGACATGGAAACTTTGGCTCAGAAGATGGTGATGGCGCAGCTGCCATGCGTTATACAGAAGCACGTTTAAGCAAAATATCTACAGAAATGATAGCAGATATTAACAAAGACACAGTAGAATTTGTACCAAACTTTGATGAAACAGAAAAAGAACCTACAGTTTTACCATCAAGATATCCTAACTTATTAGTAAATGGTACAAGCGGTATTGCAGTAGGTATGGCTACAAATATACCACCACACAATCTTGGTGAATCAATTGATGCAATTGTAAAAATAATTGACAATCAGGTAGAAGAAAACAGAGCAACAGATTTGGATGAAATCATGGAAATTATAAAAGGACCTGATTTTCCAACTGGAGCAAATATACTTGGAACTAAAGGAATAAGTGAAGCCTATCGTACAGGTAGAGGAAAAATAAAGGTAAGAGCAACTACAGAAATTGAGACTTTGGATAATGGAAAGAGCAGAATTATAGTTACTGAGCTTCCATATATGGTAAACAAAGCAAAATTAGTAGAAAAAATAGCTGAATTACATAAAGAAAAAAGAATAGAAGGAATTTCTGACTTAAGAGATGAATCAGACCAGGATGGTACAAGAGTAGTAATCGAAGTTAAGAGAGATGCTAATGCAAATGTAATATTAAATCAGTTATATAAACATACACAAATGCAGGATACATTTGGTGTTATCATGCTTGCTTTAGTAAATGGTGAACCAAAAGTCTTAAATTTATTAGAGGTATTAACATGCTACTTAGATCATCAGAAAGATGTAGTTACAAGAAGAACACGTTATGAACTTAATAAAGCTGAAGAAAGAGCTCACATAATTAAAGGTTTATTTATTGCATTAGATAATATTGATGAAGTAATTAAAATAATAAGAGCTTCAAGAAATACAGCAGAAGCAAAGAAAGCATTAATGGAAAGATTTACATTGTCTGAAGCACAGTCACAGGCAATTGTAGATATGAGACTTCGTCAGTTAACAGGTTTAGCAAGAGAAGATTTACAGGCTGAATATGATGAGTTAATGGCAAAAATTGCTTTTTATAAAGGAATCCTTGAAGACGAAAATAAATTATTAGGAGTAATCAAGGATGAAATCTTAGTAATAAAAGAAAAATATGCTGATGAAAGAAGAACAACAATTGGAATAGACTTAGAAGATTTGTCAGATGAAGACTTAATTCCAAGACGTGATACTGTTGTAGCCATAACAAATTTAGGATACATCAAACGTATGACAACGGATAACTTCAAAGCACAAAACCGTGGCGGAAAAGGAATAAAGGGTATGAATACCATAGATAATGACTTTATAAAGAATTTATTTATGACAAATACTCATCATTATATTATGTTCTTTACAAATACAGGACGAGTATACAAATTAAAATGTTATGAAATTCCGGAAGCAAGTAGAACAGCAAGAGGAATGGCAATAATTAATTTACTACAGCTTCAGCCAGGTGAAAAAATAACAACAATGGTTCATTTTGATGATTTTGATGAAGATAGAAATCTCATTATGGCAACAAAGAAGGGAACAATTAAGAAGACACCGTTAAGTGCATATATGAATATAAGAAAAACAGGTATTCAGGCAATAACACTTAGAGATGATGATGAATTAATTGAAGTAAAAGTATCTGATTGTGAACAAAATGTATTAATGTTAACAAAGAAAGGTCAGGCAATAAAATTTGCTGAAAAGGATATAAGAGAAACAGGAAGATCTGCAATGGGTGTAAAAGGTATTACACTTAGAAATGGAGATGAAGTTGTAGCAATGCAGCTTGAAACACAGGGCGAATATATAACTTTCGTTTCAGCAAATGGATATGGTAAGAGAAACAGATTTACAGACTTTAAACTACAGAACCGTGGTGGAAAAGGTGTAAAATGTTATAACATTACTGATAAGACAGGAGAAGTAGTAGGCGTAAAAGCAGTTAATGATGGAAATGAAATTATGCTTATTACAAATCAGGGAATTATAATAAGAATAAAAGTTGATGACATTTCAGTACTTGGAAGAGTTACATCAGGTGTTAAATTAATGAACACAGGTGAACAAGAAGATATAATTGTTGCAAGTATAACAAAAGTAAAAGAAAGTGTTACTTTAGCAGATGAAGAAGCAAGAAGATTAGAAGAATTGCAGGAAGACAATGAAAGCGATGAAATAGAATCTGAAGGCATAGATGAAGAAACACAGGAATAATAAAGAACAGTGTGATTGACAGGTGAGAGAAACTAGGTTTTTCTCACCTGTATTAACAATAACTAAAAATACTAATACAAATTAACACAGTAAAGATTGACAAAACACATAAATTATTAATAAGTTTTAAAATAAACAGGGAGGTTATTAATAAATGAGAGAAATAGACGCTCAGTTACTGACAAAAAATATTAAGGAAATGTGTATAGAAGCAAATCATTACCTATCAGATGATATGAAAAAGGTATTTGACAATGCCCGTAATAATGAAAAATCACCATTAGGAAAACAAATATTAGAGCAGTTAGATGAAAATTTAAAAATAGCAAGAGAAGATATGATACCAATTTGTCAGGACACAGGGATGGCAGTCGTATTTGTTAAAATTGGACAAGATGTACATATAACAGGAGCAAATATAGAAGATGCAATAAATGAAGGCGTGCGTCAGGGCTATGTAGAAGGGTATCTAAGAAAATCAGTTGTTAATGACCCAATAATAAGAGAAAATACAAAAGATAATACACCGGCTGTAATTCATTATGAAATCGTTCCGGGAGAAAATATAACAATAACAGTTGCACCAAAAGGATTTGGAAGCGAAAATATGAGCAGAGTATTTATGCTTAAACCAGCTGATGGAATAGAAGGAGTAAAGAATGCAGTGTTAACTGCAGTAAGGGATGCAGGACCAAATGCATGCCCACCTATGGTAGTTGGTGTAGGTATAGGTGGTACATTCGAAAAATGTGCATATCTTGCAAAAAAGGCATTGGCAAGAGAAGCAGATAGTAGTTCAGATATAGAATATGTAAGCAAATTAGAAAATGAATTATTAGAAAAAATAAATAAAATGGGAATTGGACCTGGAGGTTTGGGAGGAACACAGACAGCATTAGCAGTAAATGTGGAGACATACCCAACCCATATAGCAGGATTACCTGTAGCTATAAATATATGTTGTCATGTAAACAGACACGTAACAAGAACAATCTAAAATTAAAAGACTAAATAAAAAGATAATTGTTCCACATCACGGTCTAGTTTATCTTTATTTACGCCATTGTAGCACGTATTTATTACTAAAATAAATTTATTGTATTAGGAGAAAAACATGGATAGAAAAATAACAGCCCCATTTGATAAAAAAATATCACAGGAATTAAAAGCAGGAGATTATGTTTATATTACAGGAACTATATATACAGCCAGAGATGCAGCACATAAAAGAATGGATGAAGCAATAAAAAAGGGAGAAAAACTTCCGTTTGATGTAGAAAATAATGTTATTTATTATATGGGACCATCCCCAGCAAGAGAAGGACGACCAATTGGATCAGCAGGACCAACTACAGCAAGCAGAATGGATAAATATGCACCAAAACTTTTAGACAAAGGTTTAATTGGAATGATTGGTAAAGGTAAACGAACAGAAGAAGTAAAAGAAGCAATTGTAAGAAATAAAGCAGTATATTTTGCAGCAATAGGTGGTGCAGGAGCTCTTTTATCAAAATGCATAAAGAAAAGTGAAGTTATAGCATATGATGATTTAGGCACAGAATCTATAAGAAAACTTGAAGTAGAAAATTTGCCGGTTATAGTTGTAATTGATTGTGAAGGAAATAATTTATATGAAATAGCAATAAAGGAGTATTGTAGTGAAGATAAATAGAATTGCATATATGGTTATGAGAAGATTTTATTATATACCTTCAATGATGCATGACATAGTATCAGCAGAAAATAGTAAAAAATACACATTTGAAGAAAGATATAATAAAGTAAGAAATGTAATCAAAAATGTAAATAAATTTGGTCATGTAAAAATAAGATGTACAGGAACTGAAAATATACCTAAAGAAAATGGCTATATATTATTTCCAAACCATCAAGGATTATTTGACTTCTTATTAATAGTAGAAACACATGACAATCCAGTGTCAGTTGTAATGAGAAGTAATTTAGAAAATGTAATATTGTTAAAACAGGTTAGAAAAGCATTAGATGGCAAATTAATTGACAGAGATGATGTAAGACAGGCAATTGGAATAATAAATGAGATGAAAGATGAGGTTTCTAAAGGTAAAAATTTTGTTATATTCCCAGAGGGAACAAGAAGTAAAGATGGAAACAATCCGGGACCGTTTAAAGGAGGAACTTTTAAAAGTGCAATGAAAGCAAAAGCTCCAATAGTACCTGTAGCATTAATAGATTCGTTTAAACCATTTGATACTCCTGGAACAAGTGAAGTATGTGTTCAAATTCATTACTTAAAGCCAATAAAATATGAAGAATACAAAGATATGAATACAACTCAGGTAGCTGATATGGTTAGAACAAGAATAATAGAAAAAATAAAGAAAGAAGAAAAAGTAAAATTCTAGAAAGTATTTGACAAATAAAAGATGCTATACTATAATAAATTTTGCACTGCTAAATTGTGCAAATTAAATAACTGATATGAATCAGGCAAGGAGAAGTACTCAAGTGGCTGAAGAGGTGCCCCTGCTAAGGGTATAGGCCGTTTACGCGGCGCGAGGGTTCAAATCCCTCCTTCTCCGGTAAAAAAGAATCTGCTAATGATTCTTTTTTTTTGCAAATTATTAATTGCTATAGTTAATAAAGTTTAATGCTAATCTATCTATATTATATATTTACCTATATTGAAATTAAATGTATTAACTATATTAACCTATGTTTAAATCAGTTATAAACATAATATAGATAAAATGGTAAATAGAGTAAAATAAATAAGATTTGTACATTGCGTATAATAACTTGGAAAATGTATATACCGAAATATACGTTCAAAATTTTATTTAGATTTATTAAAAAATGTGTTGACATTACTTAATAAAAGTGTTAATATAATTTTCGCCCGCTAAAAGGCGGGCAAATAAAAATAAAAAAATACTTGACAAGTGATGATTATTAATGATAGAATTAAGAAACTGTCACTTATGATAGTAATAAAACAAGAACATTGATAATTGAACAGCAACCATCCCTGAAAATGAATAAAAGATTTTCAGTGAACGTCATCAGAAATGATGAATTCCAAAACAACAGTAATTGATGGAAGAATGGCTAACGTCATTCTGAAATGGATTAAAAACTTTAAACGAGAGTTTGATCCTGGCTCAGGATGAACGCTGGCGGCGTGCTTAACACATGCAAGTCGAACGAAGCACCATGGACAGAATTTTTCGGAAGGACGACTATGGCGACTTAGTGGCGGACGGGTGAGTAACGCGTGGGTAACCTGCCCTGTACTGGGGGACAACAGTTGGAAACGACTGCTAATACCGCATAAGCGCACAGCATCGCATGATGCAGTGTGAAAAACTCCGGTGGTACAGGATGGACCCGCGTCTGATTAGCTAGTTGGTGAGGTAACGGCTTACCAAGGCAACGATCAGTAGCCGACTTGAGAGAGTGATCGGCCACATTGGGACTGAGACACGGCCCAAACTCCTACGGGAGGCAGCAGTGGGGAATATTGCACAATGGGGGAAACCCTGATGCAGCGACGCCGCGTGAAGGAAGAAGTATTTCGGTATGTAAAGCTCTATCAGCAGGGAAGATAATGACGGTACCTGACTAAGAAGCCCGGCTAAATACGTGCCAGCAGCCGCG
>QFCE01000523.1_pt1:112500-198798 | contig 198798 bp, 178 predicted proteins | sample 5346091 | NCBI WGS metagenome assembly QFCE01 (sample SAMN09062252, study PRJNA434731) | Human gut metagenome, whole genome shotgun sequencing project. | isolation source: stool timepoint A chromium assembly | host: Homo sapiens | collected 2015
CAGCCCAGACCTCCAGCTAAGGTCCCAAAGTGAGTGTTAAGTGGAAAAGGATGTGGGATTTCGAAGACAACTAGGATGTTGGCTCAGAAGCAGCCATACATTCAAAGAGTGCGTAATAGCTCACTAGTCGAGAGGTCCTGCGCCGAAAATGTCCGGGGCTAAAACACAACACCGAAGCTGAGGAATGACATAGTCATTGGTAGAGGAGCATTCTTAGCTCGACGAAGCTGTACCGAAAGGAGCAGTGGAGGGATAAGAAGAGAGAATGCCGGAATGAGTAGCGAGAGTGAGGTGAGAATCCTCACGGCCGAATATCTAAGGTTTCCAGGGTAAAGCTGATCTGCCCTGGGTAAGTCGGGGCCTAAGGCGAGGTCGAAAGACGTAGTCGATGGATAACAGGTTGAGATTCCTGTACTACAATGTATCAGAACTGTGGGGACACAGACAGAGAGCCAGAGCCGGAAATGGAAAAGCCGGTGCAAGCGAGGTAGGAGAGCAGTAGGCAAATCCGCTGTTCAATCTGAAGACGTGATGCGGAGCGAAATAAAAGTAGCGAAGCTGGTGAGCTGGCTGTCGAGAAAAGCCGCTATTGTGTACATTGTACCCGTACCGTAAACCGACACAGGTAGATGAGGAGAGAATCCTAAGGCCGACGGAAGAAGCATTGTTAAGGAACTCGGCAAAATGACCCCGTAACTTCGGGATAAGGGGTGCCTGAGAAATCAGGCCGCAGAGAATTGGCCCAAGCAACTGTTTAGCAAAAACACAGGTCTATGCGAAACCGAAAGGTGAAGTATATGGGCTGACGCCTGCCCGGTGCTGGAAGGTTAAGAGGAGAGGTTAGCGTAAGCGAAGCTTTGAATTTAAGCCCCAGTAAACGGCGGCCGTAACTATAACGGTCCTAAGGTAGCGAAATTCCTTGTCGGGTAAGTTCCGACCCGCACGAAAGGCGTAATGATTTGGGCACTGTCTCGACAATGCATCCGGTGAAATTGAAGTACCAGTGAAGATGCTGGTTACCTGCGCCAGGACGGAAAGACCCCATGGAGCTTTACTCTAGCTTGATACTGGGATTCGATATTGCATGTACAGGATAGGTGGGAGACTAGGAGACGTGAACGCCAGTTTGCGAGGAGTCGCCCTTGGGATACCACCCTTGCAGTATTGGGTTTCTAACATGCAGCCGTGAACCGGCTGGTGGACAATGTCAGGTGGGGAGTTTGACTGGGGCGGTCGCCTCCGAAAGGGTATCGGAGGCGCTCAAAGGTTCCCTCAGAATGGTCGGAAACCATTCGCAGAGTGCAAAGGCATAAGGGAGCTTGACTGCGACACCGACGGGTGGAGCAGGTACGAAAGTAGGACTTAGTGATCCGGTGGTATAAAGTGGGATTGCCATCGCTCAACGGATAAAAGCTACCCTGGGGATAACAGGCTTATCACTCCCAAGAGTTCACATCGACGGAGTGGTTTGGCACCTCGATGTCGGCTCATCGCATCCTGGGGCTGTAGTAGGTCCCAAGGGTTGGGCTGTTCGCCCATTAAAGCGGTACGCGAGCTGGGTTCAGAACGTCGTGAGACAGTTCGGTCCCTATCCGGCGTGGGCGTAGGATATTTGAGAGGAGCTGTCCTTAGTACGAGAGGACCGGGATGGACGAACCTCTGGTGTATCTGTTGCATTACCAAATGCATGGCAGAGTAGCCAAGTTTGGAAGGGATAAACGCTGAAGGCATCTAAGCGTGAAGCCCCCCTCAAGATGAGATATCCCATACGCAAGTAGTAAGACCCCTTGAAGACTACAAGGTTGATAGGTCAGAGGTGGAAGCGTGGTAACACGTGCAGCTGACTGATACTAATAGGTCGAGGGCTTAACCATAAGGAAGGAATTTGAGGAAAAGTTATCCAAGGAAGGAAAGAGATTGGAAGATTAGTTGGTGTGCAGTTTTGAATGTACAATGGCCCGGTGGCTCAGCTGGTTAGAGCGCCGCCCTGTCACGGCGGAGGTCGTGGGTTCGAACCCCATCCGGGTCGTCAATAAAAGAAGAGAAAGAGGAGGTTGAAAGCAAAAGCCGGCTTTCTCGACCTCTATTTTTGTATAAGGAAACATGGGATCTTAGCTCAGCTGGGAGAGCACCTGCCTTACAAGCAGGGGGTCACAGGTTCGAGCCCTGTAGGTCCCACTACCGAAAGGTAAAGAGATAATAGACAAAAGAGGCTAGAAGGAATAGAAAAAGCTGAAGATGTTTATTAAGAAAAAATGAATATGCCGATGTGGCTCAATTGGCAGAGCAGCTGATTTGTAATCAGCAGGTTAACGGTTCGAGTCCGTTCATCGGCTTTAAGTAAGCAATGATAAATGAAGTCAGGCTTACCTAAAAAGAATGGGCAGATTCCCGAGTGGCCAAAGGGGACAGACTGTAAATCTGCTGGCAACGCCTTCGAAGGTTCGAATCCTTCTCTGCCCATTAAAAAAAGAAGAAACAGCGCGGGGTAGAGCAGTCTGGAAGCTCGTCGGGCTCATAACCCGGAGGTCGCAGGTTCAAATCCTGTCCCCGCAATTTTTTATGCCCAGTTAGCTCAGTTGGTAGAGCAGAGGACTGAAAATCCTCGTGTCTCTGGTTCGATTCCGGAACTGGGCACTAACTATGTCCGAATGTCATTTGGTAAGAGAAGAACAGGGAAGAACAAGAAAAACGGGACGGATAAGGGAACGTTAATAAGTAATGAAGTGATGGGAAGCAGGAATGCTTCTTTTTTTATTATATAAGTATATAATTTTTATACATATTTAGTGTTAAGTTGGTTTGAATAAAAATAGAAATTAAATTAAAAAAATAATAATTCTAGGAAATAATAAGATTTGATATAGTCTTGAAAAAATAGTAAAATATAAAAGGATGTACGCAAATAAACAAATGAGTAGGTGGTATATATGAAAGAACATCAGGCAAGAGAGTATATATTTGAGAAAAAAGTAAATAAATTATTAGAAGATAGTGGATATGTAACTATAAAAGAAAAAGAAATAAATGGAAATAGTTCACAACATGGAATATATAGTTATGGTATTTTAAATATGCCTTCAGCATTTACAACTCCAATAAGAATGATTTGCCAATATAAATTTTATGCAAAAAATAGAGTTGAATTGTCTCATATAAGAGATTTTTATGGAATTATTACAGATATTAATGAAAATAGATATTTAGGTGTGGATAAAAACGAAAATATATACAATAATGTAGGCTGTTATTTTAGTGCGACAGGATTTAGTCGTGCTGCTCAGGAATATGCATGGGCACATAATATATTTCTTATTTCATTTGAAAAAATAGATGTTTTTAAACCTATATTAGAAAACATAAATGAATTTGTTAATGGATTAAATGAAAATGTAATAAATACGATTTCCAAAGAAGAATTATTAGTTGGATACGAAAATGCAGTAGATGAAACACATGTATTGCCTGATGCAATGGTTGGAATAGTCAATAACGTATATCCGATTATAATTTGTGGAAATGAAGGATGGTCTATTCCGGTTATTGAAGAGGCTGAAAAATCAGAAGTAGGAAGAGTTTATATAGAACAAGTTTATAGAACGGAAAATTTGTTTGAAGCCAAATTTGAATTAACATTTATGGAAAGTGTAGCTGAATTTTCTATACCATTGGCTATTGTAGAAAAATTGATGAAGCGAGAAGATAATCCGACAAAAGAAAATGTAATATTTAATATAGATGTACCTTATTTGATTAAAAAAGGCAGAAAAGAGTATGCGTCTATGGAAGTATTTTTAGAGGGATTTGAGAAAAATCAATACAATTACAAGCAGATTTCATTTGAAAATATGTTTGATAATGAGGAGTTAGAAGAAGAATAGTAATGTCAAAGGATTTATATGATAAATTAAAAGAATATAGTAAGTCTGATTTTTACCCATTTCATATGCCGGGACATAAAAGAAATGTAAATTTAATAAAAGAGCAGTATGGAATTGATATTGATATAACGGAAATAGATGGATTTGATATGCTCTACGAAGCAGATGACGTGCTTAAAGATGCGATGGAACGGGCAAAAAAATTTTGGGGGACGGAAAAAACATATTTTTTAGTAAATGGAAGCACAGTTGGCATTTTAACAGCAATGCATTCGTGTCTTACACAGGGGGATAGAATAATAATAGGAAGAAACTGTCACAAAGCAGTATATAATGCAAGTGAATTGCTTAAGTTAAATAATACATATTTGTATCCAAAGTATATACCTAAATATGGGATAAATGGGGGATATAGTGCAAAAGAATTAGAAAATTTATTTGAAAAAAATAGTAATATAAAAGCAGTTGTCATAACGTCGCCTACATATGATGGAATTGTGTCAGATATAAAAACTTTGGCAGATATTACGCATAAAAATGGAGCAGTGCTTATTGTTGATGAAGCTCATGGAGCGCATTTTGGAATATCAGATAAATTCCCAAAACCAGCATATGATATGGGAGCAGACTTAGTAATTGAGAGTATGCATAAAACTTTGCCGACTTTTACGCAGACTGCATTGTTACATTTATCTAAAGAAGGAAAAAAAAGAGTTGATGAGAAAAAAATAAAACATTTTTGGTCAATTTTTCAGACAAGCAGTCCTTCATATGTTTTTATGGCAAATATGGATAAATGCATATCATTTTTAGATAAAAATGGAAATGAAATATATGAAAAATTTAGCAATGACATAGAAGAATTTAGAAAAAAATGTGATAAATTACATAACATACATATTCCGGGAAAAGAACTTATTGGAACGAATGAAGTTTTTGATGTTGATTTAAGTAAATTAATAATTAACTCAAGTATGGGTGGAAAACCTATGAATGATATTTTACGTAAAAAATTTCATTTGGAAATGGAAATGGAAGCTGCAAAATATGTGTTGGCTATAACTACCTTTTGTGATAATAAAGAGGGATTTGATAGATTATATAAAGCATTAGATTATATTGATGCAGAACTCAAAAAAATTACAAACAAATCAGAAATAAAGAAAATTAAGAATACAAATTTTGAATTAGTAAGAAATATTCAGGAGATGAGTATTTCTAATGCAGTTAATAGTAATACGAAGTTGGTAGATATTGAAAATGCAATAAATAAAGTATCTGCGGAGTATCTTTATTTGTATCCGCCGGGAATTCCATTAATTGTTCCAGGCGAAGTTGTTAATGTAAAGCTTGTTGAACAAATAAAGGAATACAAAAATAGAAATTATGAAATAGTTAGATATGATAAATTTAAAATTGTTGATTAATCTAATTATGTAATTAATATAAAAACAATTAAATTATTAATATTTAAATTCATAACATTTAAATTAATTTAATAATGACTAATAATATAATAAAAAATAGGTATGAACTATTTAAGTTGATTAAAGAAAAATATTAATTATTTAGGTAAATAATCAATGGTTATTAATTGTCTAAATAGACTAAAGAAAAAGTTGTTAATAAATTAAATTTATTGTAGAGATGTTATTAATAAAATTATAAAAATATTAATAATTATAATAATTAAAAAGTTAAAAATCGCTAAAAATTAAGATTTCGATATTAATAAATCTAGTAAATTAAAAATTAAGGATCGCTAAAAGTTGAGATTTAATATTAATAAATTTGGTGAATTAACATTTAGATATTAATAAATTTAGTGAGTTGACGTTTAAATATTAATAAGAGAAGAAAAGGAAAGCAAATGGGAAAAATATTTTATATATTAGGAAAAAGCAGCTCCGGTAAGGATACAATTTTTCAGCAAATTAAAAATAATAGACAATTGAATTTAAAGACAGTTGTAGGATATACAACAAGACCTATGAGAGTGGGCGAAAAAAATGGAGTAGAATATTATTTTGTTTCTCCTCAAAAATTAGAAGAAATGAAAGATAAGGGAAAAATAATTGAGTGCAGAGGCTATAATACTGTACACGGATTATGGAATTATTTTACAGCAGATGATGGACAAATAGATTTGGATAGTGACAATAATTACCTTTATATTGGAACTTTAGAGGCTTATAAAGGAATGAGAAAGTATTATGGAGAAGAAAATGTTATTCCGTTTTACATATATGTTGAACCAGGTGAAAGACTTTCTAGGGCGGTAGAAAGGGAAAGACGTCAGGAAAATCCAAAATATACAGAGTTGTGTCGTAGATTTATTGCCGATGAGGAAGATTTTTCAAGAAAAAAAATATTAGAAGTTGGAATTGATAAAATATATGAAAATGACAAATTATTTGAATGTGTAAATAATATTGAAAATGACATAAAGAAGTATTTATGATATATTTAATTAGTTAGTGTAAATAGATTATGAGGTTTGTTGTATGGCAAATGGAAAAGTTTTAGGTCAAAATCACATAACTCAACATTTTGAAAATGCAATAAAGATGGGAAAGATTTCCCATGCATATATAATCAATGGAGAAGCTGAGTCAGGTAAAATGGAGTTAGCGCTTCAATTTGCGAAAGCTTTACAGTGTGAGGATAATAACACTGTAGGAAAAACTCCGACAGGAGTTGCTTGCGGAAAATGTAAATCATGTCATCAGACAGATACCGGAAACCAACCGGATATAAGAATTGTGACATACGAGAAAAGTGGCATTGGTGTTGATGAGATAAGAGAACAGATTAACAATCATATTGTGATTAAACCGTATAGCAGTAAACATAAAATTTATATAGTTCCGGATTGTGAAAAAATGACAGAGGCAGCTCAAAATGCACTATTAAAAACTATAGAAGAACCGCCGAAATATGGAATTATTATTTTACTTACTACAAATGCAGATAAATTTTTGCAGACAATTTTATCAAGATGTGTTGTATTAAATATAAGAAGTGTAAAAGAAAGCACAATAAAGAATTATTTAATGAGTGAGTTTGGCATAGGTTCTTATGATGCAAGTGTTGCTGCGGCATTTGCTGAAGGAAATCCGGGAAAAGCTGTTAAACTTGCAACATCAGAAGAGTTTAAAGAACTAAAAAATTCTCTGGTTCAGACATTGATTGCAATGGAACATGGGGGAATAAATGTAATAACTCAGGCAGTAAAGACAGCGGGAGAACTAAAAAAGAATATAGATGAATTTTTTGATCTTATGTATGTGTGGTATAGAGATATGCTTGTGTATAAGGCATGTAAAGATTCAGAAAAGCTGATATTTCAGGATGATTATATGGCTATAGTTAATCAAAGTGAAAAACTAAGCTTTAGAGATATAAATATTATTTTAGAAGAAATAGATAATGCGGAGAAAAGGATTGGGTCAAATGTAAATTTTGATGCAACTTTAGAAGTATTGTTTTTGATTATTAGAGAAAGGATTCAAAAATGACAAAAGTAATCGGAGTAAGATTTAGACAGGCAGGAAGAATCTATAATTTTGCAGTAGGTGATATAGAAGTTGAAAATGGCCAGCATGTAATAGTAGAGACTGCAAGAGGAATAGAATATGGTGAAGTTGTTGGAAAGATAAAGAAAATTAATGAAGAAGAACTTTCAGCACCACTTAAGCCAATTATAAGAGTGGCTACTCCAGAAGATGATGAGAAAGAGTTAGAAAATAAAAAGAAAGAAAAAAAGGCATATAAAATCTGTCTCGAAAAAATAAAGAAACATGGATTGGAAATGAAACTTATTAATACAGAATATACATTTGATAATAATAAAGTTTTATTCTATTTTACAGCAGATGGAAGAATTGATTTTAGAGAGTTAGTTAAAGATTTGGCATCTGTTTTTAAAACAAGAATTGAATTAAGACAGGTTGGAGTTAGAGATGAAACTAAAATGCTTGGTGGAATAGGAGTGTGTGGAAGACCCTTATGTTGTAATACATTTTTACCGGAATTTGCACCGGTTTCAATTAAAATGGCAAAAGAACAAAGTCTTTCATTAAATCCAACGAAGATATCAGGTGTATGTGGACGTTTAATGTGTTGCTTAAAAAATGAGCAGGAAACATATGAATACTTAAATGCGAATCTTCCAAGTGTAGGTGAAAATGTAAAAACATTTGACGGATTACGAGGAGAAGTATACAGTGTAAATGTTCTTAGACAGAAAGTAAAAGTAATTGTAGAAGTAAATGACGAAAAGGAAATCAGAGAATATAATATTAAAGAATTAAAATTCAAGCCTAAGAAAAAGAAAATCAATTTGGCAGCAGATGAAATAAAGGCGCTAAAAGGGCTTGAAGATAAAGAGGAATCAAAATTAGATGATTAATTTAAAACAGGGAGAACGAATTGATGACCTTAATCGGAATGGATATAAAATAATTCAGAGTAAGGACAAGTTTTGTTTTGGAATGGATGCGGTATTATTGTCAGGATTTGCAGAAGCTAAATCAGGGGAAAAAGTACTAGACTTAGGAACAGGTACAGGAATAATTCCTATTTTAATGGAAGCAAAGACCAATGGAGAGCATTTTACAGGACTTGAGATTCAGCATGAAAGTGCTGAGATGGCTACAAGAAGTGTAGAAATGAATGAACTGCAGGATAAAATTAATATTGTGACAGGTGATATAAAAGAGGCTTCGGGAATTTTCGGCGGAGCCACTTTTCACGTTATTACTACAAATCCGCCATATATGAATGAAAATCATGGATTGAAAAATCCTGAAATGCCTAAGGCGATTGCAAGACATGAAGTTTTGTGCAATTTGGAAGATGTAATAAGAGAATCGGCAAAGATGTTAAAGCCGAAAGGAAGATTTTATATGGTACATAGACCACACAGGCTAGTTGACATAATATCACTAATGCGACAGTATAGAATTGAGCCTAAAAGAATAAGAATGGTTCATCCATTTGCAGATAAGGAAGCAAATATGGTTCTTATTGAAGGATGCCGTGGAGGTAAGTCCATGGTTAAGGTGGAAAAACCATTGATTGTATATAAAGAACAGGGCGTATATACAGATGAGATATATGATATATATGGTTATAATGAAGAAAAATGATTAATGTTTAAGTTGTGAATAGAAAATAAACATGGAGAAAGTCTATGAGTGAAGAAATTAAGCAGGGAAAATTGTATTTATGTGCAACACCAATTGGAAATTTGGAGGATATAACGTACAGAGTTGTAAGAATTTTGAAAGAAGTTGATATAATTGGTGCCGAAGATACAAGAAATAGTGTAAAATTATTAAATCATTTTGAAATAAAGACTCCAATGACAAGTTATCATGAATTTAATAAATATGATAAGGCAAAACAGTTGGTTCAAATGATGCTAAACGGGAAAAACGTAGCAATTATTACGGATGCCGGAACGCCTGGAATATCAGACCCCGGAGAAGAGTTGGTAAGACAGTGCTATGAAGCAGGAATAGAAGTTTCATCTCTTCCGGGAGCAGCAGCTTGCGTGACGGCACTTACAATGTCGGGACAAAAAACAAGAAGATTTTGTTTTGAGGCATTTTTACCTAGTGATAAAAAAGAAAAATCAACTGTGTTAGAAGAGCTGAAAAATGAAACAAGGACAATAGTAATTTATGAAGCACCACACCGCTTAGTAAGAACACTAAAGGAATTAAGAGATGCGTTAGGAAATAGAAGTATTACATTATGCCGCGAACTTACTAAGAAATATGAAGAAGCTGATAAAACAACAATTGATGGTGCAATAGAAAAATATAATGAAAAAGAACCAAAAGGAGAATTTGTTCTTGTAATAGAAGGAAAATCTCAGGATGAGATTAAGGAAGAAAAAAGAAAACAGTGGGAAGATATGAGTATTGAAGAACATATGGAATATTATGTAAACCAAGGCAATGATAAAAAAGCTGCTATGAAATTGGTAGCAAAAGACAGAGGAGTTTCAAAAAGAGACATTTATAATACATTAATAAAAGAATAAGATGTCTATTTTTATAAAATTTATTATGAAATTAATAATAGAAACATGATAATTAATAAAACTATTTGAATTAATTAAAAAGATATATTTAATAGTAATAATAAAGGTAAAAGAATTTAGAAATAATTGTAATCAAAAAATTATAACAATTATGTTGTAATGATTAAATGATTTTGTTATAATTTTATGGTTTAATGAATTATAGTGTCAATTCTTAGAGAGTTTAATGAAAAAGTAAACATGTTAATTTAGTGAAAATGTGCTTTATGATGACATACAGTTAGACAGAAGTTTATGCAGAAATAGGTAGTAGTTTTTGGACAAGAGCATATCAAGTTTGGAAACTATTATTTTTTTGAGACTAAATATTCTTATAATTTTATTAAATGTTATATAAGATTATTTTAAAATACAAAAATTATTTACTAATGGAGAAAAAAATGAAACAGAAAATAGGAAGAATAGTAAAAATTATTTGTTTTTGTCTAGTGACAGTATTAATGGTAAATGCTTTAGAAGGATTATTTAAACCAAAATGGTTAGAAAATCGTTGGGCATCATCAAAAACAAATAAGAGCTTTTATGAATTGGAAAAAAACAGTACAGAAGTTTTATTCTTTGGAGCAAGCGTTATTGCTGCAACAGCGGATCCATATCAGTTATATGAAGATTACGGTATTTCTTCATATAATTTAGGTGTTATGTCACAGCCGATGATAGGAACATTTTTTTGGTTCAAAGAGGCATTAGATACACAGGATATTAAATTAGCAGTTGTCGAAATTAAATCTGCCGGAAAATCATCTGAAAAGGCAGAGGAAAAAGCAAGAAAGTCATATGATTATATGAGAATTGGAAAAAACAAACTTCAATATGCAATTGAATACAATAGTGTTCAAAGAGACGAAGATGAAGTAAAACCGGATTTATTTTCATATTTATTCCCATTATCTTTATATCATTCAAGATGGTCAGAATTAAATTATGATGATTATGATTTCTTCTTAGGAAATAACAAAAGTTATACTAGGGGCTTTTCAGTATTATCAACACAATTTAAGGATATGAATACTTATATTGAAGAGGATGCACAAAAAGGCTTATATGATGGATTTGAAGTAGAGTCAGATAAAATTGAAAGTCCAAATGAAGTTAATGCTAAGTATGTGAGAAGAATAATTGAATTAGCTAAAGAAAGAAATGTTAAGTTATTATTCGTAAAGAGTCCTGACACAGGCTGGAAAGAAAAACAGCATAATTATATTCAAAAAATTGCGGATGAAAATGATATTCCGTTTATAGATATGAATCTTAAGAGCGTTAGAAAAGAACTTGATTTTAATTATAAAACAGATTTAGCTGATGCAATTCATTTAAATATAAAGGGATCAAAAAAGACATCTGAATATCTAGGAAAATATTTAACTGAAAATTATGATCTTACTGATTACAGAGAAGGAAATAATAGCGTTAAGAAGAGTTTTGAAAAATATAAAAAATATTATGAAGCATCTATAAAAGAAGGAGAATTAAGTTTTCCTGAGACTTTAGATGAGTACTTAAAAGAAGTACAGGATAAGAGTGATGGAAATTATGAAGTCATTTTAGCAGCAGGTTCAAATGTTAATAATATTAAATTTACTGATGAACAGAAGAACACTCTTATAAATATGGGTGTTAGTAAAAAGATATTTGAAGATAGCGAATTTGGTACAAATATAGTAAGTGTTACAAATGATGGTAAGACATACAATGAAGTGGCTAAGCAGAGTGAAGACAGTGCAGTAAGTGTTTCATTAGGTGGAACATTTAGTGATGGAACAGACTATCTTGTGAAAGCTGATGCAACAGGAAGTACACTAAAGTTAAATGACAATGAATGTGCAAGTTTAATACCATATGGTTTTAATATTATAGTATACGATAAGCAACTAAAAAGAGTTGTAAGCACAGTTTATTTGTATTCAAATAATGATGAAACTACATTGAACAGAGGAGAGTAGCTAAAATGGGCTTTAATACACTATCTTTTATCCCATTTCTATTAATAGTAATTTTATTGTATTTTACAGTTTTTAGAAAATGTCAGTGGATATTTTTATTAATTGCAAGTATTGCATTTTATTTATTTGCAGGACCTAAATATATTGTTTTTATAATTATTTCATCGTTAAGCACATATTTTTTCGCAAGAAAAATTCAGAAAATGCATGATGCTGAGGATAAAATTTTAAAGGAACGTGAATTCTCTTCAAAAGATGCAAAGAAGGCTTTTAAGAAAAGACATACAAAGCAAAGAAGAAGAGTTCTTATAGTTGATTTTATTATTAATTTAGGATTGTTATGTGTAATTAAATATACAGATTTTATTTTATCAGGTGTATCCTCAATTCTTTCAAAATTTGGAATGGATTGGAGTAAAGAGTTTAATTTCATACTTCCACTTGGAATATCTTTTTATACATTTATGCTTGTTGGATATATACTTGATGTTTATTGGAAGAGATATAGAGCAGAAACAAATTATTTTAAACTTGCCTTATTCTCAATGTATTTCCCTCATATTGTGCAGGGACCAATTGGAAGATATAACAAGTTAGCACCACAGTTTTTTGCAGATCATCCATTTGATTACGATAGAGTAACTAAAGGATTCCAGTTAATTTTATGGGGTTACTTTGAAAAAATGGTAATATCTGACAGAATACAGGCATTTACAAATGGAATATTAGCAAATTGGCAGCAGCTTACAGGTTTTCCACTTTTACTTGGAATATCATTATTCTCAATTCAGTTATATTTAGACTGGATGGGATGTATGGATATTGCCCATGGTGTTTCTGAAATATTTGGAATTAATCTTGATAGAAACTTCTGGCATCCGTTCTTCTCAAAGAATATGCCTGAGTTCTGGAGAAGATGGCATATTTCACTTGGTGCATGGTTCAAAGATTATTTATTGTATCAGGTTTCAATGTCAGGATTATGTAAGAAAATTAATAAATTCACAAGAAGAAAATGGGGAAACCAGGCTTCAAGAGCATTTTCAGCAGTTATACCGGCAGCAGTTGTATGGATTGTTACAGGTGTTTGGCATGGTGCCGCAAGTTGCTTTGTGCTTTGGGGCGTATACCATGGAATTTTAATTATAACAAGTTCGTTATTTGAAATTCCAATACAGAAACTGTGTAAATTCCTTCATATTGATACAGAATGCTTTAGTTTTAATTTATTTAGAATGATTAGAACATTTATGCTTTCGACAATAGGTAGAATTTTCTTTGCAATTTCAGCAGGATTTACAACAATGATTGAATTTACAAAGAGAATGTTTGACTTTAGACAGTTTGGACTTCACACTCTTTGGGATGAAAGTTTATTCTCATACGGATTAGACAGACATGGATTTACATTAGCTATGCTTTTAGTTGTATTAGTATGGTGTGTAAGTATGTTACAGGAAAAATTCGATAAAGATAATAAGACAGTCAGAGATGTAATTGCAGAACAGAATATTGTTTTCAGATGGGTTTTATATTTAGGACTTATTGCGGGAATTCTTATTTTTGGAATGTACGGTTCAGGATATGATGCCGGCGCATTCTTCTATGGTAAATTCTAATCTGAAAATATAATGATGTCCGGAGTAAAGACGGTATGATAATTATTTTGTATAAATACAGAATAATTTTAGTCTTATAACTCCGGCATCTATAAATTTAGTAACATATGTTGAAGAGATAGTTTTAGGAGGATTTCATGAGTTACAATTCAATTTTGGAAGCGATAAAAACTAATTCAGAAATTAATCCCGGCAAATTATGTGTGGGAGACAAAAAGAATAAGGCAACATACGGGCAGTTTTGGAAAATGATAAATAAGGGAGCTGCTTATTTGGAAAAGAATGGTGTAAAAAAAGGTGACGTTGTAGTTTTAAGAGGCGCACAAAAGGTTGAATATTTATTTTCGATATTTTCAATTCAGCTTCTTGGAGCGATTGCATGTCCATTAGAAAAAGCTGTAAAAGAGGACAGAATTCTTGAAATTATGAATTTTGTAGAAACAAAGTATTTTCTTGATACTAAGAAATTAAAGGATACTTCTGCAGAATGCATTAGTTTAAAGGAAATGTTTAAAGAGGCAATGAATGATGAAACTGAATGTGATGTAAACAAGTATGAATTGCCTAAATCAGATGATTTATCAGAAATTTTGTTTACTACAGGTACTACAGGTAAGTCAAAAGGAATTAAGATAATCTGCAAAAACAATATAGCAATAGCGCAGAATGTAAGTGAAGCTATAGGAATAACTTCAGATGATGTTGAAATGGTTACAGCACCGTTAAATCATTCTATGGGACTTAGAAGAACATATTCCGTTTTTTATAAAGGTGGAACAGTTATAATGACTGACGGAGTAAAATTTGTTGAGGATTTCTTCAAATTATTGGACTTATACCATGTAACAGGACTCACATTTGCTCCTGCAATTCTTGAACAGTTATTGAAATTTGCAAAGGATAGATTTGGAACATATAGCGAACAGATTCATTATATACAGTTAGGTTCAGCACCTTTATCTGAAAAAGCAAAAGAAACATTAAAAGAAATGTTCCCAAATACAAAATTATTTAATATTTACGGCGCAACAGAATCTGGTTGTACTGTTAGTCTTGAATTTAGCAAATACGGAGATAAAAAAGGAAGCATTGGAATTCCAAACGTAAATGCAAATATAATTTTTGTAGATGACAATAGAAATATAGTTAATGCATCAGCAGAAAATCCGGGAAATCTTGCATTTAAGGGTGCAATGAACATGCCTGGTTATTTAAAAGAACCTGAAATTACTAAAGAGGTTTTAGACGATGAAGGCACTTTATATACAAACGACTTAGGCTATATGGGAGAAGACGGATTTGTATATTTACTTGGAAGAAAAGGCGATGTAATAAATATGGGTGGAATTAAGATTGCACCTTCAGAAATAGAAGAAGTTGTTGCACAGAACGAAATGATAAAAGAATGTGCATGTATTCCTATACCTGATGAAATTACAGGAGAAGCACCTAAATTATTTATAGTTATAAATGAAGGATATGAATATGATGAAAAAGCATTACATAAATTTATGACTGATAAATTAGAAGCGATAAGAGTTCCAAAAGTTGTTCAGGTAATAGATGAACTCCCAAGAACTTTTAATGGAAAAGTAATTAAACGTAAATTAAAAGAAATGTAACTTATAAATAGAAAATCAGAGTGATTTTAAGAGTATTTTGAGATGAGGAATTAAAATGACAAAGAAAAAACAGCGTATTTATTTATTAATAGGACCGTTATTATTTGTTTTATGTTGTTTAGCAATACCGGAGAGTGCATTTCCGGCTTTAGCTGAAAGAGCAGCAATAGGAACGGTTGCATGGATGGCATTTTGGTGGGTAACAGCGCCTATCGATTATGCAGTAACAGCATTTTTACCAATAGCAATTAACGCTATTGTCACTATGTGCGATATGTCTGCAGTAATATCAAATTATGCATCTGAGACAATTTTATTATTACTTGGAGCATCAATATTGACTGTATCTTGGGAAGAAACAGGACTCGATAAAAGAATTGCAGCATCATTACTTGGATTAATTGGTGATAACTTAAGAATACAGTTAATTTTCTGGTTTATGTTATCTACATTATTATCAGCAATTTTACCAAATGCAGTAGTATGTGCAACAATTACACCTATTGCAGTTTCAATGTTAAAGTACATAGGTGAGGGCGATATTGAACATAGTAGAATTGGTTCAAAATTATTATTATACATAGCTTACGGTGCAGGACTTGGAGGATTGACATCACCACTTGGTGGAGCGATGAATCTTGTAACTGTTGATTATTTACAGCAGCTTACAGGAAAAGAATACATGTATATTTCATGGGTAATACGTTTCTTACCAATTATGATTACATTACTTGTTATTAACATTGTTTTCATGATTAGGGATGTTAAAAAATCAGAAAGCCTTGGTGGATCAAAAGAATATTTTAGAAATGAATATAAAAAATTCCCACCAATGAGCATAGAAGAGAAGATTTCTCTTGGATTATTTGCAGTAGCAACAATACTTGCATTCACAAGACAGTTCTATCAGACATTATTACCAGGATTAAAACCGGCATATGTATTTATTATTTGTGCAATTTTATCATTCTTAATAACACGTTCTGATGGAGAAAGACTTATGCTCTGGAAATCAGTTCAGACAAAAATTATTTGGGAAATGATTTACATTTTTGCGGGCGGTCTTGCAGTAGGAACATTAATAAATGAATCAGGTGCAGCAGAAAGAATTGGTGAATTGGTTTCAGGAATGGGACTTACAGGTGGAGTTACAACAGTATTTGTAATTGTAACAGTAACTTTACTTATGTCTGATGTAACATCAAATACAGCAACTGCAGCAGTTGCAATACCTATAGTTATATCTATAATAAAGGGAATGAATTTAAATCCAATACCTTACGTTTACATTGCATCAGTAGGAGTAAATTTATCTTATATGTTACCAACATCAATCAGAGCAATACCTGTTGGATATGGTTTACAGCCAAAGTATATGCTTAAAGAAGGTTGGAAAATGACAGTAATTATTATAATATCAATGACAATAGTATGCTCATTATTGTTAAAATATTGGCCGGCATTTAGTACAACGTAAATAATTTTAGATTAACTTAAGGCGGAAATTAAATTAATGAAGTTTATATTCTAAAATGTTTCAATGACCAGTCGCCGACCGGATGGAGGGGCAATACATATTAGATGAGGAGCAGCAAAATGAAAACCAGATTTAGCAAATACAGTAAAATATTGTTCGGTGTAATTATGATGTTATTTTTTGTGGCAGTAAGCAATAACGTATACGCCGATGATGTTCAATTTACACAGAAAACATATAAAATATTATTTGTTGGAAATAGTCATACATATTACAATGATATGCCAAAAATGTTCAAAGGACTTGCTGATGCAGATAAAATAAATTGTGAAGTTACATCTATTACATCAGCAGGATATAAACTTAGCCAGTTTGCAGATAAGACTAACATGTATGGAAGTCAGGTTTATCAGGCATTAACAAACAATACATGGGATTATGTAGTATTACAGGAAAATAGAGCAGTTTTAGTAGAAAAAGAAGAAGAGGCAGAAGCAGCAGTTAATACTCTATACACTTTAATACATAACGCCGGAGCAAAAATGGTTATATATGCAACACAGCCAAATAATATAGGAAGTACTTTTAAAGTTAATTCATTGTCACTATTTTTGAGTGACTTTCAGATTGAACAGATTTTAACAAGAAATAACTTTAAAATAGCTGATGAATATGATGGACTTGTTGCAGCATCAGGAACTAACTTCATGAGAGTAATGCAGGATTATCCTAAAATTACAATGTATAAAACAGATAATCTTCATCCATCAGTAACAGGAAGTTATTTGGCAGCATGTACTATTTACAATACAATATTTGACAGAAGTCCATATGGAAATAAATATTTACCAAATAGTGAATATGATAAAGATAATTTAATATCAAAAGTTTCAATGGAAAATGCCCTTATAATGCAGAAAATTGCAGACAGCAGATTAAAAGTAGACAGTTATTATACAACTGTAAGTAAGGGACAAAATTCTAAATTGACAGCAACATTTACATCAACTCAGATTGATGAATCAGATACTACAGAAGATACTACTAAAAAAACAGAAGATGTAACAAAAACCTCAGATGAAAAAGAGACAACAGTTACTGATAAGAAAGATACTACACCAACATATACAAATAAAATAATGTGGGATGCTGTTGATGCAAACAGTATTTCAATCAACAGAATTACAGGTGAATTTACGGCGTTAAAGGCCGGAAAATATCAGGTAATGTCAACAACAGATAGCGGTTTAATATGCTATTCAACAATTGATGTAAAACAGCCATCAACAGCTTTTAATATTAATGAAACTAATATTTTAAAAGTTGTAAAGGGATATGTAGGAAAATATACTACTACGATAGCACCTGATGATACAACAGATAAAATTACTTGGAAGAGTAATTATCCTGATATAGTTTCTGTTGATGCCCAGGGAAATATACAGGCAAAAAAAGTAGGTATAGCAAAAATAACTGCTGTAACTACAAGTGGAATTAGGGCAGAACGTTATGTGCGTGTAAAGTTAAAAACACCAAGTAATGTAAAGTTGACAAAAAAGGTAAGAAAAGTTAAGAAAAAGAAAGTATATCGTGTAAATGTAAAATGGAGTAAAAATAAAAATGCCACTAAATATTATGTATTCCGCAAAAAGGAAGGCAAAAAGGTATTTAAAAGAGTTGCAACAACTACTCAGCCAAAATACATAGATAATAATGTTAAGAAAAATAAAACTTATTCTTACAAAATACAGGCAATATATTCAAATAGCAAACTTAATAGTGATAAAACAGCAGAGCATAGTATAAAAGTAAAATAATAAAGTTTTAAGAATATTTGCAAATTATAAAAATTAATTATAAAGACCTCTAAAATGTGCAGATTATATACAAAGATCTGTTATTTTAGAGGTTTTTTATGCCAAAAAATTTAGCAAATATAAATTAAAAAAATATTTAATAAAAATAGTTTGTTGGAAATTTTGTTGACAAATAAAAAACAGGTGACTATACTTTAAGCAGAAATTAAATAGAAATTCTTCGGGGCAGGGTGATATGCATAACGCATAAATTCCCAACCGACGGTAAGTGTACAGAGCGTAAAGATGCACGAGTCCGTGACCTGCGAAAGCAGCTGATTTGGTGAGAATCCAAAACCGACAGTATAGTCTGGATGGGAGAAGAATAGATGATGTAATTAATCTTCATCAGTAATAAGGATTTAATCTGATTATAGATGGTTATCCGGTTAGATGTTTGTATGATTTACACAACAATTAATTAGATAAATACAACTGATGATAATTTGCTAAAAACCATACGCGAATAGGAATTAGCGATGAATAGATTAATAGACATTTTGTATTTGTGCGAAAGCCCCTTTGAATGAAAGGAGGCTTTTTTTTGAACCCAAAATACATGAAAAGAGCAATTGAATTAGCAAAAAAAGGTATAGGTTATACAAATCCAAATCCTATTGTAGGATGTGTTGTGGTTAAGAATGACGAAATTATTGCGGAGGGTTATCACGAAAAAATAGGTGGATTTCACGCAGAACGAAATGCACTTACAAATTGCAAAGAAGATACAACAGGAGCAGAACTTTATGTAACGCTTGAACCGTGTTGTCATTATGGAAAAACACCACCATGTACGGAAATTATTATAGAAAAAAAGATAAAAAAAGTTTATGTGGGAAGCATGGATCCAAATAAGCTTGTAGAAGGAAAGGGCGTGAAGATTTTAAAAGAACACGGAATTGAAGTTAAGTGTGGAATTTTAAAAGATGAATGTGACAAGTTAAACGAAGTATTTTTTCATTATATTACAAACAAAACACCTTATGTTGTAATGAAATATGCTATGACTATGGATGGAAAAATTGCATGTGAAAATGGAGATTCAAAATGGGTTACAGGTAAAGACGCAAGAGAGACAGTTCAAAAAATGCGAAAGCAGTATATGGGAATAATGGTTGGAATTAATACAGTACTAGAAGACAATCCGATGTTAAATTGCCGAATAGAGGAAAATGTCGACCCGATAAGAATAATATGCGATTCAAATTTAAGAATACCATTTGAAAGTAATATTGTTAATACGGCAAATAAAATACAAACAATAGTTGTTTGCACAAATGAGGCTGATACAGATAAACAAAAATATTTAGAAGAATGTGGGGTTGAAGTCGTAAGGCAGAAAAGGAAAGGAAGAGTTAATTTATCAGAACTTATGAAAACATTAGGTGAGAAAGGGATAGACAGTATATTGCTTGAAGGTGGTGGAACACTTAACGCGCAGGCATTAAAAGAAAATATTGTAAATAAAATCTGTTGTTTTATAGCACCTAAAATTGTAGGTGGAGCTGATGCTAAATCACCAATTGAAGGAAAAGGCGTAGAAAAAATGATGGAAGCTTACAGCATAGAAAATATGGAAATTCAAAAATTAGGAAACGATATTATGTTAACCGGATATTTGAAAAGAGGTAGTCAATGTTTACAGGAATTATAGAGGAAACCGGTCAGATAGAATACGTTAACAGCAATAGTGAGAAATATCAGATTGGAATTAAATGTGAAAAGGTTTTAGAAAAAACAGTAGTTGGAGACAGCATAGCAGTTAACGGTATTTGCCTTACAGTCACAAAAATGTGGAAAAATGGATTTGAAGCGGATGTGATGTCAGAAACGTTAAAAAGAACCGGTTTAAATGGAAGCAAAAAAGGTACATGTGTAAATCTTGAAAGAGCTATGGCAGCAGATGGACGATTTGGAGGACACATCGTTAGTGGTCATATAGATGGAACCGGGATAATAGGAAGTATACGTGAAGATAAAAATGCAATATGGTATGAAATTTTGGCAGATGATGAAATTATAAAATATGTGGTTGAAAAAGGATCAATATCAATTGATGGAATAAGTCTTACAGTCGCTTATGTTGATAAAAAAGGATTTAAAGTATCCACAATACCACACACAAGGATAAGCACAAATTTAAAATACAGAAATGTTGGAGATACAGTAAATCTTGAGTGTGACATTATAGGAAAATATGTAGAAAAACTATTGAATTTTTCTAATAAAAATGAGCAAAAAAAATCAAAAATAACAGAAAGTTATTTGATAGAAAATGGATTTTAAGGAGAGAAAGACAAAATGAGTAAAGCAATAGGAACAATAGAAGAAGCAATTAAGGACATAAAAGAAGGCAAAGTAATTTTAGTAATAGATGACCCGGATAGAGAAAATGAAGGTGATTTAGTTTGTGCAGCAGAATTTGCAACAACCGAAAACGTAAACTTTATGGCAAGTTATGCAAAGGGACTAATTTGCATGCCTATGGAAGAAGAACTGTGTGAAAAACTTGACTTGGAGCAAATGGTAAAAGTTAATACTGATAACCACTGCACAGCGTTTACAGTTTCAATTGACCATGTATCAACTACAACAGGAATATCAGCGGTCGAAAGAGGAATTACGGCGAGAGCAATTGTAGGCAAAGATGCAAAGCCGGAAGATTTTAGAAGACCGGGCCATATGTTTCCACTTAAAGCAAAAAAAGCAGGAGTATTAGAAAGAACAGGTCATACAGAAGCTACAGTTGACATTGTAAAATTAGCAGGACTTAAACCTTGTGGATTATGCTGTGAAATAATGAGAGAAGATGGAACAATGATGAGAACAACAGAACTTCTTGAATTTGCACAGGAACATAATCTTACGGTAATTACAATTGCTGATTTGGTTAAATACAGAATGGAAAGAGACAGTTCAGTAAAAAGAGAAGCAGTTGCAAAGATGCCAACAAAATATGGAAACTTTAATATCGTGGGTTATCAAAATAAAACAACAGGGGAACATCATGTTGCATTAACTATGGGAGATGTAGGAAATGGAGAGCCTGTTCTTTGCAGAGTTCATTCGGAATGTCTTACAGGAGACGTATTCTGTTCTAAAAGATGCGATTGTGGACAACAGCTTGAGAAAGCAATGGAGATGGTTGCAAAAGAGGGAAGAGGAATAATACTTTACTTAAGACAGGAAGGAAGAGGAATTGGATTAATAAATAAACTTAAAGCATATGAGCTTCAGGAACAGGGATTAGATACAGTAGATGCAAATCTTAAATTAGGATTTCCGGCAGATATGAGAAGCTATGGAATGGGAGCACAGATTTTGGCAGACCTTGGAGCAAAAAAACTAAGAATTATGACAAATAATCCGGCAAAAATTACAGGCTTGTCAGGATATGGAATAGAAATAGTTGAAAGAGTTCCGATACAGATAGAAGCACAAAAATATGATGAATATTATTTGAGAACAAAGCAGTTAAGAATGGCACATATGACAACTTACTAAAATTTATTTGCTGTGAAAGTTTTTATATTTAAAAGAAAGAGCATTTGTCGCCGTCGGTTCAAAGCTTTGGTGCATAGCCTGACTTGAAACTGTAAGTTACAAAGTCAGGCTGTGTGCTAAAGCTTTAGAACCGCTACGAGCGGCAAGCAGCGCGAGCGTTCTTTCGTTAAATATAAAAACTTTCACAGAATTAAAAAATTTTTAAGTGAAATAAATGATATTGTACGGAATGATTCGTACAGTGCATTAAAATTATATATTTTTAAGGAGAAAAAAATGAGAACTTTAGAAGGAAAATTAGTAGCAGAAGGATTAAAAATTGGTATTGTAGCAGCAAGATTTAATGAGTTTATTGTAAATAAACTTGTAAGCGGTGCAGAAGATGCATGCGTGCGACATGGAGTTAATGATGACGATATTACATTAGCGTGGGTTCCGGGTGCATTTGAAATTCCTATAGTAGCAAAGAAAATGGCTCAGTCAGAAAAATATGATGCCATTTTATGCTTAGGAGCAGTAATTAAAGGCTCGACAGATCATTATGATTATGTATGCGCAGAGGTAAGCAAAGGAATTGCAATGGTAGGAATGGAAACAGGAGTGCCTACAATGTTTGGAGTATTAACAACAGACAACATTGAACAGGCAATAGAAAGAGCAGGAACAAAAGCAGGAAATAAAGGATTTGATGTTGCATGCTCAGCAATTGAAATGGCAAATTTAAATCGCATGCTGTAAATTATGTAATTATTATGGTAGGCTTGCGTAAAATATAATAATTCATTTAATAATAAAAGGAAAAATTAAGTGCTAAATTATATTTGGGCAGGAATGATTATATTGTCAGTGCTTTATGGAATGGCAACAGGCAGGATGGAACAGGTGGGAAATGGAGCAATAGAATCCACAAAAGAGGCAGTAAGTATGTGTATTACAATGCTTGGAATAATGAGCATGTGGATGGGATTTATGAACGTAGCTTCTAAAAGCGGAATAATAAAAAAATTAGAAAAATTACTTGAACCGATTATTATGTGGCTATTTCCGGGTTTACCTCATAACCATAATGCAAGAGAACCGATAGTAACTAATATAATTGCAAATATATTAGGTTTGGGATGGGCGGCAACACCGGCAGGACTAAAAGCAATGGAGGCATTGGCAGAAAATCCATTAGAACAGAGTGGATACGTATTAAGTGAAAATAAATCAGAGATAAAGAGGCAAAGAAAAAGAAAGTGTACATTTCCAAAGCATATTGCAACTGATGAAATGTGCACTTTTTTAGTATTAAATATTTCTTCACTTCAAATTATTCCTGTAAACATTATTGCGTATAGAAGCCAATATGGTGCAGTAAATCCGTCAGCAGTTGTGCTTCCGGCGATTATTGCAACAAGTTTCAGCACAGGAGCAGGGATATTGTGGTGTAAAATAATGAGTAGAGAGTAATGTCAATCGTTTGACATAACTAATTGATTATTATAAAATTAGTTGATTAATTATACATGGAGGAAATAATAATGAAAAATACAATAAAAAAAGCAATGGCGATAGCAATTGCAGTCTCAATGACAACAAGTATTGCAACAGTAGGTTATAACAAGATTCAGGCACAGGAAACAAATAAAACAGTAACTTTTTCAGTAGAAAAATTTACAATTGGACAGGGTTACGTAGTTGAACCTGTAAGCGTTGAAGTTAGTGACGATATGACAATATCTGATGTATTTGAGAAAGTAATGAATGAAAAAGGAATTAAATATACAGGTTCAAAAGACTATGGATATTTATATTTGCAAAGTATAGAGAATGCTGATACAGGAATTATTGACATACCGGAAGAAATAGCAAAAATGCCTTCTTATGAAAGTTCATATGAGTATGAAGGAGAAACTTATACAACATCATATTCAGCTCCGTCAAATGAAAAAAATGATGGTAATACACAGCCAAACAAAGGTTTAGGAGAATATTCATATAATAGTATGGCTGGATGGATGATTTCTGTAAACGGAGATAATGATAATGGAAATCTTACACCGGCAGACATTGTAAAAGATGGTGATGTAATCAGATATCAGTTTTCAGTATATGGGTGGGGAGCAGATGTTGGATTAAGCAATTATGCAGGAATGGAACCATTAAAGGTTGCTGATAAAACAACTCTTACAAAAGAATTAGCAAAAATTAATGAAAATAAAGCAGTATGGATGAATAATGAAAAAGTTAAAATTGCGTATGAAAATGCAATTAAAGTTGCAACAAAATTGATGGCAACGCAGGATGAAGTTGATGAGGTGGTTGCAGAATTAAAGAAAGCTGAAAACGAAACAACAACAGTGCAACCTACAACAACAATTCAGCCTACAACAGCAGAAACAACAGTGCAGGCTACAACAACAGAAATACAGACATTAGGAAAAGCAACTGTAAACTCAGTAAAGAAAGTAAAAGCAGGAAAAGCAAAAATTTCAATTAAGAAAATTGCAGGTGCAGAAGGATATCAGTACAAATACTCTTCAACAAAGAATTTCAAAAAAGGAACAGTAATTGTAAAGACTACTAAAAAGAATGTTTTAATAACAAAGAAATTTAAGAAAAATCAGAAATGCTACGTTAAAGTAAGAGCTTACAAAACAGTAAATAAAGTAAGAGTTTATGGAAAATGGAGCAAAGTTAAATCAGTAAAAATTAAGTAATAAATATTTATATTAAACAAGAGGAAACACATGAAAAAATTATTAGCAACAATTGCAATATTCTTTATGTGTGTCTCAACTTCAGTTATGGGAAGTCAGACACCGTCAAAGGATGATATAGAAAACACAATAAATAAAATTTCATATTATCAGATGAATACGGTAAAAAATCCAGCATACGGAAGCGTAGGCGGAGAATGGACGGTGTTTGGACTTGCCAGATGTGGAAATATTAAAGATGAATATATAGAAAAATATGTAAGCAATGTATCAAAAACAGTTTCAGATAACAAAGGAATTTTATCAACAAGAAAATATACCGAATATGCAAGAACAATTATTGCATTAACTGCAATTCAAAAAAATCCTCAGAATTTTTCGGGATACAATTTATTACAGCCTCTTGCATCATTTGAAAATATAATGATACAAGGTGTAAATGGAGCTGCTTACACACTTATGGCTTTTGATTGTGGCAATTATGAAATTCCGGATGCAACGACAGGAAAACAGACAACAAGAAATAAGTTAATTGATTTCTTAGTAAAACAACAACTGAACAATGGCGGATGGAATTATATGGGGACAGAAGCAGATGTTGATGTAACTGCCATGGTTATTCAGGCACTTGCTCCATACTATAATGAAAAACAAAATGTAAAAGAAAGCGTTGATAAAGGAATTGCAATTCTTAGCACTTTACAGAAATCTGATGGTGCATATGGAAATACAAGTGACTCAAACTGTGAAAGTACAGCACAGGTTTTAACTGCATTATCTGAAATGAGAATAAAAATTGATGATAGCAGATTTGTGAAAAACGGCAAAACCGTATATGACGGTTTAATGACATTTTATAAAGATAATGGTGCTTTTGGCCATACGAAGGGAAAAGGCGCAAATCAAATGTCTACAGACCAGGCAATGTATGCAATAACAGCTTATTACAGAAGTATATCGGAAATGAACAGACTCTATGATATGAGTGATGGAATTATTAAAATAGAAAATACAAAGGAAGAAACAACAAAGTCAGATAATAAAGAAGAAACAAAAAGTAGTGCGTCTGATAAAAATAAGAATGATGCAAATAACAACGATAAAAACAATTCCACAAGTAAAAACACAAAAAGGAATGCATCATCAAATTCAAAAAATAATAGTAAATCAAATGGAAATACGTTAAATAATAGTGATGATACCGACAATAGAGAAAATAATGAATCTAAGAATAGAAAAGATAATAATGTAGAAACGGAAGAAAATACTAATACTACAGATAGCTTAGAAAATAATGATGAAGAAAATAAGATAGCTACAGACAATAATATAGAAGAAACAGAAAATAAAGAAAACAAAATTTCAGCTAATAATAAAGAAAATGTTGCTAAAGAAACAAAACACAAAAATAGAAGACCTTATATTATACTTATTTTTGGAATATGTTGTGGTATAGCCGGAAAATTTGGATATGATATTTATAAATATAAGAAGAAAAGAGTGACAAATAAAGATGAACAAAACTAATTTGAGAAAATTAAGCATATGTATAATTGCAATACTTATGACATTTTCCTTGTGGGGCTGTGGAAATAGTAAAAGTGTAAAATCTGAAAAGGCAACACAAAAATGTACTTTGTATGTGACTTGTATAAATGCAATAAATAGTGACAAATTACAGGATAATATACGAAAAGCACAACCAAAAGATGGCGTGATATATGAGACAAAGGAAGTTAAATTTACAGAAGGGGAATCCTGCTTTGATATTTTAGAGAGAGAATTAAAAAATGCAGGGATATTGATAGAAAGTAGCATAACGCCGGCAACAAAAAGTGTATATATAGAAGGAATTAATAATTTATACGAATTTGACTGTGGAAAACAGTCAGGTTGGATGTATACTGTAAATGGAGATGTACCAAATGTAAGTTGCAGTGAGTACAAGATTAAAGAAAATGATGAAATAAAATTTCAATATACATGTAATTTAGGAGAGGATATAGAAAAGAAATGAGAGAAGAATTCGGAAGATTTCACCCGGTAGTAAATATATTATTTTACGCATTTATATTGGGAATTACTATGTTTGTGAATCATCCGATTATGATATTCATTTCTTTTTTATTTGCCACGGTTTATTTTGTAATTGTATACAAAAACAAAAAAATAAAAAAGTTAATAGGGTTATTAGGCTTGTTTATTTTTGCAGGGCTGATAAACCCTCTTTTTTCTCATAGAGGAATGACAGTGTTATTCTTTTTACCAACAGGAAATGCAGTCACTTTGGAATCTATTATATATGGAATGTTTGCAGCAGGAATTTTAGTTACGGTAATGATTTGGATTTTTACATTTCAAAAAATAGTAACGGAAGATAAAATTATGGCTGTATTTGGGAAGATAGTACCTACGCTCGCTTTAATTTTTTCAATGGTATTAAAATTTGTACCGGCATTTGTGGCTCATGCAAAAGAAACTTCGGATGTAAATAGAGTTATGGCAATTGCAAATGAAAGTGATATTAACAAAATGAATTTTATTCGAAAAGTAAAAATGCAGGTAAAAAATTTTTCTATTACAGCAACATGGGCATTGGAAAATTCAGTGGATACGGCTGATTCGATGGCATCAAGAGGCTACGGAGTAAAGAGAAGGACAAATTTTAATAATTATAAATTAACATTAAGGGACATAATCGCCTTGATATGGATTATATTTTTGGGCGGAATTGTAGTTTTAGGGTGTATATTTGGATGTGTCAAAACACACTACTATCCGATGTTTTATATAGAAGAAAATAAGTATGCAACGTTGGTTTACATAACATATTCAGCACTTTGCGCAACACCAATTTTAATAAATATTATGGAGGAGATAAGATGGCTCAGATTGAAATCAAAAATTTAACATTTAAATATGCTATGGCAGATTCTTCATGTTTAAAAAATGTTTCATTAAATATAGAAAATGGTGATTTTGTTGTTGTATGTGGAAAATCAGGCTGTGGAAAGACGACATTGCTCAGATGTTTAAAAAGTGTACTTACTCCAAATGGAGACAAAACTGGGGAAGTCTTATTTGAAAATAAAAAAATTGAAGAAGTTGATGAAAGAACTCAGGCAATGAAAATTGGATTTGTAATGCAGAATCCTCAACAGCAGATTGTAACGGATAAAGTATGGCATGAGCTTGCATTTGGTTTGGAAAACATGGGAATGGCAAGAGAAGAAATAGGGGCAAGAATTGGCGAGACAGCAGAATATTTTGGAATAGCAAAATTATATGAAAGGACGACAAACAGCCTTTCAGGCGGACAAAAACAGTTACTTAATCTGGCGGCAGTTATGACAATGCAGCCTAAAGTAATAATTTTAGACGAACCTACAGCTCAGTTAGACCCTATAGCGGCAGAAAAATTTATTCAGATGTTACATAAAATAAATGATGAACTTGGAACTACTGTTATTATTTCTGAACATAGATTAGACCAGTTGTTACCTGTTTGCAGTAAAGCCGTAGTTATGAAAAATGGAGAAATTTTAGCTGATGACAATAGTTATAAAGTCGCAGATAAACTTTATAATACAGAAGAATTTCAATTTATGCCTATACCGACTCAAATTTATAAAGAGATTGGAGAATTATCTGAAAATATTCCACTTACAGTAGGTCAGGGAAGAAAATGGATTGAGAATTATGTAAACCAAAATCAGATAATAAAAGAAAATATAGCAAAACAAAATAGATTAATCAACTTAGAGTATGAGAATAAAGATAAAAATAAATCTGCGAAAGATATTGCAATCAGTGGAAAAAACATATGGTTCAGATATGAACGTGATGGAGCAGATATAATTAAGGGGATTAGTGTTAATATAGAAAATGAGCAGATTTACTGCATATTAGGAGGAAACGGTGCAGGAAAATCAACATTAATTAAAATATTGTGTGGAATATTGAAGCAATATAGAGGAAAAGTAAAAATAAATGGCAAAATTGTGTACATGCCACAGAATGTCCAGACAATGTTTCTTCATGACACGGTTATAGATGAGGTTGATGGAAATAAAGATATTTTAACAAAACTAAATCTGGATAAATATGAAAAAACACATCCATATGATTTGAGTGGAGGTGAGCAGCAAAAGCTTGCAATGGCAAAGGTGTTGTTGTGTAATCCTGATATTTTACTTTTAGATGAACCAACAAAAGGAATTGATGTAATTTATAAAAAAGAAATGGGAAAAATAATTCTTGATTTAAAAAAACAGGGAAAGACGATTGTAATAGTAAGTCATGACGTGGAATTTTGTGCAGAATATGGAGACAGATGTGCTATGTTTTTCCAAGGAAAAATTATTTCAGAAAGCAGCATAAGAGAAATGATTTGCACAAACAGATTTTACACAACAGTTTCTCATAAAATGGCAGGAGAATTAATTGAAAAAGCAATTACAAAGGAGGAAGTAGTATGGTCAATGACAGCCGGTTCTATTACGGAGTAGGTTTATTAATTATACTTATTTCATTTGTTGTATTTGCGTTAGGATTTGAAAAAAGAAAACCGAGGGCAAGAGAAATAGTAATGCTTGTGTGCATGATTAGTTTTGCAGTTATCGGGAGAGTTATTTTTTACATGACTCCACAGGTAAAACCTTGCGCTGCAATTATAATTATTACAGGAATTGCATTAGGTAAGAAGGCAGGATTTTTAACAGGAGCCATGACGGCATTTGTGTCAAATTTTTTTATGGGTCAGGGTCCCTGGACACCATGGCAAATGGTAGCCTTTGGACTTTTAGGATATATTTTTGGAATTGCATACAGTAAAAGGAATGTGGGAAGTTATATTCCTAAGAAGCAAAAAAATTTTATTTGTTTTATGGGGATGCTTGCAACAATAGTTGTTTATGGTGTTATTATGGATACGGCAACAGTGCTTATGTCTACAGACAGTCCAAGTGTTCAGGCTTTTATAACAGCTTATACTGCAGGATTTATTATGAATGTAATACATGGTATATCAACTTTTATATTTTTATGGTTTATGTTAATTCCGATGCTAAAAAAAATTGATAGAGTTAACATTAAATACGGAATGTATGTAAAATAAGTAGCAAAAAGTATTTACAAAAAACGAGCAAAAATAACACAAAAACAAGTAAAATAAATATGATTGACATTTGTAAACAAAGTGTTAAAATAAACGTGGTGCGAAGATGTACATAGTGGTACTTCGCACTATATTTTTGTTTCGTATATAAGAAACTAATGAGAAAAGAGGTAGGAAAAATGGATTACAAATTTCTTTTAGACATAGCTATTATTCTAACTAGTACAAAGATTCTTGGTCTCTTCACAAAGAAAGTTAATATGCCACAGGTTGTTGGTGCTCTTTTGGCTGGTGTTATTTTAGGACCTGCATGTGTAGGAGTGTTAACAGAAACAGACATGATACAGAATATGGCAGAATTAGGTGTAATTGTTCTTATGTTCTGCGCAGGTATGGAAACTGACATTGAAGAACTTAAACGAAGTGGAAAAGCTTCATTTGTAATAGCACTTTTAGGTGTTATAGTTCCTTTAGTTGTTGGTGGTGGTGTTGCATATTTATTCATTAATAATGGATATATTGACACATCAGATGTTACAAGTTCAGTATTTTTACAGTCAGTATTTATTGGTGTAATTTTAACAGCAACTTCTGTAAGTATTACAGTTGAAACTTTAAAAGAATTAGGTAAATTAAAAACTAAATCAGGAAATGCAATTCTTGGAGCTGCCATTATCGATGATATTTTAGGTATCATAGCTCTTACAATTGTAACAAGTTTAGCTGACACATCAGTAAATATTGCAGTTGTTTTATTTAAGATAGTATTATTCTTCGTATTTTGCGGAGTTGTCGGAGTTATTGTTTATTATGCATTTAAGAAATGGTGTGAAATTAGTGGTAAAGGAATGCACAGACATGCAATTATTGCATTCGTTATCTGCCTTGTAATGGCATTTTGTGCAGAACATTTCTTTGGAGTTGCAGATATTACAGGTGCATTCTTCGCAGGCTTAATTATATCAATGACTCAGAAAGATCAGTTCATCGCATCAAAATTTGATGTATTATCATATTTGCTTTTAAGCCCAATTTTCTTTGCAAGTATCGGTCTTAAGGTTGAACTTCCAAAGATGGGACCTGCAATAATTGCATTTGCAGCAGTAATAACATTAGTTGCATTGTTAACAAAGATTATCGGTTGTGGACTTGGCGCAAAGGTTTGCGGATACAAGAATTATCAGGCACTTAGAATTGGTGTTGGTATGATTTCAAGAGGTGAAGTTGCCTTAATCGTAGCCAGCAAAGGTGCAGCAGTAGGTCTTATGAGTAACAATATTATGGGACCAATTATTATAGTCGTTGTTATTACAACAATCATTACACCTATTTTATTAAAACCTGTATTCAATAAGGAAATTATCCCTATTGAAGGAGAAGCATCACTTGCAGATAATTACAAGAAGATTGATGAATACAGAACAGGTGAAAAACAGGATAATTAAAATTGACATAATGGATTTTTATACATAAAATGTCATAGCTTAATCAAATGGTTAGGCTATGGCATTTTTTTTATGTAAAATTCATATTATTTATAAAAATAAAATGGCAGGTGCTAAGTGAATATTGCAACATTGTCTAATTACATAATTCCCATTTTAATATTAATAATAGTTTTATATGGATTAAAGAAAAAAACGAAAGTGTACATTGATTTTGTAGATGGGGCAAAAGATGGATTTGCGACAGTAATAAAAGTTATGCCGACTTTAATAGGGTTAATGGTGGCGGTAGGAATGCTTAGAGAGTCAGGAGCAATGGACTTTTGTGGCAAACAGATTGGAAAAGTAACAAAATATATTGGATTTCCGGGAGAGTTAGTGCCGTTAAATATAGTAAAAATATTTTCGTCTTCGGCAGCAACAGGAATGCTTCTTGATGTTTATAAAAAATATGGAGTAGATTCATATATTGCAAATGTAGCTTCAATCATATTGAGTAGTACAGAAACGGTTTTTTACACGATGTCGGTTTATTTTATGACTGCAAAGGTAACAAAGACAAGATGGACTCTTCCAGGAGCATTATTTGCCACTCTTGCCGGAACAATTGCAAGTGTAATGGTAGCTAAATTAATGTAGCTGATAAATAATTTAACTAAACTTAGTGCAAAATTAATATTAGAGACAAGTTGAAATGAAAAAAATATAAAATTATAATGTAATAAATAGTGTTAGGACGAATAGTCTGTGTATATGAAATATAGTAATAAATTCGGAGGTGCATCTATGATTTATACGGTTACATTTAATCCTTCTATTGATTACATAGTAACAGTAGAAGATTTCAAAGAGGGATTTGTAAACAGAACATCTGAGGAGTTAATGTTCCCTGGTGGAAAAGGAATTAATGTTTCAATGGTACTTAGTAATCTTGGATTTGAAAATACAGCTTTAGGATTTTTGGCAGGATTTACAGGCGACAGTGTTCAGGGAATGCTTACAGCAAATGGTGTAAATGCTGACTTCATAAAAGTTAATGAAGGTATAACAAGAATAAATGTTAAAATCAGAGCTCAGAAAGAAAGTGAAATAAATGGTATGGGCCCTGGAATAAAACAGGACGATATTGATGCGTTATATGAGAAATTAGACAAAATTCAGGATGGGGATATTTTAGTTTTAGCAGGAAGTATACCATCAGTAATGCCTGAAACAATGTACAGTGATATTATGGAACACTTACAGGGAAAAGATATTAAGATAGTTGTTGATGCAACAAAAGATTTACTTGTTAATGTTTTAAAATACAAACCATTTCTTATTAAGCCAAACAATCATGAATTAGGTGAAATATATGGAGTTACATTAAATACAAGAGATGAAGTTGTGCCTTATGCAAAGAAAATGCAGGAAGCCGGAGCAAGAAATGTTTTAATTTCAATGGCAGGCGAAGGCGCAGTATTAGTTTCAGAAGATGGACAGGTTTACAAGAGTGAATGCCCAAAGGGAAAAGTTAAGAATTCTGTAGGAGCCGGTGATTCAATGGTAGCGGGATTTATCGCAGGCTATTTAGAAAGTGGCGAATACAAAGAGGCTCTTAGAAAGGGCTTGTTAACAGGAAGCGCAAGTGCATTTTCTGATAATCTTGCAACAAAACAAGAAGTAGAAGAATTAGGAAAGACATTCCAACTTTAAAATAAAATAAACCTACAAAACAGTCCGGCAGATTTTATGCCGCAAACACGTTGATTTTTTTATTTTGCTACGCCGCTTATTATAAATTAAAAAGTTAAACTCGCTTTTTGGCTCATACATAACTTTTTAATTTAAGCTATGCTCGCAAAATTTCAAAAATCTGCCTATCGTTTGCAACATAAAATCTGCCGGAATTTTTTGGCGTATATTTATTTCTTATCAATAAAAACTAAAGCAAATGAAAATATACACTACAATTAAGAATATATGAATTGTTATTTTGTCGCTGGTAGCATCAACAATTATTTTCTAACATCCATTTTTTAATTACATCAAATGGTGCAGGACCAAACTTTAAGATAAACTCATGAAAGTTACGTAAAGCATTTTTCTCAGAATGTTTTTCCATATATAAATTCTTTAACTCGTTTATTTCAAGATAACCAACATAATATTGCAAATAATTTGCCGGGGATTCAGTAACGGAATTATATATTTCAGTCTGTATATCAGGCTGGGAAAATCCATAATGTTTTAAAAATGCTCCGGTGTCTTCAGGTGTCCAACCTTCATAGTTAACCCCAATATCTACAAGAGAATAAAGCCCAAGAGAAAATGAGGCACTACAATTTAATGCTTTTGCAAGAGATGGATCAGCTACTTCATAACTGTAAGACAAAAATTCGGCATAAGTTGCCCAACCTTCGGTATATCCACCAAAACTTAAAAGAGAGCGAATTGCAGAAGGATTAGTAGTGGAGAAAACATGGTTTTGGTACAAATGTCCGGGAAATCCTTCATGGGCTAAAGTTGTATATAAATCCTGATTCTTAAATTTGTCACTTTTGTTGACATAAATAGTGTTTTTGTCAGGCATATCAATCGGTGGAGAAAGATAAAATGCCGGACTTAAATAGTCCTGAAGAGAAGGTTCAACATATTTTAAATCATATTTAATGGAATCTAATTTGCAGATTTCATAAAATGAACTGTCAGGATTATTTATTTTGTCTTTTAAATCCTTAAGTATATCTGTAGGTTCTGTAATAGTAGTTGAAGTTGAATTATAAAATTGTGATTCAAGTTCAGGATTAGAAGTAAATAAAGAAGAAACCTGAGTCATATCGGCGGCAATCTGACTTTGAATACGTGCTTTTAATTCAGAAACCGTTTTGGTACTTCCGGTTTTAGAGGAAACAAGATATTCATAATAAGCTTTACCTTGTTTAGAATCTGCAAGAGTATAGTATTCTAAGTCTTTGTTTATATAATAAGAAGAATTAAAATGGGATAATTTGTCAGCAAGTTTTTTATACGAAGATAAAACATAATTATTTACATAATCTTCGTTTAAATTTAAGTAATTAGTAACTGTTTTGTCTGACAGGAATTTGCATTTTTTTAATCTGGAATTAAATGTTTCTATTAATAAATTATTTTTTTGGGAAATGTCGTTAATTAAGGAAAGACATTGAGCAATAATTGACTCACAATTTGATTTAGACATAAATGTTTTGTTATCAATTTTTTCAGATTCAAAATTTATAATGCTATCAAAAAAATCGGGAACACTTTTTAATAGTAAAAAATAGTTTTTTATGTCTTTTTCGGAATAAAATTCGTATTCAGATAATAAAATAGGAAGTTGTGCCTGAATTCCTGTTGTAGGATTAAGGCAATCATAATATTTGCATAAATCTCCAAAATCTAATTCAGTACGAAAGTGAGAAAGTAAAATGTCATATGTAATCTGTTGTGATTTAGAAAGTAATCTATAGTCAAATTTTTGTAATGTATTTATTTGTTCAATATAGTCCGATTGACTATTTTTCATATCTTTTAAAGAAAATGTTCCCAATGACTGTGGAAAATCTGTTTGAAAAAATTCATTTGTGTTTGCAATATAAAAGTGCATACTAAGAGTGTCAGAAGATAGGGAAGATGTAACAAGAGAGGTTGTATAATTGTCAAATTCTGATTGAACAGACATATTATCCGGAGTTTGTGGGGAAGTAAAAAATCTAAATTTTGCAAATAGAGCAAAAAATAAAATTATTGGTAAAGCGATTATAAAAAGCCATTTTTTACCTGAAAAATTTTTAAAAAACATAAAAAATCCTTATGTGGTTATTATTATAGAATATATTTTTTATTTTATAGGTATGATTAAAAAAGCAAATATGATAAAATAGTTCAATAGTGGGACAAATTTTTTAATAAATTTAGTTAAAATTATATGTCTGGCTTAATAAAATAAATACTTAATTAGTGTATGTATATAAAAATAGGAAATAGAAAGGAGAGTAATATGGAAATATTATTTTTAAATCCGGTATTCAAAGAAGCTATATGGGGTGGCAAATTATTAAAAGAATTTGGTTACGAACAGGCGACAGATAAGACAGGTGAGTGTTGGGGAATTAGCGCACACAAGTCAGGTGATTGTACTATTTCAAATGGTGAGTTTGAAGGAAAAACTTTATCATGGGTTTATGAAAATCACAGAGAATTATTTGGAAACATTCAGGATAACATATTTCCATTATTAGTAAAAATAATAGGTGCTGAAGACGATTTAAGCATTCAGGTTCATCCAAATGATGAATATGCAGCGGTTCATGAAAATGGCTCACTTGGAAAAACAGAGTGCTGGTATATTTTAGACTGTAAAGAAGATGCAAATATCGTTATCGGACATCATGCAAAAGACAAAAAAGAACTTGCAGACATGATTCACGAGGGCAGATGGAATGAATTAATTAGAACAATACCTATTAAGAAAGGGGATTTCTTCCAGATTAATCCAGGTTGTCTTCATGCTATTAAAGGTGGAACACTTTTAATTGAAACACAGCAAAGCAGTGATATTACTTACAGAGTTTACGATTATGACAGATTAAGTAATGGAAAGCCTAGAGAATTACACGTACAGCAGAGTATTGACTGTATTGAGGCACCACATCATGATTATGATGGGAAAATTACAGTTGAAAATGAAGGAGATTTGACAAAGACAACTCTTGTTAAATGTGATTTCTATACTCTTGAAAAGTGGGATGTTGCAGGTAAATATAAATTTACGATGGACAAACCGTTTATGAATGTCAGCGTTATTAACGGTGAAGGTGAAATAAACGGAAGCAAAATTACAAAAGGTGACCATTTTATTATTCCTTCAGGAATAGGCGAATGCAAAATATCAGGAGACTTAACAGTAATGGCTTCATATTTGTAATGTTGCCATGTAGGAGAGGGTAATTATGTTATCAGAAAGAGGAATGCAAATAGTTGAAAAACTAGTTGAAAACAATGCAAAGCCGGTAACATCAAAAGTTTTAGCATTAGGCTTAGGTGTGTCTGAGAGAAGTGTAAAAACTTATATAAAAGAAGTTTCAGATTTTTGTGATGAAAATGGAATGAAACTTGAACGAAAACCGGGAATAGGATTTGTTGCAAACTTCACAGACGAACAGATAGCTCAGATTGAAGATATGAAAAAGGACAAGAGAACAGTCTTGTCGAAGAATCAGAGAATGAGCTATATAATGTTTATTCTTTTAAGCGGATGGGATACTTATACATTAGCACTTTTTTCAGATGAGCTAAACGTAAGCAAAAAAGTTATAAGTGATGATATTGACTGTGTTGCGGAACGTTTACAGAAACATAACATAACTGTAAACAGAGTAGCAGGGCATGGTGTATTTGTTACGGGAGATGAATTTTCAATAAGAAAAGCATTAAAAAAATATTGCGTATTTCCTATTGGAAATCATAAAATTACAAAACCAATTGATTACAGGTTGTCAGTACTTGATGAAAGTATTTGTGTAAATAATTTTGGACGAGACAATTTTGAAAGAGCGATACAAACTGTAGAGACAATAGAAAAAGAATATAATATTGTTTATACGGATTACTCATTCAAAGCGTGTGTGAAATATTTGTGCATTCAGCTTTTAAGAGTAAGAATGGGACATCTGCTAAAGGAAAATATAGATGAATATGAAGAATATATTAATGAAGAAATCACAAATAAAGCTGTTGAAGAATTAGAGAAAATAGGCAAAATCGAATTAAATGATGTTGAAAAGCATTATGTGGATATTATATTTGCTTCTGCAGCAATGCAAAGAGCAGAAGTAGAATTTGAGCAGTTTCATGATGAAGGTTTTTATGATTTAAGAGATAAAGTATGCGATGAAATGCTTGAATATATGTCTGAAATTTTAAATATTAATTTTGTGGAAAATGATTTGCTTGTTAATAGCCTGAAGGCATTTCTTCCAGCTTCATTCATTAGAACAAAATATGGAATAGAGATAGCAAATCCATTTTTATATGATGTAAAAGAAATGTATTCAGGAATATTTGCAACAACATTTACATTATCTAAATTTTATGAAAAATATTGTCACGCATCACCAACGGAGCATGAAATGTCATTCTTAGCTTTGTACTTTGGTGGAGCAATGCATAGAAATCAAAAAAATGTAAAGGCTATCTTAATAGGAACAAGTGGCGTGGCAGCTGCAAGCATTGTTGCCGGTAAAATAGAAGATAAAATAGAAGAAGTAAAGATTGTTTCGATTTTATCATCAGAAAAGATAGCAGAAATTGATGAATTTGAATTTGACATTGTTTTGTCAATGCTTCCGGGATTTGAATATGAAGATAAGGTTGTAAATATATCACCTCTTGTAAGTAATAATGACATAAAGAAAATCAAGGATGCCTGCTTTGAATATATGACAAATTCAATTGCAGACAATTATGAATTATATTCAGTAATAGATAGAAAATATATAACTGTTGTAAGTAAAAAAATGACAAAGTCAGAAATTTTGAAAGCTGCAAGCGACAAGTTGGTAGAAGATGGATATGTTACTGAGGACTTTTATTCAGATGTAATGCAGAGAGAAGAAATCAGTTCTACTGCCATTGGAAACAAAACAGCAATCCCGCATGGAAAATCTAAAAATGTATTAAAACCAATAGTATATATTATTAAGGTTAATTATGAGATTGACTGGGGAGAGGATAATGTAGATATTATTTTCCTTTTGGCACTTAATTTTGACAATATTAATACAACAAAAATGTTCTTTGCAGATTTGTCAAGATTTTTGAACTCTGAAAGTAAAATTCAGAGAATCAGAAAAAGCAATAATGAAATGGAAATTGAGAAGAGCATTATGTCAGATTTGCACTGGAGTTAGGGCAAAAAATGACTAGAGAATCACAAAAAGTAAAATTGCTGTAATGCCCATAAATAAAGGACTACAAGAAAAACGTTTCACATAAGAGATACAGAAAAATTGCACTAGGAATAGTGCAATTTTCTGTTTTGTGGGGCGTTGAAAACAAGAAACGAAATTAGTAGAATTAATGTTATAAGAAAGGTAATAATTTTATTTAAGGAGGTACAAGAAGTTGGCTAAAGACTTAATGAGCAAAGAGATTGTAATGTTCGATGTAGACGCGAAAGACAGAAACGAAGTAATTAATTTAATCGCTGATGCAATGGACAAGGATGGAAGACTTATTGACAAGGAAGGATATGTTGCAGACGTAATGAAGAGAGAAGCAGGTTCAAGTACAGCAGTTGGATTTTCTGTTGCAACACCTCATTCTAAATCAGTACATGTAAAAGAACCTTCATTGGCATTTGTAAGACTTAGTCATCCAATGAAATGGGACGACTCAGAAGAAGTTGAGTTAATTTTCCAGATTGGTGTTCCTTCTCCGGGACAGGGAGATAGACATCTTGAAATTCTTGCAGGCTTATTTAGAAAAGTAATGCATGACGATTTCAGAGAAAAATTATTTAGTGCAAAAACTGCAGACGAAGTAATTGAATTAATCGGTGCAGTTTAAGCGAAAACATAATAAGAAAGGACAATATTATGAAAGATTTAGTTGATATTTTGAAAAACACGAGACAGCATCTTATGAATGGTGTTTCACACATGATTCCGGTTGTAGTTTCCGGTGGTATTTTATTTGCTATTGCAGCAATGTTATCTATGAATTCAGTACAGACAAGTGCTTCAGTTTCATCAGCAGGTTTAGCTGGTTTCTTAAGCAACGTTGGTAGTGTTGGTTTAGGGCTTATGGTTCCTGTACTTTCAGCTTATATTGCAGCATCTATTGCAGATAGACCTGGTATTGCACCTGGTATTATTGGTGGACAGTTAGCAGTAAATGTTGGAGCAGGATTTATTGGTGGTATTGTTACAGGTTTAGTTGCAGGTATTGCAGCATATTACTTAAAGAAAATTCCACTTCCAAAATCAATCCAGTCATTAAAGGCAATATTTATTGTTCCATTACTTGCAACATTGATTACAGGATTTGTTATTGTAGTAGTAGTAGGAAATCCTTGTGCAGCACTTCTTAAGTTCTTAGAAGGATGGTTAGGAGATATGACAGGTAGTGCAGCTATCTTAGTAGGTGCAATTACAGGTGGAATGATTGCATTTGACCTTGGTGGACCACTTAATAAGGTTGCTTATTCAACAGGTGCAGCTTTAGTAGGTACAACAGTAGCAGCTGGAGATAATTGTTCATTTATGGGACCTATCGGTCTTGCAATTTGTATTCCTCCAATTGGAGCAGGTGTTGCATCATTAGTATTAAAGAAGAAATTCTCACAGGCAGAAAGAGATGCAGGTATCGGTGCAATCGCAATGGGATGTTGTGGTATTACAGAAGGTGCTATTTCTTACACAACGGCTGACCCGGTTAGAATGATTCCTATTAATATGGTTTCATGTGCAATCGCAGGTGCAATCGCAGGTGCTCTTGGAGTATATGACAATGCAGCTTGGGGCGGACTTGTAGTTCTTCCTGTAACATCAATAGCAACATATTTATTATGTACAGTAATTGGTGTAGCAATTTATGTAGCACTTTGTGCAATATTCAAGAAAGATTATGTAGAAAAAGAAGAAGTTGTCGAAGATATCGATATTTCATTCGAATAATATAATAATTAATTAGTGAATGATAAGAAGCCACAAAGATAATTGGTTGTGGATTCTATAAAATAAAATCTAAGAAAGTGAGTGAGTGATATGAAATTTTTAGCAGTTACAGCATGCCCTTCAGGGGTTGCACATACTTATATGGCAGCAGAAGCTATTCAGCAGGCTTGTGAAAAAGCAGGTGTTGAGTGTAAAGTTGAAACACAGGGCTCAATTGGTATTGAAAATGAAATAACAGCAGCTGATATTGCAACAGCAGACGCAGTTATTCTTACAACAGATATGCCAATTAAGAACGTAGAACGTTTCGACAATATTAAAAAAGTTAAAATCGGTGTTGGCCCGGCTATTAAGCAGGCAGACGCAATTGTAGAAAAAATGATATCAATGCTTAAATAAATCCCCGAAAAAGAACGGATTATTTAGCCAAAATAAAACCTTATAAAATATTACCATAGGGGATTGAAGATTTGAAGGTTATACAATAAGCGTAGAATCAAAATGGGCAGACATGCAAAATGCCTGCCCGTTTTAAACTGAAAATAGTAGTAGTATTAGTATTTGTGAAAGAAAAATATAAAATTTAAATAGAACAATGTGGATTTGGAAATAATACAAAAGATTGTATTAATGTATATATTAAGATTTATTTAGAAATTAAGGAGGAAAAAGAAATGGTAAGTAGAACAGTTAAAATTGAAAACGCAGAAGGATTACACATGAGACCGGCAGGAGTTGTAGCAAAGGAAATGGGCAAATTTGTATGTGACGTAACAATCGTATTTGGAAATAAGAGAATTAATGCTAAGAGCTTAATTAACATTATTTCAGCATGTATTAAATGTGGTTCAGAAGTTACATTTGAATGTGATGGAGAAGACGAAGCAGCAGCTATGGCTAAGATTGAAGAATTAGAATCACAGAACTTTGGTGAATAATATTAGATTGTGAGGAATGCTTATGTATAAAGGTATTGCAGGTTCTGAAGGAATCGGAATCGGAAAAGTAGTGTTAATTGAAGAACATGATTTAACAGTTGAAAAGAAAAGCGTTACAGATACAGATGCAGAATTAAAAAGATTACAGGATGCTATTGAAAAATTTGTTTCAATAACAAATGAAATGGCAGACAAGATGGCAAAGACTGTTGGAGAACAGGATGCTGATATTTTAAGAGGTCATATTATTATGCTTCAGGATCCAATGATTGAAGAACAGATTTCAGCATTGATGATAAGCGAGAAGATTTCAGCAGAAATGGCATTAGAACAGGTACTTGACCAGACAGCAGAAATGTTTGCAACAGTTCCTGATGAATTAATTCAGCAGAGAGCAACAGATTTAATGGATATTAAGTCACGTATGCTTAAGATTTTGATGGGTATTGAAGAAGTTGATATTTCACAGGTACCTGCAAATACTGTATTAGTTGCAAGAGATTTAACACCATCTATGACAGCAGGAATTAATCCGGCTAACATTGCAGGAATTTTAACAGAAGTAGGTGGAAGAACATCTCACTCAGCAATTCTTGCAAGAGCAATGGAAATACCTGCGGTATTAAGTATTGAAGGAATTTGTGGAATTGTTAAAAATGGAGATACAGTAGTTCTTGATGGAAGCAAGGGAGAAGCAATTGTTAATCCTGATGAAGCAACAGTTAAAGAATTTGAAAAGAAATTTGCTGATTATGCAGCAGAAAAAGAATTGTTAAAAGCATACAAGGGTAAACCATCTCAAACAAAAGACGGCGTTAAGGTTGAATTAGTTTCAAATATTGGTAAACCTGAAGATGCAGATAAAGTTGTTGAATGCGATGGCGAAGGAATAGGTCTTTTCAGAACAGAATTTTTATTTATGGATAGAGATAGTGTTCCAACAGAAGAAGAACAGTTTGAAGCATACAAGAAAGTTGCTGAGACAATGAAAGGAAAGCCTGTAATTATTAGAACACTTGATATAGGTGGAGATAAGGCAATCCCTTACTTAGGATTAGAAACAGAAGAAAATCCGTTCTTAGGATTTAGAGCAATTCGTTTCTGCTTAAAGAGAAGAGATATCTACGAAGTACAGTTGAGAGCACTTCTTAGAGCAAGTGCATTTGGAGATATCAAGATAATGGTTCCACTTGTAACAGGAGTAGATGAACTTCGTGCAGTTAAGGTAATTCTTGAAGATGTTAAGCGTCAGTTAGATAAAGATGGAATTGCTTACAATAAAGATGTTAAGGTTGGTGTAATGATGGAGACACCTGCAGCATGTATGATGGCAGATGCACTTGCTAAGGAAGCAGATTTCTTTAGTATTGGAACTAATGATTTGACAGGTTATACAATGGCTGTTGATAGAGGAAATGCGAAAGTTGCATATCTTTATTCAACATATAATCCGGCAGTTCTTCGTGCAATCAAGAGAATTATTGAATGTGGTAAAGCAGAAGGAATTATGGTTGGAATGTGCGGTGAAGCAGCAGCTGATCCAAAACTTATACCATTATTACTTGCATTTGGCTTAGATGAATTCAGTGTAAGTGCTACAAGCGTATTGAAGACAAGAAAGACAATCTCAGATTGCAACATAGATGAATGCAAAGCATTAGCTGAAAAAGTAATGAAATGTGTAACAGAAGAAGAAGTATTAGAATTATTAAAATAATATTTTAATAAAAGGCTATGAATAAATAGCCGGAATTAATTATAAAAACTCTCGTTTGATTATTCATTCGAGAGTTTTTTATAACAGAGAATAAAAGATAAATTGGCAGTGTATACAATTAAATGCCGGTTATAACCATAAATTTAATTGTAGAAAATAATAAATTTATATAGTATTATGTGGTTGTATGTGTCGGAAAAGATGCATACCGGATTTGGAGACGAGTGTATGTCTCTAATTAAAATGGACAAATCAATCAAGAGGAGAAAGAAATGAGTATTAAATTAATTGCATTTGATGTTGATGGAACTTTTGTAGGAGATGATCATTTAACGATTAATGAAAAAAATATCGAAGCTATGAAAAAGGCACATGAACAGGGAATAAAAGTTGTTATGTCGACAGGTAGAACACAAGCAATTTCACAGAAAGAAATTGATGATGTCGGATGCGTTGATTATATGGTGCTATCAAATGGTGCAATTGTAGTTGATGGTACAACAAACGAAGTTATTAAAGGAAATTATATTAGCAAAGAAGCGGGAAAGAAAATATTAAAAATATTAGTTGATCACAATGCAGTATTTCAAATTTATGCAGGACAGGAAGCTTATGTTAATAAATATTCATATGACAATTTTCTCAATTCTGAAGGATTACCGGAAGTATTTTTGGTTGAATATAGAAAAAGAATGAAATTAACAGAAGATTTACAGGAAGTAGTTGATAATATTCCAATTGAAAAATTCAATGTAGATTATGTTGATACAAAGATAGTTCCGGAAATAATGAATGCCTTAAGTGAAATACCTAATCTTGTATATACTGCAGGATTTGTAGGGAACATTGAAATAACAGGGATGGGTGCCGACAAAGGAAACGGACTTGCATGGCTTTCTGACAAATTAGGAATAAAAGCAGAGGAAGTAATGGCGTTTGGAGATTCAGGAAATGATGTGACAATGCTTAAATGGGCAGGAGAGTCATATGCACTTGTAAACGGAAATGAAAAAGCAAAATCAGCTGCAAAGCATATAACAAAATCGGACAATAATGCGGGTGGAGTTGGAGAGATAATTTTTGAAAACTTGACAAAAAATGTAAAATAATCAACAATATTGTATAATAAAAGGAAAATGATTTAGGGTCATATTACAGGAGGTACATATGTTAGCATCCGAAAGACATGAAAAGATTGTTGAAATTTTAAATAGAGAAGGCTCAGTGTTAGTAAAGGACCTAAGTAAAAAGTTTGATGTAACACAGGATAGTATAAGAAAAGATTTGACTATATTAGAGCGAAAAGGACTTCTCAAAAAGACTTATGGTGGCGCTGTTAAGGTAAGAACCAACATTCATGATTTATATGTTTCGCAACGTATTGGAAAATATACAAAAGAAAAAAAGAGAATTGCCGAAAAAGCGTTAAGTTTACTTGTAGAAGGAGATGTAATATTTCTTGATATATCTACAGCTAACATTGAATTAGTTAAGTTAATAGTTCAGGCAAATCTTAAGATAACAATAGTTACAAATATGATTGATGTAATGCTTACATTCACATCTCCGGTTGATACTAAACTTGTATTTTTGGGAGGAACATTAAGCAGAGGCAGAGATGGTTTTGTTGGGACACTGACAAACAATCAGATTAAAGAATTCAGATTTGATAAAGCGTTTATGGGTTCAGCAGGAGTAGATTTGGAAAAAGATTGTGTTTATACATATGCTGTTGATGATGCAATGACAAAAAAAGCAATCATGGAAGCAAGTAACAAAAGTTATGTGATGCTTGAGAATAGAAAGTTTTCCATAGATGGAAATTACAGATATGCAACAGTTGGTGAATTTGAAGGATTCATTTTAGACGGCAAACCTGAAAAAGAAATAAAAGAAAATATAGAAAAATATGGAACACAGTGGTTTGCATAAACAAAAAATAAAACAGATAAAATCTATAATGGGTAAAAAATTTTTAGGCATATTAATAAAAATATGTTTCAGTTAAAATTTAGTATCATAATGGATTTTATCTGTTTTTTTTATATTAAAAAATATGTAAAAACGTTTCATAATAAAATCGCAGTTTGTACAGAAGAAATTTCATCATCGATAGTGCAAATTAGGAATTAAAAAACAATAACAAACAATAAAAAGTAATAACAAACAATAATAAATGCATTGACATACGAGAAGGGTTATTATAGAATAAAATTACGGTGAATAACGAATAATCCTGGAAGAAATACAGAATATAACAAACAATAATAACTGGGAAAAAATAATAAATGAAAAACATATATTTGAAAGGAGTAATTATGAGCGAGTTGGTTATGAAAGAAAGAATTTCAGTTTTAAAAGATAAGATGCTTTCTGAAAAGAGATATGCGTCAATTGAGCAGGCTAAGATAATTACTGACACATATAAGCAGCATGAGGATGAACCAAGAATCATGCAGAGAGCTTATTCTTTAAAGAATTGTTTAGAGAAAATCAATATTAGTGTTGAACCTGAAGAAATGATTGTAGGCAACAGAACAGCAGGAGTTCGTTACGGAGTAGTTTTCCCGGAAAGCGGAAGTACATGGGTAGACAAGGAATTTGAAACATTACCTACACGACCACAGGACAAATTTAATGTACATGAAGAAGACATCTCATATTTTAGAGAAGTTATTTATCCATACTGGCAGGGAAAATCACTCGAAGATGTTTTAAGAGCAAGATATGGAAAAGAAATAGATGAAATTGCTAAGATTGTAAAGATAAATCAGAAAGACCATGCACAGGGTCACATCAATCCTGACTGCAAAGGATGGCTTGAAAAAGGACCGGCAGGATTAAAGGCAGAAGCTGATAATCATTACAATAAAGAAACGGATGAAGAGAAGAAATTATTTTACAAGAGCGTAAGCACAGTTATGGAAGGTGTTATTAATTTCATAATGAGATATCATGATTTATGCCTTGAAAAAGCAAAGGAATATCCTGAATATGCTGACAACATGAAAAAGGTTGCAGAAAACTGTAAGAATATTGCAGAAAGACCGGCACAGAATTTCCATGAAGCAAATCAGGCAATCTGGTTCTTATTTGTAATTCTTCAGATGGAATCAAATGCATCATCATTTTCACCGGGAAGAATGGACACATTTATGTATCCATATTTTAAGAAAGATATCGACAACGGTGTTATGACAGAACAGGATGCATTAGAAATAACAGAATGCTTATGGTTAAAATTTAATGAAATAGTATATATGAGAAATTCAAACAGTGCTAAGTTCTTCGCAGGTTTCCCAATTGGATTTAATATTGCAGTTGGTGGACAGGATGAGAATGGAGAACCATTTGAAAATGAACTTTCATATATATACTTAAAAGCGCAGGAACACATTGGTCTTCCACAGCCAAATCTTTCAGTAAGATTGTGTGAAAAGACTAGTGATAAATTATTGAAGGCGGCAATCAAAGTTGTATCACTTGGAAGTGGTATGCCACAGTTCTTTAATGATAAAGCAGTTGTTCCGGCAATGATTGAAGATTTGAAGGTTGAACCTAAAGATGCAAGAAACTACGCAATCGTTGGTTGTGTTGAACTTACAACACAGGGAGATAACCTTGGATGGTCAGATGCAGCAATGTTTAACTTAAATAAAGTTCTTGAAGTAACATTAACAGGAGGTGTTGATTTACTTACAGGAAAACAGATTGCACCTGATAGAGGAAAACTTACAGAATATGAAACATTTGAAGATTTGGAAAATGCATTCAAGGCACATGTAGATTACTATATGGACAAGATGATTCTTGCATGCGAACAGGTTGAAAAAGCTCATATGGATTTACTTCCAACACCTTTCCTTTCAGCAGTAATTAATGACTGTATGGATAAAGGAATGGATGTAACAAGAGGTGGTGCGCATTACAACCTTTCAGGAATTCAGATGATTCAGGTTGCTAACTTAGCTGACAGTTTGGCAGCAGTAAAACAGTTAGTATTTGATGAAAAGAAAGTATCAAAAGAAAGATTACTTAAAGCGCTTGAAACTAACTTTGAAGAAGATGAAATTTTAAGAACAATGTTACTCAACAAAGTTCCTAAATACGGAAACGATGTTGAGTGGGTAGATGAATTAGGTGCTAAATGGGCAGGATACTTTAGAGAAAGATTAAAAAATTACAAAAACTACCGTGGTGGTTTATATCACACAGGTATGTATACAGTTTCAGCTCATGTACCAATGGGAGAAAATGTAGGCGCATCACCTGATGGAAGATATGCAGGAACACCTTTAGCAGATGGAGGAATGTCACCTGTATACGGACGTGATACAAACGGACCTACAGCAGTATTGAAATCAGTTTCAAGATTAGATAAGAGCTGGACAACAAATGGTGGATTATTAAATATGAAATTCCTTCCTGAATTCTTTAAGACAGAGAATGGAATAGACAAATTTGCAAAAATGCTTCGTACATTTGTTGATTTGGAAATACCACATATTCAGTTTAACGTAGTTAGAAAAGAAGACTTACAGGCAGCTCAGAAAAATCCTGAAGCATACAGAGGATTAACAGTTCGTGTAGCAGGTTATACAGCATATTTTGTAGAATTAGCTGATGAACTTCAGAATGAAATAATTGCAAGAACGAGTTATAATGATATCTAAAGAAGGTGGAATCTATGAAAGGATATGTATTTGATTTTAAAAGATTCTCGACACACGATGGAAAAGGAATCCGAACAACCATATTTTTAAAGGGATGTACTTTAAAATGTGTATGGTGTCAGAATCCTGAGGGAATTTCAATAAAGCAGAGACCTTTGTATTTCCCTAACAAATGTATTCATTGCAACACATGTGTACACACGGCAAAAAATGGTGGTGTATACGAAGAGAATGGAAATATTAAATTAGATATTTCTAAAGATGAAAAATGGGAAGAAATCATAGATGCATGTCCGGCAGTTGCATTAACAATGGATTCTAAAGAAATGACTGTTGAAGAGGCGATTGAGGAAGCAAGTAAAGATGAACCTTTTTTCAAATATGGTGGTGGTGTTACGCTGTCAGGTGGAGAGCCACTGTTCCAGCATGAATTTGCAATAGGAATACTTAAAGGGTTAAAGGAAAAGAAAATTGCAACATCAATTGAGACTGCATTAAATGTTAAGTCAGAAGTTGTAAGAGAAGCAATGAAGTATTTAGACCATGTATTTGCAGATTGCAAAATTATAGATGAAGAGCAACATAAAAAATATACAGGAGTAAGCAATGAATTGATTAAGAAAAATCTTGAAATTCTGCTTACCTCCGATTTGAAAGATGAAGTAGTTATCAGAACTCCATTAATTCCGGGAATTACCACTAATGAAGAAAATATTTCCGGAATAGCAAAGTTTATTAGTGGTATTTATCCGGATGTGCATTATGAACTTTTAAATTACAATCCTTTAGCGGAAGCAAAATATGACATGGTAGACATGAAGTTTTGCTATGAAGAAAATCCGCCGATGTATAAAGATAGTGAGATGAGGGCATTTGGAAAGATAGCGACTGATAATGGAATCAAAAATCTGATTCTGGAGATTTAAATAAAACTAAGGCAACTATGATATTTGCGAAAGCAAATACCCTAAATTATACAATCCAATATTCTAGGAGGAAATTAAGATGAAATTTATTATTGACGATGCAGACATTGAAAAAGTAAGAGAGATTTGGGATTTATATCCATGTGATGGTGTAACAACAAACCCATCAATTTTAGCTAAGAGTGGAAGAAATCCATACGAAGTATTAACTGAACTTAGAGAAATCGTTGGAAAAGACGGTGAACTTCATGTTCAGGTTGTTTCTAAGGATGCTGAAGGCATGGTTAAAGAAGCAGCAGTAATTAGAGAAAGACTTGGCGAAAACACATTTGTAAAAATTCCTACAACACCACAGGGACTTAAAGCAATGAAGATTTTAAGTGCACAGGGTGTAAATATTACAGCAACAGCTATTTACACACCAATGCAGGGATTTTTAGCTGCAAAGGCAGGAGCAAAATACGCTGCACCTTATGTAAACAGAATTGACAACATGGGATATGATGGAATTAAGACAGCTATGGATATCCATGACATTTTTGAAAACAATGGTTTAAATACAGAAGTATTAGCAGCAAGCTTTAAGAATTCACAGCAGGTTCTTGAACTTACAAAATACGGAATCGGTGCTGCAACAGTTGGAACAGCAGTTATTGAAGGATTAATTAAGAATGCAGCAATTACATCAGCAATTGACGCATTCGTAGATGACTTTGCCGGATTAGTTGGCGAAGGAAAAACAATGATGGATTGCTAGAATTTCATAATAATATACATCACTATTAGGAGGCATATATGCGAAAGCATATGTGCCTCCGCTTTTTTATTTGGATTTATTAAAATCATGCGGATATGAGGAGTAGGTTTTATTTGATTATTTATAAATATGCGAAAGAAAAATCTTTTATTTTTGAATTTATAATATTATGTAAACTAAATTACGGAATTTAATAAATTTTCTTGTATATTCCGTAAAAGTTAATAATTTTTTTAGTGAAAATTCTATTGATTACGGCTGATACAGAAAAAATAAAATATAACCGTAAAGTTGATTTTTTAAATTAAATAAATCAGGTATTTTCAATAATTTTTTACGGATATTTTAGAAATATGAATTATAATCCGTAATATAGAAGTTACAAGAAAAAAAGCTCTAAATATTATAAAAATTTCATTAAAATGTGTTCGGTTTTATGTTCTAATATCGTTTATAATATAGGGGAGAAATTTTACTTTGAAAAAACAAATAAATATAATTGTTTTTTCAAAATAATGACAGATTAGTGTTGGTTAATAGTAAAAAACAAATTGTGACAAAATAAAAACGTATTGACGCATAGATTTTAAACTTATATAATGAGTATATAACTAGTATATATTCAATAAAGACACGTAGAGGCTAGTTTTATATGGGGGATTAGATATATCTAACACAATTCTTAACAAAAATCCTAATAAAACTATAAAAGATTTATATGATATTTTTGAGTAACTAAATAATTTTAGTAATTCCAACTATAAATAAGATAATAAAAAAATTAACAGTAAATTGGTGTAGCATATATGCTGCATAGACGATGTGACGATGACAAATAATAAGAAGTAAATTTGATGGATATTAAATGTGTATTGTTGGATTTTACAGAAAGAGTAGCTGGAGGTGATGTAATAGTATAAATAATAATCAGAAGTAGAATAAATACTTATAATAATTGGAATTAATAATGTGAAATAATAATAGAGAGAGGAGACAATAATTATGTCAAAGAAGGTAAGAGGTAAGGCTTTAATATTATTAATGGTATCTGTTTTAACAATGATGTGTATTAATGTATATGGAGATACTACAAAGGTTACATATCAAGATGGATATTTAATGTTTGGAACATGGAACGGAAATGGAAATGCAACTGTAACAATAGGCAACGATTATTTGACAAAAGGTTCGGATGTTGCTAAATATAATGAATTTGAATATTTGGAATGTAATAAGAATACAGTTTCAAATAGTCAATTTTCTGTAGCAGAACAGAATGGAAATGTTGTTATTAGTTTAAATGAAAGTTATCTAAAAAGTTTGCAGGATGGAATGTACTCATTTAAAGCTGTATTTGCTAAGGCGATTATTCCTATTAGACTTTATGTTGTGAAACATAAAATTGACTTTAAGGATGCAAGCTTTTCTTTTTCAAAATGGAACGGAAGTGGAAATGCCGAAGCATTATTGGAATCGAATACATTTTCACACACATTTTATGCAGATTTATTTAATCAATTGACATACAAAGGAATAAAAGTTGATAAATCTAATTATACAGTATCAACTATATCGGATGTTATGAAGATAACATTAAAAGAAGAATATGTTAAGACTTTACCAGAGGGAGAAAGTTATTTTACAGCAGAATTTTCAGATTCATCTGTAATGATAAAATTGACTAAACCTATAAGTGTAAAGATTAATAAAACTAGAAATGTTAAAGCTGCGTTAAAAAATAAAAAATTAAATATTACATGGAAAAAAGTTAAAAATGCGGATGGCTATGTGATAAAAGTTGGAGAAAATAAAAAATTAACGAAAAGTAAGAAAACAGTTAATGTAAAGAAAAATAAAGGTGTCATAAGAAAAGTGAATGCCAATAAAACCTATTACTTAAAAGTTAGGGCTTATAAGATAATTGATGGGAAAAAGAACTTTGGAGAATGGTCTAAGTTGATTAGATGTAATAAATAAAGAAAAATGCGAACCGAACATATTTTAGTGAAATTTATAAAATTTTTCATTAAAATGTGTTCGGTTTTATGTTCTAATATCGTTTATAATATAGGGGAGAAATTTTACTAGTGAAAAAGGAATTGCGCAATTGAAGATTAACAATGAGAAAAAGAAAAGGGAGATAACCGGTTGGTATGAAAAATATTACCGTATTATGAGGACTAGAGCATATGAGATAGTGAGAGATTATCATATAGCCGATGATATGGTAAGCGAAGCATTTATAAAAGTGTTTAATAATTATGAAGAGATACGAAAACTTGAGGAACCTCAGATTGCGTTTTATCTCATCAGTATAATCAGAAATATTCCAATTGATTATACAAGAAAGCAAAAACGCGAAAATGCACATGTAAACTTGGGATTTGAAGATAATGAAATCGAAAAAATACCTGATGATGATGAAAGCAAATATCCGGAAATAATTTATGCAAGAAAAGAATTGCAGGACAATTTGAAAAAATATATGGATAAATTGTCACAAAGGGATGCGGAGTTGATTGTGTATAAGTACTTGTGGAACATGAGCGAAAAAGAAATAAGTGAGATGTTTCATATAAAGCAGGAACAGGTTCATGTATATGTGGGAAGAGCAAAAAAGCGTCTTTTCAAGATTATTAAAAAAGAGATGGAGATAGAGTAATGAAGATGAGAAATGAAAGAGGGTTTGAGCAATTATTAAAAAAAGCATCTTCAACATATGTTGAAGAAAAAGGTGAAAAAATCATTGAGGAAGCAAATCAGTTAAATAAACAGAGTGGGGAGCCGCTGCCTGAAAATTATACAAAGTTTATTGATGATTTGTTTACTGATAATCAAAATGTGCAATTCAATAAAAGTAAAGAAAAAAGGAACGGAATTCCCCTGTTTTACAAAGCAGCGGTAGTTGTTGCAGCAGTTATGATTGTATTTAATATATCTGTTGTATCAGTACCGGCTATGAGAAGCGCAACTTTAGGATTTCTTGTTAAGGAGTCAAAAATAGCTACACAGATTCAGTCTAATGATGCTAATAAAGAAAATAACTCATGGTTAAATAAGGACAAGTTTGATGTTGAATGGACGGAAGAATACAATGTAACATATTTGCCGGAAGGATTTAGTGCATTAACGTTATCGTGTAGCACACTATCAAGATACATAGAATATGCAGATGGAAATGACAATAGTATTACACTTGGGCAGAATATTGATACTACAACATATTCAATAGATACGGAAAACGCAAAAGTAGAATATTTGGACATCAATGGAAAGAAAGCTATGTATGTTGAAAAAGAGTATGAGGAAATTGGAAATACAAATAAGTTGTTATGGAAAGAGGATGATTATTTTATAGAATTAGATGGAATCGGAGTTACTAAAGAAGAACTGGTTAAGGTAGCGGAAAGTGTGAAAAAAACTAAAAATTAAGAGGAGGAAATTTTAATGAAAAGATTTAGAAAATTTTTATGTTTATTTTTGGGAGCTGTAGTAATGATGTCATATACAAATGTAGCAGCACAGGAGCTACAGAATGCGGATATAGAGGCAATATCACCAAGATATACTAATATGAGTCAGATTACTTCAACATTAGGAATTAGTGGAAATAAGGCTACATGTGAAGGTATATGTAAAATGACAGCTAATAAAACTTGTGAAATAACAATGACATTACAAAGATGTACAAAGAGTGATAAAGCATATACACCATATAGAACATGGACACAGACTTTTTCAGGAACAGGAAAGAAAACACTGTCTAAAACAGTAGGTGTTGATTCAGGTTATTATTACAGAGTACAGGTTGTTGTTAAAGTTTATTCAGGTTCTACATTAGTAGAAGCAGGAGCAAAGTATAGCAGTGAAGTGTGGCATTAATATATAAATGTAGTAGTTTACTGTAACGTTACGTTAATAAGTTGAAAATAAAATACTAAAGATTGTATTGTGAATAACATTAAAACATAATCCTTAAGCATAACCAAGTGTGTCATATAGAATCTCACTTATTGGAAAGGTCAATGCTTAAGGATTTTTTAGATAGGTGAAACATCGACAGTAACTGAGACAGTACAGAAAGAATATGATGTAAACAATCAGTTGACAAAGGTTATATGTAGAAATGGAAATACAAATGGAGAAATAAGGTATACACAGGAAAATGCATATAATTATGACGGAAAAAGAATTGCAAAAAATGATAATGGAACAGTAACTAATTATTTTTATCAGGGAGAGGTTGTATTATATACAACGGATGAAAGTGGAAATGTTACAAGCCATAATATTATAGGACCTCAGAATAATATTATTGCGACAATACGTTATGAAAATGAAAATGAGCATTCATATTTTTACAACAAAGATATACGTACAAGTGTATCCAATATAATAGATGAAAGAGGACAGGCGATAGCAAGTTACAAATATGGAGATTATGGAAAAACAACAAAGGTCGGAAATTTAAATTTCTATAATGAAATATGCTACACATCAGGAGTATATGATGAATTAACAGGACTTTATTATTTTAATTCAAGATATTATAACCCTGATACAGCTACATTTATTACGCAAGACAGTTACAGGGGAGAAATAGATAGTTATGAAACGTGGAATTTGTACGCGTATTGTGGAGGAAATCCTATTAATTATGTAGACCCGAGCGGACATAATGCAATAGCAGTACCGCTTTATGGTTATGGAGTTGCTAATGTGTGGAATCCAACCGGATGGATAACGTTAACAATAGCAGGGGCGATAACGGCTGGAAGTATAATATATTTGGGCGGTAAGGCATATGAAGCATATAAGGTAAGAAATATTTCTGAAACAAAAGTAAGAGTAAAGGTGAAAACAGAAATAGTACCAAAGAAAAGTTTGGTGGATATAAATCCGGTTAGAACAAAAGGAAACGAGAACATGAAAGAGACGGATTTAATTGGTATTCCAGAGGAAGAACTTACTAGAAGATTAAATGATCGAAGTACTACTAAAAAGGAAAAACAAAAGATAATAAGACATTTGAAAGCAAATAAACTAAGAGATTTGAATAAAAACAGGGGGAAGAATAAAAGTAAAGGAAAAAGCAAGAGTAAAAGCAAAGGCAAACATAAATAATAGGATTTAAGGAAATATAAGCACAAGCAATTAGAAAAGAAATAATTCATAATTTATATTAACTTGAAAAAGGAATTATATTTATTAGGAGGATTGAAAGAATGAAATATAAAGAAAAAATAAAAGTATTGGCACGGTTAGATGATAAAGCATATGAGGAGGAATTCGATGAAGATGATTATAGCATATTAAAGGAATTATCGTATGATAAAGAACTGACTATTAGAGCTCTTGTTGCAAGAATTTTAGTCGACTCAAGTGATGAAAAAGGAGAAGAAATATTATTACGCTTAACTAATGATAAGGAATGGCTGGTAAGAACTGAAGCATGTGATTCGTTGGGCATAAGTGAATCGGTTACAACTTACAATATACTAAAAAAAATAGCAAAAAAAGATACAAGCGGTTATGTAAGAGGATACGCAATAATATCATTAGGAGATATAGCGGTTAAGATTCACAAAGAAAATGAATTAATAAAATTTTTGGAAGAAATGTTGATGCATGAAAAAACAGAATTTACCAAAATAAACATATATACTGTTTTATATAACTTAGGTCAAAAAGAATATTTTGACAAACTGTTATCAATGACAAATTCAAAAAAATATTCTAATAAATGTGCAGTAGTAAACAGTTTGAAAGATATTGCAAATGAGAGCAATAGAGATATGATAATTAGTATATTATTAGAATATAAAGAAAAGGAAACTGCAAGGTCAGTTATTTATACAATTGATGATGCAATAAAAAAAATAGAAGAAATGGATGAGATGGAAGAGGATAGTGATGAGTAGAAATACAAATTTTATAATGTGATATTCGTGTGCTATAGCGTTGGGAAATAGGGAATAATATTAAAACATAATCCTTAAGCATGACCAAGTGTTTCATATAGAATTTCACTTATCGGAAGGTTAATGCTTAAGGATTTTTTAGATAGGTGAAACATCGACAGTACAGAAAGAATATGATGCAAACAATCAGTTAACAAAGGTTACATGCAGAAATGGAAGTACAATTGAAAATGCATAATGTATACATAATTAATATGTTTATAGAAAGAAACGGAGACTAATATGAAGAAAATATTAACTATAATGACTATATCAATAATAGTCTTAGTTGGTTGCGACACATCAGAAAATATCACAACTAAAAAAGAAAAAATAAAAACGTCAACAGATTATTATAAAGATGAGATTAAGAAACTGACTGATAAAGATATATATAAAATGATTGTTGAGGATTATGATAACGACGGCGAAAAAGAAGCTTTTATTTTAGCTAATAAAAAGGAGAAAAAAGAAAATAAATTTGAATTATGGTTTTTAAGTGGAAAAAATAGTCAAAAACTGTCGGATGAATTTGTTGCAACAGAAGATACAACAATTGAGTTGTTTATAAAAAATAAAAACTATATTATTTTTAATGTTGCACAATTAAGGCAGAATGACAGTATGTATACAGAAATATATAAAGTAAAAGAAAATAAGGCAGTAAAGGTTTTTGAACAAAATAAGATAAATTTATTTTTAGAAAACGAAGAATTATATGCATATGATTATTCATATTCTGTGCTACAGCCGGAATTTAATGAATGGATGAGTTTGTCTCAGCAAAAGTATCATATTAAATGGAATGGCAAGAAAGAAATGTGTCAGGACTATGATGTTAAGACATTATCGGAAGAAAAATTTAGCAAAATTTCTAAAGCTGATGATGTAAAAAATTTAATAAAAAAACAAATTAAAAAAAGATATGGAAAAAAGACTACAAATATTGAGTACAAGTATTTTGAAAGAGAAGATAAAAGTGTAGATATTAATATTATTGTAACGACAAAGGACGGAAGTAAATATAAACATTATGTTTCTACGTCTGTAATTAACAATACATTAGGAACAAATATAATAATGAGTGAAGGCAATAAAGAAAAATACTTATTTAAAAGTTTAAATGAGCTGACTAACTAATAAAGAAAATATAATTATATATTTCTAGACATATATGAGGAGAAGAAATATTGATGCATGAAAAAACAGAATTTACCAAAATAAACATATATACTGTTTTATATAACTTAGTTTAGTAAGGGAGAAAAGATACATGCGAGTAAGCAAATTGTCAAATGGATTAACAGTTATATTTTATCCAATTCAATATGCAAAATCAGTTGAAATTGGATTATATGTGAAAGCAGGTTCGAGATATGAAACCAAAAGAAATAATGGAATTACACATTTGCTTGAACATATACATTTTAGACAACTTGGTGAAATGTCTCAAGAAGAGATATATCAAGAGACAGAATGTATGGGAAGCTCTTTGCAAGGTACAACATACAAAGAGAACCTAATATAGTTGTGAAAGAATATTCTTCGTGGAATATATTAGATGTTCAGTTATCGTTTGATGTGAATTTGAAATTAATTAGAGAAAATGAACTTCTGTTTTTAAATAGTATTATAGGTGGTGGTGATGGCTCTCGATTGCAAAAAGAGATACGTGAAAAGATGGGGCTAGTATATGATATATATTCGTATGTGGAAATTTATAATGATGCAGCAGTTTTATCAATCTTTTTTTCTATCGAAAAAAAGAACTTACAAGCAGGTTTGCAAAAAATTATGTGGATTATAAAAAATCTAAGAGAAAATATATCGCAAAGGGATATAGATATGAATATGACTTTTTTCACGGACAACCTATGGTTTTGGCTAGAAGACTCCAATGAATTAAACTTTCAGATGGGATATGATTTCATAAAGAAAAAAGAATTATTAACAATCAAAGAAAAAATTAAGGAAAATAAAAAAATAGATTATTATCGTTTGAGAGAAGTATCAAATGTTATATTCAGAAATCAAAATATTTCTTTGATTGTAATGGGTAATGCAAAGGGATTGACGAGGCAGAGGTTGAAAGAGTGGTTGGAAATATAGACAATTCTACGTTCATTATTGACAAATAAACATAAAAATAATACACTCATAGTAATTGGCATAATTAAACGCAATGAAGAGAAGAGTACATGGGAATACAGTTTACAGAGAGTCTGATTAGGTGAAAGCAGACAACAGGTTGAACTATGGAAGATGGACTTGGAGCGGCATGGGCGAGCATAAAGTAAACCTGTGACGGATACACCCGTTAAAGTGAAATGAGATTTGGATATAGTTTTGTTAGTGGATTAAGAATAGTATTTGAATACAGTAAGTAATGATACTAATATCTGAATAAAGTAAAGTGGTACCACGAAGTTAAAGCACTCTCGTCTTTGCATAAAGAAGAGAGTGCTTATTTTAATTTAGTACCACTACGGGCGACAGGCAACGTAATTGTACTTTCGTTGATTTTGTCAATTCCTATGAAACTATATTCGGGAGTTTTTAGAATAAATAAAAAAGGAGTTTATTTGAAATGGAAAAGAAACCATATTATTTGACAACAGCCATTGCTTACACATCAGGTAAGCCACATATTGGAAACACATACGAAGCAATCCTTGCAGACAGCATTGTACGTTATAAGAGACAGCAGGGTTATGATGTAAGATTCCAGACAGGAACAGATGAACATGGACAGAAAGTTGAATTAAAGGCAGCAGAAAAAGGTGTAACACCAAAGGAATTTGTAGATGAAGTATCAGGAGAAATCAGACGAATCTGGGATTTGGTAGGAACATCTTATGATAAATTTATCAGAACAACAGATGAAGACCACGAAAAACAGGTTCAGAAGATTTTCAAAAAATTATATGATCAGGGTGATATTTACAAAGGTGAATACGAAGGAATGTATTGTACACCATGTGAATCATTCTTTACAACATCACAGTTAGTAGATGGCAAATGTCCTGACTGTGGAAGAGAATGTACACCTGCAAAGGAAGAAGCATATTTCTTTAGAATGAGCAAATATGCAGACAGATTGATTGAACACATCAATACACATCCTGAATTTATTCAGCCGGAATCAAGAAAGAATGAAATGATGAACAATTTCCTTCTTCCGGGACTTCAGGATTTATGCGTATCAAGAACATCATTTAAATGGGGTGTTCCTGTAGACTTTGATCCAAAGCATGTTATTTATGTATGGATTGATGCATTATCAAACTATATTACAGGACTTGGATACGATGTAGATGGAAATCACAGTGAATTATATAAGAAGTATTGGCCGGCAGACCTTCACTTAATTGGAAAAGATATTTTAAGATTCCATACAATTTACTGGCCAATTATGTTAATGGCATTAGACGTTCCACTTCCAAAGCAGATATTTGGACATCCATGGTTACTTCAGGGTGGAGAAAAAATGAGCAAGTCAAAAGGAAACATCATTTATGCTGATGACCTTGCAAGCTTATTTGGAGTAGATGCAGTAAGATACTTCGTTCTTCATGAAATGCCATTTGAAAACGATGGAACAATTACTTGGGAATTAATGGTTGAAAGAATGAATTCTGACCTTGCAAACACACTTGGAAATCTTGTAAACAGAACAATTTCAATGTCAAATAAATACTTTGGCGGTGTTGTAAATAACGCAGGTGTTACAGAAGAAGTTGATGAAGACTTAAAGAAAGTTGTCCTTGAAACTCAGGTTAAGGCATCTAAGAAAATGGAAGACTTAAGAGTTGCAGATGCAATTACTGAAATCTTCACAATGTTTAAGAGATGCAATAAATACATTGATGAAACAATGCCTTGGGCATTAGCAAAGGATGAAGAAAAGAAGGCAAGACTTGAAACAGTTCTTTACAATTTAATTGAAAGTATTACAATAGGAGCAAGTCTTTTAGAACCATTTATGCCTGAAACATCAAAGAAGATTCTTGAACAGTTGAATACACAGGCAAGAGCCTTTGATGATATGACTGAATTTGGAAAATATCCATCAGGAAATAAGGTTACAGAAAAACCTGAAATCTTATTTGCAAGATTAGACATCAAAGATGTAATGCCAAAGGTAGAAGAAATTCAGGCAAAGCAGAAAGCAGAAACAGCACCGGAAGAAAAATATCCGGAAGTTGAACCAAAGGAAGAAATCACAATTGATGATTTTGATAAAGTACAGATTCGTGTTGGTGAAGTATTAAAATGTGAGCCTGTTCCAAAGGCAAAGAAACTTTTAGTTTCACAGATTCGTATTGGAAATGAAGTTCGACAGATTGTATCAGGTATCGCAAAATACTACAAACCGGAAGAAATGGTTGGAAAGAAAGTTGCAGTTATCACAAACTTAAAACCTTGTAAACTTTGTGGCGTAGAATCACAGGGAATGATTCTTGCAGCAGCAGATGACGACGGAAATCTTTCAGTTATGACATTAGACAAAGATATGCCGGCAGGAAGTGAAATCTGCTAAGATATAATAGAATATGTTTACTGGTTGAATTAAAGAAAATTATTCAAGTTGTTTATTAGATTGTATTTAACGACAAAATTATATTTGTTGGAAAGTTTGTTTAAAATGTATTTAAGGGGAGCAGGTTATGACAGTAAATAAATGGATTAAAAACAGAATATTTGCAATTGCCATTTTATTGTCAATTATTTTTAGCTCAGGCTATTCTTCTTATGCTGCCACAGCATTTGTAAATCAGAATGATTATACTTATGCAGGAAGTATTAAGCAGGAAGCAAAAAGAGTTAAAAATGAATGCTTGCGCCCTGAAAAAAATGCACAAATACAGATTAAAAGAACTGTAGATGGAACTTCAAAAGAAGCAAAATCAAGAAACAGATATCAGCAACCGTTTATTTATGGAGCAATATTTTCACACAATTTATTTCCGGGAGGAGTTAGTGTAAAGAGTGTTGCAGGTTTATATACTTATAATAAACGGAAGAATTACAATATAGTTTATATACACAACCAGGATGGCAAAAAGAGAGTACTGACTATTACATAGATAAAATCTTTTGTAATAGGAGGTGTGTGTTATGGCAATGAATATAGTAGCTATTATTTTAGCTGTTGTATGTGTTGCAGCAGGAGTAGCCTGCTGGTGGACACAAAGACCTGGCGATGATGAATAATAAAGTAAATTAAAAGAGACCTTTGACGGAAATTATTAAATTAAAAAAATCAACGGACAGTTTGGTTTGAAATTTGGTAAAAGTATGTCAAAGGTCTTGTTTTTTCGTGCATTGAAACGCATTCGAAGTGTTGCAAGCAACTCTTTATTCGAGTATAATGAGTGAGGATATGTTACGGGAAAAAATGGATTTTATAATATGATGTTGGGGTCAAAAGCACCTGACTTTGATGCCTACAGATTTTTTAGAGTGACACTGCAAAAGATGATTGCAAAATTAAGATTATAAATTGAAGATAATCAACGAGTGGAGGAAGAATCATGATAATTGATACACACGCACATTATGATGACGAAGCATTTGATAAAGATAGAGAGAAGCTCTTAGATTCTATGCAAAACAGAGGAATTGAATATATTGTAAATGTGGGAGCAAGCATTGCATCATGCAAAACAACAGTTGGTCTTACAAGAAGATTCCCTAATGTATATGGGGCGCTTGGAGTTCATCCTGACGAAGTTGCAAGTCTTACAGATGAGGATTTTGACTGGTTGAAACACGCAATTTATAAGCCTAAGATTGTTGCAGTGGGAGAAATAGGACTTGATTATCATTGGAATGATAACAGAGATGAACAGATTGCCTGGTTTGAAAAGCAGATGGAACTTGCAAGAGAAGCAGAACTTCCAATAATTGTTCATAGCAGAGAGGCAGCTAAAGATACTTTAGATGTTATGAAGGCTTCAAAGGCAGAAGAAATCGGAGGAATCGTTCATTGCTTTTCATATGAAAAAGAAATGGCACGTGAATACATTGATATGGGATTCTATTTAGGAATCGGAGGCGTAATAACATTTAAGAATGCGAGAAAATTACGTGAAGTAGTTGAATATGCCCCAATGGAAAATTTAGTATTAGAAACAGACTGCCCATATTTATCACCTGAACCGAACAGAGGAAAGAGAAATTCATCATTGAATATTCCGTATATTGTTAGTGCAATTTCTGAAATAAAGGGAATAACTCCTGACGAGGTTGTAGAGATTACAAGCAATAATGCAAAGAAAATATATGGCATCGGATTAGATGATGTAGACAGATTAATATAGAAAATGAGGAAAAATAATGGCATATTTAGGAAGCCCGAAAGCAACATTAGAAGTAATAAATAAATATGGATTTGCATTTCAAAAGAGATTCGGACAAAATTTTTTAATTGATTCTAATATATTAGAAAATATTGTAAGTGCTGCAAATATTACAAAAGAAGATTTTGTATTAGAAATTGGTCCGGGAATAGGAACAATGACACAGTATTTGTGCGAAAATGCAAGAGAAGTAGTTGCAGTGGAAATTGATAAGTCACTTATTCCGATACTTCAGGATACTTTAAGCGAATATAATAACGTAGAAGTAATTAATGAAGACGTCTTAAAAGTGGATATTAAGAAATTGGCAGAAGAAAGAAATGACGGAAATCCAATTAAGGTTGTTGCAAATTTGCCTTATTATATAACAACTCCTATCATAATGGGATTATTTGAAAGTGGAGTGCCAATTGACAGCATTACAATTATGGTTCAAAAGGAAGTCGCGGACAGAATGAAAACAGGTCCCGGTTCAAAGGACTATGGAGCTTTATCATTAGCCGTTCAGTATTATGCAACAGCAGATATAGTGCTAAAGGTTCCGGCATCATGTTTTATGCCAAAGCCAAATGTAGATTCTGCAGTTATAAAACTTACAAGACACAAAGATACTCAGGTAAAAGTAAGCAATGAGAAATTAATGTTTAAGATTATACGTGCTTCATTTAACCAAAGACGTAAAACATTGGCTAACGGATTGAAAAATTCACCGGAATTAAATTTTACAAGGGAACAGGTTACAGAGGCACTTGTTTCAATGGGCAAATCAGAAAGCGTAAGAGGAGAGGCATTTACTCTTGAAGAATTTGCAAAATTAACAGATATACTAAACAGTAAATAATAACGAAAAATCAAGTCAGGAATGATGTGAAGAACAGAGTTCTTGACTTATTTTGATATATAGAGGAGAAAAAGGCGTATGAAACAATTGATATTAGGAATTTTGGCACATGTAGATGCAGGAAAAACTACATTGTCAGAGGCTTTGTTATATACAACAGGAAACATAAGAAAATTAGGAAGAGTTGACCATAAAGATGCATTTTTGGATACATATTCCCTTGAGCGTGAGCGCGGAATTACAATATTTTCAAAGCAGGCACAGCTAAAGTGGAAAAATGAAAATGAAGAAATAAACATGGCTTTGCTTGATACTCCGGGGCATGTGGATTTTTCTGCGGAAATGGAAAGAACACTACAGGTTCTTGATTATGGAATCTTAGTTGTCAGCGGAAGTGATGGAGTTCAGGGGCATACAGAAACTTTGTGGAAACTTTTAAAAAGATACAACATCCCTACATTTATATTTGTTAATAAAATGGATTTAGCTGGTAGTGATAAAAATCATATAATGGAGAATTTAAAATCAAGACTGGATACAAATTGTGTAGATTTTTCTGATTATGAGAAGTCAGATGATAATTTTCTTGAAAATGTTGCAACATGTGATGAAAATGCCCTTGAAAATTATATGGATACAGGTGAAATATCAAATGAGGAAATAACTAATCTTATTGCAGAAAGAAAGGTATTTCCATGCTTTTTTGGTTCAGCTTTAAAGCTTGATGGCATTGAACTTTTATTAAATGCAATGGCTAATCTTACTCAGAATAAAAGTTATCCGGATGAATTTGGAGCAAGGGTATATAAAATATCAAGAGACAGTCAGGGAAACAGACTTACCCATATGAAGGTTACAGGCGGAGTACTTAAAGTTAAAGATGTAATCAATGATGAAAAGGTTAATCAGATTAGAATTTATTCAGGAAACAAATTTGAGACAAAAGACAGCGTAAAAGCAGGCGAAGTGTGTGCTGTAACAGGACTCGAAAATACAAGACCGGGACAGGGAATCGGAGATCAGGAAGGAGAGAGTATTCCTGTATTAGAACCTGTTTTGACTTACCAGATTATTTTGCCTGATGGATGCGATGCTCATAATACATTTAACAAATTAAAGCAGTTAGAAGAGGAAGACCCGCAGCTTGATATTGTATGGAATGAAAATTTGAAAGAAATTCATGCAAGACTTATGGGGGATGTTCAGATTGAAATTTTACAGAGTCTTATAAAGGAAAGATTTGATATAGATGTGACATTTGGACAGGGCAGCATTGTGTATAAGGAAACCATCAAAAATAAGGTGGAAGGAATAGGACATTTTGAACCGCTTAGACATTATGCGGAAGTACATTTGCTTCTTGAGCCGGGAGAACCTGGAAGTGGAATGGTATTTGAAACTGCATGCAAGGAAGATGATTTGGACAAAAACTGGCAAAGATTAATACTTACTCATTTGTACGAAAAACAGCATGTGGGTGTGCTTACAGGCTCGCACATTACCGATATGAAAATAACACTTATTGGTGGCAGAGCACATGCAAAACATACTGAAGGTGGAGATTTCAGACAGGCAACTTATAGGGCAGTGCGAAATGGTTTGAAACAGGCAGAAAGTGTTTTGCTTGAGCCATATTATGAATTTACATTGGAAGTGCCTACGGAAAATGTGGGCAGGGCGATGAATGACATAAGCCAGATGAAAGGGGAATTTGAGACACCGAAGACAAATGGTGAGGTTACGGAGATTACAGGGTATGCACCTGTATCAACTATGAGCGGATACATTACAACCGTAAATACTTATACAAGAGGGCGTGGAAGGTTGTATTGCAAATTAGCAGGATATATGCCATGCCACAATGCTTCTGAAGTTATTATGGAAATTAACTATGACAGTGAACGTGATGTAGAGAATCCAACAGGCTCAGTATTTTGTGCTCATGGTGCAGGATTTAATGTTGAATGGGATAAAGTAAAGGATTATGCACATGTAACAACTGATAACTTAAAGGATAATGATTATGAAGAACCGGAAAAATTTGTACCGGTAAAGCAGCTTGAACCAGGGAAAAAGTGGCAAATGGGTGCAAGTTATGCAGAGGACAAGGAATTACAGGCAATATTTGAAAAACAGTTTGGACCTGTTAAAAGACGTTTGGCTAATGAATCAGGATTTGGTTATACAGATAATCAGGGAAGTGGAAATAAAACACAGAAGAAATATGTTTATAAGGAAAATAAAAATAAGAAAAATGAGAAAAAATATTTGCTTGTAGATGGTTACAATGTAATATTTGCATGGAAAGAATTAAATGAACTTGCACAGGTCAATCTGGATGGGGCAAGACTTAAACTTATGGATATTATGAGTAATTATCAGGGATACAAGCAATGCGAGTTAATACTTGTATTTGATGCATATAAAGTTAAAGGCAACATAGGAGAGGTTTCAAAATACAACAATATAAATGTTGTTTATACAAAAGAAGCGGAAACTGCAGATACGTATATTGAAAAAGTAACCAATGAAATCGGGAAAAAATATCAGGTTACGGTTGCATCCTCAGACAGACTTGAGCAAATGATTGTGTTGAGCAGGGGAGCAGTTCGTATGTCATCAAATGAATTACTTCAGGATGTTATGGCTGTGCATGAAGCAGGCTTAAGACAATACAAATCATCTCAGAAGATAGAAAAGAATTATTTGGATGAATTGATTAATAAATAATCATATTTTAATCGCTAACTGCATATATTTGTATAAAGTCAAATATCGAATTGAATAATTCAGAAAAGAGTAAATGACGAATATAATTAATTGGATGAAAACGAGTTTTACAAATATGTACGAAATACTAAAAAGAAATATAAAAATTGAAGCGGTTATGGCATTTCTTTTGCTGATGTCGATTACTATGATTGCCTGTAATATGGAAAAAATCGTGGAAAGCGATAATAAAGAAACTAAGAAACAAGAGCATAAACCATTTAGTGGTTACACAATAGTTATTGACCCGGGGCATGGAGGAATTGACCCCGGGAAAATAGGTATAAATGATGCACTTGAAAAAAATATTAACCTATCCATAAGCCTGTACATAGAAGAAATTTTAAAAAATACAGGAGCAAAGGTTGTGCTTACAAGGGAAAGTGATACCGGACTTTATCAGGAATCGGATGGAAATAAAAAAAGGGCCGATATGGAAAACCGCTGTGAAATAATAAATAAAGAGTATTTGAAAAATGAAAAAACAATAGTTGTAAGCGTTCATCAAAATAGTTTTACTTCGGAAAATGTAAAAGGAGCGCAGGTATTTTATTATCGAAATTCTGCAGGTGGTACGGAACTGGCGAAAATAATGCAGGCAATATTAAACGATAATATAAATATAAACAATAAAAAAGAAATCAAGGAAAACACCAGTTATTATATGCTGTTACATACAAAATGCCCTACAATAATCGTGGAATGTGGATTCTTAAGCAATTGGGACGATGCAAATAATTTGTCGTCAGACGATTATCAAAAAAGAATGGCAGGTCTGATATATAAAGGAATCGAAGAATATTTGAAGAAATAAATTGAAAAATGTTAAAAAAGTTGCAGGCAAAAATAAAATGAAATTAAAAAAAGGAAAAAATTTAAAAAAGCCAAAAACAGCTATAGCAAAAATTACAATTGTCATAGGGTGCATTTTGCTTGGAACAGCAGGCACCCTGACAATTAAAAATACTATGGAAAATCGAAATGCAGGTATATCTTCTGAAAAAATAATCAACTATATGGAAAACAAAAATAATGAATCTGGATATTGCGATAATAAATCTAATCTGACAGATAGTTACTCTGAATCTGATAAATTCATAGAATTTTCAGGTGAAAAATATGTAGGAATATTAATTATTCCGTCTCTAAAAATCAAACTCCCAATAAATGAAAAATGGTCATACGAACAGTTAAAGAAAACTCCGTGCGTATATAGTGGAAGTGTGGGCAACGCAGGATTTGTTTTAGCTGCACACAATTATTCAACGCATTTTGGAAAAATAAAATATTTGCGAAAAGGCGATGAAATTATATATAAATCCGCAAACGACTCCACGTTTTCCTATAAAGTAGAAAGTGTGGAAAATTTATTGCCCACACAGGTCGAAAAAGTAATAAGTACAGAATATGATTTGACATTGTTTACATGTACATTTAATGGACAGGCAAGAGTTGTTGTGAGATGTAAAGATGTAAATATTATAAAATAAGATGTCGGATTCAAAAGCCCCACGACTTTGATGCCTACGGATTGTTCCGTGCTAGGCATTCCATCGCATAATCCCCATTCGCAAAAATCCCACTTTATGGAATTAAATTTGGAATATTTGGCAATAATGCTTCATATGATAACAAGCAGAGAAAAACAAGACAAAATCTAATTGAAAATACAATTGCCAAATATAAAAGTGGGAGAGATATGATCATGAAAAAAATAATCCAAAAAAGTAAAAAAATAATAGCAGTAGTAAGCATGTGTTTAATATGTGCTACGACATTTGCAGGCGAAGCAGTTACGCTAAATGCAGATGTGAATAACAGTCAGAAAACCGAGTCTGTAGTAAATTTTGCGGCAAATGATATTCCTGTGCCGGACGCTACGATAGTATCAACTGACAAAGTATTTCCGTACAATCGACTTCAGGTCAAAGATATAGATGGAAATGCAAAAATTGTTGAGGCAGGAGAAGGAGTCAGAGCTTATCAGGATGTAAGTCGCGAAAGTATGAAAGGCGATGTATGGAATGGGACATGGAATGGAGCGATAAAAGGAATATACGCTTCATTTAGTAATAAATACAATGGGATAGCGATTCAATGTAAAGGTTCTAATCCTAATGCAAACAATTATAAGACAGATACGAACGCCGGGTGGAAAAATAAAGATTTAGATGTAGAAACAACTACAATGAATTTTAAAGTCAAATATTTTGAAGTTGGAACATACGATGGAAAGCCGGTAGGAGCTTATGCAAATATAAAAGTTACACCATTTAAAAACAGAACGTCAAAAAATGCAACAACTACAGGAAATGTAGGAGAAGGATGGAACTGGGGTAAAAATAATTATGGACCATATTCATATTATCCGACAATTCAAATAAGCAAATCTCTGTATAGTGGCTGGGTATGGCAAAATGTGAAAGAATTTCATGCTGATTTGGAATTTTATTATTTAAACACAGATGGAACATTTGGAGAAAAAATTGTTCTAAATGACATAGGAACAGTTGACAGTCCGGTTGCTGATTATTACACAACTTTTATTAATTTCTATATTTCTAGCCCCCTTTATATTAAAGGGTTTCTATTCTCTTTTCTTTGCATTTTACCCTTGTTTTTTGTGTTTGTTTCATATAGTGGTACGTTTTTAGTACGCTTACAATTGCGATATTTCAGCAAGCAGCCTTTCACGTTCCAATCGCTTTAGCACTATGCGTTCCGTTGAGCTCGTCCATGTTCTGTTGAATGTTCCAACGCCGTTACCTTTAAAGGCTTCACCCCTAACATTGTCAAGGTATGGCCGTAACTGTCTAATTGTCTGGGCGTCCTCTCTCATCTTTCTAAATGCTTCAATTTTTCGTTGTGTTACTTGTTGGTAGCTTATTTCTAAATCTTCCGCTATATCCTTATACTGTTCTTGGTTCTTAAAGTGTCTTATTATTACCTCTGCATGTTTCTCCGGTAAACGTTCCACACACTCCCAAATGTCACGCTTTAGCTCCTCACGTTCCACATTGTCGAGGGCTTCCCCTTCAACATCTGTGTTATAGTCCTGTAGCTGTTCTATAAGTGAGATACTTTTATCTTCTCCAATACTTACGTCGGTACTTGAATAGTCACGGCGCTCTGCGTATTTCTCTAATTCTTTGACCCTTTTAATATCAACGCCCATTCTTTCGGCTATGGTTTCATATGTCGGTATTTGCCCCAAATTTTCAATGTCTCGCACCGTTCTCTTGTACTTGTCGGTTAATTCGTTAAGCATGGCACACATTCCACCATTGGACGCGTATATATAGCGTGATAAGTAATTACGCAAGTACCATGTAAAATAGTTTAGAAAGCTGCCTTTATCAGGGTTATACATGTTTACTGTCTTCATTAAAGCAAAATAGCTTTCTTGTAGTAGGTCTTCTTTGTCAGCAGCAGGAAAAAAACGGTTAATATATTTTTTTACATAATTGACGACCTGAAAGTATAGCACTTCTTGCCTTGCCTTGTCTTCCGGGTTCTCCTTCAGGTATACGGCTAATTCTTCGTTACTCATACGCTTGTACCTCTTTTATTGCTTTATTCCATAGTCTATGTATATATCCCTCTGACACGCCTAAATATTCGGCATTGGCTCCAGTATTAATGTTGTTATTTTCCATTATTTGACCTCTTTTCCCGCTTGTTAGCGTTTGGATAATTGAATATGAATACGTACAAAAAAAAGCGCAAGAAAGTAATTTAATACTTTCCCACGCTTTACGCTTACACCATACGGTGCGGTACTCAACGATTATGACATTTGTACGATAATTATATTATAACAAATTCTGGATATAATCTCAATAAAAAATCATGGCCAGGAACAAAAAAAGACGATACAACGTATATATTGCACCGTCTCTTTTTCAGCTAAACAGCATGCATGTTTTCAAGCTCTATGTAAGCCTTTTTATATCTGCCCCGCTGGTTGTTGTTCTTTTTAACACTCTTCAAATTCGGTTCAAGCCGTCTTTTTAGCTTGTATAACTCGCTTTCGTGTTCGTATGATACTTTTATCCTTACCATGCTTTTACTCCTTTCCACGTCCGTTTTTTAGGTCATCCGCTACTCTCTTGGCTGTTTCTATTGGGTCTTGCCCTTTGTTCTGTTCCATTTCTTTGCTGAACGCTTCAAGAAACATATTTAAGCCTTTGTTTATTCCCTTTGTATATCCAAAATTCAATACATCATCTGTAAAACTATTCATTTGCTTTCCTTTCTTCTAATTCTCACGCGCGCGTAAACCTTAACATTTCTTAACATTTTTCATACTCTCCCCCTGGTCTAGGTATGTATATCATTCTTGGAGCTGGTTAATTATTGCATTTCTAAGTAGTTCGTCCCCATTACTTTGCTTATTTCTTCTAAGGCATTGCTTAGCTGCAATTCTGCTGTAAATAACACTCTTGATACGTCTTTAAGCTCCACTATATCACCGCCAATTACTGCCTGGCGTAATACTGCTATACTTGAGTATGCACATGTTATGTCAAAGGTCTTTTCGTCCAATGTAAGCATTTCTTCGCTTGTAAATTCTCTTTTCATATCTTTGTACCTCCTATTTATTCATTTTGTTCAAAGCTATGGCTATTTGCTGCAAAGCTATGTTTGTATCGTTTAATTTATGTAATTCTGCTTTTATTCCTGCAATATCATAGACTAATGATTTAATAGCACACTTACAAACGTCATTTTGTGCGAGACCGTCAGACAATCCCAAACGGTAAGCACTCGACAAAATATCCATATTTTCAAATAAATAAAGTGCCTTGTCTGGTTCTCCTTTTAGTCTTACTTTCAAGAATCCCGCTAATGTGTCTATATACTCTGGTTTATACTTTCTCTGACAATATTTTATATAAGCTGTATCACATTTGTTATAATTAGCTACGTCCTCCGCTGATACTTTTAAAAATTCTCTATCTTTATTTCTTAACTTCATTTTTTATCCTTTCCGCTAAACGCCTTTATACATTTCATAATTTACAACCACAACCAAACGCCCAAACTTTATATTCTTACTTTCAATCTCTCCAGTAAGCTCTAGGTGTTTAATGGCTGTTCTTACACTTTGAACGCTTAACCCGGTTTCGTTCGCCAAATTCTGCAAGCTGGTTATAAACTCGCCCCTTTCACAATCTGCTTTTAGTAAACAATGTATAAAAAGTGTTTTAGTATGTTCATTCTTATACCAATCTCGATTTAACACTGAATAGTTTAATTTAATAAACTCGTTTTCATTTGTTTCTGTGTTATTAAATGTTTTCATCTTTTCGCCTTTCTGGTATAATTACCGTCAAAGATATATACATCAATACAAAACTTATATTTTAATAAATATAAATAAAACTGTGTAGGTTTCGTTTTGCTGGTGCGTATATCTTTTTTTATTTATTTTTTTATTCTTATATTCTTATATTCTTCTATTCTTCTATTGTTGCCCTTGCGGTTGCCTTTTTGGGTTGCCCTTTACTTAATTGCATATACACGCAAACACCCATAAATAAAGGGGTTTGCCCTTGCCTTTATGCTTGCCCTACCGGTGTTACTTTGGGTTGCCCAAACTTTGCCTTTTCCTTGCTCTTTATAAAGGAATAATATTGCACACTCCCCATAAATAAAAGTTTTTACCCTTGCCTTTTCCTTGCCCTTTATAAATTTATATATGAGTGTAAAAAATTCTTTTTTCGGCTAAAATCTTGTAAATTTCTGTAACAATAACCGTTGTTTTGTATACATTTATCGCATTTCTGTATACATTTTCTTGATTTCTGTATGCAAAATTTAGGTTTCTGTCGCAATAATCGGGGTTTTTGTTGCAATAACTTGCGTTGTCCTGCATTTACTCTATTTGCTTCTCGTTGTTTTGTTGATATAAATCATAATTTACAACCACAACCAAACGCCCAAACTTTATATTCTTACTTTCAATCTCTCCAGTAAGCTCTAGGTGTTTAATGGCTGTTCTTACTTCTTTGACTGTTAGCCCGGTTTCGTTCGCCAAATTCTGCAAGCTGGTTATAAACTCGCCGCGCTTAACCGAAACGCCTCTAAAACTGCCCTTTTTCCAGTTTGCTTTTAGTAAACAATGTATAAAAAGTGTTTTAGTATGTTCGTCCGTGTACCATTCCCAGTCTAATATTTTACGGCTCAACTTAATAAAATTATTGTTTTGATATTCGCTCATATTAGTTTGCTCCTATTCCCATTCTTTCCATTAGGTACACCCTCGGTGCCTTACCTCTTATTGTTATGAATCCCTTTTCGTGTAGCTCCTGGTTACATTCTTTAATAATCTTATAGCTTGCGCTTTCAGATATTCCCAAAAGGCCAGATACTTCTTTAGCACCTATTAAATACTCTTTTGCCATGTCCTTACTCCTTTCTAATCTTCTAATAATTCCGTTACGTCTACGCCTAAAGCTCTGGCAATCTTTCCTGCACATACTGGGCGTATTTCTTTTTGATTTGTTAAGACATTCCAACGTTGACGGCTTACGCCTGCACGCTTTGCCAACTCTTGCATACTGTAACCACTATTTGCGATTGCAATATCAATCTTTAATTTGCTTAGTTTCATCTTTCTGCTCCTTTCTTTAGTGTAATCACATTTGTGATATTAATTGACATTATATAACATTTGTGATATTATGTCAATTACAAACGTGATTTTTATTTACATATTGTAATTTTTTTGTTAGCATAATTGTTGTGGAGGTTTATTTTATGACAATTGGCGAAAAAATATATAAATTTAGAACTAGCAAAAATTTAACGCAAAAACAGTTTGCTGAAAAAATAGGTGTTGCGCAATCTGCTGTTAATTTCTGGGAAAACGGAAAAAGACAACCCCGATTAGAACAATTAAAAAAGATAACTGATACTTTTAATATTAGTATGTATTTTTTTCTTGATGATGATTTAAAAGAAGCTACAGAAATGTCTGTAAATTCTGAATTGGATTTAATAAATTTAAAAATGCTTTCTATAAAAAATAATAAGTCACTTAAAGACGACGAAAAAGCAAAGCAATTAAAAGAGTTAATAACGCAATTGAAACTATTACAAAATCATCATTCAACTAACGTTAATACTAGCAAAAAAGCATTATTAAATAATTACTATGATGAACTAAATGAAAAAGGGCAAAATAAGGCAATTGAACAGATTGAATTATTAACAAAAATACCTGAATATAAAAAATAGAACAATGAAAATATAATATACTTACCAGAGGGGCAAAAGGGGCGTTATGGCTGACCGCCAGAAAGGGGGTCGGCTATGGTTACATATCAAGACTTATTTACCTATACATTAGTTATTTGTACCATTATTACGCTAGTTTATAATTTGACAAAAAAATAAACGCCCTTTGCTTTGGTCCGTAAAGGCGTTTATTTTAATAATACTTTTATAACAAGGCGGTTAGGTTTAATCTAACTTTTTGCCCCTTTGTTAAGTATATTATATCAAATATACAAAAATATGCAACAAAAAGGACAGCAACTAAGCTGCTGCCGTCCTCTTCATATCTGTAAAACTTAATATAATAATATAAAAGCCAAAGGTATTATATAACAAATTATAAAAAATTGCAAAAAATCAGGAGCACCCACAACAAAGTTGTTTGATACTCCTTCTAAAAGATTGCTCTTTTCAATCTATACATAGTATAGCACAAATTAAGCTAAATAAAAAGCCCCAGTATTGGCGTACTGGAACTTTTAAACAAATAAAACTGAATTACTAAGTATTAGGCTATACCATAATACTCCTATTGAATACAAAAAGTATTATAGCAGATAGCCTTTTCTTTGTATACCCAAAAACAGAAAGAGAGGTTATTTTTTTATGGCAGTTAATAAGATGAACAACGGCAAATGGTACTGTAGTTTTTACTATACAGACTGGCAGGGCATCAGGAAGCGAAAGAAGAAAGAGGGATTTAATACCCAGCGAGAGGCTAAAGCGTGGGAGTCTGACTTTATAAACAGAATGACGGCAAATTGTTCAATGACGTTTAAAAACCTTGTACAGCTCTATTTAGAGGATAGTGCAACAAGGTTAAAGCCTACTACAGTTCAACAAAAAACATATACCATTGAACGCAAAATTGCCCCATATTTCAACGATATGCCCATATCTGATATAACGCCCGCTATGGTTAGAAATTGGCAAAATGAACTAATAAACAGCGGTATAGCACCCACTACACAGCATACTATTAATGGCATTTTATCGGCTATATTTAATTTTGCCGTTAAATACTACAATTTGCCATTTAACCCAGTAGCAAAGGTTGGAAGTATTGGAAAATCTAAAGGCACAAGTATGGACTTCTGGACGTTGGAAGAATATAAACAATTTATAGTTTATGTAGATAACCCAATGTATAAAATGATATTTGAATTATTCTTTTTTACTGGTTTAAGGTGTGGCGAGCTACTCGCATTAACATACAACGACATAGACACAGAAAAAGGCATTTTGACGGTAAATAAGAACTTAGCGAGCGTCAAGGGAAAAACTATTATACAGACACCAAAAACGCCGAAAAGCAACAGAAAAATTACACTACCACGGTTTGTAGTGGAACACCTTCAAGAATATGTTAAACAGCTATACGGTTATAAGCCTAATGACCGATTGTTTATAATAACAAAAAATATGATTGCAAAAACAATGAGCAAATATTGTAAAGTATCAGGCATAAAAAAGATAAGAATACACGACCTGCGACATTCACACGCCAGCTTATTAATTCATTTAGGCTTTACGCCCACCTTGATAGCTGATAGGCTCGGACATGAGAAAATCGAAACAACCCTAAACACATATGGACATTTGTACCCCAGCAAACAAAACGAGGTAGCGGAAACGTTAGAAAAGATAATGTAATAATTAATAACGGTACGATTACGGTACGCATAAATTATAAAAGCACTGCAACTCCTTTATTTATCGGCGTTGTAGTGCTTTTGTATACAATTACGTCACAATAAATTCTCTTAACCCGGCGGATGTTCAGGAAGGGGAAAATCCGGCAGCATACTATGGACCGGAATATGTAGTGCCACAAAATCCGCAGAATGTAAAAGCATATGTTTATTCAGGAAAATTTTCAAATACCATTCCATGGAGCAGTAATATTGTAGGAATGTATAAAGACAGCGGAAACAGATTTGGAACACAGTATGGTTATAACGGCGGAACAAATCCGTGGAGCGGAGATATTTATGACAGTACATTTGGAGTGCCTGATAACTGGCTTCAAAATTCAGTTACAATTATGCCACAGTCAACGTCTAACGCTTTCAGTTTTACGCTGGGAAATTTTATGAGGTATCCGGATAACGGAGGAGTTCCAAGAACAAATCAGGTGTGGGCATCATTTAGCACGACACCTCTTGGAAGTAAAATTGACAGACCCTTAATAGATTTAAATATATATAAAAAATGGAAAGGAACGGAGCAGATTCCGGATTCCATAGAAGTAGAAATTTATCGAACAATCAAATATAAAGATTCCACAGAAGAAAAAACAGAATATTTTAACACAGTTACAGTTAAAAAAGAAAACGGATGGAAAGAATCTGTAGAAGGGCTGCTTACAAGAGATACAATAGGAAATCAGTTTACCTATAGTGTAAAAGAAATTAGTGTTGCGGGATTTGCTTCAGAATTTACATCAAAAACAAATCAGGCTACTGCAACAAAAAATGCAAGCACAACTTATACAATAACAAACACAAAAATATATGAATTGCCGGATGCCGGTGGTATAGGTAGTGAACCGTTTGTAAAAATCGGCCTAATAATTATGTTGTGTGTCGTAAGTGTTTTAGTTGGTTGTTTGCAGAAAATAAAATAAAATTTTCTAATAGAATGATGGAAAGTAAGAATAGAATATATGAAAACTTTCTAAAGCAAAAAGCATGTACCACATTTGAATTTATAAAAAACAAATGTGATTACAAATAAATAAAAAAGGAGCATTAAATGAAAAAAGTATCAAAACTTTTAGCCGTTGTAATGGCATTTTCTATTATGATTGCATTAAATGTAGCTGTATTTGCCACAACAACAAAGACAGACGGTACAAAAGCTAATGTTGTAAATGGAGGAGAAACAGTAAAGATAAATGTTTTAACAGGAAATGAAAATGATGTGTTAAATGCATATAAAGTAGTTGAAACCATTTATGACAAAGATACAAATACAATAAACCGAAATTTTACGGCGACATTTGAACAGTTTAAGGCTGCAAAGACAGAGTACAAGACAATGACAGTAGATGATTACGTTAAACTAAACGAAACAAAATTAAAAGAAGTGTTAGGAAAATTTGCTTCTTATGTAAGAACAAATAGTGTTAACCCTGAATATGTATCTACAAACATTTCAAATGAAGAAAAAGCTGAATTTGAAGCTGTAGCAATGGGACAGTACATTATTGTTGGAAGTGGAAACACAAACGGGGCATACATTTATCAGGCTGTTACAGCAGAGGTTGAGCCATTTGTTGAAAATGATGAATATAAAATATATGAACAGTATTCGGTAAAAATGAAGGTAAGTAAGCCTACTGTAGAAAAAGATATTATAAATGGCACTGCGACTGATGGAAACAGACAGACAGCAAGTGTAGGGGATGTTATCACATATAAATTAAGTGCAGCAGTTCCCATTTATCCGGAAGGCGCAACAGATACTACATTATATTTAGGCGATGAACTCTCAGAAGGATTTACTTTAGATTTAAATTCTATTGTAGTTAAAGGTGAAAATGGAGAAAATTCAAAAACTTTAACAAGTGGTAATCAGTACACAATAAAAGAAGAAGGTCAGAAATTTTATGTAGATTTAAACTACGGAAAAATTAAAACGTATACAACTGTGACAGTAGAATACAAAGCAACATTAAATGAAAAAGCTAAAGTCGGAACAGCAGTTGGAAATGAAAATATTGTAGAGTACGTTTACAAAAATTCTCCATTTGATGGAACAACATATAACCCTGAAGATTCTGACAGACCAACACCGGACACCCCGGGATTTGGAGATGATGATGACAAAGAAATTGTTTATACATTTGGCGTAGCCATCGAAAAGATTGATAAAGATAATAATGCAGTAAAATTAAAAAATGCAAAATTTAAATTATATGACAATAAAGAATGCACAGGTAATGCAATAAAAGAAGTGGCGACAAATGAAAGCGGAATTGCTTCATTTGAAGGATTAAAAGCCGGAAAATATTATTTGGTAGAAACTATGGCTCCAACAGGTTACAAAAAATTATTAGAGCCAATCGAAATTGTAGTAAATGCTGCCAGCGGGATTTACACAATTACAGCAGATAAAACAGAAATTACAACTGATGTAGAAAAAGAAAATGGATACAAAAAAGTTACAGTTGAAAATAAAAAAGGAGCAACACTTCCAACAGCAGGTGGAATGGGAACAGCATTATTTGTAGCAGGTGGATTAATAATTATGTTAGGTGCTGCGACAGGTGTTTATGTAATTAGAAGAAAAACTGTAAAAGAAAGATAATAAACTGTTTCCCAAAATATATTTTTTAAATTTCATATGAAAAATTTTGAACTATAGAATATTAAAAATAAACCTAAGACAAATGCTGGGGCAAAGGTTAAAGCTAACTCTTTCATATGAAGATTATAGGCTTGTATCGGTTCGAATCCTCTATAAGCTTAACTATAAAGCTAATCTTGCATATGAAGATTAAAGCCTTTAACTTTTGACTCCCAAATAAACTAAAAATGGCAATAGGGAGATAGTTATGAAAAGAAAAACGACAACGATAGTATTAGTTATAATTTTTTTGATAGGTTTCTCCGTGTTACTATATCCGGTAGTTAGCAGTTATGTAAACCAAATGGACGCAACAAAAGCGACTGAACAATATGATGAGCTAATGAAAAAAATGGAGAATAAAAAGTCAGAAAGTATATTAAATGAGGCTAATTTATATAATAAAAATCTGACAAAAGATAATGTGGAATATAAAAACCAAGAAGAAAATAAATATGCCGACATTTTAAATGTAGACGATTCAGGAAGCATGGGTTATATTTCCATACCAAAGATTAAGGTGAAAATTCCAATAAAGCATGGGACTACAGATGAAGTGCTAAGTAAATATGTAGGGCATTTGGAAAGTTCATCTTTACCTGTAGGAGGAGAAAGTACACACGCCGTACTTGTAGCTCACAGAGGGTTGCCAAATGCAAAATTATTTACTGATTTGGATAAAATGGAAATTGGCGACAAATTTCAAATTACAGTATTAAATAAAAAATTATTTTATCAGGTGGAAGAAATTTCAGTAGTAAAACCTGAAGACATTTCAAAATTAAGTATTGAAAAAGATAAAGATTATGTGACTCTGGTTACATGTACGCCATATGCTGTTAATACACACAGACTATTGGTAAAAGGGATACGAATAGACGAAGATAAAGCAGAAAAATCAGACAATGAACAAAAAGTAAATCCGTGGAAAGTAGTAATAATAGCACTGGCTTTGGTGTTGATTATAATGACATTATTTGTAATAACATTTGCAGTGTGCGTAAATAAAGGAAAGAGGGTGTATGAATATGAGAGAGAAAGCAATAAAAAACACAATAATTTGTGCGTATAAAAATTTAAAATCTAAAGCATATAAGAAAATTATAATGGCATTAATGATATTTATAGCTGTTATACAGGTTGGAATTATATCAAATAATAAAATAAAAGCAGCTCAGACTGAAAACAATCAGTATGAAATAAACATTGCTCTTAAAAATGAAAATGTCATATTTGCAGATAGAGAAGTTAGAATTTATAAAATTGCAGAAAAAAATGAAAATGATAAATATATTCTTTCAGGGACATTTGCAAAATATCCGATTGAAGTAAATGACATAAAAAATAATTCCGACCTGAGCAAAATTGCAAATACGATTTCAGGTTATATTAGTTTAGATGGAATATCGGCAGATTATGTAGGAACAACAAATGAACAGGGAAAAATGAAATATGAAAAAGCAAAAGATGGTATGTATTTAATGCTTATTGATGCTTGTGTGGAACAGGATAAAATGTATGAATTTGTTCCGCAGATAATTGCAATTCCATATATAAATGACAATAATGAATTACAACAAAGCATAGATGTGGAACCTAAAAGCATATCAAAAAACATAGAAAGCAAAGAACAGGAAAGTAAAAAAGATGAGCGTAAAAGAAAAAACAAAGGAAATACATCTGAAAAGCAAAGCAAAGAAAATGATCAAACAACAACAGCTAAATATGACAACAAACTTCCGCAAACAGGTCAGGACAGAGCTATAGCAGTCATATTGGCAACAGTTGGGTTGGTAATGATTGCAGGAGGTGTGGTGGTTATTAAAAGGAATAGGTGAAATTTGTGCACGGTCGAAAAAGGTCGAAAACTTTCACTTTACATTTTGCGACAAATAAGATAAAATCGTTTCAAAACAAAATGTAATGGGTGAGAAAAACTGAATGTATTAGGGGAAATTTGAATAATAATGTATGGTTTAGCATCACTTTTTACAAAGTGGTGCTTTTTTTATTCGATTAACCGATATGATAAATTTTATTCATTCTACATTTAAAATCAAACAAAAGGAGAAGGATATGAAAAAAATAACACAAAAATTAATTGCAATAATGCTGGTAATGACAATTGTTGCGGGAGGAATAAGTAAAGAGGCATTCGCAGATACAGGAGTAATTAGGTGCAATGATAAGTATTTTGATACTTTAAAAGAAGCTGTAAATGAGGCTTTAAGTACAAATGATGGTGACGGTGTAGTAACTATATTACAGGACATTGAAGCAAATGAATTTATACAGATAAATGAAAATCAAAAATTAACAATTGAAGGACAGGAACATGTAACAATAAATGTTAAGGAAACATCTAGATTTATAGATATAAAAAAAGGTGGAGTGTTAAACTTAAAAAATATAGATATTGACGGAACAGATATAAAAGCTGAATATGGTAAAACACCTTTTTATGTAAGAGGGGAAATAAACCTCAATAATGCAACAATTAAAAATTTTAGTTCAAACAGCTCGACAATAATTCTTAATTCGGCAAAGCTAAACATGGATAATGCATCCGAAATTTCAGAAAATAGCAACATAACATGGGGAGGATATGGAGGTGCTATAAGCATTGAGGGATCATCACATGTAAAAGGCGGAGTAGTAAGAAACAACTGGGGAAGTTATTATGGAGGAGGACTGTATGCATCAGGAACGGCATACATAGAAGGAACAACTTTCATAAACAATGGATGTAAATGGTATGGTGGGGCTGTTGCCTGTGGCCTGGTTGGTGGAGGCATAGTCTATATGAAAGACTGTCTGTTTGACGGAAATTATGCAAATTGGAATGGAAATGCTATTTATTTAAATAATTCAGGTAACTGTTCAATTTATAACACGGAAGTAAAAAATGTAAGTAAAAACGTAAGTGGTGCGATTACTATTACGGGTAAAGGAAAAACAATTATAGCAGGATTAAATGTAAATAATAACTCGGTAAATAATGGAAATGTATATATTGCCGGAAACAATGTCAGTTTCTTAAAGCCCGGAACATATGATACTGAATTTGGAAAAATAGAAACAAATAAAAATATAATAGAAAACAATAAGGCAAACAGAGGCGGAGGAATTTATGTACAGGGAAATTCTAACGTAAATATTGAGCAATGTGAAATAAAAAATAATACATCCAATAGAGGTGGGGCAATCTATAATGATGGAAATATTGTTATGGATGATGTCGAAATTAGTGGAAATGTTGTAAATGATAAAAATGGTAAAATAAATATGGGAAATGCCATTTTACAAAATGGTACATTGGAATTAAAGGAAAATGTTCAGATAAATGGAAATATACATTTAATTAAGGATAAATATATAACTATTGATAAAGAATTACTTTATCACATGGATAAACAAAGTGCGTTAAACATAACAACAGATGAAAAAAATAAAAATGAATTTAGAAAAGTAGCTGAATTTACAAATGTATTGGGCGAAAGTCTGGCATATAAGCTTGTTTCCGATGAGGGAATAAAACTGGAAAACACAAGTAACTTAGTTGCTGATTCTAAGTTGGTAGCTATAAATAATGAAATAGTAATAGCAACAAAAGTATATAAAAAGGAAGTAGTATGTAAAGACGAAAAGGGAGAAAAAATACAGGGAATGGAACTTGCCCTATATAAAGATGATGATAGTAATAAATATTTAGGAACTACAGAAGCAAGTGACGAAAACGGAAAAATCGTTATAGACAATCTTGTTGCAGGAAAATATAAATTAAAACAGAAAACAATTCCGGATAAATATGAGCAGGATAACTCAAAAACAGTAAATTTTGAAGTGGGAGAAGAAAACGTAGAGCAGATAGAATTTTCTGCTAATTATAAAGATGAAGCACCTACTGCAGTAATTACATTTGAACATAAAAAGATTCATATAGCACAAAAGTATACATTTAGTGCAGAAAAGTCTACTGATGATAAGGGGATTGAAAAATATGCGTGGGATTTTGGAGATGGAACACAAAAAACGGGGAAAACAGTAAAGCATGAATATCTTCAGTCAGGTGATTACATAGTATTGTTGACAGTAACCGATACAAAAGGACAGACTAATACAAAAAAAATAAAAATAACAGCAGACGGAACGGCAGAAGGAATGTATCAGTTAGGATTGACTGTTACGGATACAAATACAGAAGCACCTATAGGTAATGCTGAAGTTTATATTGTAAATAGTAAAAATGAAATAATCAGTTCAGGAAAAACAGCTAATAATGGAAAGTATAATTACTATTTAAAAGGTAATGAGAGTTATTCAATTGTTGCTTATGCAAACGGATATTATAGCAGGGCGACAAGCCTTAATATGGGTGAAACATCAAAGAAAATAAATCTGTATTTAAGTTCTAAAGACACAATACAGGCAGATGTAAGTTATAAAGAAATGTCGTATAGTGAAATAGTAGAAGCAGGAATTGATACAGATAGTGATGAAAACAAAAAAATATTTAAATATTCAACTAAATTGGTATTTAACAAAATGACTTTTCCTGTTAATTTCTATGTAAATGAAAAAGGAGATATTGTTAAAAATGAAAATAAAGGTGGAGGTGAAGCTGCTACATCAAGAGAAGACAATTTTTATATAGAACCAATAAAGGCAGACGGAAATGGTACAGTATATTATTTAGTTGTAGATGGAACGACTAAGTGGTTGAAGGATATGTTTGACGTTCAGGTACTGGTTGTTAATAATTCTAAATGTGAATATGTAGATAATTGCAATGCAAAAATTAATTTGCCGGAAGGACTTTCATTAGCAGCAATGGCTGCAGGTGAAGATAATAGCGAAAAGAAAGAGATTGGAAAAATTGAAAGTGGAGAAAACAAAGCTGTAAACTGGTATGTACGAGGGGACAAAGACGGAGAATACAAAATAAGTGTAACAGTTGAAGGTGAAATGAAAGATGATAAAGGAGAAGTAGAACCATATCAATTTAGATATGATTATGCCTGTAGGGAAAGTTTGTGGGTAATAGCAGGAAGCTCATTAAAGCTTGATGTGTATGTAAATAAATATACATATACAGGAGATTTGTACACAATAACATATACATATACAAATACATCTAACAAAACAATTAACGGAATGCAGTTATATTTTGACAGCGAAAAGCAGTATTCAAATGATGGGAGAGTGTTTGTCGATTGTGCAAAAAATACCTATAAGAAGGTAGATGAGTTAGCACCGGGTGAAAAAATTACAATAAAATATACAACTCAGATACAGTTTAAGGACAAAAATGGAGATGAAGCATATTACGAACTTATAAGCATGATTATGAAAACTTTGCCGGGAAGTAATGCATCAATACCATATGAAGTGCATGTGAAACTAAATCCAATTCAATTAAAAGGATATGTTGATAAAACAAATGGTGTTAATGCAAATGATGGAGATCCTGTAGATTTGCTTACAGGAGAGTTTAATTACACATACACTGATTTAGAGAGTGTTGCAAAGTATAGCATTCCGGTAAAAAGATATTATAACTCAGGAAATTTTAATACAAATACAGGTTTTGGAAATGGCTGGAGTAACGAATATGATTACAGGGCAGTATATGAAGATAACTGCGTAATTATTTATATACCTACAGGCGGACAAATTATATTTAAAGATGATGGAACAGGTGAGTATACATGCCAGACAGATAATCAGAAGGAACTTATAAAAAATGAAGATATATATTTTTATAAAGAAAAAGGAAAAGAATATCAGTTTGACAAAGAAGGAAAATTAATAAAAATTACCGAAGAAGATGGATGGGTTACTAATTTCAGTTATGATAACAATAAATTGACTCAGATAAAAAGTAATGTGGGAATTTTAAAATACAGTTGGGAAGGAAATTATATTGTTAATGCATCTATAAATGGAATAGAAGTTAAATACGAATACAAATCAGGAAATCTTGTGAAGGTAACGAATGCAGATGGTGACAGTTGCGCATATGAATACAATGAGAATAACAACTTAACATTAATGACTGATTATGAAGGAAACGAATATGTAAAAAATGAATATGACAGCATAGGAAGAGTTATAAAACAAAAGGTTGCTGATTCCGGAGAATATACATTTACATATGACGATGAAAAAAGAGAAAACAGTTGTAAAAGTGAGAGTGGAAATGTTCACACAATAAAGTATAATGAGGATTTTTACATAATAGAAGATGTAGAACAGGATACAACAACATATGATTATAATGCTTTTGGACAATTAGTTGAAAAAACAGATAGTTATGGAACAACAACATATTCATATGATATTTATGGAAATGTTACTAATATTGTATATCCTGATAATACATCAGAATCATATAAGTATAATTCCAAAGGTAAAGTCATAACTTACAGAAATGCAATAGATTCAGTAACAAATTATGAATATAATACCAGAGGAAATCTTATAAAGGAAACTGATGGATTAGGGAATAGTGTAACTTATACATACGATTCATTTGGAAATGTAATAAGAGAAAAAAGTGGACAGGGAAATGTAATAAGCTATTCATACACAGACTCATTTCAAAGGGCAGCAGTAAGTGATGGAAGCAAAAATACAATAAAGTATAAGTATGACAAACTTGGAAGAAAAACTGAGGAAACTAACGGAAATGGAGAGAAAACAAAGTTTACTTATTCTTTAGCAGGAAAGCTTTTAAAAGAAACAGATGCATTAGGTAATGAAACAACATATGAAGTAGATAAAAATGGATATACTATTTCACAGACAGACAAAAATGGAAACAAAACATTAAATACCTATAATAAGCAGGGAAAGAAGACAGAAAAAACAAATGCTTTAGGCGTAAAGAGTAAATATACTTATGATATAGCAGGAAATCTTACGAAGATAACTGACGGTTTGGGATATGAGACGACATATACATATGATAAATATGGAAATGTAATATCAAAAACAGATGCATCCGGAAATTCATGGAATTATAAATATGATTCCAAAGGAAATTTGGTAGAAACCAAAGACCCATATAAGAAAAATAAACAATATAAGTATGATTCTAAGGGACAGGTAATTGAAGAGACAGACGAAAATGGAGGAAAAACAACATACACTTATAATGCTCTTGGAATGGTTACAAAGCAGACGGACCCATTGGGAAATAGTGTCAGATATGAATATGACGGTAACTTAAACCTTATTAAAGAAACAGATAAAAATGGAAATACGACAGAATATGTTTATGACAAGGAAAACAGACTTATTGAAAAGAAAACATTATATGGTAATACAACATATAATTATGATAAGGATGGCAACTTAATAAGGATTACAGAGCCTGAAAACAGAAAGACAGAATATGAATACGATAGATATGGACAGGTTATTTTAATAACTGATGCTCAGAAAGAAAAGACACAATATACATACGATGCTATCGGGAACATAACACAAATTATAAACCCTGATGGAACAGCCATAAGTTATAAGTATGATAAAAATAGCAATGTTATACAAATAACAGACGAAAAAGAAAACGTTGAACAGTATGAATACAACGCAGAAAATAAAATAAGTAAATATGTTGATAAAGAAGGAAACATAACAACTTATAAATATGACGCAAATGGAAATCAGATTGAAGTTGACGAAAAACAGGATTTAGTCATAACAAAGAAATATAATGAAAATAATCTTTTGTCAGAAGAAACAGATGCAATAGGAACAAAGAAATATGTATATGATAAGCTTGGAAGAATTGTGGAAACAATATCAGGTGAAGGATACATTACATCATACAGATATGACGGTGTTGGAAACATCATAGAAAAAACAGATGAAAATAATAAGATTACAAATTATACATATGACCTAAATAATCGTCTGATTAAGATTACAAATCCTGAAGGAGAAATAACAGAATACAGTTATGACGCAAATGGAAATGTAATAAGAGAGAAAGATGCCAAAGGAAATATTACATTATATGAATATGATGAGAATAACAATCCTGTAAAGAAAACAGATGCAAATGGAAATGTGTCTGTATGGAGTTATGATGCAAATGGTAACGTAACAGAATACAAAAATCCTCAGGGTGTAAAACAAGCATATGAATATGATGGCAATGGAAACATTGTAAAAATAACAGATGGTCGAAATAATACTGTTACAATGGAATATGATTCGATGAATCGTATGACAAAGAAAGTTTCGGCAAATAATGTCATAACACAGTACTCATATGACGAAAGTGGAAATCTGCAAACAGAGACAGATGGAAATGGAAATGTCACAACATATAAGTATGACAAAGAAGGAAACTGCACAGAAAAAATAAAAGAAAGAAGCAGTGAAAAGTATACATATGACAAAGAAGGAAGACTTACATCAATAACATATTCTGATAATAGTATGGAAAAATTTGAATATGATGTACACGGAAATAAAACATCATATACAGACAAAAAAGGCAATACTACGACGTATATTTATGATAAAGATGACAGAATGACAAAAACTGTTGATGCAAATGGAATAAGTACGGAGTATGAATATGATGGAGTTGGAAATCTTACAAAAAAGACGCTTCACAGAAAAAAGGGAAATAGCAAGGCGGATGAAGTAACAACATATTCATATGATGGAAATAATAACCTTATATGTAAAACAGATGCCTTGGGCAAAAAGGAAAGTTATGAATATGACTTAAATGGAAACCTTGTAACGGTAAAAAATAACAGTGGAAAAGTCGTAACATCATACAGTTATGATGCCGTTAATAACTGTACTAAAAAAACAGTAGACGGAAAGACCACAACATATGAATATAATAAAAACGACTATCAGACAGCAATGTCAACGGATAGTGGAACAATATCATATGTAAGGGATGAACTAGACAGAATAATAGAAACAAACTACGAAAATGGGGAAACAGTAAAGTACAGTTATGATAATGAAGGAAACAAAACAGGAATTACATATACTGACGGCAAATATGTAAGCTACGCATATGATGGAAATAAAAATGTAACGGAAGTTACAGACGGCGATAAAAAGACCACATACACATATGACAGTGATAATAACAGAATAACAAAAACAGAAGGAAAAGAGACACAGGAAAGCACATATGACATATACGGAAATGTGCTTACGGTAAGTCAAAAAGAAGATGAAGATTCTAAATTAATAGAATCATATGAATATGATTTAAACGGAAATGTAACAAAACATTATGAAAGCGGAATCATAACCGGTAAAAAGAAAACATCGACATATGAATATGACAACCTGAACAGGCTTGTAGCAGAGGGAGGAGACAAAACAGTTACATACACATATGATGATGTTGGAAACCTTATTAAGGAAACAAATGGAAAGAAGTCCACAACATACACTTACAATAATTTAAATCAGCAGATTACAAAAAAGGGAAGCTCAGTATTTAGCATAAAACGTTCAAACAAATACAGCGAAAACGGAACGGCGAAAAGAACGGTAAATCCTGAAAAAGAAATAAAAACTTATGAGATTAGTTCGCTTATGGATGGAACCGTAAGTGAAATAAAAAAAGGAATTTCGGAAAAGACGGCATACACATATGACGGCCTTGGAAACAGAACAAGAGAAACAATTACAACAGGACTAATCAAAAAGAAGAAAAAGGAAAAAGAGTATGTGTGGGACTACACGGAAAAATATCCCGTACTGCTTGAAGAAAAGG